>Ga0102944_1000320_pt1 | contig 38053 bp, 39 predicted proteins | sample SalPonD_shore_MG_FD_78172 | JGI IMG/M metagenome (GOLD analysis project Ga0102944, IMG submission 78172) | Salt pond soil microbial communities from South San Francisco under conditions of wetland restoration - Salt Pond MetaG... | ecosystem: Environmental > Aquatic > Marine > Intertidal zone >... | reverse complement strand
TAATTATGCATAGAAAGATAATAATACCTAACGCAGATAATGATTTTCTTTTCTTCATTTTAATTTAAAATTTAAATTTCATTGGGGTGAATATTTATTACGAGTATTTAAAGAAAAAATAGATAGGTTAATATAGACATTAATAGAAAAGATAAAAGAAAGAAAGAAAGAAAGAGAAAAAAAAAAAATAAAAAGGAGTAGAAATCATAACCAGAATAAAATTCAATTCTGATTGAAATCGTATTAGGAATAAATCACGGGCGGTCCTGTGGGATAATGAAATATTATAGAATGAAATTTAAGTTCTTTTTGATATTTTGAGCGCTTTTTGTCAATTTTTTTTTTCTCTTTAAATTCATTAATTTTTAACATTAAATAAATAGGATTTAAATAATTATTATTCATGGCAAAAATATATTGCTCTCTCAATTGATTTGAATTATTTTGGTTATTAATTTTAATTTTAACTTCAATAACTTTAGATTTATTTTCTCTCTTGTCTGTCAAATTTTCAGAATTATCAATACTTATATCTTCCTTAGTTTTTTGACTCTTAAGTATCCCCAATTTGTATATTATTGTTTTTACCAGATCGGCAGATTTAACGAGACTTTCAAATTCAGGAACATTGAATCTTTTAATAATTTTTCTTTTAACTTGAGATTGAATAGTGCTCATTTGGATATTTAAGGCACTGCATATAGAACTGATAGTAATTCTATTCCGATAGTTACATAATACAGAAATAGAAGATATTAATCCAGCGATAACATCATCAGTGGTACATTTAATCCCTTCCCATAAATTTATCAATACCTTTTTTGAGTCATAATAAAAATCCATGCCCAAATTATATTGCTCAGAGATTCCTAAAACCTTGGTCATAATAAGATCTTTACGATTTCGTTCATAATATTCGGGAATAAGTCTTGAAATCTTTAATTTGCAATAATTATATTCCTTTTTTTCCACTTTCGCAATATCTAATAATTTTTGCTCATTGATTGCTATACTTTCTTTCTTACAATAGAAGTAAATTAATGTTGGAAGTAATTTTTCCGAATTGCGATACTTTGTTCCTTTTTGGAGCTTTTTTCGAATCTCTTTAAATACTTTAAATACAGGCTCTTTAAAAGAACGAGGTAGTGATAAGCCTGTAAGTAAGCGCGATATCTCTATATTTGCAGAATGGTATATATAATCTTCATTCGATCTTGTCTGTTGGATCTTTTGTAATCTTTCTAATTTAGAAGAATATTTATCTCTGAGGCGTTCTTTTTGATAACCTATAGAAGTGTTCCCAGTAGAGACCTCATGCTGTATTTTCTCTTTAATAAACGGTCTATGGTATTTCATTCGGGGTGCTTCTAAAACAAGCCCACATTTTGAGCAAACATACCCTTGATCAGTCTCTAGGATTTCTTTAGAATTACATAATTCGCAAGTCAAATCCATATCACTCAAAGATGGATTATCAGGATTATTTTTTATTGCCATTTTTGCATCACAATATATATTTATTTTTTTTGTCGATCCTTTTTTTCACTTTTTCTTGAGTAATATTAGGAAGGAGTTTGATTTATAAAGATATCGATTTTTAGAAATTGTTCAACTTAAGCCTTTTATATTTGAATATATTGAACATTGTTTATAAGATCATTTAGATATATTAAAAATATTTTAGCTAAAATTTTGTAATTAAAATTATCATCTAATCTTTAAAAAAATTACTAACAAAAAGAAATTAGCTAAATAGCTTTATTTTGAGGAAAAAAGTGTAGTATTCTGAGGATCGCTAGGAAATAGAATATTCAAGATTCTGGTTTAATCTGGTAATATTAACACTATATATTTAACAAGCTTATCAGAAGGATAAAATCTTTATTTAGATTCAATCAAATTTTTCCTTTATATATATTGCTCAAATAGCTTACTTATGTTAAATGATCTTTTACTATTTGCCTGTATTTTGGGAGGTAATATTGTATTAAATTTAATCATTCCCAAAAAAACCAGACAAAAAGCCTACTTTAAAATTTTAGGAGTTGTTGGAGTTCTTTTTCATGAAATGTCACATTTTTTGATGTGTATCATAACTGGTGTGAAATCTAGCAAAATGAAAGTATATTATAAGAGTCAACATGGGTTTGTCCAGATCGATCCCACAGAAAGAATGACTTTTCTTCAGGCAGCTTTAATCGGAATTGCTCCTTTGGTTTTTTCCAGCTATGCAGCATATGGTATGTTCTATATTATGTTTAATATGGATATAGAATTAATTTATAAGTTGCTTGCGGGCATTTGCTTTCTCTCACTTCTATTGGGGGCAAAACCATCCAACACTGATTTCAAAAATATTGGTTGGGGATTTAAAGACGATTCACTCTATTCATTATATCAGATTTTTTTAGTTATTATTTCAGGCGTGTTGGTATATGTTATTGTATACTTTACTGAGCTTTATTTGCCGTTTTATTTGACATTTCTTTATTTCATTTTCACAGGTATTTTGTATTATATCTTAAAATATTTATTTATCGGGGTAAGAAAATTTTATATGTGGGTGAAAAGCAAAATTACTTCCCATAATATTTCGGATTATTCACGGGATTTATATCGAAAGCGTGTGAAATCCGAGAAAAAAGTAAAAGAAACAATTGAAAGAGGGCAGTGGTGAGAAAAAAAGAATGAAAGGGTTATGCTATGTAATGATATTTTTAGTGATAATAATGTTGTTTAGTAAAAGTCCCATAATTGGGTTAATAATTGTAGGTACATTCATAACAATTTGGCTCTTCACAAAGGTTAGAAAGAAAGATAATAGAAGTACTTCTAAAGGATTCTTGTTTGGAAATCGCAAGAATCAAGCTACACAATCTATTAATGATTTTATTACTTTTATGATGGTGCAGCAAATGTTTAATTTTTCTAAAGATGATTCGGTTTCGGATAAATTAAGAACCCATAAAAAATCAGAAAATCATAAAAAACGAGTAGAATTTATTGAACAGCAGAAGCAAAAAATATTACAGCTTTTCGAGGAATAAAAACATTGATCAAAGAAGAACAAATTAAATCTATTTTAAATAGAAAGCGAATCGCTCAACATAAAATTATTTTAGAATTATTAACTCGATTTTCACTCATTAATATATACGGAAAAGCAGGCACAGGAAAAACTACTTATGCAACCCAATTATTAAGATATTTATTATTAAGTTCAGAAAGGAATGTTCAATATTGCATATGGGTACAAGCTAGTGAAAATTTTTCAAAACATCGTCTAATTAGTATGTATAAAGATAGGAAATCAACCCTTCAATATATTCAAAATCATATATTAATTATTCCTGAAAAGCATTGTAGAGATTATTTTCAACTTACGAACATTCTAATAAAGCTTTCTAATACTAGCATAGAACTACCTCCAGAAACAAGAGTAATGATTATCGATAATATTTCTCATCATCTTCGATTCGAAATTTCCCATTATTCTGATATAAATCTGATCACTTCCATTTTAGATGATTTTTTTGATTCAGTACTACTGCCGTTGCTCTTTTTTTGTGGGAGAAATAATATATTATTAATTTTAATTCACGAAGTTTCTTATAATCCAAAGCAAGAAAAAACGACTATGTTTAACCATCATCTATTTGAAAATTTACAATCCTTAAATATAGAATTAAAAAAAGATCTTTTTTCCAATCAGCGCCAATTAAATTTTCATTATAATAATACTAGCCAATCATTCAAAGTTGATTTAACAGAGAAAGGGATTATCTTTGAATCTTAATTTTTTTTTAAGAGAAATTTACTTTTCTATTTTAATTTTTTAAAACTTTATTATATCTTTTTTAAGAAATTGTAAATTTTTCTTTAAATAATTTCAATTTCTTCCTTATTTAACCATTGTTTAAATTTTAAATACATTTCATTCAAAGTGATCATTATGCATGCTATATCCAAAAACGATTCAAGTATGTTAAAATGTGGGGTATGTAGAGCTGATATTTCAGATCTTTCAGCAGGATATCAATCAGGATTCCTATTTATCCCTATCTGTAAAAGTTGTAGAAAAAATTTCTCTAAGGATGATATTGAACTCATATTAAATTTAATGGTTGCCTATGGGGGATATTTTGGAAAAGAATCGTCTAAAAAATTCTCATTAAAAAAATATATTCTTAATGTTATTTCTGAAAAAGAAAATGTGGATCCAAATGAAGTTAATATGAAAATGATGCATTCCGCATTATTACATGGAATTTCTCCTAAAGAGTATATCAAAAAATTAGAAGAATTAACAGAATTATAATTATTTTAATTTCTTCCTTTTTTTTAAATTTTTTCTTTAAATAAATCTATTTTAAAATATATTAACTATAAATAGATTAGAATTAAACTAAAGAGATTAATGTGGGGTGTATAATAAAATAGCAGAATTAAGCCAAATTAAAGGAATTAATTCACGCCATATAAAACTTCTTCAAGAAAATGGAATTTCAACCGCAGAAATGCTCGCTATGTCCTCTCAAATAGTTGTCTCAGAGATTAAAGGGCTTGGAGAGAAAACCGCCAGAAAGCTAATCTGGAACGCTCGTAACGCCTTGAATATGACCGAATTTACACCAGTATCAGAAATAAATGAAAATACGGAGTTTTTTACCACGGGATCATCCGAATTAGATCGTATCTTGGGGGGCGGAATGCAAACAGGAAAAGTAACGGAAGTTTACGGTCCCTTCAAATCAGGAAAAACCAATTTAGCGCAAACTATTGCAGTAACAATCCAATTACCCAAAAAAGGAGGAGGGTTGGGAGGATCAGTTGCGTATATAGACACTGAAAACACCTTCTCCCGGAATAAAATAATTCGAATTGCCAAAAGATTTAAGATAGATCCTAAAGAAGCATTATCAAAAATTTTTCATGCCAGGATTTTTAGCTCCGATCATCAAGATCAAATGATACTCAAGGCTGAAACACTCTGTAAAAATCGTAATGTTCGCCTTGTAATTGTCGACAGCCTATTGGCGCTTTTAAGGGCAGAATACGTAGGTATCGGTATGTTAGCACGAAGGCAATGCGTTTTAAATAATATGATACACGCTCTTTCTCGAATTGCCGAGATGTATAATACCGCGGTACTAGTTACTAATCAAGTGGCAACGCAAATGAAAGGAATGTTTTCTGCAGATGATGCAATAGGAGGAAATATTGTTGCCCATGGATGTCATTTTAGAGTGATGTTTAAAACAAAAGGTTTTTCCTCTAATAGTTCCTTGAAACGACGTGCCGTCATTGTGGATGCACCTGATCTTCCTCCTGAGGAATGCGAGTTTTATATTACCAACGCAGGGGTTGCAGATTCAGAAGAGGTAGATGTACCGCAAGGAAAAAGCTTGGATTTTGATGTGGATACGGTTTATGAGGAAAGAGACGATGATGAATCCTTAGATGAGGGTGATCAAGATGAAGACAGCGATAACTCTAGTATGAAAAAATTGACTGACATTAAAGGCATTGGAAAGGGAACATTAGAAAGCCTTAGAGAACAAGGAGTTCGCAGCATAGAGGATCTATTAGATGCCAATCCCAAGGATCTCTCTTCAAAGATGAGTGGCGTATCAGATTCCATGATTGAAGAGTGGCAAAAACAAGCAGAATAATCAAACAGATTTCCTTTTTATCCTTTTTTTATCTAGATATTTTTTATTATTTGGGAAAAAAGTTATAATCATATGTATTTATATCTTCTAAAAACGAGAGTAATTTTTTCGGAGCTTTTTCCTGTAGAATAAAACATAATTTAAGCAGATGAGAGCAAAATTTTTTGCGATATATGTTTAATTCCCTAAATTCTCTACATTCATGCGAGATAGTTCGCTTGTGAGTATTAATAAGAATTTTATAATTATTATGATCCTGTGCTTCTATAGAACATTCTAAAATCCCTTCTGCAAAATCGAGTTTTTCTATATTAAATGAGGAATTTGAAAGAGATGCTGTTTTATAGAGAGCTTTTTTATCCGAATATCTCTTTAAAATATCATTAATTTTCCTATTTAAGCCCTCGGATGGATTTTGTTTGTAACTCAATTGCCAATCAAAATAGGAAGAAGGTTTTTCCATAAGAATAATACAAAGATTTATACTTAAAAATACACTGAGTATATGGATTTTCTAATTTTCTTAGATTTTTGTCGATATTCCGTCGATAATATGATTTCAACAACATTATAAAAATAAAATAAAAACATCAAGAAAAAGGTAAAAAGATTAGAGGTTCGATTTATGTTTAATATAGACAGCAATAGCTAGTCCGATGATTATTAAAGAACCGATTCCGATCCCAAGTCCTATTTGAGCTTCTAAAGGCATTGATACTGAAGGTCCGATTTTAGGACCCTCGATATTAATCGGTATAAATTCTGAAAGATTTAAAGGAAATGGTTCTTGCCCCGAGGCAATTTGCCCTTCATCCACTACAAATAATAAAATATTGGTATGTTCCATAGCAGGGTAAAAAGTAAAATTGAACAGATATTCGCCGTGAATGCTAGTGCCGAAATGATATTGATCTTCTTCGAACAGACCTTTCATCAGTTCATTATCGTAAATAGGAAATGATATATGCTCTTCAGATGGATCTACAACATTATGATCTAAATATACGCTATTTGGATAATCAATCCGTACCGGAGAGACTCTAGAGATATAAATATTATACTTTCGTTGGGATAAGAGGTAAAGATACTTTTGGAGAGCAATCCCCTCTGTGGGGGGATCAGATGAGCTAATAGTAATAATATCTATCCATATTAAATTATCTCCGGCATCGAATAACTTATGACAAAATTCATCTCGCAATATCTTAATATGAATGTTTAAATTAGGACCATCTAGCTTCGTAAAATTCACAGAATAATTTCCCGTTTTGGCCGCACCGAAAGGAATTTCACGATAATTATTATAGGCCAATTCTTCTCCATTTGTTGAAAAGATGTAATATTCATTCCCTTTAGGATCGGTTAAATTTATATCTAGATTACATTCATGATTCTCCGTCACTATAGCTAATTTTATATTATATCTATAGCCTTTAATAAAATATAAATCAGAGATATTTAGATTGTGTTTTCCAGTTCTAAAAGTATAGACTTTATCCAATAAGACATCATTATAATTACTGCTTTCAATTGCCGTGTTAGATAAACCAGCGTAATTATAATTGGAATCTTGGTATTTATTAATAACGGCATTATAAAAAGAGCTAATATTCTCATCATTTTCTATAAATCTAAAATTGATTAAAAATGAACAAAAATTCATTATGATTAAAGAAATTAGAATGAAAAAAATTAGTTTTTTTTTGAATATGTTAAGAGTAAAATTAATACCCATACACCTCTAATTCTGTAAATTCTTTGATGAGCGATTCTACCTCTTCACATTTATCAGAATGCATACAATCAAAGCAGGGTCTATCCGTCCAAAAATAGGCTTTAGAATTGCTTTTCTTCACAATTAATATGGGATAGCTTCGCAATGGACATATTAACGCTGAAGAATGGATTTTACCCCATTTCGGTACGGGATATGAAATTCCACATCCTTCACATTTCACAAACCTTTTATGATTGGATGTTTTATACATAATCAGCGTACAATCGCATTTGGGACATTCTCCTATTTCTTCTAATTCTTTCATGGTATATTTTGAGATTTTAATTGTTATGGACTAATATTGAATACCTGTATTTAAAGAAAAAATTTGAAATCATTTTATATTATAGCAAATTGAAAAAAATCAGAATTTTCTTTTCTTTAAATAAATATATGATATAATTCTATCAAATGGCATCATTTAATCAAACTAATAATAAATTAAGATGGCAAATCCATTGCCCGTATTGTGGCAATATTCAAATTATCGATTATGGTGAGACATTCGAATGTCCTATATGTCAGATGGAATTCGATAAAGTTGATATTGAAAAGATTAACGATGAGATAATTTTTTCTATCAATGATATAATCAAAATTATTGGAATTTTAAAAACTGAATGGGGACTTGAAAAACTCCTCTAAAAATAAAGATTCATCTCAATTCCATTTAATGTTTTTAATAGATTGAATATAGAATTTTTTTTTAAATAATTATAATAAATAACAATCTTACTATGGTATTGTTTGATTATGTTGAGAGTATGATGGAGGGAGTCGAACTTTTGGTTGCATTAGGCTCCATTATCGGCCTATTAGGCTTGATTGCTGGATTCATCGGTTTACTGGTAATGCCTCGATTTCGACGCCATAATATGTTTTATGTGATCCTTATATCCGTTATTCTACTGATAATCTGCGGTTTTCATACGGGACTTGAATATTTTGGCATTCGTATCTGAACTTTATTAATTCAACACATATTTAAAAAATACTATGAAAACATATGGGAGTTAAATTAAATTCTATTATTCAGAGAAGAGAAATTACTTTTTCAGAATTAAAAGGAACAGTAATAGCAGTGGATGCTCCAAACATCATTATGAGCTTGATGAATTTCCGTCAAAAAAATCCGACGCTCCATAATACTAAATTAATCCTTGATAAAACCCAGAGACCAATCTCCCATCTTTATGGGCTTTTATATCGCATTAAATTTCTATATTCAAAAAATATTTTCCCTATCTTTTGTTTTGATGGAAGAGTCTCAGAACTTAAGCGAATTATTACTAAAAACCAACTGAATGATTTTCGAATTACACAAAAACGCTACAAAAATGCGATTAAAAGTAATAATAAGATATTAGCAAGGAAGATCGCCCTTTCAAAGGAATATTTATGGCCTAATACCATGAAAGAATCAAAAGAATTACTTAAAGCAATCGGAGTCCCAGTTATAGACTCTCCGGCATCTGCCGAATCGCAATGTGCTTATTTGATAAAAAAAGGTATTGCAGAATTCTCGAATTCACAAGATTTCGATTCACTTCTTTTTGGTTGCCCTCGCTTGCTACAAAATCTTTCAAAATCTCTACGAAGAAAAATCCATGGTAGGTGGACCTATCACAAAATCACCCCCTTAATGACCGATCTCCAACAAAATTTAACGAAAATGGGAATAAACCAGTTTCAACTAGTTGATTTGGCGATTTTATTAAAAACCGATTACTTTGAAGGAATCAAGAGAATCGGTCCTAAAACAGCGCTAAAATTAATAAAACAATATGAAAATGTGGAAAATCTTATTCGGCATAAAAAAGATGAATATAATTTTTCTCAGCTTAATCCTACTATAATTTTAAAAATTCGGAAATTATTTCTTTTACCTGATGTGTTAGATTTTTTCGAAGAAAATCTATTCTGGAATCCCCCCGATAAGGGGCGACTCTTCTATTTATTATGTAAAGAGCATAATTTAAATAAGGAAAGAGTTTCTAAAAATACGGAAATCTTAATTTCCAACTTCTATAATTCTTTAAAATATTTTCAATACGAATTAAACCGCCCAAAAACTATCCAAAAGACTTTAGATATGATCTTTTAAAATCATTTTAAAAAATCAGCTCAGAGGCCATTTTTAATTTCATTTTTTATTTAAATACAGTCAATAGATTCTTTTTTAAGGATCTAAAAAAAGATAAAAACAAAAAATGGCAAATACGTTTACAGTTATAATTAAAGATAAAACAAAAAATCCTTTAAGCTATAAATTATGTCTTAAAGAAATTAGGACTAATATATTAAATGCATTATTCAGAAATTATTCAATTTGTCATCCACGAGGCAGTTTAAAAATATTATCTTCTTTATCACTTCAAAAAATAATTACTATTTCAGAAAAAGTATCTATTTCCCAACCTTTAACATCAAATATTATTAATAAAACACTTAGAAATTTGTATTATTTCTCCTATTTTTTAAAAACATATAAATTTCCTTGGGAACACAGAAAGCCATTATTATACAATAAATTAAAGATATATCTTCATAAGATTTACAAGTTTGCTCCGCTATTTAATTATAATCGAGCTAAAATCAATCTCAATTCTCTTCATATTTTTTTTACAAAAGCAAATTTTTGGCCTACAATTTCAACCCAATTAGCACTTACATTATATATTACAGATTTAAATGATTCTTATTTCAAAAATAAAATTTTAATAGAAAATATTCGGGCTATTACTAACTGTTCCGCTTATGCTTTTTATAGGACTAAAAACAAGATGATTGAAAAAGGGGTGTTGAGTAAGAATGAGCGAGATTCAAGAGGTCTATGATCATTTATTAAAAAGGGGTTTTTCAGAAGAAGATTTAAAAAACGAAATAGAAAGAAAAGAACGAGAGTTTCATGGGTTTATTACGAAACAGGGGGCATTATTTCTGATAGCTAAAGAAAATGGAATACAAATCATTTCCCCTGAAATAGCCCAAGATGTTTATGAGGAAATTGAACAAGAAATTGACTATAATGAGTTTTTGATTAATGTTGCAGAAATCAAAGAAAATATGACTAATCTTGTTTTATTAGGGAAAATTGTTGATATTTTTCCGTTAAAAGAATTTGTAAGAAAAGATGGAACTCCGGGGATTATAGGTTCATTCTTACTTGCTGATATAACGGGGATAATAAAAATTGTTTTATGGAACGCTCAATCCAAAATTATGAAATCAGGTTTTTTTTCAAAAGGAAAAATCATACAAATTATCAATGGATATTCAAAAATAGGAATAAATGAAAAAATTGAAGTCCATATTTCTAAAAAAAGTAAAATTATTTTGGAACCAGAAGATATCCCCAAAAAAGTTAGCTCTGAGCTTAAAGCTATTAATATTGAGAACTTAGATCTCTCAGAATATCAATACCAAAATAAGAATAAAAGAATTCTAAAAATAAAGGATTTATTAAAAATGGACGGATTTCTTAATTCTGTTGCTGGGTTTATCAGTGACTATGAATTAAACGAATTTACAAAAGATAATGGAGAAAAATCGTTTCTTCTAAAATTCGAATTAACTGACAAGACGGGCTTAATCCAGGTAAATGTATGGGATATGAAAGCAATTGAAATTTTAAAGACTATTGAAAAGAGAATGGCTGTAAAGCTTCTTAATGTTTTCATAAAAGAAAACAAATATTCAAACCAAAAAGAAATTCAGTTTACCAAAAAATCAATCTTAGAAATATTATAATAAGTTTATTCCTTTATTTTATTTAATTAGAGAGATTACTAATATTAATTAATGACTCAATATATTTTAGAAAAATTAATTGTTGGTTTATTTGGTTGTAATTGTTATTTAGTTGGTTCGAAAATTACTAATGAGATTTATATAATAGACCCTGGAGCAGAAGAGGATCTCATTATAAAAACAATTGAGGATTTAAATGCACACCCAATTGGTATTATCCTGACTCATGCACATCCTGATCATAAGGGCGCATTAAACTCTATTAAAAATTATTTTGACATCCCGCTTCTCTATAATCAACATGAATTCCAACATACTATTTTTAAAGAAGCAGATCAATGGTTAAAAGAAGGTGATGTTCTTAGGAATAAAGATTTTAAATTAACTGTGTTAGAAACAGCAGGACATAGTCCGGGAGGAATTAGCCTCTATTCTCATGATTTTCGAGCCTTTAGGGGGAATAAATACGATGGTATCATTTTTACGGGAGATCTTATATTTCGAAGAAGTATAGGTCGATCCGATCTTATGGGTGGAAATCAAGAGCTTTTATTTAGTAATATTAGAAATAAAATTATTTATAATCCTTCCCTTTCGGAGAATTTTCTAATATTAGCTGGACATCTCGGTATAACGACAATCGGTGAAGAGAAAAGCTTAAATCCTTTTGGAAAATTCTTTTTAACTGAAAAAGATTGGAAAATGAATAAATATTATAATAAGAATTTGAAAAATATTCTTAATATAAATATTGAGGATAGAATATAAAAAATTCTAAAAAAAAATTCTAAAAAAAAATATTAAAAAAAAGAATTATTATATCATTTTAAAACATTCATAAAGCTCTTCTTTATTAATTTCAATTGCTAATTTCAATGAATTAATTGCCTTTTCATATTTTTCTAATTTTAAATAACAATTTCCTATATAATGCCATAATAGTTCATTATCTGGGTCAATATCTACAGCTTTCCTATAAAACTTAATAGCTTCTTTGTAATCTCCTGAAGATTCGCAAGACTTTCCTACTTCTTCGTAATCTTTTACTATTTCAGATTTCTTTTCATAAATTGAATGATTTGATGATTCTAACATTTATTAGATCACTGTTTTACATATTTATTTATTTATTTTTTTGTTGATATGATTTCATTCAATTATATTTAAAGAAAAAATTTGAAGAAAAAAAATTAATAAAAGATTGTAATATTAAAAGAGATTATTTTTGTTATTTTTTAGTTTAATAAAATAAGGATATTTTCCAAAATTCAGACTTTCAAAAGAGAGCAAGAATTATTAAGTTCTTATATTTAGAATTTGTAATTTGCTAATGAAATCTTTTTATTCAAATTTAAAAAGTTAAATATGAATTTAAATCATTTTTCTACCAATTAAGTTATCAGGTCAACCAGAATTACAAATATAGAAAAATTATTAAAATTCCCAAATCCCATCTTCAAAAATAAATCTTATACCAGTAATATGGACTCTTTTATATTTAAAAAGATTATTTTCCTTAGTTTCCTCTAATAATACCATTTTCGGATTAAAAATATCAAAATTTTCAAAATTATTATTTTGAATGTCAAGATCAAAAACGGAATTAGATTTATCTTTTTTTATCTTTTCGTTTAATAATACATTTTCCATTTCATCAATCAACTTGATTTTTTATGAATTTTTAAAATAATAATATTTACAGAAAAATTTTTTTAATGAAACATTTAAAAGAAAAATTAGGAGTAGTTCTCAAAAAATCTTAGTAAAATTGATATTTGCTAGTTTTTTTTAAATTTTAGAAATATTAAATCATAGGGATATTGATTATTCATTTATATCATATTTAAATTCTTTTTTGTATGATAATTAAGTTATGAGTATTAAAGCAGCTTATTAGGTATTTTAATAGCGGATGGACTTTAAATGGATTATTATCTTACCCTTTAAAAAGAAGGTAATAAATTAAAGAAATTATTTGAAGAGATTAATATTTTTTAAAATTAAATCTTTATTGGGATCTCGTTCTACTTGATATTTAATGTTTTCGAGCAATTTATTTTTAGAAATATTAATTTGATTGAAGAAATCTTCAATTCCTTTTCTATCGAATGTGCCATGAACTATTGCTTTTGCTACATTTTTGTATAATCTTAGCCATTTTTTACGAATTAATTTTTTATCTTCTTTATTAGATTCTTGTCTGACTAATTCAGCATATTGTAATGCATATGATAAACCTCCAAATCTATAAAAATCATAAATGATTGCTGCCTTTCCAACATGGCAATTTGTTAAGACAGGATCAGCTTTTCCTTTTTCAATTAAATTTTTTGAATTCACTTTATCAATAATTTCCTTTTCATCATAATCTAGAATATGATAAGGTAATAGAATTCTTGGAATTTTTTTATTTTTCATCTCTTTAGGATTAAGAAAAAAGTTTCTATCATCATCATCAAAAGGTTGCTTTAGGATAAAATCTGGGAACCATTTATGCTTAATATCTTCTTTTGGGATTTCAAAAAAATATCTTTTAATTTGATCTGGGGAGTATCCAAGAAAAATGATTGATATTTTTTTATTCATAGCTTCCTTTACTAATATCGAATGCATTAGATCACAGCAATAATCACAAACTTTTCCTGTAATGAGTTTTTCATTAGAATTATGATTTAGGAAAATACATTTATATAATTTATCAAATGTAGGAACAGCTTCTTCAATATATATATGATGAGATGAATATTTTAAAGATTTTAAAGTCTTTTGAATATTTTCTTTTGCTATATTCGTTAGATGTCCGTTATTAATCGTGATTGTTAAAGGTTTCAGTTTTAAATCATTTATAAGCATATACAATAAAGCTGTAGAATCTTTACCTCCAGAATATCCTAATATGCAATCATATTTTATATTATTCTTCGATTCTTTAATTTTTTTAATTGTTTCTCGCCAATTCTGCCACGCTTTGATGCGTATCTCTTCTTTTAGATTTTTTTTAGACCAATTAGAGTTTTCATAAAAAGGATCTGTACAAAAATTACATAAGCCCTCTTGATCTAATTTAATTCCTAAAAATCCATTCGGTAATATGCAATTTTGACAGAAATGGTTGTTATTATTCATAATTTCTTTACTATTCTTTTATTTTTAGAAAAAATACTTTTAATCATATTTAAAGAAAAAACCTCTATAGTAAATTTTTCAAATATTTTTCTAAATTTTGATCATCAGTTATATAAAATCGAAAAAATTCAAAGATTATTTTAAATCCTTTATTTTTTTAATCTCTTTTGAAAAACTATATATTTCCTTACGATGTTCGTATAAGGAACAATTTTTTTAAATACTCGATCGCTTTTATCCCAAATGGTGGTTCCTTCCACATAATCCACTCCGTACCGCTTGAAATTCAGTTGTCCCATGGCATTCATGCCTGAAAAAATACCCCTTCCCTCATATCCCTCTTTAACGATCATGGTATCGGCATTTACTTCTGTGATAGGTTGCCCCATACACATTTGGTATAGATTCGGAATAGATAATGCAACACCAACAATTTCTTTGGTTCTTTTATCAAACGCAAATCCCGCCCAAATACTATGCTTTTTAGGATTAAACCTTTCGAGGGCATCTAAGATTTCCGGAATATCAGTAAATTTTTTAGGATCAAATTCATCTTTTATAGCATAAAAAGAATGTGGGACTTTTGAATAAATGTCTAATAACTCTTTAATTCTTTCTATACCACCTGAAGTATCGGGTAAAATCGGTCCAAATACATTTTTAGCAATATTTAAAATTTCGGTATGTCTTTCTAATATCTCTTGTGGAGAAAGATAGCCAAAACATATGGCTCCTTTAACCTTTTTAGCATTTTCCCATATTTTATTGTATACATGAACGGAATGATATAAAGTATCTTGCTTATAGCCCAAATCTTCTAATATTGGAATATAAGGAAATTCTAGATCATTAAGAGGAACTCCAAACAGAGGATTATTTTTTCTCTTGTCTTCAAACAATATGCCAGTACCTCCTAAGCCCTTTGGAAAATTAACATTTCCTCTCACTTTTCTTACACTAATAGATGAAAAAAATTCCTCAGTACTTTTTATTAATTTTACACACGCTTTTCGTGTCTTCGCATTAAGGTATCCAAATGTTCCGCAAGTTTTATTTCTACTTTTATAGTTAGGATTAACCTGTGCAGTGATAAAACCTATAGGATTTTCGCCAGAATAAGCAATAAATACCTTATTATGATTCTCTGCCTTTTTAAATTGTTCTTGAAAATAATTCTTTAAATAATCAGCAATAAAAATCAAAAGATCTTTATTTGGTGCATAAAACGTATTTAATATCGCATTATAGATCTCAGAAACATCTTTCACATCTCTTAAAATAACTTTTTGATCATTCATACAAGATTATATTTCTTTTCATATATAAAGAAAAAATCTTGATGTGAATAAATGAAAAAATTTTTAAAAAAAGTTATAAAAATCTTTATTTATATTCAATTTTTTTGATTAATCCTAGAAAAATTATTAAATAGATAACCAAATCAATAATTTCCGAAATAATAACAGTCAAAGATGTTTCGCCAAAAAGTATTTGAAAAACGGGTCTCATTATTTGGGATATCAGATAAGCTCCAAATCCAATAGCGAGAATTAAGGGATTTACTTGGGATAACCTTTTATTTTTATATGCTATATAAAAAACAATAACTATAATTAGAAAAGAGGGTATAACTATTGATGGTAATATTATCCTATTTGTGTTTAAATCTAAAAAGAGAATAATTATAATCATTTCAATAGAAACTATTAGTAGCAATACTATTAGCTGAATCCTTTTTGAAAACTCCTTGTTATTTAATTTTTTATATCTATCATTTAATGACAAGAAAAACAGGATCATTCCGATACTAAAATAATACATTGGTGTTATGCTTAATACTGCGATAATAAAACGAATCTTTAATATCACTAAAAATGATATCTCATCTATTGTATAAAATGTGAGATTATAAAGCAAATCATAAGCTTTTCCGAAAAATAGAATGAGAAAGAACAATCCAAATAAAAATGGGAGATCCGAGAAAAACTGATATTCCTGAGCGAACCATTTTTTAAACATATAAGAGCTCATAAAAATCACTAAACCCATCCTTACTAAAATAATAGATACACCAAGCCATGCTCCCTCAAGTATTCCAAATCCTTTTATTATTGGTTCTAGAAATATTAGAAATAATCCTAAAGTTATTATAAATCCGATAATAGACGGTAGAATAATTAATAACAGATATTTCTTTTTTTATTCATAAATATTCACTTATATGAATTTTTCATTATTTATTTTTTTTAAAATTTTTTATTTCTTAAAACTCATATTATAAAAAAAGTTTTTAAACTACTTTTATATTAGACTTCTAATTCTAATAATATATTAATAGATAATTTTTGAATATTATAAGGGTTAAAAAACTTTAAGTTTTAAGACTCTTTTAAAATAAGAAGAAAAAAATTAATTAAGTATTATTTTTTAAGAGAGAATATACTTTTTCTGGTAAAATTGAGGGACCCGTTGTAAAATCAAGATTATTTCTAAGAGTTCTATCTTTAATATTATGATTATTTTTATTATTCAATTTTATATTAGCATCTGTTGTGATATTAAGAATTCCTTTTTTATTAGTAGTGTTTCTTTCAGCATTAATAGTAATTAATTTTGTATCCAAACTTATATCTTTAAATTTATAGGATTTTATGAAATATTTTAATTTTTTAATTTTCGTGCTATTATCTATTGAAAGATCTTCTAATTCTACAATAAATTTATCCAATTCCTGTAGAAATTCCTGTCCGGTATTCTTATCGAGTAGTATATAATCAATTATTTCATTATTGATATTTGGTTTTTTAGTTGATTTAAACCGATATTTTATTTTATAGACCGTCATAATTCAAATCATAATACTATTTTAATAATTATATTTAAAGGAAAAATTCGAAAAATAAAGAAAAAATAAAATTAAATTTTTCAAAATTACAACTGTGATGATTTTAAGTATAATAATTGTCTAAAAACCTTAGTAATTGCTTACCTTCTGGAATAAACTCAATATCTCCACTCAATTTACCTTCATAATAATTAAATACGATATAATCTTCAAAAAATTCTCTCTTTTTATCAAATTTCCATGCTGGAATGTATCCACGGGGAGTTAGACCAATATCTCTAAATAATTTTTGGTGTGAAGGTTTATATGCGGAAACATATGCTTCCAAGTATCTAATTTTCAATTTTCTTGCCATTTTTTTAAATACCTGTAAAAAAACGAATAATTCTTCGCTATCTTTTACTCTATATTCGGTTTTTTCAAAATTTTTCACTCGAGGTGTATAAAGAAACTTAAAATAGGAATCAGAATCTTCAAATGTAAATTTATATGTTATATAATTAAATCTATGAATTGTTTTATTGACCTTTAATTGTTTATACAGAGAGGTTAATCTAATATAATTAAATTTACAGTTATTTATAGGTGAAACGATTTCAGGATCCTCCAAATTATAATGAGATTGTGAATATTTAAAACAGTAATTTACAGAGGGAATTATTCTTGGTCTTTTTTTACTACGATATCGTTTAAATATTTCTTTGCTGTAGGAAATGATAACTACATCTGATTCTATCTTATTATAGAAAACATCTTTATTTGGAAGAAAAGCAATTGGTTTTAAACTACATAAACGATTAACATATTGTGATTTTGCATCAGCTGTCCGTGCCTCGCCCCACCAAATTAAGATATTCTTTCGATATCGATTAAAAATTAATAAAGAACTTCCGATATAAGCTTTAGTGGCATCTAAAATTCCAAGATATTTTTTCCTCACAACAAAAGTTCTCACATATCCTTTTTTCTCCTTAAAATCAAGTACAAAACAAGTTGAACCTAAAATTTTATTATCTTTATTGAGAAAAAGGACAAACTTATATTTTCCAGATCTCATCATATTCCGAATTTCTTCAGGATCTTCCATCTCTTTATAAGGGTAAGTTCCTTCATAATCTTCTTTCACTATTTCTGCGATGATTTCTGCATCTTTTGGTTTCGCTAATTTTAAGGTTGGATTTATTTTAGATTTTGGCTTTTCTCTAATTTGTACCTGTAATTTGAATTCCTTTTTTAAATCTAATTTTAAAAATTCCAAGAAAGGATTGATGAAGTGATGGGCATATTTGGGATTAATTTGATTTAGCAAAATTTTTTGTTCCGGAATAAAAGCACTCGGAATCGTTTCTACCATTTAAATACCATTTTACTTGTTTTTTAAAAAATTATACCCTTTTGATCAATCATTTATATTTAAAGGAAAAAATCAAAAAATGAAAAACCAAAATTTTTGACTTTTTCTTTATATAGATTTATTTTTTATATCTTTCAAAAAAAGTTTAGAGTTGAGAACATGACAGAAACAATTCCGAAAGTATTATATGAAAACACGATTAGCGATATTTTGAGCGAAATCAGAATGAGCTATGGGAAACTCACGCGAAAAGGCTATATCTACGGATTAATTGCCGTTGATCAAGATGCTAAAATCATCGCGTTAGATCCACAGTTTGATAAAGGCTTGAATTATTGGAACCTATCTTCTTTGGGAGCAGCACTATATGGGGTGGCACGGCAAGGGCAAGATTTTTTCGAGGCGGATTATTTAGACAGAGCTACAATTATCTATAATAATATGCGATTATTTGTCAAATCCATCATTGATGTGAATATTGGAAACGAAAGAAAGCGACAAATACTGATTATTCTTTTAACTGATAATAATGTAAACATTGGTGTATTAATCCTGCAAATGCAGCGATTTGCGACAGCAATAAAAAGAGAAATTGAAAATTCCATCCCTATTAAAAATGTATTAAGAATGAAAGAGGATGAATTAAAAGATCATATCAGAACATTAAAGAAAGAATTGTTCGGCGATAAAATTGGTATAATTTAATACCAATTTGCTTAAAGGTGATTTTATTAATGATGAAAAAACAAGTAGAAAATGAAAATATGAGTTCAGAAGTATCTATAGATTCCACAGGGATATTCTTAGGAAATATTATTCAGCTTAAAATTGTGTATTGGGGTCCTGGAGAGTCTGGAAAGACTACCAATTTTTTTAGGTTGAAGGAGAAATTTGACCATAATCGTATTACGGAGGGTTATTCGATTGAAACAGAGGATGGAAGAACGTTATGGCAAGATTCTATGTTTCTCTCTTTTGAAGCAAGCGTTAATGGCATTGATTATACTATCATTGTTCATATCGTCACTTGTACTGGCCAGGAACGTTTTCTTTCTACTAGGGAATACGTATTGGAAGGAGCCGATGGAATTGTGTTTGTCGGAGATTCAGAGAAAGATAAGCTGGAGCAAAATAAACGCAGTTTCCGGGAATTACTCAGCTTCGCAAGTCCACGAAGAATTCCCTATGTCATTCAGCTCAATAAAAGAGATATAGAAAATAAGATTAGGATTGATGAGTTTAAAAAGAAATTAGGTTTACCTCAAGAAGAGAAATATTCTGATGGGACATTTGTAGTGTATAAAACTGTTGCATTAAAAGGTAAGAATGTTGCAGAAACTTTTCGAGATTTGTTAGGGCAAGTCTTATTCAATGTATTTAATTCAAAATAATTATTTCAAGTTCTTTTGATATATTATAAAATTAATCACTAAACGAATTAAGAGAGGCAAATGGATACAGCATTCGATTTCATTAAGCCGGAATTCCTACATTTATTATTTTTTCAACAAAAAAATCTGGTAATTTATCCCTATGTAGATTTAAAGCATCTTAGGGGTTTAGAAGTCTTTACTATTGGCTATAATTTAATTGATTTAGAATCCACCGCCCTTTATGACCTTAAAGAAGTTATTTTAAATGATTCTTATTCAGATATTCATACTCCTAATTTCTATTTAATTTATAATTTGGACAAAAAAAAAGCGAAAGACCTTTTAGAATTAAAGGATGTCCATTGTATCCTTAATGTGAATCAAAATATAACTAATTTGTTGTCAGAAAGTAATAATCACTATATTTTCTATAATAAAAAGACGGATAAATTCCTTAATTATGACTTCAGTAAAGTTGACTTAAAATTTGAGCAAATCTTGATTTCATTGGCAGATAATATAGAGATTCTTCGGGACAACCTTCAAAACATCAAGATCACCGCAAATCATTTATATATTGAATTAAATAATAATCCAGATTCGATTAACTTATCTAAAATTCTAAAAAATTATGATGAAGATGAATTTCCTAAAATTTTAGAATTTACTAAAAATTATTATAATATAACGCTCCCTGAAGATATTTTAGCAAAAAGAAAAAGATTTTATAAGCCACCAGAAAAGATTATTGATTTTTCTGGAGAATTTGATATAATTACTAATCAAAATAAAAAATTGAGGGAAGAATTTATTCAATCTCTCCATGAATATCAAGACAAACATGTTAATAAAAGCAATTTAGAATTAAGAGAATTATATTCTCCCCAATTATTATATAATTATCTTAGAAAACATCATTGGAAGGAAGGGATACCAAAAAATTTTTTAGAGGAATGGATAGGGATGAACCAAACCAAATATGAATTACAAGAAAATGATTATATTGAGTTTGAAGAAATTTTAACCAAATTAAAAATACCTCAAAAGATAATAACTGAATTAATATCGGGCACTATTGATTCTAATTCCAAAAGCACGAAAACAGAAATAACTAAACAAAAAGAAAGAACTAAAAATCCCTCTGAAAATAGTAATATCCCTTCCGTTTCTGATTTTGCTAAGTTTAAGAAGTGGATCTTAAAGGAATTAGATACAATTGAAAAGAATTTATAATTTACAGCATAGAATAAAGAAACTTAATAATAAAAAAGCGGGATTTTTTTCGGCTAACCTCTTTATTTTAATGATATCCTTTAGATGAAGCAGAAGAACCTCCGAAATCAACCCCAAAAAAATTAAAAGCAATTCCTGTCATCCAACAACCAACCCAAAGTAATAATGCCCCCATAATGATTCTTCCTATTAAGATATTTCTTCCAAATAGCCCTAAAACTCCCAAAAGGATATATATTATGCCCCCAAAAACGCAAAACCAACCAATTATATTGAAAGCCATATCGAAGATTGCCCCTAATTGATATCTTAGATCACTTCCGAAGAAAGGCATATATATCGCTAAAAAGATGATTATAGCGTAGAATATATATTTAGCAAATTTTTTTCCTTGACTTCTATCCTCAACTAGATATATCTCTTCCATTTTCTTTATTATTAATTCATCTAATTTTTTATAATACTCATTTTTCAATTCTATTTAAAGAAAAATTTTCAGAATTGTATTAAAATTAGTAATCTTAGGTAAAAAAGAAAGTAAAATTTTGAGAATATAAGATTATTTAAATTAGAAATATTTTTCTAGTTTAGAAATTGGAAAATGATTCAAAAATGAAAAGAATTATACTTAATTTTCAAAAAAAGGAAGAAGACTTTAAGGAACTTGTTCAAGAGGCATTTAATAGAGATGTTTTAAATTTTCTTGTCTCGAATAAGACCCTTTCGGAATTTAAAAATATAGAACGAGTAAAAACATTCGCATGGAACTCTGATTTAGATGTTGATTATATTATTTTCAGGGATCTTGCGGAATTAGAACGAATTTTGGAGCAAGAAGATATAAAAAAAAGTATCGGGTATTATAAAGAACTAAAATCTAAAGAAGATGAATTGGAAATTAAGAAATTATCTAATAATCCTAAACTAAATTTTATAATAGTATCCGCATCGGATTGGAAAATTATTCCTTTCGAGAATTTAATCGCAGAAATGCATAAAAAGGATACAGAATTAATTGCCGAAGTAGAAAATTTAGCGGAAGCTGAATTAATGCTGAAGACCTTGGAAATTGGCGTTGATGGAATCTTAATTATTCCAAAAACAGCAAATGATCTTATTGAACTTAAGAATTTAATTGGAACTGGCTTTAAAATTGAATTGACAGAGGCGGAAATAATTAATATTCAAACCATACCAGAAAGCGATAGAGTATGTGTAGATACCACTTCATTACTTCTACCTGGAGAAGGAATGTTAGTGGGAAGTACTGCAAAAGGATTTGCTTTAATTCATGCGGAAGTGTTTGAAACGCAGTTTGTAGCTTCCCGCCCTTTCCGGGTAAATGCTGGAGATGTGTCTGCCTATATATTAGTTCCAGAAGAGGATCCAAACAAAGAAGAATCATATAGAACTAAATACCTAAGTGAAATAAAGGGTGGAGATAAGGTTTTAGTAATTAATTCAAAAGGAGCGGTTAGAATAGCCTCTGTTGGAAGAGTTAAAATCGAAACACGTCCCATGATAAGATTTGAAATGCAATCGGAGCAAGCTGGGAAAAAAGTTCCCATAAGTTGTATCTGTCAAAACGCCGAAACTATTCGCTTAGTAGATCCAGAAGGGAATGCGAAATCTGTTGTAGATATAAAAGAAGGAGATAAAGTATTAGTACATATTGGGCCAGGAGCTACTCACTTTGGTACTGCTATTGAAGAAACTATTATTGAGAAATAATAAACAGAGAAATTTGAAGCCAAACTAATTACTTAAAAAAATATCCATATTCTTTTACCAAATTATATTTTTCTAAACATACTTGGATATCGAAAAATTCATATTAAAATTATTAATATAATTAAACAGTTACGTAAAAATAGATAAATCTCTTAATTAGGAATATAAATTATTTTTAATAGTAATTAAAGGAAAAAACTAAATTAATATCGGAAGTGAATTCTTATCTCAGAAAATATGAACAAATCGGAGCTTTTACTTGGAGTAGATATAGGAACGACAATAGTTAGGGGATTGCTAATTAATATAGAGGGAAAAATTATAGCGGATTCTTCGCTGGAGCACAATATTATAATTCCAAAACTAGGTTGGGCAGAGCAAGATCCAGAAAAAGATTGGTGGAAACATTTCATTAAAGTTGTTAAAGATTTATTAAAAAAGGGTAAGGTCGAACCTTCTAATATTAAAGCAATTGGAGTGAGTGGCTCTTACCCTGATTTATGTCCGATTAGTAAGGATGGAAAGCCTCTGAGAAATGCAATGCTTTATTCTGATAATAGATGCATCAATGAAGTAAAGTTCATTAAAGATAATTATCATTTGGAACTAACTTCAGAAGAAATACTCCCTAAATTACTATGGTTTAAAAACCATGAATCTGAAAAATTTAAGGACACCGAAATGATTCTGAGTAGTCATAATTATATTACTTATAAATTAACAAACAAATATTCTATTGATAATTTATCCGCGACAAGTCTTATTGGTTTATATAATGGGCTCTGTGAAAAATTAGGAATCCCTCCATCTATTATTCCACCTAAATATCCCGCTGTTAAAATTATTGGAAAGGTCACTCAAATGGCGGCAAAACAAACTAACCTTAAACAAGGCATCCCAGTAATAGTCGGTACTGCGGATTCTTTTGCTAATATGCTTGGAGTTGGCGCCATCAATAAGAACGATTGTGTTATAAATTATGGAACGGCTGGCTATTGTGTTATGCTTCATCAAGAATTAGAAAAAATAGCAATGGGTAAGTTTCCATTAATAACTTTATTATCCTATCTACTAACCACTGGTGAATCGTTAAAATGGTTTAAAAATAACTTTTGTCAATATGATATGAGTAAATACCAAAATAATATATACCAACAGCTTGATAAGGAGGCGGAAGAAGTACCACTCGGTGCGGAGGGGTTAATTTTTATTCCCTATCTCCGTGGAAAGCGAACCCCAACTTATGATCCTAAAGCAAGAGGGATACTATATGGCTTATCTATATTACATAAAAAAGAACATTTCTATCGAGCGATTCTAGAATCATGGGGATATGCTATTCGACAGGGATTAGAACAATTTAAGAAAGATCCTCTTAAAAGTAGAATCATCGCAACTGGAGGTGGGGCAAAAAGTAAAATTTGGAGGCAAATAGTAAGTGATATTATAGATAAACCTCAAAATTATATAGAAAATAATGTTGCTTTGGCAGATGCTTTTTTAGCTGGATATGGTGTAGGAGTTTTCCAACATTTCTCGCACATAATAGATTGGATAGAAATAAAAGATATTACTAACCCAAATCCTAAAAATGTTAAGGAATATGATAAATATTTTAAAAAATATATGGAACTAGAATCTCATTTTTTTAATAAAGGTGAAAATTAAATTGGATATAAAAAAATTAGGGGATAAAGAATTTCTTAAAGGTCTCCTCATAGCGGCGGATAAATATTTAGATGCATTCTGGATTGGTGAAGAGGAGGAGAAACAAGTTTTAGAAGTTATAAGATCAAAAAGACTTGGAACCAAAATTGGCAATAAAACAAAAATTTTTGAAAATAAAGTTGCCAAATATCAAGATGCAAAATTTGCAATAGCCACAAGCTCTGAAAGTACAGCATTATCTTTATGTATGGCAGCATTAGCAGGTCCCGGAGATGAAGTGTTAATCCCTGCAATTTCTTCTTTAGCAACTGCAAATTGCATTGTCTATAATAATGCGATTCCTATTTTCGTTGATATAAATCCTAAAACGTTAAATATGGATCCTAATGATTTGAGTAAAAAAATTACCGATAGAACTAAAGCTATTATTGCCGTTCATATTTACGGATGCCCAGCAGAAATAGATCAAATAAAGAATATTGCCGAGGAAAATAATATAATTGTAGTAGAAGATTGCGCTTTAGCAATGGGTGCAGAATATTCAGGTAAAAAAGTTGGAACTCTTGGGGATATAGCATGCTTCAGTTTTGGAGCAGGAAAACAATTATTTACGGGTGAAGGAGGAATGATTACCACAAATAATGAAGAATTAGCAGAATCAATAAGTGAACGTAATCATCACTATGGAACCCAAAGAAATGGTAGACTTATTGGAACCGCAGAAATATTAGGATATAATTATAAACCTACCGAATTAACATCAGCAGTAGGTATTGCTCAGATGGAAAAAATAGATTTACTAAATCAAAAAAGAATTGATAATTCTGAATATTTATCGAATGGACTTGCCAATCTTGATAATATAGAATTGCCTTTTGTTCCAGATAACGTTAAGCATGTATTTAATGAATATATGATTAAAATAGATGAAACTAAAGCTAATTTAACGAGAGATGAATTATGGAAGGCTTTAGTCAAAAAAGGGTTTATGGCAGATCCTTTATTTGATACACCAATGTATCTAGAACCTTCATTTAGGAATAAAATAGGTCATGGTCATGGAACCCATTGCCCTTTTAATTGTCCTTTATATCAAGGTACTGTGAATTATGAAGATGGATTATGTCCTATCGCTGAAAATGTTCTCAAAAAAGTTTTAACAATATCTCCCCATCCTGGACTGAATAAGAAGGATCTAGATAAGATTATTTCAACTATTCGAAATTTAATAAACTAATCCCATAATTTCAATAATTTATATTAAGAAAAATAAAAAGAGTAATTTTTGAATTTAATCCTATTCAGATAAATTATATGTAAATTTTTCTAAGAGATCAACCACTTAGACACAAATTTAGGTAAAAAGAATCCCAGATAATATGCAAATGTACTAAATATTAAGATAATCCTCATTATTACCAATAATAATGGGGTTAGGAGAATAATTGCTTCTGCGAATGCTGCAATAGTGAATGTGATGAACGCAGTCAAAAGAAATCTCCCTTTCCATCTTATTTCTTCGTCTTCTGATTCTAATGCTTTCTTAGTAAAGATAATACCTGTTACGATGGCAGTTACAACAGCAAATAATTGATAAATTGTGGGATAAATCTCAGAGACTAAATAGAATTCTGTCTCAAAATATCCAATTAGTCTATAATCTATAATTAATAGTATTATTAGAAATATTTCATATACAATAGAGATTATAGAATAAATCAGGACAATCTTCTTCTTATATTCAGGATATGTCATACTGCTAAATGAATATATCCAACAAACCAAAGCTACTGGAACAAATATATTCCCAATAATTAAGTAAGGAACCGTTCCAATTCTATAATCAAATAATACATACCCTAAAAATAATATTACAATTCCCCACCATGCCGAACTTAAAAAAATCCAAGTTAAACCAACTGTAACCATCTCAATTTTCTGGTATTTAAAGTATACGGATATAAGTTTAATACCAATAACGATAGCAACAAGAATAAATAATAATGAGAAAATTCCATTAAGAAAATCTAATTGAGTTAAACCTTCCAATGTCATTGTTTTTACTTTTGAAGTTATAATTTATATAATATAATATTCTATTGTATTTTATTTAAATTTTTATTTAATGTGTTAATTATACAAAAATGAGGTTTAAAATATCATCATTTCACTGAAATTAAAATCTGAAGATATTTTATGATGATTATGCGTTGTTATTTCTTATAAAATTGAAATTTAGATAAAAAAAATCAAAAAAATGTGATTAAGTTTCTTCTGTACTTAGGTTAACCCAATTAAACTGTTTTTCAAACTGTTTTTTAAAATAAATATCATTATTTTCTAAAATTTTGGCCCAAACTTCAACTTTTTCCTGTGAAGTTAATTGTTTGGTGGAGATTTCATAATTGATTCCTTCTAATTCAAATTTAGCAAATCCATTAGCTTCAACTTTAGCGGTATCTGGTTTCCCGGCTATAATTGATGCGTCATAGGAACTGTTGAGAAGAAATGGTGATTTTAAATATTGAAGCGGTAATTCATATTCTGTCTCCCCATGAATGATTATTTCATTCGTTTCTGGATTTTTTGAAAGTTTTAACTCCATAATTGGTTCTTTTTGTCCTTCCATAAGATATTCCATAAAGGATAAATCTGGTGGTTTAAACTCAGGTTTTTGAACAGTTTTTCTATTAGTAGGCTTTATTAATTCTAATGATAATTTTTGTATATATTCCTTTCCAAAATGCAATGTGATTTTACCTGTATAAGGTAATGGAAAGATTCGTGGAAAATCACTCAAAGCAATCGAAAGGCGTAATTTATGTCCCGATTCAATAAGATAGTCTGTGTTAAAAAATTTCATTTGCATCTCATAAATTTTTCCAGCTTCCGGTAAGCTTGGGTTTGAATAACTTTTTCGAAAACTTAATCTACGAGATACTGTGGAAATCAAAGTTGATGAGCCATTAGGAGCCACATCACATAATTTAGCGGTGATTGATGCATCTGGCATGTCTGTTGAGAGAGTTAAATTTATTTGAGGGGCACCGACAATCTCTAAAGGCTCATTCAAAGATAAAGTTTCAAAAGTTAATGATTTTGCGTCATCTTCTGATTGATCTTTAGGGTAATCCAATCCCAATGGGTATACAATCATATAACCTGAATTAATACCTACTTCCGGAATGTGTTGATAGTCAATTTGTCCCTCTCTATCTTCAGTTTTATTAATCAATTTCCCGTCCTTCGCTAGATAATATACTTTTTCTTGACTATTCTTGGGGGGCCATTCATCCGCATAGGTCCATTCTTCTGCCCCCATCATATATAAAGATAAAGCCGGTTCTGTCATAAATTTGTTTTCCTTTCCTTTTAACCAATAATCAAACCAAGAGATTCCATATTCAACTTCATCAATTTGTTCTATTGGTTGAAGACTTGGAAAAATATGCACCCATGGACCAATACATAGTTTTTTAGGACCATCAACTTTCTGATAAATCTGAAATCCATCATCTCGAGCAAAATCCCACCAGCCCTCCATAATTAATGTGGGAATAGTGATCTTCTCCACAGGTATATCAAGACCTTTCCAATAATCATCGTAAGTAATATGATCCGACGGCTTTATTAGATAGGGCAAATATGAATCAAGATGCTTATCCCAAATTTCTTTCCAATCTGGGCGATTTTTTATGTAAAGAGGAGGAAATAGAGTTATTAAGTTCATAAATCCTAACCACGCACCACACATCCCAATCATATTTAGGGATCCTCCGAGAAATGCAAGATTTTTATAGAAAAATGCTGGAGCCATAAAGTCAAAAATCGCTTTTAAACTTGGTGGATTAGTGCTAGCAGCCTGTAAAGCTGTCATCCCCCCATAAGATTCCCCCTTCATACCAACTTTTCCATTGCACCATTTTTGATTGGCACACCATTCCACTAATTCATATAAATCGTCTTCTTTCAAACAGTCAAGTGGTTCATCTGTTGTACCCTCAGAAGAACCATGACCACGTAAATCAACTAATATAATTACGTATTTAGCCTTAAGATAATCATAAGTTTCGAACATAGATTCCGCGCCAGCCACATCATCCTTATGATAAGGAACAGCAGTAATAATAGCAGGCCAAGGTCCCTTTCCACTGGGACGAAATACATCAGCATATAAAGTTATGCCATCAGATAGGGGTATCTTTATATTCTTTTTACCTCTTAAGAATAATAAATAAGCAAATTCAAGCTTTTTGAAGAAAAATTTAATCTTTTTTACGAGTTTCATCTTTTAACCTTTTTTCACTCTCCTCTGATTTTTTTGATTGTTTAATAGACATTTTATACCTCCATTTTCGAGGGACTAATCGAATTTTCCACCAAAAGTGCCGAGTTTTTTTTCCAGGAAGGCATATTACTTTTCCATTTAGTAATCCTTCAATAGAATCTTCTACAACCTCTTCAGGATCCATCCAAGGATATTTATCCCATTCCCCAGTCGACATATCATCTCCCATAGCCTCGTGAAATCCTGTAAGGACGAATCCAGGTAATAAAACTTGAACTCGCAATTTTGTGTCATATGTTTCCAAATGTAATGTTTCAGTCAGCTTTATTAAATATGATTTTGTCGCACAATATAATGCATTGCCCATTAAAGGAATTCTTGCTAATAAGGAGGACACATTTATTATGTCCCCTCGATTATTTTCTATCATATTGGGTAATGCTGCGACAATGAACCTCGTAGGAGCAATATTGTGGACATTAATCATTTCCAATTGTTTTTCAATTGGAGTTGTTGCTAAATAGCCATCCTTAATGCCAAATCCTGCGTTATTAATCAACATTGTTAAATTTTTTCCCTCCTTAATCCGTCTTTCTATTCCTAAAATATATTCTTTAATTGATAAATCAGCAACTATAGTTTCAACTTTAATCCCTTTTTCTTTTTTTAATTTTTCTGCAAATTCAATTAAAGCATTCTCTCTCATATCAACCAAAATAAGATCAAATCCTTCTCCAGCTAATTTTTCTGCAAATGAAGATCCGATACCTCCAGCAGCCCCAGTAATTAATGCTAATCCTGGATCGCCCTCATATAGAACTTTACTTTTTTTCATAATTTTTACCTTAATTTTAACGAATTTTACTTCTTTTTTGTGTATGTAATTTATCCAATAATTTTTGGTTTTCTTCAAGCCTCTCTCCATGAAGTGGCCATAAATATAACATAATTAATGCTATAATAATTATGATTATAGGCCAAATACACACTAAAAATTGAAGTCCAAAAATAACATTAACATATTCTTTTGGTTCATATTCAGCCCATCCTGCACCCGTAAAAACTAATCCTATTACTAATGCATTGATTGCGTTTGAAAATCTATTAAAAAGTGAGATTACTCCATAATACGCTCCTTCACGACGTACATCCATACCAGAACGAACTTCATCATCATCTATAATTTCAGCAATTCCTTGATCATAAAGATAAAGAGAACCTCCTAACCCCACACCCATAAAAGATATAATAATATAAGCCAGAATTTCATTGAATGCCAATAAAAAGATGAGAAAAAAGGCAGCCCAATATGTTAATGCAATAAAAAATGATTTTCTAACTCCTAATTTTTCACGTAAATGCATCCATAATGGAGTAGAAATCGCTCCCACCAAAAGACCAAGGAATAAAAGAAGTCCAGGTTCTTGCATTCCAATTACATATTCTGCATAGAACGGAAGCATCGGAGGTAATATACTATATACTATATAGATCGCAAGTGCAACAACACAATATAATATAAATACTTTATTTTTTAGCGTGATTTTAAAAGCCCTCTTCCAAGAAGGAGTAGCATATACATCTTTAGAAAATTCTTTACGCTCAAATGCACCAAATTTTAACATGATCAGAACCGTGATAAAAATAATAATTGATGCAATAATTCCATTAAGTAGGTATTGATAAGGGGTATTTGGAAGATTATATCTATTAGGTATATCCTCTATAATAAATTCAGGTAATAAAAAAGCAATTGCCAGTCCTATGATCATAAATATACTTCGCGACACACCTAAAGAACTTCTATCTTCGACAGTAAGGAACATTTCGGGCCAAAGAGAATTGAAATTAACAGTATACATCGTATTAAACAGGTCGAATAATATTAACATAATTAAAAAATATACAAAAGTAATAAGTATATTACCCATGGGTGGTGCCCAAAGAAAAATAATGGTTAGACATAGGGGGACAATTGAGATATAGATCCAAGGTTTGCGGCGTCCCCACTTAGTTCTTGTTCTATCTGATAAAATTCCTAGTAATGGATCATTAATGGCATCCCAAATAGACCAAAGAATATAACCGATACTTACAAACATAACAGGCAATCCTACCACGGCGAAATAAAAACTAAATCCTAGATATGAAAAGTTTTGTAGCGCTAAATTATCCGCCAAGACTCCATTACCATAAGCAATTTTTGTCCCTAACGATGTTTCAATAACTTCCTTAGAATTAGTATCAAAATTTCGATTTTGATTTTTATTCATAGAAAAATATTAGATTAGAAACTATTTAAAATTTATATAAAAATTATTTCAAGTATATATAAGTCTATAAAATTAAAATATATAATTAGAAATAAAAAATAGGAAAGTTATATTCTATGGCTATTTAAAAGTAGGAATTTCCGTATGTTTTTTAGCTTCGTCATAAATCGAACCTTTTGAAATAAATCCCAGCGCTAAATTACTTCCTCTTACTGCGAGTAATAAATTTCTCGGATTAATTCCAAATATTTTTAAAGCATTTTGAGACATTTTGATGGTATTATTTTGAATTCTTTTCCAATAATAAGCTCTTCCTTTTATTTCCTTTATTTTTCCTCTCTCTAATTTGAATTGAGCTAAATCTGGATTGTCTTTCAAAAGAGAATTCAATTTGGATTCTTTTAATTTTTCATAGGTAGTTATGCCGAATCCTCCTGATTTCTTACTCCCGGGCATTAAAAATACTTTTTGCTCTTCAAAAAAATTGTATTCTTTCATAGCCTCTTTTGGTATCATAATTTTGCCTTGTTGATTTTTTTTTGACGACCCAAACACATATTTTCCCCCTTTTATAATCTGAGGCATATTGAATATTTCCCTTTTTAATTAATTGAGTTTTTAATATGCGCGAATATATTTAAAATCTATGATTCTTTGAAATACTTACAGAATCTATTTACTAAATATAAAATTTAAAAAGAATTATAATAGAAAATTCAAAAACTTAATAGAGAGTATTATGACTACTTATTGGGCTCCCATACTTCATTTATACCAACCACCCACCCAGGAAATTGAAGTATTAAGAAATATTAATCGCGAATGTTATAAACCATTATTTAAGGTGATTAACAATCATGATAATGCGAAGTTTAGCATAAATATCAACGGTGTACTTATAGAACTTCTTGAAGAATATGGAATGTTTGATACCATAGAGTTAATTAAGAATTTGGAATCGGAAAATAAAGTAAAGATATTGGGTACGGCCAAATATCATCCAATTTTACCGCTTATTCCCGAAAAAGAAATTTTGCGTCAAATACAGATGAATGAAGATTTAAATAAAGAGATATTCGGGGATCATTGGGAAAAAAAAGGATTTTTCCCTCCTGAATTAGCCATATCTCCAAATGTGGGGAAAATCGTTAGAGAATTAGGATATGAATGGATAATTATGAGTGGTATTGCATGTCCTAAATCATGGTCTTATGATAAAATATATACCTCTCCACATGGTTTGAAATTATTTTTTCGGGATGATATCTTAAGTAACAAAATTTCTTTCAAAAAAATAACTGCAAAAAAATTTCTTACTGAAATAGGTCTTCTGCATAAAAATGAGAAAGAAAAGAATAAAAATGATACGTATATTATAACAGCAATGGACGGAGAAACTTTTGGATGGCATATAAAGAATTATGAAAGAACTTTTATAGGAAAAGCCTTAGATCTTATTGAAAAGGGAATAATAAATAAGATTTCACCTAATTTTGAGCCTTATAATCAAAGTAATAGTAATGAGCCTGAGAATGATAGGATAGAGATCGATTCTATAGAACTTGAATTTATTTCAAATTTGGAAAATTATTTTCCTATAGCAGAAGAAAAAATCGTTCCGTTATCCTCAAGCTGGAGCACATCATATGAAGATTTAGAAAATAATGTGTATTATCCTTTATGGAAACACCCAGAAAATGATATCCATGTATTTTATTGGAAATCCATGAAAAGTTTACATAAATTAATGAATTTGGCAGATAACCTGGATTTAACCCAAAACTGGAAAGTTGAAAATTATTATAACACAGCACGATGGTTTTATGATAGGGCACTTCATTCTTGCCCAGTCTGGTGGGCGAATCCCTATCAAGGCACGTGGAGTCCTAACTTAATATATAAAGGTTTGGAGTTAATTATAAAAGCTGCTTTAAATGCACAATTAGCTTTAGTATATGCTGGTATAAACGATGGGGATGGATACTTTGATAGCATTTCATATTATCATGGATTAATATTAATGGAAATGTATTCGACAACAAGGAAGACTAGTTCAAGTGGATCTGCCCAATAAAATCAATCAATATAGAGAACTTCTTATCTAAGAAGTTGCTAATAAAATCATCTCGGAAATTAAAAAATATAAAAAAAATCTATTTAATATTTATATTTTCTATTCTTTATTTCTCGTTTTATAGTCCTTTATTATACATATTTAAAGCAATCAATAATATAATAGCTAAAGCGAATATGAAGGTTAACCATTCAAATATAGTCGCAATTGCCCTATAAACCCTGAGTAAGGTAAGATATGTTGCGCAAATTGCAAAATCCACAGCTCCAACTATTGAAATCCGCTTCCAATAAGAGGGATGTTTTCTTAAACCGATGATGACGAGTAATATTATCAATTCTATACAAAAGAAATTCATTAAGCTCCAAAAGTTATGAAGCGGAGAAGCAGTATTGGTTGGGAAAATTGCAATCATCACAAGTGAAAAACTATTGAAATAACCTAATATTTGAATAGCTATTACGTATTTTTTGAGTTTTGATTGAGATTCATACCATTTTTTCATATCAAAAAAATATGGAACTAATACGATTCCAATCAAAATTAGGGAAATACTGAAAAGAAACCAACCATTAGGATTTTTCTCGGTATTTCCTAAAGCAGAAACCGTGTATAAAAAAGGCGAATATCCAGGGTATAAAAAGGCAGCAGGTATTAAAAATACATAATAGAAAATATTCGCTAATATCGCAAATACAAGATATAATGGTAATCCTTTTATAGTTTTATTCATTTTTTAACCTCTTTTTATAATATTCTAATTGACATTCATTTATGTTCTGTTAATTTAGGTAATTAAACAAATCATTATATATCCCCAAAACAAATTATCAATCAATTTCCATTGCTCAATAATGGAACGGGAGGAAGCTCCGGGACAGTAAAATCATCCCATTCTTCAGGGAGCGGATACTGCCACCAATCATCTGGTATTTTCGAATAATCTCCATATTTTTTAAGTCCTTTTTGAAAAGCTTTAATGTTTTTCTTAGGTGCATTTAGATCAGTTGGTGTAGGGTAAAAATATGCTCCAAATCCTCCATCCTTGGTGCCAAGATTACGAATCATGTGCCAGACTTCTCTTTCTACTTCTTCTGACGTTCCCTTTGTATAGATGGATTGTATGTTTACGCATCCCCAAAACATTATTTTCCCCCTAAATTTTCTTAGATCTAGATATCCGCTCATTCTGGGACTATCAAACTCAATAGCATCTAATCCCCATTCTATTAGTGATGGTAATAGAAGGTCTACCTTTCCGCAGCAATGTAAATGTACTTCTGCTCCTAATTGATGAGCTTCATCGCATAATGTTTTATATACATCTTTATAGAATTGCTCGAAAGTTTTTGGACTAAAAAATGGACCTGTTTGCTCTCCTAAATCATCTACAACCCAAAAACCATGTGGCTCTAGCCCATATTTATAACAAGCTTTCATTGCTTGAACATGCCACTCAGTTTCTCGTTTTAATGATCTCTTCACCATTTCCGGATTCTTTCTATGATCTATTAGGAACTTAGAAAATCCTCGAATAGTGGAAGCTCTCTGAAAGGGACCAAAATCGGCAATAACAACCATTCTATATCGATCTTTGCCAAAGGATTTTTTTAATTCTAACGCAAATTCATAACGGCTTTTATCCATTGGATCTGGATTATATGTTTTGATAAACGCGTCATATTCTTCCCAATCATTTATAGGAGCCCTTCCAGGATGCCCCATATTCTTATCATTACCTCTTAAATTCCAAATACATCCCCATTCATCTATTTCCTCGTGAGGGATGGATTTCCATTTATCACCATCATACTCGGGATTTTTTTTCACCCATAGAGGTTTATCCCAATTATAGCCCACTCGCACGTGAGGAAAAAGATTTTCTTCTCCTTCTTCCCAGCCGGGCTTCCAATCCTTCGAATATTGAGTTAATAAAGGGCAAACATCCCCTCTTACATCATAAAATACTGGAACTCTTTCAGGTTTATTAAAATAAAGTGCTGCTTTAACAAGCTCTTTTGAATTCATAATTTATATATTTTGAAGATATATCTTAATTATATATTTTTGATATTATAATTTTAATATTTTCTATTATAATTATTACTATTCTATTCAAGAAAAAAGAATTTCTTTATATGAACTAATCCTCAATCCAATCAATTTTACCATCATCATTATAAATTCCCCATTTTTGGACCGCTTCCCGCTGGGCAATTATGTTTTCTTTAGGGGTTCTTAATGCTTTTTTAGACATATATTCATAAATAGCCAATCCGCCATTATTTTTTCCAACTTCTTTTATATAATATTTAATCTCATTTTCTACATCTTTTGGTTTTCCTAAGGTGTATGTACTTTGAATATTTGAGGATAACCAAAAAGCGACCTTTCTCTGCTTAGCAAATTGTTTGAAGTTTTCTACTCCAACCATATGGGGGCTATCAAATTCGAACACATCCACTCCTGCTTCAATTATATCTGGCATTAGATGGAAGATATCCCCACATGAGTGCATTATAAAATCCATTCCTAAATCATGCGTCAAATGTATTATTTTTTTATAGGGATCCTTGAATAATTTTCCAAAGATAGCGGGACTCATGAAAGGTGATTTTTGTGTCCCCATATCATCAGCTATAATTACACTATTAAGTGAAGGATAATATTCTTTATATTTTCTTATTAAAGTTAAGAAATATGGCAAAACCTTCTTTAATAATTGCTCTACTTGCTTAGGCTTCCTTACTAAATCCACTAAGAAATTAGTAAAACCTCTCAATTGGGAACATAATGCAAAAAATCCATTTGGAACTAATTCTCCTACAGTATATCTATTTCTTCCTAAGAATTTCCATATTCCCATTTTTAAGATTCTATATCGTTTTTCATTGGACAGATCAGGAATGGTAAATTCTTCAAGAGCATCCCAATTATCTTGTAATGGGCCATGTAATGGATGCCCCTTTGTAATATCGTTAGATTTAGTACCAGATGACCTCCAGATATTGTTCCACTCATCAATGCTTTTATGAGGGGTTTCCCACCATTTTCGAGGATATCCTGCTTTTTTTCGGTATTTACGTTTCCATCTATAAATAAATAGGCGATAAAATAGCTTCGATATAGAATCTACGCCTCCTTGGACATGAGGTGGATAATTTCTTGGCTGCCAGGATCTTGGAGGATAAATATTCACTGGAAAAAAATCTGTTTTTAAAGTTAAACATGATATAGGAACTCGATCTGGCCTATTAAAATGAAATGCTCTTTTAACCCGCTCTTCGCTATTCATATGCGATATAAGCAATTTTCTTTATGATTAGGTATTATAATAAATTATATAATTTAGAGATATTATGATAAATTATTTAATATTAAACTAATTCATTTATCTTAGTAAATCATGCCCGAAGAAGAACAAGATGATCGATTAGTAAAATATTGTGTTTATTGTGGTGCAAAAGTCAAATCTGGGGAAGTATATTGCCCAAATTGTGGTAAATTACTAGTAAAAGAACCTACAGCTGTAAAAGGTAAGGCAAAAGAGGAATATCCTACAGTGACAAAAGCGAGGGAAATAACGATTAGAAAATGCTCGAACTGTGGGGCATTAATAAAATCACCTATTTTAAAACAATGTCCAATATGTAATAATGAATTAGAAGAATTACCTCCTTATGAAGAATATACCTCTCCTCAAAAACCAGGATTTATCTTTACTGATAAAAAGCTTGAACCAGAAGAAGAACATACATTAAAAAGGGGTAAATGGAATTTAAAAGAGGGAACTTCGGTATTTACAACTAGTTTATTGGTTTATATAACAACCATGTTGCTTATAACACTTTTTCTGATGCCAGAACAGAATATTTTAAGTATAATAATTGGGCAATTACCTGAAATTCTTCTTGGAATATACCCCATTTGGTATATTAAAAAAAACCGTCATAGTTATAAAAAACTTGGATTTAATTTTGCCAAAAAAATTCTCATTACAGCTATTATAATCGGGATAATAGGAGGAGTTGGCTTAATTTTTTTTGATTTCTTTTCAGAATACTTAATTAATGCTATGTTAGATCTTGGATTAGGAGAGATCTTTGATATTACTCCAATTAAGATGAATTCCTTAATCATTGAAAATGCTGAATTATATTGGTTCATAACTCTTACCATAATGGTTTCATTATCTTCGATCTCATCAGAGATATTGTTTAGAGGTACTTTACATAACGCTTTAAAGGAAAAATTTGGATATGATCTAAAAAATAAATTATTTGTGATTCTAATTGTTGCTTTAGCTTATTCGGGAATATATGCAATACTTTCCTTTCCTACAGGATTATTATTTTTTCCAATATATTTTCTACTCGCTCTTTTTCTGGGGATTATTTATGAAGTGGGAAAAGGAAATTTAGTATGTCCTATTCTTGCATCTATAATTTATAATATCTCAAGCTTGATTATTCTATTAATACTTTAATTTTTTATATTTTTGATATATTAGTAATATAAGTGCGTGTTTTAATTTTTACATATCATTTCAGATATATTCATAGATAGATATTAAATGTACTACTTTAAATTAAATTAAGAAGGTTAGAATACCTGGAAAAAATTCATAGAATAAATTAGCTTAAATGTAAAATATTATAAAAGTTATTAATGGGAGCTTACTGGCGTGGTCAGAACAAAATATAGAAATAAAGGAAGTAAGGATAATATAGTCTTTTCAATTTCGGGAGCGCATGGAGTAGGAAAAACCACAATTTTTCATTTATTGAAAAATGAGACAGAAGATAATCCTAAATTTAAATTTTTTTCAGAACGATATGTAAAAAAACCACCATTTCCCTTGGGATCGAGAAATAAAGAGATAGCATTTC
>Ga0102944_1000317_pt1 | contig 38305 bp, 36 predicted proteins | sample SalPonD_shore_MG_FD_78172 | JGI IMG/M metagenome (GOLD analysis project Ga0102944, IMG submission 78172) | Salt pond soil microbial communities from South San Francisco under conditions of wetland restoration - Salt Pond MetaG... | ecosystem: Environmental > Aquatic > Marine > Intertidal zone >... | reverse complement strand
GCGAGCAGGTACAGCGGCAGCAGGATCCAGTAGAAGAAGGCGAGCAGCGCCGCCAGCGCCTCACCCCACCAGCCGTGGGACGCCACGGCGGAGGGCGCCGGCAGCATGCCGGCCAGCATGCGCTGGAGGCCCTCGTAGCCGAGCCAGAACAGGGCCACGAACACCAGGGCGTTCACCACAATGGGCAGAACGACGTACCGTCTCAGGCCGGGCGCCCACAGCGAGCGGAAGCCGCGGGAGACGTAGCTGATTCCGATCAGGAAGTCGCGCATGCGGGGCGCGGCTAGGGGAGGTCGACGCGCAGCGGCGGCTGCCAGCCCTCGGCGCGGTGCTCCACCACAACGCTCGTGTACACGCCGCCGCGGACGTTGAACTCCGCGGTCACGCGCATGAAGCGGGGCGCCAGGGCGGCGACCAGGTCGTCGAGGATGCGGTTGGTGACGGCCTCGTGGAAGGCGCCCTCGTCGCGGAACGACCACATGTAGAGCTTGAGCGATTTCAGCTCCACGCAGAGCCGGTCAGGCACGTAGTCGATGTCGATGTCGGCGAAATCCGGCTGGCCGGTCTTCGGGCACAGACAGGTGAACTCCGGTGTGCGGATATGCAGGGTGTAGTCGCGCTGCGGATTGGGATTGGCGAAGGTCTCGAGCTCGCGGCTGGGGGCGCTGGGCATGGGCGGTCTTCCGGGTGATCGACTGGAAGGCGCGATTGTAGCGGTCCCGTCGTCGGGGGAGAACCGCTGGGCCATGCGCACGGGACGTTCCGATTCGGTCCGACCGATGGGCCGCCCGGGGCCATTCCCGAGCGGCCGGCTTGCGGGTAAGGTAACGGCCTTCTATCGACACAGTGAATCAGCGTCCGTCACGGGCCATGCGACTGAAGAAGATCAAGCTCTCCGGCTTCAAGTCATTCGTCGATCCCACGACCGTCGTCCTGCCCTCGGACATCGTCGCAGTCGTGGGGCCGAACGGCTGCGGCAAGTCGAACGTCATCGACGCCGTGCGCTGGGTCATGGGCGAGAGCTCGGCGAAGCACCTCCGTGGCGAGTCGATGGCGGATGTGATCTTCAACGGCTCCAACAGCCGCAAGCCGGTGGGCACCGCGTCGATAGAGCTCATTTTCGACAACGCCGACGGCAGTATTGGCGGCCAGTACGCGAGCTACAGCGAGATCTCGGTGAAACGCCAGGTGAACCGCGAGGGCCAGTCCGTCTACTACCTGAACGCCACGCGCTGCCGCAAACGCGACATCACGGACGTATTCCTCGGTACCGGCCTGGGGCCGCGCAGCTACTCCATCATCGAGCAGGGCATGATCTCCCGGGTCATCGAGGCCCGGCCCGAGGAGCTGCGCGGGTACCTGGAAGAGGCCGCCGGCATCTCGCTGTACAAGGAGCGGCGCAAGGAGACCGAGCGCCGCATTCGCGACACCACCGAGAATCTCGAACGTCTCGACGACGTGCGCGACGAGGTCACCCGGCAGCTGGAGAAGCTCAAGCGCCAGGCGGACACCGCCGAGCGCTACAAGGCGCTGAAGAGCGAGGAGCGCGAGCGCCGCGCGGAGCTCTACGTCATCCGCCTGCGGGATTTCGAGCGTCAGCGCGACGGGTTCCAGCGGGAGCTGGCGGAGCGCGAGAACACGCTGCAGTCCGAGATCGCCCGGCAGCGCGCGCTCGAGCGCGAGGCCGAGGAGGTGCGTGCACGGCACGCCGAGCAGAGCGACCGCATGAACGAGGTGCAGGGCGAGTTCTACGGCCTGGGATCGGACATCGCCCGCGTCGAGCAGCAGATCAACCACCGCAACGAGCTCAGGAATACCGCCCGCCGGGAGCTGGACCGCAACCGGGACGCGCTCGGCGACGTTGAGGCGAACCTGGTCCAGGACCGCGAGAAGCTCGCCGTGCTCCGCGAGCGTCTCGGTGAGCTGGAGCCGGAGGCCGAGGCCGCCGCTGAGGCCGAGGCCGCGGCGCGCGAGGCGCTCGGCGCGGCGCAGGACGGCCTCGAGCACTGGCGCGAGCGCTGGGACCGGTTCAACGCCGAGGCCGCCGAGCCCGTGCGCCAGGCCCAGGTGGAGCGCGCCCGCATCGAGCAGCTCGAGCGGCGCTCCGAAGAGTTCGCGCGCCGGCGCCAGCGCCTGGCTCAGGAGACCGAGTCGCTGCGGCTGGATGACGCTGAATCCGAGCTGGAGGAGCTGCGCGAGCAGCAGGCCGAGCTCGACGAGGCCATCGAGACGCAGCGCGAGCGCGTCGAGGCATCCCAGTCCCGCCTCGACGAGCGGCGGGAGCGGCAGGACGATCTCGCCGCCGAGCTGGAGGAGGCGCGGGGACGACGCCACCGTGACGAGGCACGCCTGACCTCTCTGCGCACGCTGCAGGAGGCGGCGATCGGGGCCGAGGAGCCCGTCGCGCGCTGGCTGGAGGCCCGCGACCTGGGTCAGGCGGCACGTCTGGTCAGCCTGCTCGAGGTCGAAGCCGGCTGGGAGCGGGCCGTGGAGACGGTGCTTTCGGACACACTTCAGGCGGTGGTCGCCGACGACCTCCGAGCCGTCGACCTGTCCGCGCCGGGTCACCTTGAGCAGGGCCGGATCACGCTGGTGGGCAGCGGAGCAGGGGATGCCCCGTCGGGGCGCACCGGACTCGGGCTGCTGAGCGACCGTGTCACCGCCCCCTGGCCCGTGGACGATCTTTTCGGTCGCGTATACGCCGTGTCGAGCCTGGACGAGGCGCGGGCGGCGGCCGCCGGCCTGGCCGCGGACGAGTCCGTGATCACGCCGGATGGCATATGGCTGGGCCGCCGCTGGCTGCGGGTGACGGCCGCCGACGACGGCAGCGAGGCGGGGGCGCTGGTCCGCGAGCGCGAGATCGCGGAGCTCGAGCGTGATACCGCCGCCCTGGCCGATCGTGTGGATGCGCTGGAGGCGGATCTGGAGCGCTCGCGAGCGGAGATCGCCGACGAGCAGGAACGCCGCGACGAGGCGGCCGAGGCCCTGTCGGAGCTGGAGCGTGACCGCTCCGGGCTCGTGGCCCGTATAGACGCCCGCCGCAGTCGCATCGACGAGGTTCGGCAACGCCGGGAGGCGCTCTCCGCCGAGCGCGAGGAGGTCGCCGAGGCGGTACGCGCCACCGAGGACGACGTCCGTGCGGCCCGACGCCGACTCGACGAGGCCCTGGATGCGGGCGAGCGCCACGACGAGCAGCGCGAGCGGCTGACAGAGGAGAAGCTGCAGGTCCAGCAGCGTGTCGACGACGCCCGCGAGCGCCTCGCCGAGGCCCAGTCGCGGCGGCACGACGTCGCCCTGAAGCTCGAGAGCGCGGGTGCCGCGCGCAGCTCCCTGGAGCAGAGCATCGAGCGTCTGGAGAGCCAGCACCGTCGCACGGCCGAGCGCAACGCCGAGCTGGAGCAGTCCCTCACGGGGCTGGAGGGTGGCGACGACGACCTGGAGAGCGAGCGCGAGCGCCTGCTGGCACGTCGTGTCGAGGTCGAGCAGACGCTGACCGCGGCCCGGACCCGACTGGGAGACGCGGAGAGCCGACTGCGGGAGTTGGAGACCGAGCGGGCCCAGGTCGAGTCGCGGGTCGCCGAGCTGCGCGAGGCCATGGACGGGACGCGCTTTCGCGATTACGAGCTCAAGATCCGCGCCCAGACGCAGGACGAGCAGCTCGCCGAGCTGGAGGTGAACCGCGCGGCGGTCACCGAACGCCTGCCCGCGGAGGCGGACGAGGCCGACTGGCAGCGCGAGCTCGAGCAGCTCGAGGCGCGCATCAAGCGGCTCGGACCGATCAACCTGGCGGCCATCGACGAGTACCGGCAGCTCGACGAGCGCAAGGCGTATCTGGACAGTCAGCACGCCGATCTGAGCGAGGCGATGGAGACGCTGCAGTCGGCGATCCGCCGTATCGATCGCGAGACCCGGCAGCGCTTCAAGGACACCTTCGAGAAGGTGAATGCCGGACTGCAGCGGCTGTTCCCGCGGCTTTTCGGCGGCGGACAGGCCTATCTGGAACTCACCGGCGAGGATCTCCTCGAAACGGGTGTAGCCATCATGGCGCGGCCGCCCGGCAAGAAAATCAGTAACATCCACCTGCTGTCGGGCGGAGAGAAGGCGCTGACCGCGGTCTCCCTGGTGTTTGCCATCTTCGAGCTCAATCCGGCGCCGTTCTGCATGCTCGACGAGGTGGACGCGCCGCTGGACGAGGCGAACGTGGGACGGTTCTGCGATATGGTGCGAGAGATGTCCGCCCGCGTGCAGTTCATCGTCATCACGCACAACAAGACGACTATGGAGGCGGCGAGCCACCTTACCGGGGTCACCATGAACGAGCCGGGTGTCTCGCGACTGGTTTCGGTGGACGTGGACGAGGCCGCCGAGATGGTCTCCTGAGGGCGGGCGCGCCGTATACCCGCCGCTCGTCCGGGGCGACGGTGCGGCGCGCGACCGCGCGCTAAACGAGTTGGCCGTCCGAGCCCTGCCGTCCGGTGGGGGTTGAGCCTGCCGGGTCCACGATGCAGTCTGTGGTGACCGGAAGGCGGTGGGTGGCGTCTGTGGGTTCGATCGGAAGGGATTGATGGACGAGCTTCGCTGGTTTCTGCTGATTCTCGGGCTGCTGGTGATCGCGGCCGTGTACCTGTATGGCCGCATCCAGGAGTGGCGGCACGATGGCCCGCCCTGGCGGCGACGCCGGCACGAGACGCGCGATCCGTTCGCCGACGAGACCATCGACGAGCGCGAGCTGCGCGGTGAGCTCGACGAGCTGGATACGCTCATTGCCGAGGAGCGGCACGAGCGCCCCGGGATCACCACGGCGGCGGAGCCGGACCCGGACCCGGAGTGGGAGGTCTCGCGGTCCTGGCGCAAGGATGAGCCGCCGCCTCGGCGGGCCGAGCCGGAGTTCGACCCCGAGCCGGAATTCGAGCCGGAGCGTCCCGCGTCCCGTGTCGGCGACGTCGGAGAGCGCGCGTCCCCTCCCGAGACGCACGAAGAGATCGCGGGCGAGCGGGGCGTTCAGCCACCTGAGCCCGCCGCCGGAGCCGGTCCCGCGAAGGCCAGGGCGGCGGTTGGGGCGGTCTCGTCGCGGCTGCGCCGGGCATTCGGCCACGAATCCTCCGGCGCAGATGATGCAGCGTCGGCGTCCGGAGAGCCCGCCGAGCCACCGGCTGTCGGAGAGGACAAGATCATCGTACTGAACGTCATGGCGCCGGAAGGGGCCGTGTTTGACGGTCGGGCGCTGGTGGAGATTCTCGAGTCGAACGGCCTGCGCCACGGCGAGCACGGGATCTTTCACCGCACGCTGGAGACGCGCACCGGCACCATCGCCCTCTACAGCGTGGCCAACATCGTCAAGCCGGGCTGGTTCGATCTGGATAGCATCGACGAGTTCACCACGCCCGGTGTGGCGCTGTTCCTCCAGCTTCCCGGACCGTTCGACGGCCTCGCGGCCTTCGAGCAGATGCTGCAGACGGCGCGGCGGCTTGCCGGGGAGCTGGGCGGACATCTGCTCGATGGACGCCGCTGCGACCTCACCCAGCAATCCATCGAGCACCTGCGCGAGGAGCTCCTGGAGTACCGCCGGCGCGCCCATCTGGCGGCCAGGCAGGCCCGCTGACACGTTACGGACCCATCGCCCATGCAGCCCTCCGATGTCGACGGTCTCAGCCGGGACGCCGCCGAAGGCCGGCTGGCGCGCCTGCGCAAGGAGCTGGACGACCACAACTACCGTTATTACGTGCTAGACGATCCCCGAATCTCGGACGCCGAGTACGACGCACTGCTGCGTGAGCTGCTCGCCATCGAGGCGCGCTTCCCCGACCTGGTGACGCCTGATTCGCCGTCGCAGCGGGTCGGTGCGGAGCCGCTGTCCGCGTTCGCGGAGTCACGGCACGGCCAGCCCATGCTCTCGCTCGCCAATGTCTTCAGCGAGGGAGAGGTCCACGACTTCGATCGCCGCGTGCGCGACCGGCTGGACGGTGCCGCCGTGCACTACGTCTGCGAGCCCAAGCTGGACGGGCTGTCGGTGAACCTGCGCTATGAGGACGGCATCCTGGTCCGCGGTGCCACGCGCGGCGACGGCCGTGTCGGGGAGGACATCACCACCAACATACGAACGGTGCGCAGCATTCCGCTGCGCCTGCGCGGCGAGGGCTGGCCCCGCACGCTCGAGGTGCGCGGCGAGGTGGTCATCCGCCGCAGCGACTTCGACCGGCTCAACCGCGCGCGTATGAACGCCGACGAGCGCACCTTCGCCAATCCCCGTAATGCCGCCGCGGGCAGTCTGCGCCAGCTCGACCCCCGTCTGGCGGCGAAACGGCCGCTCACCTTCTTCACCTTCGGCGTGGGGGAGAGCTCTGACGCCATCGCCGACACCCACTGGGAGATCCTGCAACGGCTTCGGGCGTGGGGATTCCTGGTCAACGACCACGTTGAGCGGGTGGACGGCGTCGACGCTTGCGTCGACTACTATCAGCGCATGCTCGCGCGGCGCGACGAGCTCGACTACGAGATCGACGGCGTGGTCTACAAGGTGGACGAGCTCGATGTCCGCGAGCGCCTCGGCTTCACCGCCCGGGCGCCGCGCTGGGCCGCGGCGCACAAGCTGCCGGCCCGTGAGGCGACCACCGTGGTGGAGGACATCCTCGCTTCGGTGGGGCGGACCGGCGTGATCACGCCCGTGGCCGCGCTGCGCCCGGTGGAGGTCGGCGGTGTCACCGTCAGCCGCGCGACGCTGCACAATCTCGACGAGGTGCTGCGCAAGGACGTGCGCGTCGGCGATACCGTAATGGTGCGCCGGGCCGGGGACGTCATACCGGAGATCACCGGCGTGGTGCTCGACGAGCGGCCGCCGGCGGCCAGGGTCTGGTCAATGCCCGATGCCTGCCCGGTCTGCGGCTCGGAGGTGATCCGGCTGGACGACGAGGCGGCACATCGCTGCACTGGAGCCCTGTACTGCCCGGCGCAGCGCATGGGGGCGATCCTGCATTTCGTCTCCCGGCGCGCCATGGACATCGACGGTCTGGGCGAGAAGCTCGTGCAGCAGCTCGTCGCGACGGAACGGGTAAGCACGGTCGCCGATCTTTACCGGTTGCGCCGTAACGATCTGCTGACCCTGGAGCGAATGGGGGAGAAGTCGGCGGACAACCTGCTGGAAGCCATCGACGCGTCCCGGGAGTCGACACTGCCGCGCTTCCTCTATGCGCTCGGCATCAACCATGTCGGCGAGGTTACCGCCCGGACGCTGGCCGAGCACTTCGGCACCCTGAAAGCGCTGCGCGCCGCGGACGCCGAGGCGCTGGAAGCGGTGCCGGACATCGGGCCCATTGTCGCCCAGAGCGTCTCGCACTTCTTCGCCCAGCCCCATAATCAGGAGGTCATCGACGAGCTAGTCGAGGCGGGGGTACATTGGCCGGACGCCCGCCCCACGGACACCGGCGATCGTCTGGCGGGCCGCACGTTCGTGCTGACGGGCACGCTGGAGGGCTACACCCGCGACGAGGCCAAGGCCCGCATCGAGGCCCTGGGCGGCCGGGTGAGCGGCAGCGTGTCGAAGAAGACCGACTATGTAGTCGCCGGGCAGAGCCCCGGCTCCAAGCGCGACAAGGCGGAGCGACTCGACGTGGTGATCCTCGACGAGGCCGCCTTCCGAGCGCTACTCGGCGAGTGAGCCGCTCCAGGGACGCAACGTCGGAGCGGCGCCTCGCCGCGAACGGCGGCGCGCAGGGTGCTCACCGAAGGATTCGCCGCGAGGGCGCGGCTCCTACGGGGGCAGGGCGTTCCCTTCGTCCCGTAGCGGCGCCTCGCCGCGAACGCCAGGGCAAAAAAAGCCGCCCTCAAGGAGGACGGCCGACGGGGACCATCCAGGGTCAGTCGCTGCTTCCGCCGCTCTTGTCCCCGCTCATGGCATCGGACTTGCCGTTGTCGGTGTTCTTGCCGGCATCGGCCTGGGTCCAGGCGTCCTTGATGGAGACGTCCGCCTTGTCGCGCAGATCCTTGATGCGCTGCTGCACACGCTGCTTCGCCAGCTGCTCGCGGAGCTTGTCCTTGACCTCGTCGAAGGTCGGCGCCTTGGCCTCGCGTGTATCCTCCAGCTTGATCACGTGCCAGCCGAACCGCGTCTGTACGGGCTCCTCGGTATAGCTGCCCTTGTCGAGCTTCTGTGCCGCCTTGGCGAAGACGGGCACCATCTGGTCCGGGGCGAACCAACCGAGCTCACCGCCCTTCTTGCCGGTCGGCCCGATGGAGTGCTCCTTGGCGAGCTTGGCGAAGTCGCCGCCGTTGTCGAGCTGCTTGATGATGTCCCGGGCCTCTTTCTCGGTCTTCACCAGGATGTGACTCGCCTTGAGCTCGGTCTTGCCGCCCTTGCCATTGCCGTACTTGTCCTCGTAGGCCTTCTTCAGGTCGGCTTCGGGCACGCTGCCCGGCGCGGTCATCTTCTGGATCATCGCTCGGGCCAGGACCAGGCGGCGCGTGTTCTGCATCTCCGCGACCACCTCCGGATCGTTGCCGAGGCCTTCCTGCTCGGCCTGCTGCGCGAGCAGTGCCATGTTCACGACCTGCTCGGCGAACTGTCGCCGCTGACTCGGGTTGAGGCTCACCTTCTTGCCGTGGGTGCGCTGATCGACGAGCTGGTTCATCTCCGGAACGGTGACCTGCTCGCCGTTCACGGTCACGGCGACGTCAGCGTTCTTCAGTGCCGCCGGCTCGTTGTCGGCGGCCAGGGTCGGGGCCGTGAATGCGGCGCCGATGAGACCGGCCAGTGCCGCGGCGGCGATCGATTGTTTTCTCATGGGTACTCCCTGATCTCGATTGACGATGGCTGTGGCACTCAGCCCTTCTACAGGCCGGCTTCGGCGGGCGTGGCCGCCTCGATACTGAGCGCGTGGATGGTGTCCGCCCGCATGGCGTCGCCGAGTGCGGCATAGACGGTGCGGTGCCGCTGTAGCCGGCCCTGCCCCTCGAAGTCGGGGCTGACCACGCGGACGCGGTAGTGTCCGCCGCCGGCCCTGGCGCCGGCATGGCCGGCATGCAGATGGCTCTGGTCCTCGATCTCGAGGTGCTCGACGGCGATGGCGGCTCGCAGGCGCTCCTCGATGAGTGTGGCACGGTCGGTGGTCACGGCAGAACCCGTTTGAAGGGCTTGACGCTCACACTGCTGTAGACGCCTGCCTCCACGTAGGGGTCGGCGTCCGCCCAGGCACGGGCGTCTTCCAGCGAAGGGAACTCGGCAATGACCAGGCTGCCGGACATGCCGGCCGGTCCGGGGTCCTCGCTGTCGATTGCCGGGTGGGGGCCGGCGAGCATGAGCCGCCCCTCGTCCCGGAGCGCCCGCAGGCGGGCGAGATGCCGGTCCCGCGCGCTTTTGCGCCGCTCGAGACTGTCCTCCACGTCCACGCTGATGATCGCGTAATACAAGGTGTTATCCTCCTCGGTGTTCAGCCGCCGAGCTTAACACAACACATTTCGGGCGGCCCCGTGCCGCCCGGCGGTAACGGGAGGGCCCATGAGCCAGTTTTTCCAGATACATCCGGAGACCCCGCAGCCGCGACTGGTGCGTCGCGCCGCCGAGATCCTCGGCGCCGGTGGCGTCATCGTCTATCCCACCGACTCCACGTACGCGCTGGCCTGCGCCATGGGCGAGAAGGAGGCGGTGGAGCGCATCCGTCGCATTCGCGACCTCGACGAGCGGCACAACTTCACGCTCGCCTGTCGTGACCTCTCGGACATGGGCAACTACGCGAAGGTCGACAACAACGGCTTCCGCCTGCTGAAGGCACATACGCCGGGCCCCTACACCTTCATCCTACCCGCCACCAATGAGGTGCCCCGCCGGCTGCAGCACCCCAAGCGCAAGACCATCGGCATCCGCGTCCCAGATGACCGCGTCGCCCAGGCGATCCTCGGCGAGTTCGGCGAGCCGGTGATGACGACCAGCCTGCTGCTGCCCGGCGACGAGATCCCCATGACCGACGCGGAGCTCATCCGCGAGCGCATCGGCTCGCTGGTCGACGCCGTCGTCGATGGCGGTCCTGGCGGCCTGGAGGCCAGTACGGTCGTAGACCTGACCGGCGAGCTCCCCCAGGTTGTCCGACGCGGCGCCGGCGACCCTTCGGTGTTCGAGTCCTGAAGGGCCGAATAATTCCGCCGGGATACGAATCCCTGCTGCGTCGGCGGGGTGGAGCGGCTATCATGAGCGCTTTGCCCCGGGGCGGAACGAGCGGAGGTCTTGTTGAGTACGGTGAGTTCGAATCGGGCGCGGGTGTTGTCCGGCATGCGCCCGACAGGCCGACTGCATCTCGGCCACTATCACGGTGTGCTCAAGAACTGGGTGCGACTCCAGCAGGAGCACGAGTGCTTCTTCTTCGTGGCGGACTGGCATGCGCTGACCACCGTCTACGACGAGCGTGAGATCATCGCCCGCAACGTCTGGGACCTGGTGATCGACTGGCTGGCCTGCGGCGTCAACCCGAACCTCTCGCGCATCTTCATCCAGTCGCGGATCATGGAGCACGCCGAGCTGCATCTGCTGCTGTCGATGATCTCGCCGCTCGGCTGGCTCGAACGCGTGCCGACCTACAAGGATCAGCTGCAGAACCTCAGGGACAAGGATCTGCTCACCTACGGGTTTCTAGGTTATCCCGTGCTGCAGAGCGCCGACATCCTCATGTACCGGGCGACCGCCGTCCCCGTGGGTGAGGATCAGGTCTCTCACGTGGAGCTCACCCGCGAGCTCGCGCGGCGCTTCAACCATGTTTTCGGGCGCGAGCCGGACTTCGCGGATAAGGCCGAGGCCGCCGTGCGCAAGATGGGCAAGAAGAACGCCCGGATGTATCGTGATCTGCGCCGCCGTTATCAGGAGCAGGGCGACGAGGAAGCCCTGGAAGTGGCACGCGCCCTGCTGGAGGACCAGCAGAACATCACGCTCGGCGACAGGGAACGGCTCTTCGGCTACCTGGAGGGGGGCGGGCGCACCATCCTGCCGGAGCCGGACGCGCTGCTCACACCGTCGCCGCGCATGCCCGGTCTGGACGGCCGCAAGATGTCCAAGTCCTACGGCAACGCGATCTCCCTGCGTGAGGAGCCGGACGAGATCAGCCGCAAGATTCGCACCATGCCGACGGATCCGGCCCGGGTGCGGCGCAGCGACCCGGGCGAGCCCGAGAAGTGTCCGGTCTGGGATCTGCACAAGACCTACTCCGACGAGTCGACTCGGGACTGGGTGCAGACCGGCTGTCGCAGCGCCGGTATCGGCTGCCTGGAGTGCAAGCAGCCGGTGATCGACGCGATCCAGGCGGAGCTCGAGCCGATCCGCGAGCGTGCCCGCGAGTTCGAGGCCGATCCCGACGCCGTGCGCTCGATCGTGTCCGAAGGGTGCGAGGCCGCCCGCAGCGAGGCCCGCGAGACCATGAAGGAAGTCCGCGCCGCGGTCGGCCTGGAGTATCGATGACGCAGACGGGGCCGAGCTCCGCGGCGCCGGCGGATGGCGAGGCTCAGGCTCGGGTCCTCGGTCAGCCGGTCACCGAGCTTCCGCAGGATCTCTATATCCCGCCGGATGCCCTGGAGGTCTTTCTCGAAACGTTCGAAGGGCCGCTGGACCTGCTGCTCTACCTGATCCGGCGTCAGAACCTGGACATTCTCGATATCCCGATCGCGGAGATCACGCGCCAGTACATGCACTACGTGGACCTGATGAAGGATCTGCGCCTGGAGCTGGCTGCTGAGTACCTTGTCATGGCAGCGGTGCTCGCGGAGATCAAGTCGCGGATGCTGCTGCCTCGGCCGCCGGCGGTGGAGGACGAGGAAGCGGATCCGCGGGCGGAGCTGGCACGGCGGCTACAGGAATACGAGCGCTTCAAGCACGCCGCCGAGGATCTGGATGCCCTGCCGCGCGTGGCGCGGGATATCTTCCCGGGACGGGCGGAGGCGCCGCAGCGCCGCGTGGTCCGGCTTGAGCCGGAGGTGAGCATGCGCGAGCTGCTGGCCGCGCTGGCGGACGTCATGCAGCGTGCCGAGATGTTCTCCCACCATCACGTCCAGCGCGAGGCACTGTCGGTGCGCCAGCGCATGTCGGAGACGCTGGCCGCGCTCTCCAGCGAGCACTTCACGGCATTCAAGTCCCTCTTTCGGCCTGACGAGGGGCGTCTCGGCGTGGTCGTCTCCTTTCTCGCGGTGCTGGAGCTGCTCAAGGAAGGGCTGGTGGAGCTGGTACAGGCCGAGGCGTTCGCGCCGATTCACGTGCGCGCGGCAGCCGGCGCCCGCCGCGACGCGATTGCCGACGCGGAGGATTACGGCGGATGAGCGAGCCGGAGCTGAAACATATCCTCGAGGGGGCACTGCTGGCCGCCGGCGAGCCGCTCTCCGTCGATCGCCTCAGGTCGCTCTTTGCCGAGGAGCGCCAACCAGACACCCGCCAGCTGCGCGGCGCACTGGCGGAGCTGCAACACGACTACGAGGGTCGGGGCGTGGAGCTGCGCGAAGTCGGCAGCGGCTACCGCATTCAGGTGAGCGAGTCGCTGGCGCCGTGGGTCTCCCGGCTCTGGGAGGAGCGGCCGGGCCGCTACAGCCGCGCGCTGCTGGAGACGCTCGCCATCATCGCCTACCGGCAACCGATCACGCGAGGCGAGATCGAGGATATCCGCGGCGTCAGTGTCAGCACCTCGATTATGCGCACGTTGCTGGACCGTGGCTGGGTGCGTACGGTCGGGCATCGGGATATGCCCGGTCGCCCCGCCATGTTCGGGACAACCCGAGCCTTCTTGGACTACTTCAATCTCAAGAGCCTGGATGAGCTGCCGACTCTCATGGAGCTGCGGGATCTCGACAAGGATCACCCGGAGCTCGATCTTAGGTTCCCCGAGGAGATCGCGGCCGAGGAGGCGGACGACGACAGCGGCGCGTCCCGGGCCGCCGACGAGGACGCATGACCGATTCCGCAACCGAAAAGCTGCAGAAAGTGCTGGCCCGTGCGGGCCTGGGCTCGCGCCGGCTCATGGAGCAGTGGATCCGCGACGGGCGCGTGCGCGTGGACGGGCAGCTCGCGACCCTGGGGGACCGGGTCGGCTGTGACGCGCGCATCAGCGTGGATGGCCGACCACTGCCCGCGCGTTCGCTGGCGGGCCCCGAACGGCGCGTGCTGATCTACCACAAGCCCGAAGGCGAGGTCACGACCCGCTCCGATCCAGAGCATCGGCCCACGGTCTTCGAACGTCTTCCCCGAGTGCCGAAGGGGCGCTGGATCGCTGTGGGCCGTCTCGACGTGAATACCTCGGGTCTGCTGCTGTTCACCACCGACGGCGAGCTGGCCAACCGGCTCATGCACCCCCGGTACGGCCTGACGCGCGAGTATGCGGTGCGCATCTTCGGCGAGGTCACCGAGGCGATGCGCGAGCGTCTTCTCTCGGGAGTGGATCTGGACGACGGTATCGCCGCCTTCGAGGAGATCGAGGTACTGTCGGACACGGCGGGCGCCAATGACTGGTACCGGGTGCGTCTGCGCGAGGGACGCCGACGCGAGGTGCGGCGGCTGTGGGAATCCCAGGGGGTCGTCGTGAGCCGGCTGATGCGTATCCAGTATGGGCCCGTCCACCTGCCCTCGGGCTTGCGGCAGGGTCAGCACCGGCTCCTGCCGCCCGGCGAGGTGGCCGCTCTCTGTCGCCAGGTCGGCCTGGATCCGGCGACCGGTGCCCGTGCCGGGGGCAGGAAGGGGCGGCGCAGCCGCGGCGGGGGCCCGCGGGGCGGACGCCAGCGGCGCTGACCGGCCATGCTGCGGCAGGTTCACGACGCGCTGCTCGCCGCGTTCGGTCCGCAGGGGTGGTGGCCGGCGGACGGCCCCTTCGAGGTGGCGGTGGGCGCGGTGCTCACCCAGAACACGGCGTGGCGCAACGTCGAGCGTGCAATCTCGGATCTGCGCGAGGCGGAGCTGCTGTCGCCCCGGGCGATGATCGACGCCCCGCACGGCGCGCTCGCGGCGGCCATCCGGCCGTCGGGCTATTTCAACGTCAAGGCGCGGCGCCTCAAGGCGCTGTGCCGGCACTGGCTGGATCTGGGCGGTGCGGACGGTCTCGCCGCCTGTGATACAGACGATCTGCGGCGCGGGCTGCTGACCGTCACCGGCGTGGGGCCGGAGACGGCCGACGACATCGTGCTGTATGCCTTCGACAGGCCGGTGTTCGTGATCGATGCCTATACGCGGCGGATCCTGTCGCGGCTCGGCATTATCGATGGCGATGAGGGCTACGATGATCTGCGCGGCCGGATCGAGTCACGGCTGGGGTCCGATACGGCGCTCTTCAACGAGTATCACGCCCTGCTGGTCCGGCTTGGCAAGGACATCTGCAGGCCGGCCCCGCGGTGTGGGGAGTGCCCCCTGGAGAACATCTGTCCGGTGGGACGGGGAGCAGCCTGACAGCAGGCTGGGCGATCTGGCCAGCTATTGCCCGGAGGCCATTTTACGAGGGCGGACGTTGTGGCGGATGAACGCGACCCGCTTGCGCAGTCCCTCGGGGATGTCGATGCGCGGGCCGACCAGGATCACCAGCCGCTTGACGCCGTCATCCAGGCCCGCGATCTCGTCGAGCAGCCTTTGCACGGACGCCTTGTGCAGCGCGGTGTCGAAGTTCTGGAGCAGGTAGACGCCGTAATGGCGCGAGGCGCTCACGTACGCCAGCACGTCCGCCGGGGTACGCGTGCGGGGGATGAAGATGTGCTCCACACCCAGGCGATACAGCCCCGCGTCGGCCGACCAGTGGTAGACCGCGCGGCCGGTGGTCAGCGTGACGCGTTTGAACAGCGCTATCAGACGGTCGCTATCGTCGGTCTCGATGGCCGCGAGATGATAGTTGGAATCCAGTACACGCTGAATGATGCGAGTCGCTTCCATGGCCTCTGGTCTCTGCTGCCTTGCCCCGTGGTTTACGCAAGTCCGTTCGTTGATGGGGAAATTACCCCTTTGATCGGCCGTCAGACTGTGCGCCAGATCAAATAATCACGCACCGCTGCCGTCCTGGTCATGCAGCCGGTAGCGCCCGCCCTGTGTGACCGGGTTTGCGGGATCCACTGTAAAGAGTAGTCGACCGGCGACGCTTTCGGGAGGGGGATGGCTCTCCGCCGGCTCGGCCGGATAGGCTTTACGCCGCAGCGCCGTGCGCACCGGGCCGGGATTGACGCTGCTTGCCAGCAGCGGCGTGTCGTCGGGGAGCTCGGCGACCAGCGTCTGCAGCAGCCCCTCCAGACCCCATTTGGATACGCCGTATGCACCGGTGAACGGCTTGCCCTGCCGGCCCGCGCTGTCGCTAACGAACAGCAGTCGCGGCGACTGCGCCGCGAGCAGCAGCGGCAGGCAGGCGCGCGTCAGCAGGAAGGGGGCGTTCAGGTTGATCTGTAGGGTACGGTACCAGGACTCGATGTCGTAGTGGGCCAGCGGCGCCGGCTGCCCTAGCTCAGCGGCATTGTGGACCAGGGTGTCGATACCGCCCAGGGAATCCCACAGGCGGTCGACGAGCTCCGCGTAGTCGTCCGGGCTCGCGCCCAGCAGATCGAGGGGGTAGAGGGCCGGCTGCGGGCCGCCGTCCTTCTCGATTTCGTCGTAGACCTTCTCGAGACCACGGAGCTGCCGGTCGAGCAGCACCACGGTCGCGCCGGCGTCCGCGGCGGCGCGGGCCATGGCCCGTCCGATGCCGGTGGCGGCGCCGGTAATGAGAATGGTGCGCTCCGCGAGCGCTCCGTCCGCGGGCGTATACGCATCCGGGATGGTTCGGATCGGGGTCATTGGGTCTCGATACCCTTCTGTCGTCGAGTCGCGTGGCGCCGTTCCCGGCGCGCGGTGCGCCAGGCCAGCCAGAGCTTGCGCACGGGAGTGAGGTGATGCCGCCGTTCGAGCACCGGCAGGCTGTCCTCGGACATGCCTGTCAGCAGCGCCCGGTAGAGGGTGGCCGTGATGATCAGGGGGGCCTGGGCCGCCCGGTCTTCGGACGCGACCCCGTCGATGGCGCGGGTGAGGAAGGTGCGGCCCCGCTCCGCCAGGTCGCCGAGCAGGGCGCGCAGCGGCTCGCCGGTCCGGTCGGCGGACAATGCGGCGCGCTCCACGCCGTAGCGCTGCATCTCATCCTCCGGCAGGTACACGCGCCCGTCCGCCGCATGCCGACGCAGGTTTCGCAGGAAACGCGTGATCTGCAGTCCCATGCCGAGATCGTGACCCAGCGTGGGCGTGCCGGGGTTGCGGAACCCGCACACGGAGACGGCGATCTCCGCGGGCGTGCAGCCGACACGGTGGCAGTAGACCGAGAGCTCGCGGAAGCTCGGATAGGCCCCGTACTCCAGGTCCATGCGCGCGCCCTCGATGACGTCTCCCAGGTGGTCGGGGGTGAGCGCACCGCGGTGAATGGCGGCCTGTAGCGCGACGCCGACCGGGTGCCTGGCCTGGCCCCGGTGTATCCGGTCCAGCTCTTCGCCCCACCAGCCGATCTTCACGGCGGCGACACCGCGGTCGGAGCATTCGTCGACGATCTCGGTGACCTCGCGCTGATACGCGTTCAGGGCGAGCAGATCGGCGCGCGTGCGCTGGTCGGTGAACAGCAGCGCGTAGTGCAGGCTGGATCCCGGTGGAGCGGCCTTGTGCCGACAGTATTCCTGCGGCTGCATCGACTGTGGAGTCCTCGTCTACGGCAGGGGCGGCGCCGGTCAGTGTAACGCGACTGCCCGGGTGCTCAGTACGTTGGCTGAAGCCATCGCATCACGTCCAGCGGGTGACCGATCAGTGCGTCCGCGCCCCAGCACGATACCCGGTCCTCGGCGTTGATGTAGCCGAACAGCGCGACCAGCGTCAGCGTGCCCGCGCGGACGCCGGCCTCCACGTCGCGTCGGGCATCGCCGACTATCACGCAGTCGGCGGGTGTCAGGCCGAGCTGACGGCAGGCCTCCTCGATCGGAAACGGGTCGGGCTTGCGCCGGGTCAGGTCGTCGCCGGTGACCAGACACGCGGCCCGGTCGGTGAGGCCGAGGGCCTCGATCAGCGGCCGCGTCAACCATCCGGGCTTGTTGGTGACGATGCCCCAGGGGATGCCCCGCTCCTCGAGACCGGCCAGCAGATCGAGCATGCCGGGGAACGGCCGCGTGTCCCGGCTTACGCGGTCTCGGTAGATCGCCAGAAACCGCTGGCGCAGGGTCTCGAAGCGCTCGTCGGTGGTCTCCAGCGAGAAGCCGCGTCGGATCAACGGGCCGCTGCCGTGGGAGACAACGGAGGCCAGCTCGCCGGCGGCCAGGGGGGGCAGGTCCTGTTCCCGGCGGAGATCGTTGAGGCTGCCGATCAGATCGGGGGCGGTATCCAGCAGCGTGCCGTCCAGATCGAGGAGCACGGCACGGGCGAATCGGGGCGGGTTCATCGGGCCGGGTTCGTACCTCCCTCGTCGGATGCCCGGAAATCGGCGATGTAGTTGGCCCGGACATCCTGCCCGAGCCTGAACCGCCGCAGCAGCGGGTTGTAGTGTATGCCACGGAACTGCGCCGGCGTCAGGCCGTGAGGCCGCGCCCAGGCGGCGAGCTCCGAGGGGCGGATGAACCGTTCGTAGTCGTGCGTGCCCCGGGGCAGCATACGCAGCACGTACTCCGCGCCCACCACGGCGAGCGCCCAGGCCCGGGGGGTACGGTTCAGCGTGGAGAAGATGACGTGGCCGCCGGGCCGCACGAGTCGAGCGCAGGCGGCCACCACCGACGGCGGGTCGGGCACGTGCTCCAGCATCTCCAGGCAGGTGACGACGTCGAATGCCTCCGCGTGATCCGCGGCGAAGTCCTCGACGGCGACGCGCTCGTAGTCCACGTCGACGCCCGTCTCGAGCGCATGGAGGCGCGCTACTTCCAGGGTCTGCTCCCCCAGGTCGATGCCGGTGACCTTGGCCCCGCGAGCGGCCATCCCCTCCGTCAGCAGGCCGCCGCCGCAGCCCACATCCAGTACGCGCGCGCCGGTCAGCCCGCCCGTACGGGCATCGATGTAGTCGAGGCGCAGCGGGTTGAGGAGGTGCAGCGGTCGAAACTCGCTCTCGGGATCCCACCATCGGCTGGCCGATCCGTCGAATTTAGCGATCTCTCCGGCGTCGACGTTGCCCGGTGCGGAGTCCGTGGATGATGAGGTATTCATAGCGTGCTGCAGATTCTATCACGCCACCGCCGTGCCTGTCGGAGGGCCGCGTCCGCGTCGGCGGTCGTCGGCACGCATTCGCTCAGCAGGTGGCGCCCGGCCACCCATACGTCGCTGACCTGGTCTCGGCTGGCCGCATAGACGATCTGCGATAGCGGGTTGTAGATCGGCTGGGTGGCGGCTCGCGACAGATCCACGGCCACCACATCGGCCTCCTTGCCGACCTCCAGCGAGCCGATCCGGTCGCCCTGGCCGAGGGCGCGCGCACCGTTCAGCGTCGCCATGCGCAGAACCGTGGCAGCCGGCAGGGCCGCGGCGTCGCCGGCGATACCCTTGCCGAGCAGCGCTGCAGTGCGCATCTCGCCGATCATGTCGAGGTCGTTGTTGCTCGCCGCACCGTCGGTGCCGATTGCGACGTTGACGCCCTCGTCGAGCAGCCGCTGGACGGGGCAGAAACCGCTGGCGAGCTTGAGGTTGGATTCCGGGCAGTGGACGACGCTGACTCCCTTGTCCGCGAGCAGCCGGATCTCGTCGTCGAGCACCTGGGTCATGTGCACCGCAATCAGCGACGGCGAGACGAGACCGAGCGCGTCGAGGCGGGCCAGCGGACGGCCGCCACTCTTCTCGACGCTGTCCGCCACCTCGTGGGCCGTCTCGTGCACGTGCATGTGCACCGGCAGATCGAGCTCGTCGGCCAGCGTGCGGATGCGCTCCAGGTTCGGCTCGGACACGGTGTAGGGGGCGTGCGGGGCGAACACGGTGCTCACGAGCGGATCGTTGCGCCACGCGTCGTGCAGCTCGAGTCCCTTGTTCAGGTAGTCCTCCGCGCCTTCGCCGTAGGCGCTCGGGAAGTCGAACACGATCATGCCGAGGATGGCGCGCAGCCCGGCCCGGCTGACGACGCGGCCGGTGACCTCGGGAAAGAAGTACATGTCGCTGAAGCAGGTCGTGCCGCCCCGGAGCATCTCCACGACGGCGAGCTCCGCTCCCGCATGCACGAATTCCGCGCTCATGTGGGCCTGCTCCGCCGGCCAGACGTGCTCGGAGAGCCATTTCATGAGCGGGAGGTCGTCGGCGAGCCCGCGCAGCAGGCTCATCGCCGCGTGGGTATGGGCGTTGACGAGGCCCGGGATGAGAGCGTGATCGGGCCGGTCCACCACATGCTCGGCGGAGATGGCATCCGTTTCGGCGTTGGGGACGATTGCCGCGATCGTGCCGTCACGGATGATCAGTGCGTGGGATTCCAGGATGGCGTCGCCGGGCTCGACGGGTATGATCCACCCGGCCCGGATGATGAGATCCGCATGCTCCATCGAGAGCGTCCTCCGTGGGCCTGCAACAGTGCGCGGGGCGCCTCCCTGGCGGGCCGCGCCGTGGTTCCGCGACGGGCGCTTGCCGGATAATGCCACGTCTGGGAGTACCTGTGCGACAATCGCGGCCGTTCGTTGGCCTCTTTGCATAGCGAGATGAACGATCACGACAGCATCCGGCCGGTGCGCTGGCTAGACGACGGCGGTGTGCAGCTGCTGGATCAGCGCCGCCTCCCGCATCGGGTCGAGTACGTCGACTGCCGCAGCGCGGAGGAGGTGACGACGGCGATCCGCGACATGGTGGTCCGCGGGGCGCCGGCCATCGGTATCGCCGCGGCCTATGGTGCCGTGCTCGCGGCTGCCGCGCCGGACCCGGCAGCGGCGCTGGCCCGTCTCGCCGGCGCGCGTCCAACCGCGGTCAACCTCCGCTGGGCGCTGTCGCGCATGGCACGGGTCTCTCCCCGCGACCGCGATGCGCTGCTGAACGAGGCCCGGCGTATCCACACGGAGGACGTCGCCGCCAACCGCCGCATGGGCGAGCTGGGATCGGCGCTGATCGAGCGCGGAAGGGCCGTGCTCACCCACTGCAATACCGGCTCGCTTGCCACGGGGGGGTATGGCACGGCGCTGGGGGTGATCCGGCGGGCCTGGAGTGACCGGCGCCTCACCCGCGTCTACGCCGGCGAGACCCGGCCGTGGCTGCAGGGCGCGCGGCTGACCGCCTGGGAGCTGATCGAGGACGGCATACCCGCGACAGTGCTGGCCGACGGCGCTGCCGCCGCCCTGCTGCGCACGGGCGAGGTGGGGTGGGTAGTCGTGGGCGCCGACCGGGTGGTGGCCAACGGCGACGTCGCCAACAAGATAGGCACCTATTCGCTCGCGCTCGCCGCCCGTGCTCATGGTGTGGGTTTCATGGTGGTGGCGCCCACGTCGACGCTGGATCCGGCCGTCGCCAGCGGCGAGGGTATTCCGCTCGAGTGGCGGGGTGACGACGAGGTGCTGGGCATGGCCGGAAGGCGCATTGCGCCGCCGGCGGCGTCGGCGTGGAACCCGGTGTTCGACGTTACGCCCGCGGGGCTGGTGGACGTGCTCGTCACCGAGGCCGGCGTGGTGAAGCGGCCGGACACCGACTCGCTTGCGGATCTGATGGCCGGTCACGGCGCCAGTGGAGGAGAGATGTGTTGAGAAAATGGCTCGTAGCGCTTTCATTCATCCTGCTGACGGCCGCGGGTGCGGCGGTTGGCACAGCCGCCAAGGAGCGACCCGTGGTTGTATTCCAGACGAATCTCGGTGACATCAGGATGGAGCTCTATCCGGACGAGGCGCCCATCACCGTCGACAATTTCCTCAAGTACGTGGACAGCGGCTTCTACGACGGCACGATCTTCCATCGCGTGATACCCGGCTTCGTCGTGCAGGGTGGCGGCTTCACCGCCGACATGAAGCAGAAGCCCACCCGGGACCCGATCAAGAACGAGGCCGACAACGGCCTCAAGAACAAACGCGGCACCCTGTCCATGGCGCGCACCCAGGCGGTGGACAGCGCCACCTCGCAGTTCTTCATCAACCTCGCCGACAACGCCTTTCTCGACCATGGCAACCGGGGTTTCGGCTACGCCGTGTTCGCGAAGGTGATCGACGGTATGGACGTCGTCGACCGGATCGCCAGCGTGCCCACCGGCAAGGTCGGGCCGTTCTCCGACGTGCCCAGGGAGCCGGTGACCATCGAGCGCGCTTACCGGGTCGACAGCAGCCAGTAGCCGGGACACCTTGCGGCCGTATGCGGGGGCGCGGCGAGCGGCCCCGACGCCCCGTATGCAGCCGTTGTGCCGCTGCGCCCGGGTGCGGCGGTGTGGTAAGATTCACCGTTTACGACCGCGCGCCCCGATGACCGTCGGGGCGCGATTTTCGTCGTCCCCGGGAACGAGCAAAGCGAGCCTCAATCCATGTCCAGCGTCGCCAAGGAAATCCTGCCGGTAAACCTCGAAGACGAGATGCGGCAGTCGTACCTCGATTACGCCATGAGCGTGATCGTGGGCCGTGCCCTGCCTGACGTGCGAGACGGACTGAAGCCGGTGCATCGCCGCGTGCTCTATGCCATGCGCGAGCTCGGCAACGACTGGAACAAGGCCTACAAGAAATCCGCCCGCGTGGTCGGCGACGTCATCGGTAAGTATCACCCGCACGGCGACAGCGCGGTGTACGACACCATTGTGCGCATGGCTCAGGACTTCTCCATGCGCTACCCGCTGATCGACGGGCAGGGCAATTTCGGCTCCGTGGACGGCGATGCCGCCGCGGCCATGCGTTACACCGAGGTGCGCATGGCGCGGCTGGCCCACGAGCTGCTCGCCGATATCGAGAAGGAGACGGTGGACTTCATCGACAACTACGACGGCTCGGAGCGCGAGCCGAGCGTGTTGCCGACGAAGGTGCCCAACTTCCTCATCAACGGTGGCTCCGGCATCGCCGTCGGCATGGCCACCAACGTGCCGCCGCACAACCTCGGCGAGGTGATAGACGCCTGCGTGGCGCTGATCGACGACGAGAACCTCACCGTCGACGATCTCATCGAGTTCATCCCCGGGCCGGACCTGCCGACGGCCGGCATCATCAACGGGGTCTCCGGCATCCACGAGGCCTACCGTACCGGCCGTGGCCGGATGGTCATCCGTGCGCGCTGCGAGTTCGAGGAGGACGCCAGGACCGGCAAGCCGCGGATCGTGGTCACGGAGCTTCCCTACCAGGTGAACAAAGCGCGCCTGCTCGAGAAGATCGCCGAGCTGGTCAAGGAAAAGCGCATCGAGGGCATCACCGAGCTGCGCGACGAGTCCGACAAGGACGGCATTCGCGTGGCCATCGAGCTGCGCCGGGGCGAGGTGCCCGAGGTCGTGCTGAACAACCTCTACCAGCATACCCAGATGCAGACCGTGTTCGGTATCAACATGGTGGCGCTGCATCAGGGGCAGCCCAAGCAGCACACACTGAAGGACGTGCTCGACGCCTTCCTGCGCCATCGCCGCGAGGTCGTCACCCGGCGCACCGTCTATGAGCTGCGCAAGGCCCGCGAGCGCGCCCATGTGCTCGAGGGGCAGGCCGTGGCGCTCGCCAACATTGACGAGGTCATCGCGCTGATCAAGGCGTCGCCGAGCCCGGCGGAGGCGAAGGTCGCGCTGGTCGAGCGCCGCTGGACGCCCGGCGACGTGGTCAACGAGATGCTGCAGCGCGCCGGTGCCAATGCGTCCCGGCCCGAGGGGCTCGATGCCGGGCTCGGTCTGGTCGACGGCTACTATCGCATGTCCGAGGCTCAGGCCCAGGCGATACTGGATCTGCGTCTGCACCGACTGACCGGACTGGAGCAGGACAAGATCCTCGACGAGTACCGGGGCCTGCTGGATACCATCGGCGAGCTGCTGGCCATCCTTGCGAGCAGCGAACGCCTCATGGAGGTGATCCGCGGCGAGCTGCTGGAGATCAAGGAGCGCTACGACGACGAGCGCCGCACCGAGATCCTCGAGAGCCGTCTCGATCTCACCCTCGAGGACCTGATCACGCCCGAGGATGTCGTGGTAACGCTCTCCCACGGCGGTTACGCTAAGTGCCAGCCGCTGGACAGCTACCGCGCGCAGCGTCGGGGCGGCAAGGGCAAGGCCGCCACCCGGATGAAGGACGAAGACTTCATCGACCAGCTGTTCGTCGCCAATACCCACGACACGCTGCTGTGTTTCTCCAGCCGCGGGAAGTGCTACTGGCTCAAGGTCTACGAGCTGCCCCAGGGCAGCCGGACCGCCCGCGGCAAGCCCATCGTCAACCTGCTGCCGCTGGAGGCGGACGAGCGCATCAACGCGGTGCTGCCGATACGGGAGTTCGACGACGAGCACTTCGTGTTCATGGCCAGCCGACGCGGTACGGTCAAGAAGACGCCGCTTTCGCACTTCTCGCGCCCGCGGACCAGCGGCATCATCGCGGTCAACCTGGCCGACGACGACTGGCTGGTGAACGTCGGCATCACCGACGGTAACCGTGAGATCATGCTGTTCACCGACGCCGGCAAGGCGATGCGCTTCCACGAGCACGAGGTGCGCCCCATGGGGCGCGTGTCGACCGGCGTGCGCGGCGTCCGTCTGGCGGAGGGACAGTCCGTCATACAGGCGCTGATACTCGGCGAAGGGGACATCCTCACCGCCACCGAGAACGGCTTCGGCAAGCGCACGCCCGCGGACGAGTACCCGATACGCGGTCGTGGCGGCATGGGCGTCATCTCTATACAGACCTCCGAGCGCAACGGGGCGGTAGTCGGTGCCGCCCAGGTGATCGAGGGTGACGAGATCATGCTGATCACCAACGCCGGGACGCTGGTGCGCACGCGCGGCGACGAGGTGTCGGTGGTGGGACGCAACACCCAGGGCGTGAAGCTGATCAGCCTGGCGACCGACGAGCAGCTCGTCGGCGTCACCCGCATCGAGGTGCTGGGCGACGAGAACGAGAGCGGCGCCGCGGAAGAGGCCGGCGTCGAGGACGACGGCGAAGACGAGTCCTGAGTCCAGCGCCACCGGATTCGACCATTGCAGGAGTCACTATCATGACGCGTGTTTACAACTTCAGCGCCGGCCCCGCCATGCTTCCCGAGCCCGTGCTGCAGCAGGCCCGTGAGGAGATGCTCGACTGGCGGGGGTCGGGTATGTCCGTGATGGAGATGAGCCATCGCGGCAAGGAGTTCGTGTCCATCGCCGCCGAGGCCGAGGCGGACCTGCGCGAGCTGATGGAGATCCCGAACGGCTACAAGGTGCTGTTCCTGCAGGGCGGTGCCGCCGGGCAGTTCTCCGCCGTGCCGCAGAATCTCCTGCGTGGGCGTTCCCTGGTGGACTACGTGAATACCGGCAGCTGGTCGAAGAAGGCCATCGCCGAGGCCAGGAAGTATGCCGAGGTGAACGTCGCGGCCGAGGGTGGTACCGGCGACCCCATGACCATCCCCGCGCAGGACGCCTGGCGACTCTCCGGTGAGGCCGCCTACGTCCACTACACGCCCAACGAGACCATCAGCGGCGTGGAGTTCGGCTGGGTGCCGGACACCGGCGATGTGCCGCTAGTGGCCGACATGTCGTCCACCATCCTGTCGCGCCCGGTGGACGTCTCGCGCTTCGGGCTGATCTACGCCGGCGCGCAGAAGAACATCGGGCCGGCGGGCCTGACGCTGGTCATCGTGCGCGAGGACCTGATCGGCGACGCCCTGCCGGGGGTGCCGATGGTCTGGGACTATGCCCGCCAGGCCGAGGCGGACTCCATGCTCAACACGCCGCCGACCTTCGCCTGGTACCTCGCCGGTCTGGTCTTCAAGTGGCTGAAGGCCCAGGGTGGCCTGACCGCCATGGCCGAGATCAACCGGCGCAAGGCCGAGAAGCTCTACGCCGCCATCGACGGCTCGGGCCTCTACCGCAACCCGGTCGATCCCGCCTGCCGCAGCTGGATGAACGTGCCCTTCATCCTGGCCGACGATGCTCTGAACGACGACTTCCTCAGCGAGGCGGAGGCGCGTGGGCTGACGACCCTCAAGGGCCACCGCTCCGTGGGCGGCATGCGCGCGAGCATCTACAATGCGATGCCCGAGGCCGCCGTCGACGCGCTGATCGACTTCATGGGGGACTTCGAGCAGCGTCGCGGCTGACAGCCGCGACGGCGACACGACCAGACCGTAGGAGCGGCGCCTCGCCGCGAATGACGGCGATCACGGCGGTTGCCCGAGGATTCGCCGCGAGGGCGCGGCCGCGGAGATGCCGGGCTGCCGCGGCGTCACGGCCTGGCTGTAGGAGCGGCGCCTCGCCGCGAATCAAGGCGATCACGGCGGGTGCCGAAGAATTCGCCGCGAGGGCGCGGCTCCTACGGGAGTCAATCACCACCCTGGCGGACAACCGGAGAGAGTGTGACCCGATGCGCAAGATCCTGACCCTGAACAATATCTCGATAAAGGGCCTGGACCGCCTGCCCCGTGACCGTTTCGAGGTGTCCTCCGAGATCCAGCATCCCGACGCGATCCTGCTGCGCTCCGCCAACATGCATGACATGACCGTGCCCGAGGGCGTGCTCGCCGTCGGACGCGCCGGCGCAGGCGTCAACAATATCCCGATCGAGGCGTTGAGCCGCCGCGGCATCGCCGTGTTCAACACCCCCGGTGCCAATGCGAATGCCGTCAAGGAGCTGGTCATTGCCGGCCTGTTCCTCGCCGCGCGCAACATCTGCCAGGCCTGGGACTTCGCGCGCGGTCTCGAAGGCGACGACGCGGAGATCAACCGGCTGACCGAGGCCGGCAAGAAGCGGTTCGTCGGCTTCGAGCTGCCTGGTCGCAAGCTCGGCGTGATCGGCCTCGGTGCCATCGGCGTCAAGGTGGCGAACGCCGCCCGGGCGCTCGGCATGGAGGTCATCGGCTACGATCCGCAGATCACCGTGCGCAGCGCCTGGAAGCTCTCCGCGGATGTGCGCCAGGCCCACAGCGTCGACGAGGTCTTCTCGGAGGTGGATGCGGTTACCTTCCACGTGCCGGAGAACGACGCGACCCGGGCGATGGTCAACGCCGAACGGCTCGCCATGGCGCGGAAAGGGCTTGTGCTGCTGAACTTCGCCCGCGCCGGCATCGTGGACGAACGCGCTGTCGTCGAGGCCCTCGAGGCCGGGCGGGTCGGCAGCTACATCTGCGACTTCCCGAGCAACGCGCTGAAGGGGCACGACCGCGTCGTGGCCCTGCCGCACCTCGGTGCCTCCACCCATGAGGCCCAGGACAACTGCGCCGTGATGGCGGCCGATCAGGTGCGCGAGTATCTCGACACGGGCAACGTGACCAACTCCGTGAACTTCCCGGAGATCTACATGCCCGGCGACGGCAAGGGCAACAGGCTGACGGTGGTCAATACCAACGTGCCCAACATGCTGGGTCAGGTCTCCACTGCCCTGGCCAATGCCGGTCTCAACATCGATGATATGTTCAACAAGTCGAAGGGCGATCTCGCCTACACGATCGTGGATGTGGAGGGGGTCATCCCCGAGTCGGTCACGGCCCGTATCCGTGACATCGACGGGGTGCTCGCCGTCCGCGTCATAGAGTGACCACCATCCGGGCCGGAGTGACGCCATGAACGAGTCGGAGCGACTCGAAGCCGTGCGGGCACAGATCGATGCGCTGGACGACCAGATGCTGAAGCTGGTCAACGAGCGCGCCGCGGCCGCGCGCGAGGTCGCGCGCATCAAGCGCGAGGCGGGCGAGGGCGGCGATTTCTATCGTCCGGCGCGCGAGGCCGCCGTGCTCAGGCGCATCCGCGAGGTGAACCCCGGGCCGCTGCCCGAAGAGGACGTGGTGCGGCTGTTCCGTGAGATCATGTCCGCCTGCCTGGCGCTGCAGCAGCCCCTGGGGGTGGCGTTCCTCGGCCCCGAGGGCACCTTTACTCAGGAGGCGGCGGTCAAGCACTTCGGACACGGCATGAAGACGATGCCCATGGACGGCATCGACGCCGTATTCCGCGAGGTGGAAGCCGGCAACGCCGACTATGGCGTAGTGCCCGTGGAGAACTCCAGCGAGGGCGTGGTCTCCCATACGCTCGACCGTTTCCTCAGCTCACCGCTGAAGATCGTGGGCGAGGTGGAGCTACCGGTGCGCCAGAATCTGGGCAGCCGGGAGACCTCGCTGGAGAACATCGACCGCGTCTTCTCGCATCAGCAGGGCATCGCCCAGTGCCGCGTCTGGCTGGACTCCAATCTGCCGCGTGCCGAGCAGGTGGCGGTGAGCAGCACCGCGGAGGCCGCACGACTGGCGGCGCAGACGCCCAGGGCCGCCGCCATCGCGTCCAACGCCGCAGCGGAGCGCTATGGTCTCGACGTCCTCTATCCGAATATCCAGGACGGCGCGGTCAATACCACGCGTTTCCTCGTGCTCGGAGAGAACTCGCCCCCGCCCACCGGCGAGGACAAGACCTCGATCGTGTTCTCGCGGACGAACCAGCCCGGTGGGCTGGCCGGATTGCTGGCGCCCTTCGCCCGGTACGGGCTGAACATGAGCCGGATCGAGTCGCGGCCGTCACGGCAGGGTATGTGGGAGTACGTGTTCTTCGTCGACGTGCTCGGCCACGCCGAGGACCCTACGGTCAAGCGCGCACTGGACGAGATCCAGCAGCTCGCCAGCCTGCTCAAGATCCTCGGCTCCTATCCGCGGGCCGCCCACTGAGTGCGGTGGTGCTCACGCGATCTGCCAAATCGCCGCGCGGGAGCGCGGAGATCCGCACATACTGCCCCGAAGGTTGGTAACACCCGAATACAGCGAGCCCGCCATGTCAGTGCCCGGTTTCGATTTCTGTGATCTCGCCGCCCCCGGCATCGCCGATCTTCAGCCCTACCAGCCGGGTAAGCCGGAGTCCGAGCTGGCCCGGGAGTACGGGGTCAGCGACATCGTCAAGCTGGCCTCCAACGAGAACCCGCTCGGGCCGAGTCCGCGGGCGCTGGACGCCGCCCGCGAAGCGCTGGAGGGCATGCACCGGTATCCCGACGGCAGCGCTCATGCGCTGCGCACGGTGCTGGCGGAGCGTCACGGCGTCGCGCCGGCGCAGATCACCTTCGGCAACGGTTCCAACGATGTCCTCGACCTCGTCGCCCGGGCCTTCCTCTCCCCGGGGCGGTCGGCGGTGTTCTCCCAGCACGCCTTCGCGGTCTATCCGATCGCCACGGTGAGCGCGGGCGCCGATGCCATCGCTGCCCGGGCGAACGACCCCGGCCACGAGCAGCCCTACGGCCACAATCTCGACGCGATGGCCGCGGCGGTGACCGGAAACACCCGCGTCGTCTTCGTGGCCAATCCCAACAACCCCACCGGCACCTGGCTCGGCGGCGAGGCACTCGAGCGCTTCCTGCATCGCGTGCCGGACGACGTTGTCGTCGTGCTGGACGAGGCCTACCTGGAGTACGCTCGCGCCGGCGAGGGCTACGCGGACGGTACCGGCTGGATCGACGGTCATCGCAATCTCGTGGTCACGCGGACGTTCTCCAAGAGTTTCGGTCTCGCGGGGCTGCGCGCCGGATACGCGCTGTCGAGCCCCGAGGTGGCGGATCTCATGAACCGCGTGCGTCACCCGTTCAACCTCAACAGCGTTGCCCAGGCGGCGGCAGGGGCGGCGCTCGACGATACCGGCCACATGGAGCGTTCGGTGGATCTCAATGCCCGCGAGCGGGAGCGCCTGCGCTCCGCGCTCGCCGACCGCGGTCTGCGCACGCTGCCATCCGCCGCCAACTTCCTCTGCGTCGAGGTCGGTGCGCGGGCGGCTGACGTCAACGAGGCCTTCCTGCGGCGGGGCGTTATCCTGCGTCCGCTCGCCGGCTACGGGTTGCCGCGCTTCCTTCGCCTGAGCATCGGGACGGAACGCGAGAACGACCGCTTCCTGGCGGCGCTGGACGAGATCAGGGATGAATCGCTGCTGGAGCGGAGCGCGTGATGGAATACCTGGATCGCGTTGTCATCGCGGGGGTGGGACTGATCGGCGGGTCCCTTGCTCTGGCGCTGAAGGCGTCCGGCTCCGTAGAGGAGATCGTCGGCCTCGGCCGTGATCCCGATCGGCTGCGTTCAGCGGTGTCGGCGGGCGTGATCGACCGGGCCGAGACCGGTCCCGCCGCCGTGGTACCCGGGGCCGATCTGCTGGTCGTCGGCGTGCCGCTTGGTGCGGTGCGAGCCGTCCTGGAGTCGATCGCGCCCCATCTCCGGGCGGGTACGGTGGTGACCGACGTCGGCAGTGCCAAGGGGTCGGTGGTCGACGACCTGCGCGCCACCTCCATCGACCCGGCCGGCTTCGTGCCGGCGCACCCGATAGCCGGAACGGAGAAGAGCGGCTTCGAGGCCGCTTTCCCCGAGCTGTTCCGCGGGCGGCGGACCATACTCACGCCGATGCCCGAGTCCCGGCCGGAGGCGGTCGACGTGGTTCGGGGTGTCTGGGAGGCCTGCGGGGCCCAGGTCATCGAGATGAGCGTCACGCACCATGACCGGATGCTCGCCGCCACCTCGCACCTGCCGCATCTGCTGGCCTACGGCCTCGTGGACACGCTGGGACGCTGGGATCCCACCGAGGAGGTTTTCCAGTACGCCGCCGGCGGCTTTCGCGACTTCACGCGCATCGCCTCGAGCGACCCGGTGATGTGGCGGGATATCTGCCTCGCCAACCGCACGGCGCTGCTGGAAACCCTGGAGCGCTATCGTGAGGACCTGGCCGATCTGACCGCCCTGGTGCGCGATGGAGACGGCCGCTCCCTGGAGACGGTGTTCCGGCGCGCCAAGACCACGCGGGATCAGTACCGGCCCGTTTTCGAGAAATAGACCGCCCTGCGAGCACGAGGAGACACCCGTTGTCCGACCAAGCCACGCCCAATGTCACGTTTCACGTCGGCCCCGGAGGACGGCTCGAGGGTCGCCTGCGTGTGCCCGGTGACAAGTCGGTCTCCCACCGCAGCGTGATCCTTGGCTCGATTGCCGAAGGCACCACGGAAGTCGACGGCTTCCTGGAAGGGCAGGACGCGCTGGCGACCCTGGCCGCTTTCCGCGGCATGGGGGTCGACATCCAGGGCCCCGATGCCGGGGCCCTGCGCATTCGGGGCGCCGGTCTGCACGGCCTGGAGGCGCCCGCGGAGGCGATCGACCTGGGCAATTCGGGTACGTCGATGCGTCTGCTCTGCGGGCTGCTCGCGGGGCAGCGCTTCGATACCGTTCTCACCGGGGATGCGTCGCTCAGCCGGCGGCCGATGCGGCGGGTCACCGAGCCGCTGGCGCGGATGGGGGCGCTGATCGAGACCAGCGGCTCGGGGACCGCCCCGCTCAATATTCGCGGCGGCCGCCCGTTGCACGGAATCGACTACGCTTCGCCGGTGGCGAGCGCCCAGGTGAAATCCTGCCTGCTGCTGGCCGGACTTTACGCGGACGGCACGACACGCGTGACCGAACCGGCCACGACGCGGGACCACACCGAGCGCATGCTCGCCGGCTTCGGCTACGGCGTGCGGCGTCAGGGCGCGACGGTGGCCGTGCAGGGCGGCGGCCGTCTCAGCGCCACGCACGTCGAGGTGCCGGCCGACATCTCCTCGGCGGCCTTCTTCCTGGTGGGCGCGAGCATCGCGCCGGGCTCCGATCTGCTGCTCGAGGGAGTGGGCCTCAACCCGACGCGCACCGGCGTCATCGACATCCTGCAGCGCATGGGTGCCGATATCGAGGTCGCCACGGTGCGCGAGGTAGGTGGCGAGCGCGTGGGCGACCTGCGCGTGCGCGGCGCCCGGCTGCGGGGTATCCGCATACCGAGCGAGCTCGTTCCGCTCGCCATCGACGAGTTCCCCGCCCTGTTCGTCGCGGCGGCCTGCGCCGAGGGCGAGACCGTGCTGGAGGGCGCCGAAGAGCTTCGGGTCAAGGAGAGCGACCGCATCCAGGTCATGGCCGACGGCCTCATCGAGCTGGGCGTGACCGCAGAGCCCCGGCCCGACGGCATGCGCATCGTGGGCGGGCCCATGAGCGGCGGCCGCGTGGCCGCGCATGGCGATCATCGTATCGCCATGGCGTTCGCCATGGCGACACTGAGGGCGGACGGTCCTATCGTCGTGGATGACTGCGCCAACGTCGATACGTCGTTCCCGGGGTTCGATCGCTTGGCTGCCGGCGTCGGTCTTGATCTTCGGGTGGCGCGATGAGTGGCGCCGTGCCGGTGGTCGCCATCGACGGCCCGAGTGGCTCCGGCAAGGGAACCGTGGCGCGCGAAGTGGCGCTGCGGCTGGGCTGGCATCTCCTCGATAGCGGCGCGATCTACCGGTTGCTCGCGCTCGCCTCCGAGCGGTTGGGTATCGCGACCGACGACGAGTCGGGACTGGTCGAGACCGCCCACGGCAGCCGTATGGAGTTCCGGCCCCGACCCGAGGGCGATCCGCTCGTGCTGCTCGACCACCAGGATGTGTCGGGCGAGATTCGAACGGAGACCTGTGGCGACCGCGCCTCCCAGGTGGCGGGGTATCCCGCCGTTCGGGCGGCGCTGCTGCAGAGACAGCGGGATTTCCGCCAGCCTCCAGGCCTGGTCGCCGACGGGCGGGACATGGGAACGGTCGTCTTCCCCGACGCACCGGTGAAGATCTTCCTCACGGCGTCGGTGGAGGAGCGGGCTCGCCGGCGCTATAAGCAGTTGAAGGATCAAGGGGCCGGTGTTAACCTCACGGACCTTTCGGAGGAGATCGCGGCTCGGGATCGACGCGATGCTGAACGCCCCGTCTCTCCTCTGGTTCCCGCCCCCGACGCGATCCGGCTCGATACGACCGGCGTCACCGTCGACGAGGTGGTGGAACGGGTGCTTGCTCTCGCGCGCGAGCGCGTGAGCGGCTGACACGCCGCAGGGATTGCGGCGATCGGGCGGCAGCTCCGGCCGAACGGCAGTTCGGGCGGTGTATGCTTTTGTTTATAAACGCAACAGACTGACTGGTTACACGGTCCGGGATTCATTCACTCATGAGCGAAAGCTTTGCGGAACTCTTCGAGGAAAGCCTCTCCCAAACCGATATGCGCCCGGGCGCAATCGTTACGGGCAAGGTCGTGGCGATCAACGGCGACGATGTCGTCGTCAATGCCGGCCTGAAGTCCGAGGCAATCATTCCCCTCGATCAATTCGTCGATGAGGCGGGCAACGTCGAGATCGAGGTCGGCAGCGACGTCGAGGTTGCACTCGATGCGGTCGAGGACGGTTTCGGCGAGACACGCCTGTCGCGCGAGAAGGCCAAGCGCGCCCGCGCCTGGACGGTCCTCGAGACCGCCTTCGAGGGCAGCGACACCGTGACCGGTCAGATCAGCGGCAAGGTCAAGGGCGGGTTCACCGTCGACCTGGGCCACATTCGCGCCTTCCTGCCCGGCTCACTGGTCGACATCCGCCCCGTGCGCGACACCACCTACCTCGAAGGCAAGGATCTCGAGTTCAAGGTCATCAAGCTCGATCCCCGCCGCAACAACGTCGTGGTCTCCCGCCGCGCCGTGGTCGAGGAAGAGTACAGCGCCGAGCGCGAGGCTCTGCTCGAGAAGCTTCAGGAAGGTCAGGTGCTCAAGGGCATCGTCAAGAACCTCACCGACTACGGTGCCTTCGTGGACCTGGGCGGCATCGACGGCCTGCTGCACATCACGGATATGGCCTGGCGCCGCGTGAAGCACCCCTCCGAGGTGGTCAACGTCGGCGACGAGATCGAGGTCAAGGTGCTGAAGTTCGACCGCGAGCGTAACCGCGTGTCGCTCGGCCTCAAGCAGCTCGGCGAGGATCCGTGGGAGAACATCGGCGGCCGCTATCCGGAAGGTGCCCGCGTCAATGGCCGCGTGACCAACATCACCGACTACGGTGCCTTCGTCGAGATCGAGGAAGGCGTCGAGGGCCTGGTGCACGTCTCCGAGATGGACTGGACCAACAAGAACGTCAATCCGGCCAAGGTGGTCGCGATCGGCGACGAGGTCGAGGTGATGATCCTCGACATCGACGAGGAGCGTCGCCGCATCTCCCTCGGCATGAAGCAGTGCCAGCCGAATCCCTGGGACGAGTTCGCCGCCAGATACAACAAGGGCGACCGGGTCTCCGGCGCCATCAAGTCGATTACGGACTTCGGTATCTTCGTGGGCCTGGAAGGCGGTATCGACGGTCTCGTGCATCTCTCGGACCTCTCCTGGAACGATGTCGGCGAGGATGCCGTACGTGACTTCAAGAAGGGAGAGGAAGTCGAGGCGGTCGTGCTCTCCGTCGATCCCGAGCGCGAGCGCATCTCCCTCGGCATCAAGCAGCTGGAGCAGGATCCGCTGGGCTCCTGGGTCGCCGAGCACCCCAAGGGCAGCGTCGTGACCGGTCGCGTCAAGGAAGTCGACGCCAAGGGTGCGGTGATCGATCTCGGCGAAGAGGTCGACGGCTACATCCGGGTGTCCGATCTCTCGCGGGATCGCGTGGACGACGCACGTAACGTCCTCAAGGAAGGAGACGAGGTCGAGGCGAAGTTCACCGCCGTCGATCGGCGCAACCGCATGATCAACCTCTCCGTCAAGGCGAAGGATCAGCAGGACGACCGCGAAGCCGTCGAGGACTTCGGCCGTCCGTCCAATGCCGGCACGACGGCTCTGGGCGACCTGCTGAAGGAGCAGATGGCGAACAAGGATCAGGACGACTGAGACCTCACGGCGCCCGGCGGCGCACACGCGTCGCCGGGCGTCCCGCCTTTCGATTCGCATTCCGTGCGGCCCTGGCGCCGGGCGGGTGTGACAGGACGACAGAGAGCCGACCTTGCCGGTGTCCACAATGACCAAATCCGAACTTATCGAAGTCATTGCTGCGAACCAGCAGCATCTGGCCTACAAGGACGTCGAGCTTGCGGTCAAGACCTTGCTCGAGCACATGAGCGAGGCATTGTCTTCCGGCGAGCGCATCGAGATTCGGGGTTTCGGGAGCTTTTCCCTGCATCATCGTCCACCGCGTATCGGCCGCAATCCGAAGACGGGTGAGCCCGTGGCGCTGCCCGGCAAGTACGTGCCGCACTTCAAGCCGGGCAAGGAGATGCGCGAGCGCGTCGACGACGCCCGTCACCGCCCCATTCGCGAGTGATCCTCCCCTCGCGGACTCCCTCCTGACCGGGCCCCGAGCCAGCAGCGGCGGCATGCGCCGCCCCCGATGCCCTCCTCGGCGGCCGCGTCGTCGTGACTGCCCAGCCGCCTTGCGTCACAATGCCGATTCGCGATTCGTTGGAACGCCCGCACCATCGGCGAGCGCCTGCGGCCCGGCTGCTCCGATCTCGTCGGATCCGGGATGCCTCGCGGTTCGCCTGACGGCGCGACAAGGGATGACTTCATTATGCGCAGGATTCTGTGGACCGCGGTGGCCGTCGTGCTCATCGCCCTGGGGCTGAGCTTTGCGATGCTGAATTCGCAGGCGGTCGCGCTCAACTTCTATCTGGGGCGTACCGCGCTGCCCCTGTCTCTCTGGATGGTGGTGGCCCTCGCCACCGGCGCCGTTCTGGGGGTCCTTTCCACCTTCGGCGTGATCGTGCGCCAGCGCCGGGAACTCGCTCGGTTGCGGCGCCGCGTCAACGACGCGCAGAAGGAGCTCTCCGAACTGCGAAAGATGCCGATTCGGAATACGCCCTGATCATGCCGCACGTGCCCGAACTGCTCTGGCTGCTCCTGCCGGTGGCGGCGTTGTCGGGCTGGCTCATCGGCCGGCGCGAGCGCGTGCGCTCGCGCCTGTCGGACGACGAGGGGCGGGGGCTTGCGGGGGAGTATTTCCAGGGGCTGAACTTTCTGCTCAACGAGGAGCCCGACAAGGCCATCGAGGTCTTCACCCGGATGGTCGAGGTGGACCGCGATACGGTCGAGACGCACCTCGCGCTGGGCAACCTGTTTCGGCGTCGGGGTGAGGTTGACCGCGCCATCCGCATTCACCAGAACCTCATCGCGCGACCGTCACTTGACCGCGACAAGCGCGCTTACGCGCTGCTCGAGCTGGCCAAGGACTACATGCGCGCGGGCCTCCTGGACCGGGCGGAGAGCCTGTTCCTGGAGGTCGTCGAGCTGGAGGACCACGCGCAGACGGCACTGCGGCATCTGCTGGACATCTATCAACGAGAGAAGGAGTGGGCCGCGGCCATCGATGCCGCGGCGCGTCTCGAGAATCTGAGCGGCGTCTCCCGCCGGCGCGAGATGGCCCAGTTCGCCTGCGAGCAGGCGGACAATGCCCTGCACAACGGCGGTGATCCCGGGCAGATCCGCTCCCTCGTGAAGCAGGCCCTGTCCTACGACCCCGCCTGCGTTCGCGCGAGCATGCTGCGGGGCGATCTGGAACGCTCGCTGGGCAACTGGAAAGCGGCGATACGGGCGTACCAGCGCGTCGAGACGCAGGACGTGGAATACCTGCCGGAGGTGCTGCCACGCATTGAGGACGCATACCGGCGCAGCGGCCAGGAGCTGGGCTTTCAGCGTTACCTCTACAAGGTGCTGAACGGCTATGACGGTGTGTCCGTCGTCATGAAGCTCTCCGAGCTCATCGTCGAGCGGGAAGGGCGACAGCCTGCGGTGGAGTTCATGGCCTCGCAGCTGCGTCGGCGGCCGTCGGTGCGAGGCCTGAATCGTCTGATCGAGCTGAACATGGACAGCAACGACCCGGACCGGCGGCGCCAGCGTGACCTCCGGGTTCTGGGTGAGCTGTTCACCGCGCTTATCGGCGACCGCATGCCGTACCGGTGCCGCGAATGCGGCTTCGAAGCGCGCCACCTTCACTGGCTCTGCCCGAGCTGTCGCTCGTGGGGGACGATCAAGCCTATCAAGGGACTGCAGGGGGAATAGACGCAATGGCCATCCCGAGCCCCGTGATCGTCGCGCTGGACTTCGCCGCGGTGGAAACCGCCCTGGCGCTGGTCGATCGGCTTCCCGCCGGCACCTGCCGTCTCAAGATCGGCAAGGAGCTCTTCGTTCGAGGCGGTCCGACCCTGGTGGAGCGGCTGGTCCGCGACGGCTGGGAGGTCTTTCTCGATCTCAAGTTCCACGATATTCCCAATACCGTGGCCGCCGCCTGCCGCGCCGCGAGCGATCTCGGGGTGTGGATGGTGAACGTCCACGCCCTGGGTGGCCCTGCCATGATGGCGGCGGCGCGCGACGCGATTCCCGGGGGCGGTGGCGGTCCGCTGCTCACGGCGGTCACGATCCTCACCAGCCACAACCAGCGTACGCTGGAGGAAGTCGGTATCCGGGGGACGCCGGAGGACGCGGTCCGGCGCCTGGACCGGCTGGTCGCCGGCGCCGGTCTGGACGGCGTCGTCTGCTCCGCGCGGGAAGCCGCGATGCTTAGTCGTGAGCACGATGCCGGTTACCGGCTCGTGACGCCGGGTATCCGGCCTGCCGCGGTTGCCGGCGATGACCAGCGCCGCGTCATGACGCCCACCGAAGCGATCACCGCGGGCGCCACGGACCTGGTGGTTGGAAGACCGATCACGCGTGCCACGGATCCCGCCGCCGCGCTGGCGGGCATCAATGCGGAGCTTGCCGAGCTCGGCGTTTGATCCGCGCGCGAGGGTGCTATACGCTCGGCACGTTGCGTTCAGGATGAACGTGACGGGAGTAACACCCGGCCATGGCCGGGATGCCAGGGAAACCAACGGAAGGAGGCAACCATGAAACGGTTTCGTACCCTGATGCTGGGGCTGCTCCTCGGCCTCTCTCCCATGCTCGCATTCGCGGGCAAGATCGACATCAACTCGGCGTCCGCCAAGGCGCTCCAGTCGCTGGACGGCGTCGGCTCGGCCAAGGCCGCGGCGATCGTCGCCTACCGCGAGGAGCACGGCAGGTTCAAGTCGGTCGACCAACTCGTTGCCGTGGACGGCATCGGAGTCGGTACGCTCGCCGACAACCGGGACCGCCTCACCGCCCAGTGATCCGCTGCGGTAAAGGGCGCTGACTGTTGTCGAGAGGCCACCCGTTGGGTGGCCTTTTTTCTGCATGGCATTCCGGCGAGAATTTCAATTCACCGAAGGACCGAGTCGCTACACTGAAGCGCGACCCAACCCTGGAGAAGACGGAGAATGCCAAAACGAATTCGGAAGGCGGTATTTCCGGTCGCCGGTCTCGGCACGCGATTCCTGCCCGCGACCAAGGCCAATCCCAAGGAGATGCTTCCCGTCGTCGACAAGCCGCTGATCCAGTATGCCGCGGAGGAGGCCGTGCGGGCGGGGATCGAGACACTGGTCTTCGTTACCGGGCGGAACAAGCGCAGTATCCCGGATCATTTTGACAAGGCCTACGAGCTCGAGACGGAGCTGGAGGCCAAGGGCAAGCGTGATCGCCTGGAGGCCGTCCAGAAGATCATCCCGGCAAACGTGAGCTGTATCTATATCCGCCAGGCCGAGGCCCTCGGTCTGGGGCACGCCGTCCTGTGCGCGGAGCCCGTGGTGGGTGACGAGCCATTCGCGGTCATTCTGGCCGACGATCTCATCGACGACGATCAGGGCAAGGGCTGCCTCGCGCAGATGGTGGATCAGTACGACAGTCATGTGGCGTCGATACTCGGTGTTCAGCGGGTGCCGGAGGAGAACACGGATCGTTACGGCATCGTCAGCTCGGAGGCGGTCAGCCCGCGTCTCAGCCGCGTCAGGGCGCTGGTCGAGAAGCCGAAGCCTGCTGACGCGCCCTCCAACCTGGGCGTGGTCGGGCGCTACATCCTCAATCCGTCGATTTTCAACAAGCTCAAGCAGACCCGTCCGGGCGCCGGTGGCGAGATCCAGCTCACCGACGCCATCGCCGCGCTCATGGCCGAGGAGCCCGTGTTCGCCTACGAGTTCCGCGGCACGCGTTACGATTGCGGCGACAAGCTCGGCTATCTGGAGGCGACGGTCGAGTATGGCCTCAAGCATCCGGAGCTCGGTGAGGCGTTCGCGGAATACCTGCGAGTGCATCACGCCGGCGGCTGACCGGGTCGCCGGAAGGCGACGGCGCCATCTGCCGGGCGGGCTGCGGTCATGGCACGACGGATCGCGGCGAGTGCGGCGTCCGGCCCCGCCCCGGTGTCGCCCAGGAGGAACAATACCGGCAGGAGCCTGATCACTGCGCCGCGGGGAAATCCATGCGTGCAGCGCATGCGTCCCCGTGGCACGCCCCTTGCTGCCCTGTCCCGTGCGTCCGGCCCGGGCGCGGGATCGAGGTGGCAGGAAGAGCGTCATGAGGATACCGGGACTTCTGGTTGTGGCCGTTGCGGTGATGTCCGTCGCCGCCTTTGCCGGCTCGGCCGACAAGGATTGTGTCGATCCGGCAACGCTGGATACCAATCACGACGGTGTCATCGACACCCATGAGGCGAAGGCCAGTCCGGCGTTCGCGAAGCATTTCGAG
>Ga0102944_1000316_pt1 | contig 38379 bp, 39 predicted proteins | sample SalPonD_shore_MG_FD_78172 | JGI IMG/M metagenome (GOLD analysis project Ga0102944, IMG submission 78172) | Salt pond soil microbial communities from South San Francisco under conditions of wetland restoration - Salt Pond MetaG... | ecosystem: Environmental > Aquatic > Marine > Intertidal zone >... | reverse complement strand
AGATCGAAACTGGTAAAGCGCAGGTGTGGGTGGCGGCCGCCGACGATGCGCGACAGCAGCGCCAGGGCACCGCCGATATCGCTCACTGTCTTGTAACGCGAAAAGTCGAACTCCTCCGCCAGCTGCATGAAATTGGCGGCCTGAAAACCGGTCATGGAGTCCAGGAACTGGCCCAGGCGGGCCTGATCGGCATAGAGTTCCTCGAAGATCGGCTTGCCGGTATGTTTGATCTCGTTCTGAGGCTGACCGGTACGCAGGGCCTCGCCCAGGTGGTTCCAGAAGCCGAACAGGCGTGCATTGAGCATCTCCGGCAATCCCCCGATATAGGCCGGGCTGTTCCGGTTCAGGAAGGCGGCGGTGTTCGGGGTGTTGCGGTACCGTCCTTCGGCCCCGTCGCCCTCGCGCTGCAGGAAGCCCGCCGCCACCAGGGTATCGAAGAAGTCGTATCGGCCCCGCGGGTGGATGCTCAGCTCTTCGCCGAGCTGATCGGCGCTCCTGGCGTTATCGCCGAGCGCGGTGAACAGGTCGAACTCCACCGCCGTCAGCAGGACCTTGGAGGCCCAGAACGCCGTCGCCGTCTGCATGATGTGACTGGGGTCGAGGGCGACCTCACCGGCGGCCCCGCCCATCGCTGCCGGTGACGGGCTCGTTTCGGTGGTTTGTGTCTGTAGGCTCATCTTTCTCCCCCCTTGTGTTTTTGTGGTGTAAGAATGAGTCTATTAGTAACCTGAAAATAATAAACGGCGGTTTGGTTGATAGATTGTCAACCCAGTGTCTACAATCGTTGGATGGATCGGCTGACTGCCATGCGCGTGTTCGTGCACGTGGTCGAGATGGGGAGCTTCTCGGCCGCCAGTGCCCGCCTCGGCATGTCGCGCGCCGCGGCCAGCAAATATGTCTCCCAGCTGGAAAGCCAGCTCGGAGGGCGGTTGCTACACCGCACCACCCGACACGTCAGCACGACCGAGTCCGGCCGGCTGTATTACGAGCGATGCCGCGAGATCCTGCACAATCTGGAAGAGGCGGACGGCGTGGTATCGGGCTTGAGCCAGGAGCCGAGTGGCACGCTGCGGGTCAGCGCACCTACCAATTTCGCGTCGCTGCATCTGGCGCCGCTGGTGGCGCGGTTCATGCGGGACTACCCGGCGGTCAAAGTGGAGATGGTCTGCACCGATCGTTATGTCGATCTGGTCGACGAAGGCTTCGACATGGCCGTTCGCGTCAGCAATGCGCCCGATTCGAATCTCATTGCTCGCTATCTGACGCGGTGTCGACACGTGATCGTCGCCTCGCCGGATTATCTGGCCAACCATCCCGCACCGAAGACACCGGACGATTTACGGGACCACGCCTGTCTCCTGTTCGCTCATACCGCCGGTGCGATCTGGCCGTTCGCGAAGGACGGCAAGGATTATTCGGTCAAGATCAAAGAGGTGTTCAAGAGCAACAATCCGGACTTGCTGACCGAAGCGGCGATCGCCGGTATGGGTGTCACGATGCTCCCGACCTTCAATTCCAGCGATGCCATTCGCCGGGGCGAGCTCAAGATGCTGCTGGAAGATTATGACCTGCTGGACCTGCCGATTTACGCGATCTATGCGTCCAGGCGCTTCCTGCCGGCGAAGACCCGCTTGTTCATCGACTATTTAAAGGAACACCTCAGCGACCCGCCCTACTGGGACCACGTGTTGACCGTGCGTACCTGAGCCGGCGGCAGGCCCGTGGGGATCGCACGAGGGACGGTCGCCAGCCGTTGAAGGCGTTCGAGCGCGGCGTCGATGACAGCGCAAGAATCGGGTGGCCTTGGTCAGTTCGATGCGCTATTGATGGAGGCCTGGAGCCAGCCTGGAGCCGACCGTGACAAACGACTATGCGCGCATGGAGCGGGCCATCCGCTATCTGCAATCGAACCTCGCCGAGCGGCCGGGGCTGGACGCCGCGGCGCATCACGCCGGGCTGAGCCCCCACCACTTTCAGCGCCTTTTTCGCCGCTGGGTGGGCATCAGCCCGAAACGCTACCTGGGCGTGCTGACCGTCGAGCGCGCCAAGGCCATGCTGCGCGAATCCGCGAGCGTTCTGGATGTCTCCCACGCTCTGGGGCTGAGCGGCCCGTCACGTCTGCACGAGCAGTTCGTCGCCATCGAGGCGTCCAGTCCGGGCGAGTTCAAGGCCGAGTGGCAGGGCCTGATCATCGACTATGGCTTCGTATCCGGGCCGTTCGGCGAGATGCTGATCGCCGAGACGACGCGCGGCGTGTGTCTGCTGTCGTTCGTTAATGCGCAGACCAGGCAGCGCGAGCTGACGCGTCTGCGCCGCCTGTTTTGCCTGGCGACGCTGCGCGAGAATGGTGCGCGGGCCGCGGCAACGGCCGACGCCATCTTTCGCCGACCCTATCCGGCGGATGCCAAGATCCATCTTGCGGTGCAGGGCACGAACTTCCAGGTCAACGTGTGGCGGGCCCTGCTGCGCATCCCCGAGGGCTCGCTTACCTCCTATCGGACGCTCGCCGAGAGCCTCGACATGCCGAGGGCCGCCCGGGCCGTTGCCAATGCCATTGCGGCCAACCCGATCAATTACCTGATCCCCTGCCACAGGGTCATCCGGTCCGACGGCACGGTCGGCGGCTACCGCGGCGGTGCGGAACTCAAGGGCGCGATGCTGGCCTGGGAATCGTCGGTCCATGACCCGGAGGGGGCAGAGGGCCGGTAGGAGTATCACGACGGCACAAACCGGCGGCATCACGTCATTTGAAAGCCGGCGCCCGTGTGCGATAGGGTTGGCGATGCGCTGAGCACGGACCGCCGCGACAAGACTTCCTTCCCCATGCGGGACGATCCCGGGTGCGTCCGCCCGGCTCCACATCGACCATGCGAAGGGCCATCGTATGTCGGATATCTTCCACGCCATCGGCGAGGCCCTGTATCTCGCCGCTGCCATGGGATGGGAAGTCCTCTGGGGTCTCATCCTCGGGTTCACCATTTCGGCTGTCGTCGACGTTCTGGTCTCCAAGTCGGAGCTGCAAAAGCTCCTGCCCGACGATTCGGCGGGGTCGATTACCAAGGCATCGCTGCTCGGCGCCGCCTCGTCGTCCTGTTCCTACGCGGCCGTCGCCATCGCGCGCTCCATCTTCCGCAAGGGGGGTGATTTCACCGCCGCGATGGCCTTTCAGTTCGCGTCGACCAATCTGGTCATCGAGCTCGGTGTGCTCTTGATCGTACTCATGGGCTGGAGCTTTGGCGCGGCAGAGTTCATCGGCGGCGCGATTATGATTACGCTGCTCGTTCTGTCGTTTCGTCTCGCGCTGCGGCGCAAATGGGTGGACGCGGCGCGTGCGCAGGCCAAGAAAGGGCTCGCCGGTAAGATGGAGGGACACGCCGGAATGGCCACGATGGCCAAGCAGGGCAGCTGGCGTGATCGCCTGACCTCCGGCGAGGGCTGGACCTCCATCAGCCACTTCTTCGTCATGAACTGGGTCATGCTCTGGAAGGACATCGTGGCGGGGCTGCTCATTTCCGGCACGCTCGGTGCTCTGGTCCCCGCGAGCTTCTGGCACGCGGCGTTCTTCGCGGACAATCCACTGCTCGCCAAGCTGTGGGGACCGATCATAGGGCCCTTGATCGCCGTCGCCTCGTTTACCTGCTCGATCGGCAACGTTCCTCTGGCGGCGGTGCTGTGGAACGGTGGCATCAGCTTCGGCGGCGTGGTCGCCTTCATATTCGGCGACCTGATCATCCTGCCGATCCTGAACATCTACCGGAAGTATTACGGCTGGCGCATGAGTCTTTTCCTCTTTATCACGTTCTATATCGTGATGGTCCTGGCCGCTCTCGCTGTCGAGTTCCTGTTCGGCGCCTTCGACTGGGTTCCGGTCGAGCGCAGCGCCGACGTCGGTCGCGCCGCCTTTTCGCTGAACTATACGACGGTGCTCAACGTGCTGACCCTGCTTCTCGCCGGATGGCTGTACCTGCGCTACCGGCGCACGGGCGGCCCCGGGATGATGCGCGAGATGGAAGGCGACGGCGGGTAGCGGCGGGGCAGCTGGTGCGCGGGCCGCGCTTTAAATATCCTTGAGCCTTTATACTGCCGCCCAGTGCGGCCGACGCCGGGAACACGCCCATGAAACTCATCACTGCGGACTTGATCGACGACCTCGTCGCCAAGGCAGGCCAAAGCCCGCGCCGGCGTACGAATTACAACGTGCACACCTCAGGCGATGCGCCGGTGCAGCGCTACTTCATCGCCGCCAAGCAGGACTCCTACTTCCGCCCGCACCGCCATCCGACCAAGTGGGAGTTTGCGCTGGTCATTCGCGGCGGTTTCGACGTGCTGGTATTCGACGACGAGGGTCGAGTGACCGAGCGCCAGGCGGTCGGACCGCAGGCGGGCGTGGTCGCCTTCGAGATACCGGCCAACACCTGGCATACCTGGCTGCCGACGGCCGAGGATTCGGCATTCGTGGAGATCAAGGAAGGTCCATACGACCCGGCGAGTGCCGCGGAGTTCGCCGCCTGGGCGCCGGAGGAAGGCGCGGCGGAGGTCGCCGACTTCGTCCAACGCCTGCGCACCGCCTCAGTCGGATCCATGCTGGTCTGAGCGCCGTCGGCGCGCCGCGCCGAAAAGCGCGCCGAATAACCCGGCCCGGCCCGACGCCGTGTCAACGCAATCGGCTCCGATACGTTGTATCCCTTGATGCAACCATTCGGAGACGATCGATGAAGCAATCAGTCAGCTACCTGAGGCGTGCGCTGTTTACGGGTCTTCTCGCCCTGACGGCGGTCGGAACGCTCAACGCGGAGCCTCGGTCCATGTCGGGCGATGTCGCCGCGCAGTCGCAGTTGCAACACGAGTACCGTTACGGCCGGGCCATCGGCGCGGGCAACGGCAACCAGACAGGGAACACCTATCGGTATCGCCATCGCGAGCGTTCGCAGTGGTCGGGAGGCTCGACGAACCGGAGTACCGGCAGCTCGGGCTGGTCGCGCCAGGGTGGCGGCGGCGTATCAGGCGCCGCGCGCGGGCGGCGTTAACACCCGATGGCGCGGTGGCCGGGGCAGCGCCCCGGCCGGGACCCCGCTCATTCCCACAGCCACGCCGCACCCCTGACCCCGCTGGCATCGCCGTGCACGGGGGCCAGCAGGCGCGTCGTGACCGTGTCCGAGAATACATACGCCTCCCAGAGCGCGGGTACGCGTTCATAAAGCCTTTCGAGCTTGGAAAGGCCGCCGCCGAGCACGATCACCTCGGGGTCCAACAGGTTGATGACCGAGGCCAGGCCTCGAGCCAGCCGCCGTTCATAGCGCTGCAGCGTCGCCTCGGCATTGCTGTCGCCGGCGGCGGCGCGCGCGGCGATCACCTCGGCGGTGAGGCCCTCGCCCGTGCGGCGCTGGTGATCGGCGGCCATGCCCGGGCCGGACAGCCAGGTCTCCAGGCAGCCGGCGCGGCCGCACCAGCAGGCGGGCCCCGGATATTCGTCGGCATCGGGCCAGGGCAGGGGATTGTGGCCCCATTCGCCGGCGATGGCGTTGGCTCCGGTGAGCGCTCGGCCCTTGTGTACAATCGCACCGCCCGTGCCGGTACCGAGGATCACCCCAAAGACGAGCGCGGCGGCGCGCGCGGCGCCGTCCGTCGCCTCAGAGATCGCGAAGCAGTTGGCGTCGTTGGCCAGCCGGACCTCCCGCTCGAGCGCGCGTTCGAGATCTTCGCGCAGCGGCTGCCCGTTCAGCCAAGTGGAGTTGGCATTTTTAATTCGGCCGGTGGCGGGCGAGACGGCACCGGGAATAGCGATGCCGACACTGCCGCGGCCTCCGGTCTCGGTCTCCACCTCATCGACGAGGGCGGTGATCGCGCTCAGCGTCGCATCGTAATCGTCACGCGGCGAGTCGATACGGCGCCGATACAGCTCAATGCCCTCCCGGTCGAGCGCGAGTGCCTCGATCTTGGTCCCACCGAGGTCCACCCCGATGCGCATCGCCGCGCCGCTTTGCCTCACTCGGCTTCCAGCAGCTCGGTGTCGCCGTGCGAGTAGGCCGGCGAACAGGCGCACAGGATGCGCAGCGGCTCGTCGCCCGTGTTCTCGATGCAGTGCGGCGTGCCGGGTGCGATGCACACCGTGTCGCCGGGGCCCACGTCGAAGCGGCGCTCACCCAGGGTCATCAGGCCGGTGCCGGCGGTGATGTGGTAGAGCTCCTCGGTGCGCGCATGGCGATGCAGCACGGTGCGCGTGGCGGGCGGCACGGTCGCCTCGGCCAGGCTCTGGGCCTGGTTGCCCTGCACGTCGGGGTGCATGAGCTCGCGGATCTCGGAGCCGTCCTTGGTGATGTAGGCGGGTATATCGCGGTAGTGGGTCAGTGAAGTCATTCTGCTGTCGGGGCCCGTTGGTGGCACTGCCCCTATGTTATCGCCTCGGCGCTTTGAATCCAGTCCAGTCTGAGCCGCAGGGACTCGCCGTGCGCATCTTCGGCGATCAGAAACTCCTCTCCGCTTTTGGTCTGCAGGTCCATCGGGCGCAGGCGCGCAATATGTTCGCCACCGTCGGGGCCGCGCCAGCGCACGCGCAGCGTCTGGCGGTGCAGGATGGCGACTTCGTAGTCGCTGTAGCTGGCACAACTGATCGGGATGTAGTCGCCTCGGTCGTTCATGATTCCCGCCCCTCGTCGCAGTCTCGGGGCGAGCGCGCCCCTTATTCGTTGTCCTGGCGCGTCTCCAGGCCGAGCAGGTTGCCCGCCGCGTCCGTGGTCAGCGAGAAAACGATCGGGCTGCAGCACACCTCGCAGTCCTCGATATATTGCTGGTTGCCCGCCGAGCAGTCGACGACCGCGGTGAATTCTTCGCCGCAATACGGGCAGATGACCTCTGTTTCGTGCATCATCGTTCCCCCTCCGGCAGGAACAGTCCCAGCAGGTCGTTGAGCAGGCGCTGCCCCTCGTCCGTGGGGCGGATGTGCGTCAGGTTCCACTCGATCCAGCCGCGCCGTTCGGCTTCCTGCAGCGGCGTCTCGACGGTGCGGATGGGCAGGCCGGTGTGCGCCGCGAACAATTCACTCTCGAAGCCCTCGCGCAGGCGCAGCGCGTTGAGCATGAACTCGAATGCGGCATCGCCGCGGCCGAGCCGGCGTTCGGTATCGACGCGTTCGCTGCCCGAGGCGCGCTGCAGATAGTCGCGCGGGTGTCGGACCTTGCTGGTGCGCGTGATGGTCTGGTGCTGGGCGTCGCTGATCTTGGCGTGCGCACCGGCACCGATTCCCAGGTAGTCCCCGAAGCGCCAGTAGTTCAGGTTGTGCCGGCAGCGCCGGCCGGCACGCGCGTAGGCGGAGACTTCGTATTGAGTATAGCCGTGGGCCGCGAGTATGTCCTGGCAGGCCGTTTGCATCTCCCAGGCCGTGTCTTCGTCGGGCAGCGAAGGCGGCCGATGCGCGAACAGGGTGTTGGGTTCCAGCGTGAGCTGGTAATGCGAGATATGCGTCGGCTCCAGGTCGATGGCCGTGCGCACGTTCTGCTCGGACTGCGCCAGAGACTGTCCAGGCAGTGCGAACATGAGATCGAGATTGAAGTTGTCGAAGCCGGCCGCGTGCGCCGACTCGGCCGCGCGTATCGCTTCGCGCCGGCCGTGGATGCGCCCGATGCGCTCGAGCGACTCGTCGGAAAAGCTCTGCACGCCGATGGACAGGCGATTGACGCCGGCCGCCCGATACTCGGTAAAGCGTGCCTGTTCGACCGTGCCCGGATTGGCCTCCAGCGTGACCTCAGCATCGGGCGGGAGCATGAGCCGTGCCCGCAGACCGGAGAGCAGTCGATCGAGCGCCTCGGCCGACAACAGGCTCGGCGTGCCTCCGCCGATGAAGACGCTGACCACGGGCCGGCCCCATACGCTTGGCAGGTCCTGCTCGAGATCGGCCAGCAGCGCATCGATGTAATCGGCTTCGGGTAACTCCTCCCGCATCTCGTGCGAGTTGAAGTCGCAGTAGGGACACTTGCGCACGCACCAGGGAACATGCACGTAGAGCGACAAGGGCGGCAGCGCGGTGAACTGGAACATGGGCCTCGGTCGGGGACGGACGCGCCGGGCGGCGCGTGACCGGGGCTATTGTAGCAAAGGAGACAGGGTGAAACGGCGGCGCCGTGCAGGGTTGCCCCTGCACGGCGCGGTGTCGTTGTAGACGGTCTATTAGAAGTGGGTGCCCACGGCCAGCGTGTAGACCATCGGGTCGACGTCCACGTCGAGGTTACCAGTCACAGCGCCGGTCAACTTTGCCGTTGTGCTGATCTTGATGTAGCGCACGTTGGCGTTGAGGAACCACTTGTTGTTGATGTCGTAGTCCAGACCGGCCTGCACAGCCGGCCCCCACGAGCTATCGAGGCTGATGTCTGTGGCACCGAGGCCCTGGGTCTTTTCATCGTAAAAATAGGTGTAGTTGATGCCGGCGCCGACATAGGGGCGAAGCCGGGCCTGCGGCTGGAAGTGCCAGTTCACGCTGAAGGTCGGCGGCAGGTGCTTGATCTCGGCGATCTTGCCGGCGCCGGCCAGCGTCCCGGCGCCCGAGATATCGTGCGAAAACGGCGTGGCGCCCAATATCTCGAACGAGATGTTGTTGGTGAACATGTAGGCCACGGTGAACGAGAGCTGGGTGTTGGAGTTGATGCTGACCTCGCTCCCGGCGGGCAGCGCGCCTGTTGGGTTGCTCGAGCTTTCGTTGGGCTCGACGGTGCTGGCGCCGACGCGCACCAGCCAGTCGCCCTGCTGCAGGGCCTGTGCGGTGCCCGTGGTGGCCGCGAGGCCGAGTCCGACGGCCAGGGCGCCGGCGATCGCCGATGGGATCAGTCGCTTCTGGAATCGCTTGCTCATGACATCTCTCTCCTGCGTATGCGTGCGACGTATCGCCGGGTTTCCGGCCGACCGTCACTTATTTAGAAGGTACGGGTTTAACGGAAAACTAATATCTGCGAGCAGGGAGCGGTCGACAATGACCTGGATCAATGTGTGGTTATTATGAGGAAAACGCGGGGGTACCGGACGCGAGCATTGACCGGGTATATGAATCCGGCAGGTGGAGGCCGCCCCGCATCTCGGCCGGGGTCGCCGGCAAGAGACCTGCGGGATGCGGAGATCAGTGCCCCAGGGCGGCGACCAGGCAGCGCAGGGCCTGGCCGCGGTGTGACAGGCTGTTCTTGACCTCGGGGGAGAGCTCGGCGGCGCTGCAGCCCCGGTCGGGCACGAAAAAGACCGGGTCGTAGCCGAAACCGCCGCTGCCCTGCGCGGCAGTCAGAATCCGGCCCTCCCAGGTGCCCTGGCAAATGATCGGGGTCGGGTCGCCGGCGTGGCGCATGTACACCATCAGGCACTGGAAGCGCGCGCTGCGTTCGGCCTCGGCGACTCCGTCCAGCTCGCCCAGCAGGCGCTGCAGGTTGTCGGTATCGCTGGCGCCGGGGCCGGCATAGCGCGCCGAATAGATCCCGGGCGCGCCGTTCAGGGCGTCGACCTCCAGGCCCGAATCGTCGGCGATGGCGGGCAGGCCGGTGCGGGCTGCCGCGTTGCGCGCCTTGAGGATGGCGTTCTCCACGAAGGTCAGCCCCGTCTCCTCGACCTCGGGCACCTGGAACTCGGACTGGGGGAGCACCTCGATGGCCAGCTCGGTCAGGAGCTGATTGATCTCGCGCACCTTGCCCAAATTGCCGCTGGCGAGCACGACGCGGTGCTTGTCGCTCATGGTCTCGGTATCCCTGCCGTCATGTCGACGCGCGGCGGCTCAGCCCGCCTCGAGCGCCTCGTGTTGGGCGCGGACCAGCCGGGCAATGCCGCTCTCGGCCAGGGCCAGCATGGCGTCGAGCTCGTCTCGCCGGAAGGCGTGCCCCTCGGCCGTGCCCTGGACCTCGATGAAGGCGCCGGCATCGTTCATGACCACGTTCATGTCGGTCTCGGCGTTGCAGTCCTCGGCGTAGTCGAGGTCGAGCACCGGCGTGCCGTCGTAGATGCCGACAGACACGGAGGCGACCTGGCCGTGGATGGGATTCTTTTTGATTATCTTCTTGTCGAGCAGGTGGTTCACGGCATCGACCAGGGCAACGTAGCCGCCCGTGATGGACGCGGTGCGCGTGCCGCCGTCGGCCTGGATGACGTCGCAGTCGATGGTGATCGTGCGTTCACCCAGGGCCTCCATGTTGACCGCCGCCCGCAGCGAACGCCCGATGAGGCGCTGGATCTCCATCGTGCGCCCGCCCTGGCGGCCGCGCGCGGCCTCGCGGCCCATACGCGAGCCGGTCGAGCGCGGCAGCATGCCGTACTCGGCGGTGACCCAGCCGTTGCCCGAGCCGCGCATCCAGCCGGGCGCGCGCTCGTCGACGCTTGCCGTGCAGATGACCTTGGTGTCGCCGAATTCGACGAGTACGGAACCTTCGGCGTGCTTGGTGTATCCGCGCGTCAATTTCACTTCGCGCATCTGATCGGGGGCTCGGCCGCTGGGGCGCATCGGGGGTCCTTTCGTCGGCAACACAATGATGGGAGAAGAAGCGTGGCGCGATTATAACGCGGCCGGGGAGGTGTCGCGAGGTGCCCACGGCGATATGGGCGACGATAGGCCTGGCGGCGCGGGCGTCAGTCGTTCATCTCGTCGCGGTATTTGCTCAGCGCCCGCTCGATCTCTTCGATCGCGGCACTCAGCCGATCGTCTTCGTCATCGGTCGATTTGGCCGCCGGCGGCGCCGCTCGTTTGGCCTCCAGCGAGACCACCCGCAGCGCCAGGGCGCTGATATTGTCGCTGTTGGGATAGGCGAGCTCCTCGGCCTGCTGGGCCATGTTGTTGAGCGCCTCGTCGAGAGCCTCTTCCATGAGAACCGCACCCATCTGCGCATCGCCCAGCGGCTCCCACAAACCGTCCGAGCACAACAGCAGCACGTCGCCGACCTGCAGCGGCGTCTGATTGCTGAGGGTCACCTCGGGGGGCTCGGGGCGCAGACCGAGGCACTGCGTGACGTAGTTTCGCATCGGATGGCCCTGGCGCTTGTCCAGGCTGATCTGGCCCTCCTGATACAGGTGCTCGACATAGGAGTGGTCGCGCGTGCGATACAGCGGTACGCCGTTTCGGAACAGATACAGACGGCTGTCGCCGACATGCGCCCACCATACGCTGCGCTGCTGGACCAGACACAGCACTGCCGTTGTGCCGGGCTCGATGGGCGGGACGTGGCGTTGGCCGGCGCTCAATACCGCCGCATGCGCCTCGTCGACGATCTTGGAAAGGAAGTTCTGCGGATAGGCGATGGGGAAGCTTTGTTGTGCCACCGCCGCGGCGGCCACGTCGATCAGGGTCTGTGCGGCGAGCTCGCCGCCAAGCTTGCCGCCCATGCCGTCGGCGAGCGCGAGCAGCACACCGCCTTCGGCCTCAAAGGCGGCAAAGCGGTCCTGATTGTTTTCGCGGTTGCCGATACGGCTCGCGCGGCCGATTTCGTACTGCATTTCCCCGACTCACTCCCGCGACCAGGGCAGCGGTATGTTCAGGTTATTGCCGCTATCGTTCGGCGCCGGCGTGCCGGGCTCCCGGTTGATGGCGGCAACCAGCTGTTCGACATTCTGCGGCCGGTGCAGGGGGTCGACCTCCATGGCCCAGTCGATCGCCTCGAGCAGCGCGGCCGAATAGCGTCGGCGAAACGCATTGGCCGCCGGGCGCATGTTGTCCTGTTCGCGCCGCTCCACGGACGGCGGCGGCGATTTGCCCTCGATGCAGGCGCGCATGGTCGCGCCCATGGCGTAGATGTCGGTCCACGGGCCCACGTAGCCGCCGGGATCGAGCTGCTCGATGGGTGAGAAACCCGGTGTGATCACCTGCGTGGGTTGGAACTGGCGCGAATGCATCATCTCGTGGACCGCGCCGAAGTCCAGCAGCAGCGGATTGGCGCCGCGACGCAGATGGATATTGCTCGGCTTGATGTCCAGATGCAGCAGGCCGCGCGAGTGGATGAGGTTCAGGCCGTCGAGCAGCGGCAGGAACACGGTACGCAGGAAGGTCTCGCTGAGATTGCCCCGATGGCGTTTGATGTATCCCAGCAGGTTCACGCCCTCCTGGAATTCCATGACCATATAGACCGTGCCGTTGGCACGGAAGAAATTGATGACGTTGACGATGTTCGGGTGCTTGAGGGTAGCGAGGGTGCTCGCCTCCTGGAAGAACAGGCGCCGCCCGTGGGCGAAGCGTTCGATATGCCGGTCGTCGGAGGCGATGACGTTGGCGCCGTCGATGCGCAGCGCGATCTGGCGGGGCATGTATTCCTTGATGACGACCTGTTGGTTGGTGCTGCGCTCGCGGGCCAGATACACGATACTGAATCCGCCTCCGCCCAACGGGCGTTCGACGACATAGTCGTCGACCACCGTGCCGTGGGGCAATATCGTATTGTCGTCGCTCATCGTTTGGTTCAATAGGCGCCCGTACCGGCAGCAGATCCCATTTGCGCGTTTGTTGTAATTCTAAGTCGGTCCAGGTTAGCACAAGGCCGCGGCGATCTCGTAGCGTGCCTGGCCTTTCGGCGGTGCGCGGCCCCCTGGATTCTATCGGCCCGGCCCGCTTCGGGGTTTAGTGCAGCGGTGCGGACGGGGTAGTATGGGCGTCTATATCGAAGCGACCACCGGACCATTTCGGCCGAATCAACGACAGGGGCACCGCCGATGATACGCAGCATGACCGCCTTCACACGCAAGGAGGACGACGGCAGTTGGGGCCACCTGACCCTGGAGCTGCGCTCCGTCAATCACCGTTATCTCGAGACCACGCTGCGCCTGCCCGAGGAGCTGCGCGCCCTCGAGCCGCGGCTGCGCGAGCGCATTGGCGAGCGCCTGGGCCGGGGCAAGGTCGACTGCAACATGCGCTACGAGGCGCCACAGCTCCAGGCCGGGGAGGTGGTGGTCAATAAGGAATTCGCCCAGGGGCTGGCCCACGCCAGCCGCGAGGTGGACAGCATGCTGTACAATCCGGCGCCGGTGAGCTCCATGGACGTGCTCAGATGGCCGGGCGTGCTGCAAACGCCCGCGCCCGATCTGGAAAAACTGGCCGGGGCGGTCATCGCACTGCTCGATTCGGCGCTCGAAGACCTGGTCGCCACGCGCGAGCGCGAAGGCGACAAGCTCAAGTCCCTCATCGAACAGCGCTGCGATGCCGTGGCCGAGGTGGCGGCGCGGGTACGCCAGGCGCTGCCGACCATCCAGCAGCGTCTTCGCGAGCGCCTGCTGGCGCGCCTGTCCGAGATCGGCTCCGAGATCGGGACCGAGCCCGACAGCGGCCGCCTGGAACAGGAGATGGTCTATCTGGCCCAGCGCATGGACGTCGACGAGGAGCTCGACCGCCTCGAGACCCACCTCGAGGAGGTACGCCGCGTGCTCGGCGAGGAGCAGCCGGTGGGCCGGCGCCTCGATTTTCTCATGCAGGAGCTCAACCGAGAGGCGAACACCCTGGGCTCCAAGTCCGCCGATGCGGAGACCACGCGCGCCTCGGTCGACCTCAAGGTGTTGATCGAGCAGATGCGCGAACAGGTCCAGAACATCGAATAGTCTTCAACCAATACCCGATATTTAAGGAATCGCCCCGTGGCCCCATCCACCTCCTCCCCGGACGCGCCGTCTGGCTTCGCCACGGCGCAGGGCTCCCTGTACATCGTCTCCGCGCCTTCGGGCGCCGGCAAGACCAGCCTGGTCAAGGCCCTGGTCGAATCGACCGAGGACGTTCGCGTTTCGGTCTCGCACACCACGCGGGCGCCGCGTCCGGGCGAGCAGGACGGGGTGCACTATCACTTCGTGGACCGGGAGACCTTCCAGGCCATGGCGGCCGAGGGCGGCTTTCTGGAACACGCCGAGGTCTTCGGCAATTGCTACGGGACCTCGCGCGCCGGTGTCGAGGCGTTGATGGCGCAGGGGGTGGACGTCATTCTCGAAATCGACTGGCAGGGCGCGGCCCAGATCCGCCGGGTCATGCCCGAGGCCGTGAGCGTGTTCATCCTCCCGCCGTCGCGGGCCGAGCTCCAGTCCCGGTTGCGGGGACGGGGCCAGGACAGCGAGGAGGTCATCGCCCGGCGCCTGGGCGAGGCCCAGGCCGAGATGGCCCACCACGGCGAATTCGACTATCTGGTCGTCAACGACGACTTCGACCAGGCCCTGGCCGAGCTGCGGGCCGTGTTCATCGCCCGGCGGCTGCGCCGCGAGGCCCAGATCCCGCGCCTGGCGGGGCTGTTGGCGGATCTGCTGGCTTAGGCGCCGGGCCGCGGTGGCGCCCCGGGGGAGCATCGAGTAGAATTTACTGTCCCCCCCTTTGCAGGATGGTTGCCGGGGCCGGCTCGTTGCCGCGCCGGGACACAGTCCGAGTCATGGGCGGGCGACAAGAGAGACCATCTGCGGGGCTGCCCGCACAACTTTGGAGCATTTAGCATGGCGCGCGTTACCGTCGAAGACTGTCTTGAGAATGTGGACAACCGATTCCACCTGGTGCTGGTGGCGACCAAGCGTGCCCGCCAAATCGAGGGCGGCAAGGAGCCCTTGCTGGATTGGGAGAACGATAAGCCTACCGTGGTGGCGCTGCGCGAGATCGCCGAGGAGCTCGTCACCCCGGCCATCCTCGATGAGATCTCCGCCCAGGAGCACGCCGAGGCGTCCCTGACCAGTGACGAAGAAGTGAGGGAGGAGATCTAAGATCTCCCGTCCATTGATGGAGGCCCCTGCGGGGGGTACCGCACCCTTTCTCATCAGCGACCTGTGCGCACTGCTCGAGACCTACCTCGAGCCGGCTCAGGTCGCTGAAGTCTATCGGGCGTACCTTTTCGGTGCCGAGGCTCACGAGGGCCAGCACCGGATGACGGGCGAGCCCTACATCTATCATCCCCTGGAAGTCGCCAGGATCCTGGCCGAGATGCACATGGACCACCAGAGCATCGTGGCGGCCATCCTGCACGACGTCATCGAGGACACCCCGACCGCCAAGGAGCATATCTCCACGGAGTTCGGCGAGGACATCGCCGAGCTGGTCGACGGGGTGAGCAAGCTCACGCACATCGAGTTCGAATCCCGCGCCGAGGCCCAGGCGGAGAATTTCCGCAAGATGCTGCTGGCCATGGTGCGTGACATCCGCGTCATTCTGGTCAAGCTCGCCGACCGGCTGCACAACATGCGTACCCTGGGCATCATGCCCGCCGACAAGCGCCGGCGCATCGCGCGCGAGACCCTGGAGATCTACGCGCCGATCGCCAATCGCCTGGGTATGAACAGCATGCGCCTGGAGCTCGAGGACCTGGGCTTTGCCGCGATGTACCCGACGCGCTACCGCGTGATCGCCGAGGCCATTCGCAAGGCGCGCGGCAATCGCAAGGAGATCGTCCACCGCATCCAGGATGCCCTCGAGGAGCGCCTGCGCCAGGAGGGGCTGATCGGGCACGTGGTCGGGCGCGAGAAGCACCTGTACAGCATCTACAAGAAGATGCACGTCAAGGGCGTGTCCTTCTCGGATGTCATGGACATCTACGCCTTTCGCATCATCGTCGACTCGGTCGATACCTGCTATCGCGTGCTCGGCGCGGTCCACAATCTGTACAAGCCGGTGCCGGGCCGCTTCAAGGACTACATCGCCATCCCCAAGGCCAACGGCTATCAGTCACTGCATACGGTGCTGTTCGCCCCTTACGGCGTGCCCATCGAGGTCCAGATCCGCACCGAAGACATGGATAAGGTGGCCGAGGCCGGTATCGCGGCGCACTGGCTGTATAAGAGCGGCGCCGCCGGCGGCAACAGCGCGCAGGTGCGGGCCCGTGAATGGCTGCGCGGGCTGTTGGAGATGCAGCAGAACGCCGGCAACTCGCTGGAGTTTCTGGAAAACGTCAAGATCGACCTCTTCCCCGACGAGGTGTACGTCTTCACCCCCAAGGGCGACATCATGGCCCTGCCCCGCGGCGCCACCGCGGTGGACTTCGCGTACGCCGTGCACACCGACGTCGGCCGCTCCTGCGTGGCGGTGAAGATCGACCGGCGCCTGATGCCGCTTCGCACCGAGCTGCGCAACGGTCAGACCGTGGAGATCATCACGGCCCCGGGCGCACGGCCCAACCCCGCCTGGTTGAACTTCGTGCTCACCGCCAAGGCGCGCTCCAACATCCGCGCCTTTCTCAAGAACCTCAAGCACGACGAGGCCGTCGCCCTGGGCCGGCGCATGCTCGATAAGGTCCTGGCCTCCTGGGGGAGCTCGTTCGACGCCCTGCCGCCCGCCTCGGTGGAACGGGTCATGGCCGAATATGGCTTCAAGGAGCTCGACGGGCTGCTCGAAGAGGTTGGCCTGGGGAATCGCATACCGCTGGTGGTGGCCCGAGCGCTGACCCTGACCGGCGAGGAGACGGCCGGCGGGCCCGCCGGGGCGGCGGGCGAGCCGGTGGCCACGGCCGAGCCGTCCGGCGATCAACGCCCGCTCGCCATCAAGGGGACCGAGGGTACCGTCGTCACCTTCGCCAAGTGCTGCCGGCCGATTCCCGGCGATCCCATCCTCGGTTTCGTCACCGCCGGGCGCGGCATCGTCATCCATACCCAGAACTGCAAGAACGTCGCCGATTACCGTGCCAAGCCGGAAAAATGGATCGACGTGCAGTGGGAGAGCCAGATGGAGGGCGAGTTCCCGGTCGAGGTTCGCATGGTGGTGGTCAATCAGCGCGGGGTGCTCGCCACCGTCGCCGCCGCCATCGCCGAGATGGACGCCAATATCGAGAACGTCACCATGGAAGAGCGCGACGGCATGTATACGACTCTCACCTTCACCGTGACGGTTCACAATCGCCAGCACCTGGCGCGCATCATGCGCCATTTGCGTTCGCTGGAAATGGTGGTGAGAATCAACCGCACCAAGGGTTGAGCCCACGGGGGTTGAGCCCACGGGCAACGCGGTGCTGGATCTTGGCCGGCGCGGCCCCACACTCGACGAATTACACGCAAAAGGAGGAACAATGGCGCGCGAGATCATCCAGACCGACCAGGCCCCCCAGGCCATCGGCACCTATTCGCAAGCGGTCAAGGTGGGCGACACGGTATACCTGTCCGGTCAGATCCCGCTGGTCCCGCAGACCATGGAGCTGGTCGAGGGCGACATTGGCGTGCATATCCGACGCGTGTTCGACAACCTGCGGGCCGTGGCGCAGGCGGCGGGCGGCGACCTCAAGGACGTGATAAAGCTCAATATCTATCTCACCGATTTGAGCAATTTCCCCCAGGTCAACGAGGCGATGGCCGAGTATTTCAGCGAGCCCTATCCGGCGCGGGCCGCGCTCGGCGTCGCTGCCCTGCCCAAGGGCGCGGCCGTCGAGATGGACGCGGTACTGGTGCTCGGCGCCTAATCCTCGCCGGGCACCCCGACAGGTGCAGGCCCGGCAACGCATCGGGCATGGCCGCGCGCGGCCCCCGACTCCCACGCCGGGAGCGGTCCCGCCCCAAGCCACACCGGCCGCGCCTCCGAGGCCTCGAGCACCGCGCGATGAGTACTCCACTGGAAACCCGTCCCGTCACCACGCTCAAGGGTGTGGGCTCGCGCCTGGCCGCGCGCCTGGAGCGGCTGGACATACACAGCGTGGCCGATGTGTTGTTCCACCTGCCGCTGCGCTACCAGGACCGCACGCGCGTCGTTCCGATCGGCAGCCTGCGCCCGGGCATGGAGGCCGTTGTCCAGGGACGCGTGGAGCTGACCGAGGTCAAGTACGCCAAACGCCGAATGCTCCTGTCGCGCCTGAGCGACGGCACCGGCAGCCTGACCCTGCGCTTTTTCCATTTCAGCGCGGCGCAGCAGGCGGGACTGGCGCGCGGGGTGACTCTGCGCTGCTACGGTGAGGTCCGCCGCGGCGCGGCGACCCTGGAGATGATCCACCCCGAATACCGCGCCATCGATCCCGAGCTTGTCGGTACGGTGGAGGAGCACCTGACCCCCGTCTACCCGGTGACCGAAGGTGTGCACCAACTAACCCTGCGGTCCTTGACCGAGCAGGCGCTCGAGCGCCTGGCGGCCGACCCGGCGGCGCTGAACGAGTGGATTGGCGCCGCCGAGCTCGAGCGCCTGGGGCTGCCCACCCTGGCCGATTCGCTGCGCTACGTCCACCGCCCGCCGCCCGATGCCGACACCGAGCTGCTGGCGAGCGGACAGCACCCCGCGCAGCGGCGCCTCGTCTTCGAGGAGCTGCTCGCCCATCACCTCAGCCTGCGCCGTCTGCGGGCCCAGGTCGAAAGTCAGGCCGCCCCGCCGGTGCAGGCGCCCGGCCGGCTCGCCGAACGGTTTCTCGAAGGGCTGGCCTTTTCCCTCACCGGGGCGCAGCGGCGCGTGAGCGAGGAGGTCCTGGCCGATCTGGCGCAGACCCATCCGATGCAGCGGCTGGTCCAGGGCGACGTCGGTTCGGGCAAGACGGTCGTCGCGGCGCTGGCGGCCCTCGCCGCTGTCGAGGCCGGTTACCAATGCGCGGTCATGGCGCCGACCGAGCTGCTCGCCGAGCAGCACTTCCAGAATTTTGCGGCCTGGCTGGAGCCACTCGGCGTGTCGGTGGCCTGGCTGTCGGGCAAGCTGCGCGTGCGGGCCCGTACCTCTGTGCGCGAGGCGCTCGCCTCCGGAGAGATACGGGTCGTGGTGGGCACCCATGCGCTGTTCCAGGAGGACATTGCCTTCGACGATCTGGCCCTGGTCATTGTCGACGAGCAGCACCGCTTCGGTGTGCACCAGCGCCTGGCCCTGCGCGAGAAGGGCGCGCGGGACGGGCGCAAGCCCCACCAGCTCATCATGACCGCCACACCCATTCCCCGGACCCTGGCGATGACCGCCTATGCGGACCTGGACTGCTCGGTCATCGACGAGCTGCCGCCGGGGCGCACGCCGGTGGAGACGGTGGTGCTGCCCGACACGCGCCGTGCCGACGTGGTCGAGCGGGTGCGCCTGGCCTGCCGCGAGGGCCGCCAGGCCTACTGGGTCTGCACCCTCATCGAAGAGTCCGAGGCCTTGCAGTGCCAGGCCGCCGAGGACACGGCGCAGCTGCTGGCCGAGGCCCTGCCCGAGCTGCGGGTGGGGCTCGTGCACGGTCGGCTGAAGGCCGAGCCCAAGGCGCAGGTCATGGCCGCCTTCAAGGCCGGGGAGTTGGATCTGCTCGTTGCCACGACCGTCATCGAAGTCGGTGTGGACGTGCCGAACGCGTCCCTGATGATCATCGAAAACGCCGAACGCCTCGGCCTGGCCCAGCTCCACCAGCTGCGCGGGCGGGTCGGGCGCGGCAGCCGGGCGAGCGCCTGCGTCCTCATGTATCATGGGCCCCTGTCGGAGGCGGGGCGCTCGCGCCTGGCTGCGCTGCGAGAGACGAACGACGGTTTCGAGATCGCGCGGCGCGACCTGGAGCTGCGCGGCCCCGGCGAGGTGCTCGGCACGCGCCAGACCGGCGTGCTTGCGCTGCGCATCGCCGACCTGCAGCGTGACCAGGACCTCCTGCCCAAGGTGTTTCCCCTGTCCGATACGCTCCTGCGCCGTGACCCCGCTGCCGTCGATGCGCTCATCCGCCGCTGGGTGGGTGAGGCGACCCGCTTCGGCGACGTCTGAATCCCGGCACCGCCCGTCGAGTTGTTCACGAGGTAATCGCATGAAGGGCCGTTTGTGCAAATATTGTTTCGAACCCGTTTGGCGGGTTCGCCGCCAACTGCCGCGCGGCGCGGTGCCCGAGGCGCTGGCCGACTGGCTGTTCGACCCGGGCTCCCTGACCCGGCGGGTGCAAGGCCGCTGCGGCGGTGACTTTCGCGTCGAGGTCATTCGCCAGGACTGGCGCCGACCCATGCTCAACGAGGTGCGCCGCCTGCGCCTTCGCCAGGCCGAGCGGGCGCTCATTCGCGAGGTCTATCTGCTGTGCGACGAGCGCCCCTGGGTGTATGCGCGCACCGTGATCCCGCGGCGCACGCTGCGCGGCCCGCGCCGCCACCTCGCGCGGTTGGGCAGTCGCCCGTTGGGAGCGGTGTTGTTCGCCGATCCGGGGCTCGAGCGCGACGAGGTCGAGGTCTCGCGCATCGAGCCCGGTCAGCTCATGTTCGAGCCGGCGACGCGGCACGGCGCCAAACCGCCGGGCGACGAGCGCGGCCCCGTTTGGGGACGGCGCTCGGTGTTCTACCTGCAGCGCAAGCCCATACTCGTCTGCGAGGTGTTCTTGCCGGAGATGGGATTGGACCGTGAGGGGTGAGGTGTTAGGCGTGAGGCGTAAGACAACTGAGTTGGCAGTCATCAGTTGGCAGTTGGCAGTGAAGAGCGATCGCCTTTGCTTTTCGCTTGCTGCCAACTGCCAACTGATGACTGCAAACTGACGGCTGCCAACTTCGCCGTCAGGCGAGCCGGCCTGTTACAATGCGCCCGGTAGCGCGGACGGGCGAGGCACGTGAAGATCGACTGGAACAGGCTGTGGGCGTGGGTGAAGGAGCGGGGCGGACATTATTACCGCCTGACGCGGCTCGACCGGCCCATCGGCGCATTCCTGTTGCTTTGGCCCATGCTGTGGGGCCTGTGGATCGCCGGTGACGGTCATCCGCGGGTCTCGGTGGTCGTGGTCTTCGTGCTCGGGGTGTTCGTGATGCGCTCGGCGGGCTGCGTCATCAACGACTTTGCCGACCGGCGCTTCGATCCGCACGTGCGGCGCACGCGCGCCCGGCCGCTTGCCGCGGGGCATGTTGGAGCGGGCGAGGCACTGGCGCTGTTCGTCGTGCTGTGTTTGATCGCCTTCGGGCTGGTTCTGACCATGAACCGCCTGACCGTCTGGCTCTCCCTCGGCGGCGTGCTCCTCGCCGCGATTTATCCCTTCCTCAAACGCTATACCTACCTGCCCCAGGTCGGCCTTGGCCTGGCTTTCGGCTGGGCCGTACCCATGGCCTACGCCGCCCAGACCGCTACCCTGCCCAAAACCGCCTGGCTGGTCTATGCCCTGGCGGTTATCTGGGCGGTCATCTACGACACGATGTATGCGATGGTCGACCGCGAGGACGACATTCGCATTGGCGTCAAATCTACGGCGATCCTGTTCGGCGATGCCGACCGCTTCATTATCGGCTTGCTGCAACTCATTATGTTATTTGGACTTTTTCTCCTCGGATCACAGGTCGGCATGGGGATTGCTTACTACGTCGGCGTCGGCGGCGCTGTCCTGCTCGGGCTGTATCAGCAGTACCTCATCCGCAACCGTGAACCGGGAGACTGCTTCCGCGCCTTTTTGAACAACAACTGGCTCGGCGGGCTGATTTTCGCGGGCATCGTGATCGACTATCTGTTGCGGCGTTAACGCCCAACCGGGAAATGGAAGATAAAATTCCATTGACTACAATATGTTACTGTGGATGTTTTTAATAGATTGTTAAATTTGTCCACTAAACGTATGTGATCCTGGCCAAAGCAGGCTGTATCCCTGCGCGACGGCCGCGTGAATCGATCAATTACGGCGAGGGCACGGCACCCTGTTTTCCTTTCTGAAACGCAAACCGGCAATACCCGGGCAGGTCGGCGTCGGCATCGGTTCCGACTCCGTGGCGCTGGCCCGGGTGCGGCGCGACGACGGTCGCCTGCCCCACCTTGACCTGTGCGACTGGCGCCCCCTCGATGCGCCGACAGCCGCGCCCGAGGTCGTGGGGGAGCTGGTCGAGGAGCACAAGCTGGAGCACGCGCCGGTGGTGACGGTCCTGGAGCCGGGGACGTTCAATCTCCTGTTGGTCGAGGCCCCGGAAGTCGATACCACCGAGCTCAAGGCGGCCGTTCGCTGGCGTATCAAGGACATGCTGGATTTCCACATCGACGATGCCGTGATCGACGTGTTCGACATCCCCGGTCAGCGCGAACGCGGACGTCCGCGCATGATGTACGTGGTCGCCGCGCGGGTCTCGACGGTCCAGGAGCGGATCGACGTGCTCGAGGGCGGCGGCCTGGGACCTGAGGTCATCGACATCCCGGAGCTGGCGCAGCGCAACATCGCCGCCCTGTTGCCCGAAGACCAGGAGGGCGTCGCTCTGCTGCAGCTGTCGGCGGCCGGCGGGCTGATTACCCTGACCCATCAAGGCACCCTTTATCTGGCGCGGGCCATCGATACCGGTCTGGACGAGTTGGTGCCCGAGGGCGACCTTGCCGCGACGGCGGCGCTGGCCGGCGACGACGGCGGCGCAACCCTGGGGTTCGAGGGCGCGGCGCCCGGGCAGCAGCGCGAAATGGACAGCGTCGTCCTGGAGGTGCAGCGCTCGCTCGATTATTACGAGAGCCACTTTTCGCAGCCGCCCATCAAGAGCCTGGTGATCGCCCCTGTGGAAAGGGAGGTCGAGGGACTGGTGAGCTACCTGGCGGCCAATCTGGGCGTGCAGGTGCGCATGCTGGACCTCAATGATGTCCTCGAAAGCCCCGAGCCCCTGGACTTTGCCCTGCAGGCGCGCTGCATCTCGGCCATCGGCGCCGCGCTGCGCGTGGAGGAGACCGTGCTGTGAGTCAGCAGATCAACCTCTACCAGCCGATCTTTCGCAAGCAGAAGAAGATCTTTTCGGCCACGACGCTGATGCAGGGCAGCGCGCTGATGGCAGTTGCCCTGGTGCTCATTTATGCGTACGGCCGCTGGCAGGTATTCGCGCTGGACCGCGAGCTCGCCCACGCCAAGGCTCAGCTCGCCGCGAGCCAGAGGCGCGTCAACGAGATGCGCCGAATCACTCCGCCCAAGGCCAATGACCCGCGGCTAAAGAAGACCAGCGCAACGCTGGAGCACGAGCTCGATACCAAGCGGCGTGTGCTCGGCCTTCTCAGCGGTAAGACGTTTGGCAATACCACCGGCTTTGCCGACTACTTCGAAGGGTTGGCCCGCCAGCGCGTCAACGGGATGTGGCTGACGGGCTTCAAGATCGCGAAGGGCGGCACGTCGCTCGAGCTGCGCGGGGCGACCCTGCGCCCCGAGCTGGTGCCCAAGTTCCTGCAGCGCCTGGGCCGGGAGTCGGCATTTGCCGGAATGTCCTTCGATACCTTCAAGATGTCGCGTGACAAGCGCCACCGGCACTGGGTCGATTTCGTGCTGCGCAGCGCGGGCGAGGACTCCAAATGACCGCCGGCGAGCACGTTCAAAAGTGGATGGCACGATTCGATGCTCTGACCTTGCGTGAGCGGGGCCTGGTCGCACTGGCGGTGGCGGCCGTGTTGATTGTCGTGTGGCAGACATTTCTCATTGCGCCGTTGGACGCGGCGCGCCAGCGCGCCAGCGCCGAGATTCAGCGCCAGCGCCAGCAGATACAGGCCTTCGACATGGAGTCCCAGGCGCTGCTCGAGCGCCAGCGGCAGGACCCCGATCGGGCCACGCGCGAGCACATCGCCGCGCTGCGCCGGCAGATGGATGCGGTCGACGCCGAACTCAAGGGCAAGATGCGCGGCTTGATCGCGCCCGCGCAGATGGCGAAGGTGCTCGAACAGGTGCTCACGCGCAAGACGGATCTGAAGCTGTATCGGGTGGAGAGTCAGGGGGCCAGCCCGCTGATGACGGGGGTTTATCGCCACGGCCTGGTGATGGAGTTTCGCGGCAGTTACCTCGACACGCTGACGTACCTGCGTGAGCTCGACCGCCTGCCCTGGCAGTTCTACTGGGACAGCATCGAGCTCGATGTCAAGCACTACCCCGAGGCGCAGGTGACGATCACCGTGCACACCCTCAGCCTGGACAAGGACTGGATCGGTGTCTGAGGCGACGACCGGACTGCTCGGACCGCGCCCGCTGCTGCGCCGGGCGGTGCTCATCGTCGCGGCCGTTTCCGTGTTGGGCGCATCGGGCATTGCCGCGGCCGCGCCGACGACGGCGCTCGACGACCCGACGCGCCCGCCGGGCTACACGAGCACAGGGCGCGGCGCAGCGGTGCAGCGCCCGCGATGGGTACTGACTCAGACGCTCATTTCGCCGGGCCGGCGCGGGGCGATCGTCAACGGGCGCAGCGTAAGCGAGGGCGATTGGATCCACGGTGCCGTCGTGGTGGAGATATTGCCGAGCGAAGTGAAACTGCGTCGTAGGGACAGGACGTTCAGCATCAAACTGCTGCCGGGGCGCGTGAAGCGTCCCGCGCGATAACAAGAACGCGACCATGAACATGATTGCCAGATTGAACAGAACGATTCTCGTTGCCGTATTGGCAGGGGGGCTTGCGGCCTGCGCGGCGCCGCCCGGCGACCACGGCTCCGACCATGCCATCGACGCCGCATTGAGCGAGGGCATCACGACGCCCCCTTCCGCGCGCACGGCCAAGGCTGCGCCCAAGCCGCCCGCGGCCGTCAACGCGGCGCTGTTGCCGCAGATCAACCTCAATGTCCCGGGCAGCAGCGGCGTGGACGTCGAGCCGCGCTTCGACGTCAAGGTCAATCGCTCACCGGCGCGCAGCTTCTTTATGGGCCTGGTCGAGGGCACGCCCTACAACATGATCGTCCATCCCCAGGTCCAGGGGCACATCACGCTCGATCTGAAGAACGTCACCATTCCTCAGGTGATGAATGTCGTGCGCAACGTCTATGGCTACGACTACGAGCGTCACGGTCGCGTGTTCGAGGTCTATCCCAACGCAATGCGCACGCGAATCTTCAAGATCAACTACCTGGACATGGCGAGGAAAGGCGAGTCGCAGGTGCGGGTGAGCTCGGGTCAGGTGACGGAAAACCCGGCCGCCTACAACCGATCGGGCTCGAACACCAATTCGAACAATGCCATCGGCTCCAAGACCCAGGCGCTGGCCGGCAGCAACATCGAGACCACGACCGATTCGAATTTCTGGCGGGAACTGCGTACCTCGCTGCAGGCCATCGTCGGCAACAAGGACGGGCGCCGCGTCGTGGTCAGTCCGCAGTCGGGCATCGTGGTCGTGCGCGCCATGCCCGACGAGCTGCGTGATGTCGAGCAGTACCTCAGGAGCACCCAGGCGATCATTCAACGCCAGGTCATCCTGGAGGCCAAGATTATCGAGGTCGAGCTCAACAAGGGCTTCCAATCGGGTGTGAATTGGGCCGCACTCGGCCGCCCGGCGAGCAACAAGTCGGTAACCATCGGCCAGGTCGGCGGCGGCAGCATCTTCGGCGCGGGCAACAGCATCTACGACAGCATTGGAACCAGCAGCCTTCGCGGCAACACGGGCGACCTCAATCCGTCGGGTTACAATCCCGTCAACGGCACCACGACGAGCGCGTTTGGCGGCGTGTTCACGGCCGCGTTGAACCTCAACGACTTCACGGCGTTCATCGAGCTGCTGCAGACCCAGGGCAAGGTGCACGTGTTGTCCAGTCCGCGCGTATCGACCGTCAATAATCAGAAGGCGGTGATCAAGGTCGGTACCGACGAGTTTTTCGTCACCGACGTCAACAGCAACACCAATACGACCACCGGCGCCCTGTCCACACAGAACAACGTGACTCTCACGCCGTTCTTCTCCGGCGTGGCGCTCGACGTACTGCCCCAGATCGATGCCAAGGGCGATGTCATCCTGCACATCCATCCGACCGTCAGCGAGGTCAAGGAGCAGATCAAGAACATCAGCGTCTCCACCACGCAGGATCTGAGCGTGCCGTTGGCCAACAGCACGATTCGCGAGTCCGACAGCATCGTTCGTGCCGAGAGCGGCCAGGTCGTGGTCATCGGCGGCCTGATGCAGAACACCACGCGCGACGACGTGGCCTCGGTGCCGCTGCTCGGCGACCTGCCGCTGGTCGGCGGGCTGTTCCGTCACACCAAGCAGGTGACGCGAAAGAGCGAACTGGTGATCCTGCTGCGCCCCATCGTCGTCAACGGGGGCGAGGCCTGGTCGGACATGCTGCGCGGCTCGCGCCAGCGTATCCGCGATATGGGTGTCGGCGCGGACGGCGACGAGCGCGGCACCGAGAATGGCGGCGGAAGCGATGGCGGCGATGGCAACTGAGCGCCGTCGGGGCGCGGCTATTGCATCGAGCGGGACTCGAGGCTGAAATATGGTAATGCACTGGGCATACATCGAGCCTACGATCGCGGCGCGCTCGAGGCCTTACCGGGCGCGGCTCCCGTTTTCCCTTACGGGGCGCCTGGCGCGCTGACGCTCATGTATCTCGAACACTTCGGGCTGCGCGAGTTTCCCTTCACCATTACGCCCGACACCAGCTATTTCTTCTCATACGGCCACTACGCCGATGCGCTGAACACGCTGCTGGTCGCGCTGCGGATCGGCGAGGGCTTCATCAAGGTGACCGGGGAAGTCGGCACCGGCAAGACGCTGCTGTGCCGCAAGCTGCTCAACAGCCTCGACGAACAGACCGTCACCGCCTACCTGCCCAACCCGCAGCTCACGCCCAGCGCGTTGGGGTTTGCCCTGGCCGAGGAGCTCGGTCTGGAGCTGCCGCGCAATCTGGGCCAGCACCGTGTGCTCAAGCACGTCTCCCAGCACCTCATCGACCTCAACGCCGCCGGCAAGAACGTCGTACTCTGCCTGGACGAGGCACAGGCCATGCCCCTGGAAACGCTGGAGGCGCTGCGCCTGCTGACCAATCTGGAAACGGAAAAACGCAAGCTCGTGCAGGTCGTGATGTTCGGCCAGCCCGAGCTCGATGCGCGCCTGAGCCGACCCTCGACGCGCCAGCTGCGCCAGCGGATCACGTTCTCCTATACGCTGCCGCCGATCGATCGCCGGGGTCTGCAGGCCTATGTCGCGCACCGGTTGCACGTGGCCGGTTACAGCGGCGGCGGGCTGTTCCAGCCCGGTGCGCTCGCCCTGCTTTACCGCGCCAGCGGCGGTGTTCCGCGCCTCATCAATATCCTGTGCCACAAGGCGCTGATGGTCGCCTACGGACGGGGCGATCGCGCCGTGACCCGGGCGCACATGCGCACCGCGGCGCGTGACACGCAGGACGCGCAGCGCGGAACGGACGCGGGGCGGTTCTGGAAGTGGAGCGGTGCCGCTGTCGTGGTCCTGGCGGTGGCGGTGTACCTGGTCGTGAGGAAGGAAGGGCTATGAGCCTCATCAATGACATGCTGAGGGACCTGGACAAGCGTCGCGCCCGCAGTCTGGAACGGCCCGACGGCGTTCTGCACAACCTCGACCTCGGCGCCGGCATGGGCCCGACCGCCGCGCGCCGGCGGGCCCTCTACGGCCTGATCGCGCTCCTGGCGGCGGTCGTGCTCGGTGGGGCCGCCTACCTTGCCTGGGAACGTCTGGCACCGCGCGCCTCAGCCGGTAGCCCGGTTGCCAGCGCCTCGCATCCGGCGCCGGCCGCTGCGCCCAAGCCAAAACCGGCCGCCGCGCCGGTCCCCGCATCGGCGCCGGCTCCGGCTCCCCGGGAGGCAGTTGTGTCGCCCGCGCGCGTCGCCGCGGCGGTCCCGCCGGCGCCGTCCGCTGCAGCGCCATCGCACGGCGATGCCGCTTCGCCGGTCAAACATTCCACCGTTCGGCAGCGGGCGCGTGCGCCGACCGCCGAGCATCACCGTGCCGAGACGCGGGCCGGTACCGGGGTCGATCTGCACAAACGGCGCCGGCCGATGACCGCCGACCAGCGCTCCGAGCTCGCCTATCAGCGGGGCTATCGATTGTTGGGCCGCGGTGATACGTCGCGGGGGGAGGAGCAACTGCGCCAGGCTCTGAAGGCCGACCCGCGCAATTTACGCGCCCGCGAGCTCCTCGCCGGTGTTTATATGCGCGCCGGGCGCCTGGTCGAGGCCGCCGGGCTGCTCAAACAGGGCGTGCACCTGGCGCCCGACCATACCGTGTTCGCCAAGCTCTACGCTCGGGTGCTCCTTGGTCAGGGCCGCGCCCCGGCCGCAGTCGAGGTGCTCGAACGCCACCTCGGGGCGACTCACAACGATATCGACTACCTGGCGATGCTCGCGGCGCTGTACCAGCGCGTGGGTCGCCAGCGCGAGGCCGCGCAGGCCTATCGTCAGTTGGTGAAGGTTCGTCCGAACCGGGGCGACTGGTGGGTCGGTTTGGGAATTTCCCTGGAGGCCCTTGGCAAGCCGGCCGCCGCGCGCCAGGCGTACCAACGTGCGCGGGCCACCCGGGCGCTGAGCCCGGAACTGGAAAAATACGCGCAAGCGCGCCTGATTACACTCAAGGCGAGCCACTCCCCGGCCGATTAGGACCCTGGGACCCTGCGGATATCCAATATTCGCAGAATCAGGGTATACTAATATAGGCTCTTACAGTGATCGGGATCACGGAGGGATCGTCTCCCGCCGGTTATCCTCTGACAGTGCCCGCGGCGGGGGTTGCGGCGGGCGTGGCTGTACCAGCCCGTTGCAGATCCGGGGGAATGACACCATGAAACGCTTCATCGCGCTGATTGTCTGCCTTGCCTTTACCGCGCCGGCCCTGGCCGACACGGTGGGGGCCTATATCGGAACCGGCTGGTGGCAACACAAACCCACCGGTTTGCTGCGCTATCAGGGCGGTGACATGGACCTGCAGGACAATCTGGGTCTGTCCACCGAGACGGAGAATTTCAGCTGGATCACGATCGAGCATCCCATTCCGCTCCTGCCCAACTTCCGTTTTCAGCACAATAAGCTGTCGCTGAGCGGCGTCAACACCACCACCGTGACCTTCGGCGGCAATACCTTCAGCGGCAATGTCGCCTCGGACGGCTCTCTCGACCAGACCGATGCGACCTTCTACTACCAGGTCCTCGACAACTGGGTGAATCTGGACCTGGGCGTCAACATCAAGCACATCGACGGCAGTTTCGCGCTGGCCGATAGCGGCAGCCGCCAGTCGAAGTCGTTTGCCACGACCGTGCCGATGTTTTACGGCTCGGCCGTATTCGATCTTCCTTTCACGGGGCTTTCCGCGGGGGTCGAGGGCAGTCACGTCCAGTACAACAACAGCCAGATCTCCGATTACCGGGCCAAGCTCAGCTATGAGTGGAGCGGCGGCCTGGGACTCGAAGGCGGCTGGCGCCACCAGCAGTTCAAGCTCGATGATGTCGACAATGTCTATTCCGACATCAAGGTGAAGGGACCCTTCCTGGATCTGTATTATCATTTCTGATGCATCGCTTCCCGAAGCGGCTCTCACTCGTTGCAGCGCCGCTCGGGACGCTCATTTGTTCCGCCTCTACATTCCGTTTCCCCCGTACGCGCTGACAGGCTCCTAACCCGGCGCCGCCGCGCGGGCGCAGCCCCATACCTCGACGCGGCGAACGCCCGCGCGCTTGAGTACGCGGGCGAGCTCGGCGACCGTGTGTCCGGTGGTCAGTACGTCGTCGACCAGGGCCACCCGGTCGACTCCCGAGCAGTCGTTGGCGCGAAAGGCGCCGCGCACATTGGCGCGTCGGCGTCCGGCGGGCAGGTCGGTCTGTGCCGACGTGGCGCGCACCCGCTCGCACAGGCTGGGCGCCAGGGGGATGTCCAGACGCGCCGCGACCGGGCGGGCCAACTCGAGTGCCTGGTTGTAACCGCGCTCGCGCAGGCGGGCCCGATGCAGAGGAACGGGGACAATAACCTGCGGGGCCTCGTCCGCCCGCAAGGCCAGCGCCGCCGCGACCGCTTCGGCCAGTTCCTCGCCGAGCAGGCGGGCGAGGTGCAGGCGTTGGTGAAACTTGAGCTCGGTGATCAGCCGGCTGAGCGGTGGTTCATAGCGAAACGCCGCCACTGCCGCCTCGTGGGGCGGTGGCCGGCGCAGGCAGTGCCCGCAGACGGCGCCGGGTGAGGAGGACGGCAGGGGCGCCGCGCAGCGCCGGCACGCCTGCCCGAGGGCCGGGTCCAGGCGCGGCAGGTCCGCAGCGCAGCCGGCACACAGGTCTCGGCCGTCGGAGCCGGGCGCCCCGCAGAGTACACACCGCGCGGGCAGATACCGCGATCGAGCAAAATATAACCACTTGTCAACCATGAGAGTCCCTTCCCGTTGACATAGAATTCGTGGGCGATATCATTCCCCATTCCGAGACAGTGTAACCCCCGAACAACTCTTTGCGCCGCTTTTCGGACCCGAGATTGGGCGCCCCCACCGAGATCTGCCCGATGACCCTGATTCAGGAGCCCCCCGTCATGACCGAGCCCCCGGTTCCGCCGGACGCGGCACGCGTGGTATCCGCTCGCAGCGCGCGTTTCGCCGCCCGCGTATTCAACTACGGCAACATCGTGGCGATGATCGTCCCTGTGCCGCTGGGCATCCTGTGGCTCGGCGCCTCGATGCTCGTCTACGCCTTGAATCGCCACAATCCGAACCCGCGCGTCGGGCATTACACCCAGCAGGCGGCCTACCGGCTGTACGGAGTCATGGGATTCATCATAGTGGTCGCCACGTTTTTCGGCACGAACGTCACCTATTGGCTGATTACCTGGGCCATTTCGGCGCTCGTGCTCATCCCCTGGTCGATCATCGACCTGCGCAGAATCAACAACGAAGACTGGCAGGACACCCTGCTCGAAGAGGAGAAGTCATGAACGCACGCCCGCAGGCCGAAACGGCCCACACTGCCGCCACCCCGCCGCTTGCGGCCGCCGCTTCCGCGCCGACTCGCCACGACTGGCGCGCCGAGGAAATCGAGGCGTTGTTCGAACTGCCGTTCAACGACCTGCTGTTTCGTGCCCAGTGCGTGCACCGCGAGCACTTCGATCCCAATGCGGTGCAAATCAGCACCCTGCTCAGTATCAAGACGGGGCGCTGCCCGGAGGACTGCGGCTATTGTCCGCAGAGCGTGCGCTTTGAGACCGGTCTGCAGGATGAGCCGCTGATGCCGCTCGAGGACGTGTTGGCCGCGGCGCGCCGTGCCAAGGACAACGGCGCGAGCCGTTTTTGCATGGGTGCGGCGTGGCGCAGCCCGAAGGACCGCGACCTCGAGCAGGTCATCGAAATGGTCGAGGGCGTCAAGGCCCTCGGCCTGGAGACCTGCGTGACCCTGGGGATGCTGCGCGCCGAACAGGCCCAGCGCCTGCGCGAGGCCGGACTCGACTACTACAACCACAATCTCGATACCTCGCCCGAGTTCTACGGCGAGATCATCTCCACGCGCACCTACCAGGATCGCCTCGACACCCTGGGCCACGTGCGCGAGGCCGGCATCAACGTCTGCTGCGGGGGCATCGTCGGCATGGGGGAGGACCGGGGCGATCGGGCGCGCCTGCTGCGCGAGCTCGCCAATCAGGACGAGCATCCCGAGAGCGTGCCGATCAATCTGTTGGTGCGCGTGGCCGGCACGCCGCTGGCCGGGACCGACGAGCTGGATCCGCTGGAGTTCGTGCGCACCATCGCCTGCGCGCGTATCCTGATGCCCGGCTCTTACGTGCGCCTTTCGGCCGGGCGCGAGGACATGAGCGACGAGCTGCAGGCGCTGTGCTTCCTCGCCGGGGCCAACTCGATCTTCTACGGCGAGAAGCTGCTGACCACCGACAACCCCACCGCCGACCACGACAAGGAACTGTTCGAACGCCTCGGCCTGCAAGCGCGGTGAGGCGTGAGGAGTGAGGTGTGAGGCGAAAGCACAATCGGAAACGTTCACTCCTTGTCCCGGCGCCGTCATTAACACAGAGGGCACGGAGGCACAGAGTCTTTGAAGATTTCCATCTCCGTGTCTCTGTGTCCTCGGTGGTTCATCGCCTCGGGTGCTTATTGCTTCAGCGTTTGACGGCCTAGGTGACGCGACCATGATGGACGAGTTATCCGCCGAGCTGGAGCGTCGCAGGGCGGCGCATCTGTATCGCAGCCGCCGAGTCGTGGAAGGCCCGCAGGGCCCCGAGATCGATATCGACGGCCGGCGTTACCTGAGTTTCTGCAGCAATGATTATCTGGGGTTGGCTAACCATCCCAAGGTGATTACGGCACTGCAGTCGGGGGCGGCACGTTACGGCGCGGGCAGCGGGGCGGCCCATCTGGTCACGGGGCATTCGATGCCCCACCACGCGCTGGAAGAGGAGCTGGCCGACTTTACGGGGCGCCCGCGCGCGCTGTTGTTCTCCACCGGATACATGGCCAACCTCGGCGTGGTCAGCGCCCTGCTCGGTACGGGCGACGCGGTGTTCGAAGACCGGCTCAATCACGCCTCGCTGCTCGATGCGGGGTTGCTGTCGCGGGCGCGGCTGGCGCGCTACGAGCACGCCTCGCCGTCCGCGCTCGAGCGGCGCATGGGGAGCAGTCGTGCCAGACGCCGGTTGGTGGTCACCGACGGGGTGTTCAGCATGGACGGCGACTTGGCGCCGCTGCCGGCCCTGGCGGAGGTGGCGGCGCGCGAGCGCGGCTGGCTGATGGTCGACGATGCCCACGGCCTGGGCGTCATGGGCGCCAGCGGGCGGGGCTCGCTGGAGCATTTCGGGATGGCGCTGGACGCCGTGCCCGTGCTGGTGGGAACACTGGGTAAGGCCTTCGGCACCTTCGGCGCGTTCGTTGCCGGCGAGGAGGCGCTGATCGAGACGGTGATTCAGTCCGCGCGCAGCTACGTCTATACGACCGCGCTGCCGCCGTCGGTGGCCGAGGCCACGCGCACGAGCCTGCGCCTGGTCATCGACGAGCCCTGGAGGCGGGACCGTCTGCGCACGCTCATCGCGCGTTTGCGCGCAGGTCTGGCCGCATTGGATCTGCCGCGCCGCGGTGCGCGGTTGATGGACTCGCCCAGTCCCATCCAGCCGCTGGTCGTGGGCTCGGCCGAGCGGGCCTTGGCGGTGAGTGCGGCCCTGGCCGCCCGCGGCGTCATGGTCAGCGCCATTCGCCCGCCGACCGTGCCCGAGGGTACCGCGCGCCTGCGCATTACGCTCTCGGCCGCGCACGACGAGGCGCAGGTCGACCGGCTGCTCGAGGCCCTGGGCGAGTCGCTGGCGGAGGCCGCATCCGACACATGAGCGCGCTGCACGTCGAGGTCGATGAGGCAGAAGGCCGTGCCGTGGCCGACATCGTCCTGATCCACGGCTGGGGTCTTCACGGCGGTGTCTGGGACGAGGTGGCGGCCGACCTGACAGCGGCGGGCTTTCGGGTCTGGCGCGTCGATCTGCCAGGCCACGGCGCAAGCCCGTTCGAGGCCGTTGGACAATCGGCGGCCGGGCCGCAGGACTATTCGCTGGGGGCGCTTGCCGCGGCAGTGGTCGGCGCATTGGCTGGACGTTTGCCCGGGCCGGCCTGGTGGCTTGGCTGGTCGCTCGGGGGGCTGGTCGCCCTGCAGGTGGCGCTGGACCACAGTGACCGGGTGGCCGGACTGGTCACGGTTGCGACCACGCCTCGCTTCGCGGCGACTTCCGATTGGGAGTGCGCGGTCGACCCCGAGGTGCTCGCCGGTTTTGCGAGCGACCTCGCACGGGATTACCGAGCGACCCTGCTGCGGTTTCTGGCCTTGCAGGCACGCGGCGGCGAGCATGCGCGCGAGGACGTGCGCCGCCTACGCGAGCGGGTCTTCGCCCGCGGCGAGCCGGATCGGCGCGCACTGCGCGGCGGACTGGATATCCTGGCGCAGACCGATCTGCGTCCACGGCTCGCCGAGGTGGCGGTGCCGGTGCTCGCACTTGGCGGCGATCGCGACACGCTCGTTCCGCCCGCAGCGATTTCGGCTTTGGCCCAGGCGCTGCCGCACGGGCAGGCGGTCATTATCCGCGGTGCCGGCCACGCGCCGTTTATCTCCGATCGCAAGGCATTCGTTACAACGGTGAAGCGGTTCATCCATGCAAGACACTGACGACTATCGACTCGACAAACACCAGGTCCGGGCCGCCTTCGACCGCTCCGCCGCGCTCTACGACGGCGCTGCCGTGCTGCAGCGCGAGGTCGGACAGCGGCTGCTCGAGCGGCTCGATCTAATAAAGATCCAGCCGGGCACCGTGCTCGACGTCGGCTCGGGCACCGGTTTTTGCAGCGAGGCGCTGCTGCGCCGCTATCCCAAAGCCAATGTGGTTGCCCTGGACCTTGCCCACAGCATGCTGCGCCAGCACCGCGGGCGGCAGCCCTGGTGGCGTCGACGGTCTCTGTGGCCCTGGCGCGCGCGCCAGTCGTTCGTCTGCGCCGATGCCGAAACGCTGCCCCTGGCCGATGCCAGTGTCGACCTCATCGTCTCCAATCTCACCTTGCAGTGGTGCGTGGATCTCGACCGCACGTTCGGCGAGTTTCGCCGCGTCCTCGCCCCGGGCGGGCTGCTGCTGTTTACGACCTTCGGACCCGATACCCTCAAGGAGCTGCGCGAGAGCTGGAGCCGTGCCGACGGTTACACGCACGTGCACGCCTTTATCGACATGCACGACATCGGCGACGCGCTGGTCCGAAGTCAGTTCGACACCCCCGTGATGGACATGGAATACCTCACCGTGACCTATCCGGACGTCACCACGCTGATGCGCGACCTGAAGCACATCGGCGCCCACAACGCCTCGGGCGGCCGGCCGCGCGGCCTGACCGGCCGTGGCCGCCTGCGTGCGGTGAGCGAGGCCTACGAAGCCCATCGGCGCGACGGTGTGCTGCCCGCCACTCACGAGGTCGTCTACGGTCACGCCTGGGCGCCTACTCAGCCCCTGGCACAACCGCGCACGGACGGGGTGGCGACCGTTTCGCTCGAGCAGGTTCGTGCGGGCATGGGACAGCGGAGATGAGTGCGCCCCGCGGCCTGTTCGTCACCGGAACGGACACCGAGGTCGGCAAGACTTGGGTGAGCGTGGCGCTGATCGCCGCTCTGCGTGCGCGCGGTCTGCACGTAGCGGCCATGAAACCGGTGGCCAGTGGCGGCGAGCGTGACGCCGCCGGGCGAATGGTCAACGCCGACGCCCTCGCCTTGCAGTCGGCCGTTGGCGGCGGACTCGACTACGAACAGATCAATCCCTATGTGTTCGAGCCGCCGATTGCACCGCACCTGGCTGCGGCCGAGGCGGGTGTCGGTATTTCACTCGAACGCCTGCAAGACCATGCCCGGGCGCTGGCAACGGACGCGGACATCGTCGTCGTCGAAGGGGTGGGCGGTTGGGCCGTGCCTCTGGATGCGGATCACTCGGTCGCCGATCTGGCACGCGCCATCGGCTGGCCGGTCGTCCTGGTGGTGGGGCTGCGCCTGGGCTGCCTCAATCACGCGCTGCTCACCGCCCAGGCCGTCGAGGCCAGCGGGTTGAGGCTCGCCGGCTGGGTGGCCAATGCCATCGACCCCGACTTCGAACGCGTCGACGGTAACCTGCGTACCCTGAAAGCGCGTTTGTCCGCACCCCTGCTGGGCCATCTGCCTTATCGTCCCGACGCCGCCCCCGCGCGATTCGCCCCGCTGCTGCACGTTGAGTCGCTTCGGCTCTGACCACCGTTAACCGACGTTCCTGGATGCGCGCTTGACAGTCCTCTTTAAGATGTATATATCATACATGTTATGGCGGTTCTCCACGTAAAACGTTTCTGTAGCGGATGGACGATGGGCTGTTTCGCATTACTATTTCAGCACTTTTTAATATTACGATGTGAGGCTATAGGCGTTCGTTATAAGGTAATTCTTGTTTTTTTATTGCAGGCATTCAGCCCATCCATTAGCATGCGTCGAAACCCGTAGGCCCTTGGTCGACCGGTTTGTATGGTGTGGTAGTTGTGAGCGGGATCAGAACAAACGGAACGGCCAGTTTTCGATAAGGCCCAATCGGTCCATATCGTGGCACGGAACGTTGGCGTTTATCGCTGGTACTTCACTCTGTTACATCAGCCATTGGACTCGGTTTCACGCTGGCGGGTATTTGGTTGATCCTTCCTGTTGCGGTCCGATGAAAACCGACCGCAGAGGCGACGCCCAGATCGCTAGACGGTGGAACCCGTCATTTCGGGACACTGACGTTCGGTTCGCTATGTCTGTCTCTGGACATTCGTTGAGCGAATCCGCGTTCAAGACCGCGCGCCCGCGCGCGGTGACGGACGGCCGATGCACCGCGCAGCCCTTGCGCGAGCCGGCCCGCCGAAGCGGCCGACGCGGCGAAAGAACCGCCGAGCCGCCAGAACAAGTTTGACAATAAAAAAGCAATCCACCGAAGGAGAGGAAATTGGCATGTCCGTAATAAGTCCCAAAAAGGCGCTCTTAGCGCTACTCTGGGCGACACTGCTCGCCTCCGGATCGGCATTGGCCGACCTGCAGTACAACATGCCCGTGGGCGTCACGCCTATGAGCCAGCAGATCCACTCACTGCACATGATCGTGTTCTGGATCGTGACGGTGGCCGGTATCGGTGTGTTTGGCGTGATGATCTACTCGATCATCAATCACCGTAAATCCAAGGGCGCTGTCGCCGCGCAGTTCCACGAAAGCACGACGGTGGAAATCATCTGGACGCTGATTCCCTTCGCCATCCTGGTGGCGATTGCGGTGCCGGCGACCAAGACGCTCTTGCAGATCGAGGACACCAGCAACCCCGACCTGACCGTCAAGATTACCGGTTGGCAGTGGAAGTGGGAGTATGATTATCCCAAGCAGGGCATCCGCTTCTTCTCCAACCTGTCCACGCCCCAGGACGAGATCGACAACAAGGCCAAGAAGGACAAGCACTACCTTCGCGAGGTCGACAATCCCCTCGTCCTGCCGGTGGGCAAGAAGGTCCGCTTCCTGACCACCAGCCACGATGTGATTCACTCCTGGTGGGTGCCTGACCTCGGCATCAAGAAGGATGCGATTCCGGGTTACATCAACAAGGCCTGGGCCAAGATCGAAAAGCCCGGTACCTATCGCGGTCAATGCGCCGAGCTGTGCGGCAAGGGCCACGCCTTCATGCCCATCGTCGTGGTTGCCAAGACCGAGAAGAACTTCGAAAAATGGGTCGCCGCGCAGAAGCAGAAGGAGGCCGCCGCGGCCGCCGCCTCGGGTAAGAGCTACAGCAAGGACGAGCTGATGGCCATGGGCAAGAAGAACTTCGTGGCCCATTGCGCCGCTTGCCACCAGGCCAACGGCGAGGGCATCCCGGGCACCTTCCCGCCGCTGCGTCAAGGCCACAGCTTCTCGGCGAGCCCGACCATGATGAAGGACCTGAAGGACCTCGGCTTCATGACCGACGACAACAAGATTCACATGGGTCCGATCAAGAACCACTTGCACATCGTCCTCCACGGTATCGAAGGCACGGCCATGCAGGCCTTCGCCCAGCAGCTCAACGATCTGGAGATCGCTTCCATCGTCACTTACGAGCGCAACGCCTGGGGCAACAACACCGGCGATGTGATTCAACCGTCTGACGTCAAGGCTGCCCGCTAAGGCGCGGCACGGAGGGCTTAAAAATGACAACTGCAGCAACGACACACGCAGGCCATCACGAAGAGCATCCGACCGGCATCAAGCGCTGGTTGTTTACCACCAATCACAAGGACATCGGCACGCTGTACCTGTGGTTCAGCTTCACCATGTTCCTGATCGGCGGTGCCTTCGCCATGATTATCCGCGCCGAGCTTTTCGAGCCCGGCCTCCAGTTCGTGCAACCGATCACTTTCAACGAGCTGACCACCATGCACGGCCTGGTGATGATCTTCGGCGCGGTCATGCCGGCGTTCGTGGGGCTGGCCAACTGGCAGGTGCCCTTGATGATCGGCGCGCCCGACATGGCACTTCCCCGCATGAACAACTGGAGCTTCTGGATCCTGCCGTTCGCCGGCGCGATGCTGCTCAGCACCATCTTCATGCAGGGCGGCGGCCCCGACTTCGGCTGGACGGCCTATGCGCCGCTTTCGACCAAGTACGGTCCGCCGAGCACGGACTTCTTCATCTTCTCGGTGCATATGCTGGGTATCTCGTCCATCATGGGCGCGATCAACATCATCGCCACCATCCTGAACATGCGCGCTCCGGGCATGACCCTGATGAAGATGCCGCTGTTCGTCTGGACGTGGCTCATCACCGCCTTCCTGCTGATCGCCGTTATGCCGGTGCTCGCCGGTGCGGTGACCATGATGCTGACCGACCGTCACTTCGGCACCAGCTTCTTCGATGCCGCCGGCGGCGGTGACCCGGTGCTCTACCAGCACGTGTTCTGGTTCTTCGGTCACCCCGAGGTCTACATCATGATCCTGCCGGCCTTCGGTATCGTCTCGCAGATCATCCCGACCTTCGCCCGCAAGCCGCTGTTCGGCTACAGCTCGATGGTGTATGCCACGGCCGCCATCGCGTTCCTGTCGTTCATCGTCTGGGCGCACCACATGTTCACGGTGGGTATGCCCGCGGCCGGCGAGCTGTACTTCATGTATGCCACGGTGCTGATTGCCATCCCGACGGCCGTGAAGGTCTTCAACTGGACGGCCACCATGTGGCGCGGTTCGATGACGTTCGAGACCCCGATGCTCTGGGCCATCGCCTTCGTGATCCTGTTCACCATCGGCGGGTTCACCGGCCTGATGCTTGGCGTCGTTCCGGCCGACTTCCAGTACCAGGACACCTACTTCGTGGTGGCGCACTTCCACTACGTGCTGGTGACCGGCGCGGTGTTCGCCATCATCGGCGGCGTCTACTACTGGCTGCCCAAGTGGTGCGGT
>Ga0102944_1000315_pt1 | contig 38381 bp, 31 predicted proteins | sample SalPonD_shore_MG_FD_78172 | JGI IMG/M metagenome (GOLD analysis project Ga0102944, IMG submission 78172) | Salt pond soil microbial communities from South San Francisco under conditions of wetland restoration - Salt Pond MetaG... | ecosystem: Environmental > Aquatic > Marine > Intertidal zone >... | reverse complement strand
CGTACGATTGGTGTCAACGACCGGTATAAGCTAAAAGAATTTGATATGCCGGCTGTTAAACCCGGTTCTGTTCTTGATTACACGTATACCATAAAACGTAGGTATATCGAAGAACTGCCGGATTTTTATTTTATGAACACCGAACCCACACTCTATGCAAGAATCCGGTTGATCAACAGTAAATATATCCGTTATGATGCTACTCCTGTGAATATGAAAAATTCGCCACATTACATTCAGCAAAAAATCGACACAAGCAATGTACCGAAGATATTTACGGTTCCACAGCCTCCGAAAGTAGTGATTGATAACTGGTATGAGTTTAATGTTCCCGCACTGCGTAAAGAACCGTTTATAACTTCTCTGGATGATTACCGGTGGAAGATGAAATTTATTTGGAGTTCATTTGGCAACCCGAGACAGGTATTAGGGAAAAGCTGGGCTATAGTTGCTGCAGAAGTACGTAAACAAAATGGACTGGATGATAACATCCGGAAATATCCGGAGTTAGAACAAAAAGGGAAGAGTATAGCTGATTCCATTTCAGATCCCAAAGCACGGCTTGATAGTGTCTTCCGATATGTGAATAAAGCGATTACCTACGATGGAAGTCCGGCCGTATTCAGTAAACAGGATTTACGGGAGGTATTAAAGGGCCAACCGGCTAACCAATCGTCTATCAACCAGGCATTGATTGCCATGCTTCGTGGCGCCGGATTTGAAGCTAATCCTATGCTAATTGCGACTCGAAAATGGGGGAAAGTACTCAATCAATTTCCATCCCTGTATCAGTTTAATGGCATGATTGCTTATGCAAAGGTTGACGGGAAATCGTATTTCATGGATGCAACAATAAAAAATAGTTATCCAAACATGCTGCCGGTAAAAATGATAAATGGTTCCGGATTCCTGATAAAAAAAGATTCCTATAAATGGATTAAGCTGAATCCCGATAAAAGCCATTTTTCCATGAAAGTAAAAATTAATGCACAAATGGATACATCAGGGACCTTATCAGGCAAGATGACATCAGAAAATTATGGCTATTTAGCCCAAAAAATTAGGAATCAGTACAATTCGAGTTTAAATAGTTTTGATATTGTTCATGAGGATCTATTCGGCAGGTATAATAATCCGGACTTTTCGCACATATTATTTAACAACCTGAATAAACTGGATAAGCCGGTTATCCTTTCTGCCAATTTTCGTATTCCCAATTATGCGATAAGTTATCAATCGGGACTGGAATTGGAACCACTGGTTATTGGTTATATGATGAAAAATCCCCTTGGTGATAATAACCGTAATTTACCTGTTACTTTACAAGCACCGGAACATATCGAAGTTGATTTTCAGATGGAGTTGCCGAAAGGATATGATCTGAAGCAAGTGCAAAATGATGTAAGTACAGCCATACCCGGTGCCCGCCTGGCATTTAAGTATGACTCGGGAAAACATATTTTAAAATATCATTTTATCGTAAGTGTCAACAGGAAAAATTTTGGCCAGGATCTGTTTCCACAATTGATAAATCTTTATGAGAAATGGGTCGATATCAGTAAAACAAAAATTTTTATAGATAAAGACTAACGTGATACAAAATCCTGATACTATTCTTGCATTGGACACAAGTACGAAAATCTGTACGGTTGCACTACGTACTGCCGATAATAAAGTTATATGTAAATGGGAAAAAGGCCAGGGAATTCACTCAGAGCTTCTGTTTGTGTTTATTCAGGAAGTATTGAGTGAAGCAGATATGTCAATAGATGAATTGAATGGCGTAATAGTAACCCGGGGCCCTGGTTCTTACACCGGATTACGTATTTCTGCAAGTGCTGTTAAAGGATTATTATTTAATCGTTCAATTCCTCTTTATGGTGTTAATACCCTGGCTTATTTTGCAGAAGCCGGTTTTGGTGTTGAATCGGAATTTAAACGTATTCACTCTGTTATAGATGCCAGAAGGGTTCATCTTTATCATCAATTGTATGAAAACATATCGGGTGAATTACGTCCGCTTACTCAGGTGGCCGTGTTAAAAATTGAATCCCTTAATGACATCATAGAACCTGGTGATGCTATTATCGGATCAGGCATAAGTCGATTGCCTGATGGCCTTCTTTCAAATTTACAGGTGATGGATGATTCATTGATAAGAGCATCAGCTCTTATTACTATTTATGACAAGAATATTAAGTTAAACGGTTCCTTTGAAGATGATGATATAATCCGGATAGTTAAGCCGGATGACTTTGAGCCAGATTATTATAACAAAAGTGAACCGCAAGTAAATAAAAAGTAATGTATATTGGATTTGATGCCTGTATTTTGGCTTGTATACATATTCATTATCTTTATTACTCATTGGAATTAATCAAAATTATTAAACATGGCTTGGTTTAAACGCGACGAGACTAACATTAGAACCCGTACCCCAAAAGAAATGCCGGAAGGTGTTTGGGTAAAAGTTCCAACAACCGGCGAAACAATTCACAGAAGAGAATTAGAAGATAATTTATGGGTGGATCCGTTGAGCGGGTATCATTTTCCTGTTGGAAGTAATGAATATTTTGCCATACTGTTTGATAATGGTGAATATGAAGAACTGGGACAGGAAATTAAGCCATCTGATCCCCTGGATTTTGAAGATCGTAAGAAATACAGTGATCGTCTTGCCGATACTCAACAAAAAACGGGTTTATCAGACGCTGTTCGTGTCGGTGTTGGCCAATTAAAAGGTATCGATGTTGTAGTCGGTTGCATGGATTTCAAGTTTATAGGTGGCAGCATGGGTTCGGTTGTTGGTGAACGAATAGCGCGAGCCATTGATCATGCCCGAGAAAATAAATTCCCATTCATTATGATTTCACAATCGGGTGGTGCACGTATGATGGAAAGTGTGCTAAGCCTGATGCAGATGGCTAAAACGGCATCAAAATTGGCATTATTGAATGAAGATAAGATTCCCTACATCTCTTATATGACAAATCCGACTACCGGGGGGGTTACCGCGAGTTTTGCCATGCTCGGAGATTTTAACATTGCAGAACCGGGAGCTCTGATTGGTTTTGCAGGACCACGTGTTATCAGACAGACTATAGGTCGTGATTTACCTGAGGGGTTTCAACGCTCTGAATATTTACTGGAGCATGGTTTCCTGGATTTCATCGTACCAAGAACCCAAATGAAAAGCAAGCTCGCCAAATTGCTTAAGATATTATTACATAAATACGAGATGTAACGGTTAGTTATCTCCAACTGTCAGTCAATCTAATAGCTATGAAATCGATAAGAATAAACGCCTTAATGGTGGTTGGGGTGTTGTTTTTCCTGAACCTGCCTCTGCTGAAAGCACAAGAGAAAAAAAGTATTTCATTTGATAACATTTTTGACGGTACATTTAAACAGGAAAGCGTCCAAAAAGTTAACTGGATGAAAGATGGTCGCTATTATTCGGCATTAAAACATGTAGGGGAGAACGGAACCAGCGAAATACGGAAGTATGATATTCTCAATGAAAAATATGAAACATTAGTAAAGAGTAACGACCTCATCCCCAAAGATTCAACCAATCCAATTCAAATAAATGATTATCAATTCTCATCAGATGAACATAAACTGTTATTAAAAACGGATGTAATCCATATCTGGAGAAGAACTACCCGGGCATATTATTACGTTTATGATTTACAAAGTCAAAAGTTGACACGGGTAAGTCCCGGGAACGGGCGTTTGTCGGAGGCTACATTATCTCCGGATGGTGATATGGTCGCCTACGTAAGGGATAACAACCTGTATTACATGAATCTCGATACCGGCAAGCAAACACAGATTACAACCGATGGCGCGAAGAATAAGATTATAAATGGTTTGCCGGATTGGGTTTACGAAGAGGAATTTGATTTCTTCAAAGCGTTTAAATGGTCGCCGGATGGGAAAAGAATTGTTTTTTACCGCTTTGATGAACGGCGTGTGCCTGAATATCAATTTCCAGAATATGGGGGGACATATCCTTCAGCAGTGAAATACAAATACCCGAAAGCCGGGTATCCCAATTCTATTGTGAAAATAGGAGTGTACGATCTGGGCAACGGATCAACAAAATGGATGGATATTGGCCAAAACACGGATCAGTATATACCGCGTGTCAACTGGACACAAAATCCTGAAGTGCTGGCAATCCGGCGTATGAATCGTCTTCAAAACCATCAGGACCTGATGTTAGGTGACGTCATAACTGGAAAAACCCATATTATAAAAACTGAAACGAACAAGGCGTGGATCGATGTAAATGACGACCTGACTTTTTTGAATAATGGCAAAGAATTTTTGTATGTAAGTGAGGAGGATGGTTACAATCACATTTATCTTTACAAAATGGATGGCACGGTCATCCGTAAAATTACCAAAGGAGATTGGTCTGTTACGAATATCGCCGGCATCAATCAAAAGAAGAAAACAATTTATTATCTGAGTACGGAGAATTCACATATCCAGCGACAGTTATACAGTATCCGGTTTAATGGAGAGCATAAACGTCAGCTTACGACGAAACAAGGTGTCCATAATATAGACATGAGTCCGGATGCCAAATATTATCTGGATTATGCTTCCAACCTGCATTCAGCTTTGGAGGTAACGCTGCATGATGCATCTGGAAAACAGTTGCGCATGCTTGAAGACAATAGCGGGCTTAAAAAGACGCTGTCGGAATATAATATGCCGGATAAGGAATTGACGACCGTAACCGTTGATGATTCTGTCAAATTGAATGCCTACATGATCAAGCCGCCGAACTTCAATCCTAATAAAAAATACCCGGTATTGTTTACAGTTTACGGCGGCCCCGGTAGCCAATCTGTGATGGATCATTTTGGAACCGGTATGACAGATTTGTGGCACGATTATCTGGCAACGAAAGGCTATATCATATTTTGTGTTGATAACCGGGGTACTGGTGGTCGGGGACAGGCTTTTGAAAAGATTGTTTACAAAAATTTGGGACATTATGAAGTTCACGATCAGATAGCTGCTGCTAAATATTTGCAGACACTGCCTTATGTCGAAGCAAACAGAATTGGCATTTGGGGATGGAGTTATGGTGGTTATATGTCGACTTTTAGCCTTGAACGAGGCAACGATGTCTTTAAGATGGCAATCGCTGTCGCTCCTGTAACGAGTTGGAGATATTACGATACGATTTATACGGAACGTTATATGCAGACTCCGCAGTTGAATCCCAAAGGATACGAAGAAAGTGCCCCGTTAAATTATGCTAATCAGATAAAAGGGAAATACTTATTAGTGCAGGGAACAGGTGACGATAACGTTCATTTCGAGAATTCTGTTATGTTGGTCAATCAGTTGATTAAATATGACATCCCTTTTCAAACGATGTATTTTCCCAACAGGAACCACAGCATTTATGGTGGCAACTCCCGCCGTTATCTCTTTGAATTGTTAAGCCGGTTTGTTTTTAAGAATCTCTGATTTTGATTTTATGTAAGGTAGTAAGACTGAATGTATCTTATACTCGGGTATGACTACCTCTAATTATAATGTTTAGTTATAGAATAATTATTATCACATGCGCTTCGCAGATTACGCCAAAATTTATATAAAAGCCGGAGACGGCGGACCCGGATCCGTTCATTTCAGAAGAGAAAAATTTGTGCCTAAAGGTGGCCCTGACGGAGGGGATGGCGGAAAGGGCGGAGATATTATTCTCCGTGGTAATGCTCAGATGGGCACGTTACTTGACTTGCGGTATAAAAAATTTATAAAAGCTACTAAAGGTGAAGGCGGTGCCGGATCTCAAAAAACCGGAAAGGACGCCGAGCCAATAATATTAGATGTACCGCTTGGTTCTGTAGCCTATGAAGAAGAGACGCGAAAAATTCTTGGTGAAATCACCGAAGACAATCAAAAGCTTGTTATCGCAAAAGGTGGTAAAGGTGGTTTGGGTAATGCACATTTTAAAAGTGCCACGAATCAGACCCCTCGTTATGCTCAACCTGGGGAAGAAGGTGAAGAAAAAGTCGTTGAAATTGAATTGAAATTAATAGCTGACGTAGGGCTTGTCGGATTTCCCAATGCCGGTAAAAGTACGTTATTGTCGGCTTTGTCAGCGGCTAAACCGAAGATAGCAGATTATCCTTTTACAACTCTTGAACCTAACCTCGGCGTGGTAACAATGCCTGATTATCGTAGTTTTGTAATGGCGGATATACCGGGTATAATCGAAGAGGCACATGAAGGGAAAGGTTTGGGAATCAGATTCTTGCGACATATCGAACGGAATATAGTGTTACTGTTCGTTATAAGTGCCGATAGTGAAATTGAATATGAATATAAGGCGCTCTGTAATGAATTGGAGGCATATAGAAAGGACCTGCTTCAAAAACCCCGTATTGTCGCCATTTCCAAAATGGATTTAAAAGAAGGATATAAGTTGGATGAAGAAATAGATCTGGGTGTGCCGTATATCACTATTTCATCAGCTACGGGACATAACCTGGATAAGCTCAAAGAGATGATTTGGGAGGAATTAGAGAAACAGAAGAATGAATGATGAAATACGTACGATCATTGCTCTGAGCACCGTCAATAAAGTTGGTGCTCAAAGAATCAGGTTATTGCTTCAGCAAGTTGATAAACCATATGAAGTGTTTAAACTGGGGAAAAATGATCTGTGCCGTATTCCGGGCATCGGCCCTCAGGTAGCTTCATATATTCGTAAATTTAATGACTGGAAAAGCATAGATAAGATACTTGAGAAAACGCGTAAGCTGGGTGCCCGGATAATTACATATCGCTCGGTAGATTACCCTGACAGATTACGGGAAGTTTTCGATGCTCCTTTGGTGTTATGGGTTAAAGGAAGTACAGATGTTTTAAATACAGAAAGTATTGCGGTAGTCGGTACCCGAAATCCTACACAATACGGAAGGCAAATGGCTCAATTTCTTACCAAACGATTAGTTGAGCAAAAGTTGACGATCGTAAGCGGTTTGGCTTATGGGATCGATACAGAAGCACATAAAACATGTGTGAATGATGGAGGCCGGACGATTGCGGTGCTTGGATCAGGATTGGATGTCATTTATCCCAGTGTCAACCGTGGCCTGGTAAAAGAGATTATTAATACAGGTGGAGCCGTGATAAGTGAATTTCCACCAGGCACACAACCCGATGCTGGTAATTTCCCGGTCCGAAACAGAATTGTAAGTGGATTAAGTCTTGGAACAGTGGTCATAGAATCAGGTAAAGAGGGCGGGAGCATAATCACAGCTAAACTGGCCTTAGACCAGAACAGGGAAGTGTTTGCAGTTCCTCATAATAATACTAACTTAAACGGACTTGGTGGAAATTTTCTTATAAAAAAAGGAATGGCCAAGCTTGTTCAGGACGTGGATGATATTGTTGAAGAATTACCGGTCGATTTTGATAATTCCATACCGGAAATAATTGAAAAACCGGCTCAAAGAAAATGGGCTACACTTGAATTAAATGATCATCAACAGTCGTTATGTGAATTTTTAGAAACAGGTGAGAAGCATATCGATGAGTTAAGCGATAAATTTCAAGTATCGACTCAAAATTTATTAGTTGATTTACTCGAATTGGAAATGAATGGTTGTGTCGAACAGATGGCTGGAAAAATATTCCGTTTATTGTAGATAGAATAATTATTTATTTCTCGTTATACAATCAATAGTTAATGTTACCATAACTATTTTAAAGTCATGGTATTTACTCGTGCAGATTATATCAAAAAATATATATCATGTTCAATTTAGAAATGATAAAAGTATGCTTTTTCCTTAATTTCTAATAATAGAAGAAAGTTATTAATCAATTTTTTTGAATGTTTCAGGTTAAAGACGTCATACTCTCTGACGATATCACAAACGTAAAGTTTGCTTGTGATTTAAATCGTTGTAAAGGCGCCTGCTGTATAGTAGGAGATGCCGGTGCTCCTGTTAAACAAGAAGAAATTCCCGTTTTGAAAAAAGCTTTCAGGGATTTGAAAGGCGATCTAAGGGAACGTGCTGTCGAAGTTGTGGAAGAAGAGGGATTAATCAAGTACCCTGAAAACGATGATCCGGAGATTAATTGTACGGATGGAGAAGAATGTGTTTTTGTTGTCTATGATGATAACGGTATCGCTAATTGCGCTATTCACAAGGCGTATCGCGAAGGACGATTTCCGTGGATGAAACCTATTAGTTGTCATTTATTTCCATTAAGGATAAAGAATATCGGTGGCCGTGATTACGTTAACTACGAATATGTACCAACATTATGCTCTGCTGCCTGTGAACGGGGTGACCGGGAAGGAATATATTTATCAAATTTTGTTAAAGATGCACTTGTGAGACAATACGGTGAAATATGGTATGATGAATTCGTGAAAACATGTGAAGACATAAGAGAGAAAATGGAGGCGTGAATATGCTTTCATCAGGTCAATATTTACAACAAAAACAGTCTCTTCAGCAACGTTTATCGCCTCAGCAGATTCAGTACATCAAGTTGCTTCAGCTTCCTACATTGGCACTTGAACAAAGAATCAAAGAGGAGATGGAAACGAATCCATTACTGGAAGAGGCAGATGGTTCGACAGACGATTATCAAGAGGATAATGAAACTGATACGGATACTTCAGATGATGAAGTAGAACCCGTTGATGAGAATGAAGAGATCGATTGGGACGAATACTTGCATGGTGATGAACGGGAGTCGTACAAGACGAGTAATTATAATCCCGATGAAGACTGGCGAGATCTTCCCAATCCGTATCATGAGACGTTGCTTGAAGAACTGGAAAGCCAAATTAATCTGCTTAAACTGAGTGAAAAGGAAAGTTTAATTGCAGATCAAATACTTGGGTCTATTGACTCAGACGGTTATTTTCGCAGGGATATCAACTCATTAATCGACAGCCTGGCTTTTAATCATCAGATAACCGTTTCTGAACAGGATGTATTGAATGTACTCAGTCAAATACAGCGCCTGGATCCTCCTGGTATCGCTGCCCGTGATTTGCGTGAGTGCTTGATGGTACAGCTGGAATTACTTCCTGAAGAAACGAAAGGGAAAAAGGTTGCTTATCGAATGCTTGATCAGGAGTGGGATTCTTTCGAGAAAAAGCATTTCGATAAAATAAAAAAACATCTCAATGTTTCTGATGATGAAATGAAGGAAGCATATGAATGTATTCAATCACTCGATCCAAAACCGGGAAGTGGTGATGACGAACTATCTGAATCAAGAAATTATATCGTACCGGATTTTGAAGTCTATTATGAACCAATGATAGACGAACACGGGAATCAAACGGATGAAGGCGATTTTATAATTTCATTAAATAACCGCAATGTACCCAATTTGCGTATTTCTCCACATTATAAAGAGATGTGGGACGATATGAAGAAGAAAAAAAGTTCTGAGGCCCGTGAAACGCGTTCATTTATTAAGGGTAAAATGGAGTCTGCTCAATGGTTTATTGAATCCATCATACAACGACAACAAACACTTATGAACGTGATGAAGACGATAGCGGCTTTGCAGGAGGATTTTTTCAAATACGGACGGGGTTTAAAACCCATGATACTCAAAGATGTCGCCGAGCGCATTAATATGGATATATCTACAATATCCCGCGTTGTAAATGGTAAATACGTCCAGACAAACTTTGGCACATTTGAACTTAAATACTTTTTTAATGAAGGAGTTGAAACGGAAAGCGGGGAAGAGGTATCAAACAGGGCTGTTAAGAATCTGTTATTGGGAATTATTGAAAATGAAAACAAAGCAAAACCATTAAGTGATCAGGCACTGACGGAAGAATTGAAGAAAAGGGGGTATAAAATTGCCAGAAGGACTGTGAGTAAGTATAGAGAGCAACTAAATATACCGGTGGCACGTCTGAGAAAGCAGGTTATTTAATAAGATTTTTTGATTTCTTAAATTACGATGTAAGGCAATAAGCTATATTCATTATCCGACAACTGAAAGCCATTAAGACAGCGATAACGCCAACATGCACACCTGAATAAAATGTGTTCCTATCAAAATCCATACCATCATGCCTATCAAAGTGATAGTATAAGGCAATGTTGTATAAAGGTGCTGTAAATACGGCTTATCCGTTAATTTAATAGTATCAAAAACGGTAGTATAAAAGCTTAGCAGGATATTCAGGATAAAAACTAAACTAAAAAAGTATATTGGGATGGCCGGGCTATGGGACATAATCAGTGTTATTATGATGCTTAAATTTATGACATTGATATGTTGTGTCCATGCTTGCAGAGTAACAGCCTGTGAATAATAATTAATACCATATATGCCAAAATATAACCAGGTAATGCATATCAGGTTATAAATTAATACAGAGGCGAACCCGATAAAAAGAAGACTTATCCTGTGGCCGGCCAGAAAACCGAGAAAAGGATAGTGATTAACAAGGGCTTCGTAACCAAGTTGGGAAAAACTATATTGTGCGATGGCATAAAAGAACATGCCACCGATCAATGATTGTACTAATAATACGATAAGTCCCGATGTTGACAGCCTTGTATGTCGTTCAATGACATCATTTACAAAGAAATTATGGTTATAAAAAAAGCGTTGAATTGATTTTCGATAAGTAGGTTCAAAAGCGTAATGAACAGCTGTTATACACCATACCAATAACAGCAGAATTACTAACCAGTTGGATGCGGGAGCGGTCTTTGAGAGAACTTTTGTACTAAAGAGGCTATTAGGGTTATGGGAAAGCGCTTCAATATAATCAAAGATCTGTATATGCCGTTCATATAAAGAGAATAGCCAATCTGAACTGAAAAAAAGTGTAGGATTATGATATTCCTGAGCTTTTTTAAACAACCTTTCCAGGTTACGGACATTAAATTTTTTACCATTACTCTCAGTCACATAAATGTTTGTTGCAGAAATATTTTGAATGAGAGTATCTGATAACCCGTTATTTAGTCTCAGTATTTTAAAATCCAGGATTTGATCGACATCCGATTTTATATCCCTGTTTGATAGATAAAAAAAAGGATGGGTTGTGTTTTTGCGCAGTCTGGATATTAGTGGTTGTATGAGTGTTACAAAGTAAGGCGATTGTATTTGTCCATACTCGAACAGCCCGTAAGCATCTACCGTACTGTACTGATCATAATATTTAATATAATTCTGACAACGCTCGAAGATTTGTTTAAAATGATTCTGCAGGTCAGATGTTGTTAGAAAACGATTGGGAATGGATACATATATGTGGAATGGATAATTATTTAATATATCCATTACTGCAGGACGTACTTCTTTGTTTATTACCAGATAATCGACACCCGATTTTTGGAATAGGTCCAGCTCATCATGAACTTCGGTAAGATCATTAGGTGGTCTCCACACAATACCAACTGGATTTTTTGCATAGCTTTTCCGGGCAGAAAAAATGAAAAAGAAACCAGCAAGGATTATAAAAAAGAGTTTCAGATATTTAATTCTATCTAATTGCAAATGTGATAGATTAATAGAACCGTTTTTGGTACATGATATTTATGAAGCAAAGTGATGACAATCAAAATTAATCAATGTCATCCTTTGTAATTGGTATCTCACGTGTCTCTTTAAATGATGATAAAACAACGTTTGAACGTGTTTTTTTGACTCCATCCCATGATTGTATTTTAGATAAGAGCCGTTCCAGCGATACCGTGTTTTTTGTCCTGATTTTAAGGATGTGAGAACCGTCACCCGTTATTGAATGACACTCCAATATCTCTGATTCGTCCGTACTGTTATTAACAAATTTTTTGTAGTTGGCCGAACCATCGACTTCTACAAAAATAAATGCTGTAATATCATAATGAAACTGTTTAGCATTTATAATAGCATGGTAACCTTCAATAAGGCTTCGTTCTTCGAGCTTGCGCATACGCTCGGACACAGAAGGTACGGATAAGTGGACGATTTCTGCAATTTTGTTACGTTGTGCCCTTCCGTCTTTCTGTAAATGATTTAAGATAGAGATGTCAATATCGTCTAAATGATGACTCATATATAATAATTGTTAAATAGAGACTGTTAAATTATAAAATTATTTTCAATTATAGCCTAATCAATTTAGGTTATCAAGCTAATAAACGTTTTTAGATGAAATATTATTAGCAATTATTCCTAAAATCAAAAAAAGATTACCTACCTTGATTATTCTCTCATATCTTTGAGCGAATGAAATTTTGAAATACATATTTATATAATTCACGAAAAATTATGCTTGATATTACATTTATTAAGGAGAACTCCCAAAAAGTTAAGGATGGCATGCTTGCCAAGGGAGAAAAAGATACGCAACTCGTTGACAATGTTATCGAAATTGACGAACGATGGCGGTCGGCTGTCCAAAAAGTGGATTCTCTGCGAAACGAGAGTAATACACAGTCAAAGAAAATCGGCCGGTTGATGGGGCAGGGTAAAAAAGAAGAAGCCCAGGCCATAATCAAGCATACCGGTCGATTGAAAGAGCAAATAAAAGAGCTTGAAGAAGAAGAACGTGAATTAGCCGGAGAAAGAAATGATCTCTTACTTCGAATTCCGAATGTACCTCATGAAAGTGTACCCATTGGTACTTCGGAAGATGAAAATGTTGTTCATGATTCCTGGGGTAAACCTTCTGAAGAAGAATGGAAGCTGCCGCATTGGGAATTAACAGAAAAAAAAGGATGGATCGATTTTAAAAGAGGAGTAAAAGTAACCGGTGCGGGATTCCCGTTTTATGTGGGTGCAGGAGCCAGGTTACAAAGAGCACTAATTAACTTTTTCCTGGATCAGGCAGCAGAGAAAAAATATAAGGAGCTTCAGGCTCCCTATTTCGTTAATGAAGATTCAGCTCGTGGAACCGGACAGATACCGGATAAAGAAGATATGATGTATACCGTTCCTCGTGATGAGTTTTTCCTAATACCGACTGCTGAAGTACCGGTAACTAATTTTCATCGGGATGAGATTCTTACTGAAGAGGCTTTACCTGTTAAATACGCTGCCTATACGCCATGCTGGAGAAGAGAGGCGGGTTCCTATGGTAAAGATGTGCGTGGACTGAATCGTCTGCATCAATTCGATAAAGTGGAATTGGTAAAAATTGTTCACCCGGATGAATCTTATGATGAACTGGAAGCGTTAAGGCAGGACGCCGAGGACTTGTTACAGGCACTTGACCTTCCTTACCGGGTTCTGTTAATGTGTACGGCCGATATGGGCTTTACACAAGCTAAAAAATATGATCTCGAAGTTTGGAGCCCCGGACAAAAACGATGGCTGGAAGTTAGTTCCTGTTCCAATTTCGAAGCGTTCCAGGCACGTCGCATGATGTTGCGATATAAGAATAGCGAGGGTAAAATAAACCCTGTGCATACCTTAAATGGATCCGGTCTTGCTTTACCACGGGTTGTTGCCGCTATTCTGGAGACCTATCAGGATCAGCAGGGTAATGTCAAAGTCCCTGAAGTATTGAAACCATACCTTAAAACAGAATATTTAACGTGAGTTTAAATTAATGGGGAAGTTGTTCATTGTTGACAGTGGAATGACTGAGAACGGAATTGGAATGCAAAGCCATATATATTTTATGAAGCGTAATGACCATCCACAATAGATATGCATGCTACTTCCCTCTGGAAACAGGTTGTAAAAAAAAATACCGGGTAATTGGGCTGATAACTTTTACCGTATCAACTCTAACATTCAGGCTCTGTGCGATTATTATAATTTTAAACGCCAGCCTAAAGCCAGGCTAAAATCGGGCGTTGATTCGGTTAAGCCAAATGATAAACTGAGATTAATACTTGATGAAGTATTGATGTAATAATTAAGCCCGGCTCCTAAATAAAGGGGGGGATCGACGCCGGATATAATTTGCGAATATCCTGATACGGACGCCAGTAAGCCGACTTTACCGGTACCGAGTGATTGTCCTAATGCAATGCTGTATGCTACAGCATCCTTCAGTTTAAGATCGGGTGGATCACCGAAAACCCAGTAATCGAAATTGGTAAAGATAAAACTATTACTAAATCGCTTTGAAATAGAAAAACCTGCGGCATAATCCCATTCACCGGTTCCATATCCCTTTGAATAACTTGCAAAAGGTGGTTTGAAAGATGCAGCCAAATGTATGGCCGGTAAAGCGGCCTTACCTTCAACTATAGCATAACTGATACGTGCTATTGGATCTCCAACACCAATTTCGTCTGTTTGTGAAGAAGTATAAGGTATAGTCACTCTGTTTTTCCCTCTTCTTCTTTGAATGATATCGCCACCCTGATTACCACCCGATGGCATCATAACACCACCCGTATACGAGATCAAAGGAGTGGTTTGATAGATCAAAGGGAAATTAGCCGTTATTTGAAAACGGTTACCGGATATACTTAAACCATTAAACAGGTAATAACTGTTTGTTCTGTCTGTGAATATATAGTTACCCGTTGAGAATTGTACAGAACCGGTGTAAGCTACTTCCTGTGCTATAACAGTTGAAAAGGCGGTAACGGCAAGAAAAATTGCCGTTACGGCCATGCATAGTTTATGAACCATTTTATTCTACATAATGGAGGTATATGAAACAGTTTAATTGCTTTGATGCTGATGGAGCCGGTCTCTTATTTGTTCCATAATCTTCAGTGACTCATCCATCTGTTGACTCATATTATTCATATGCTCACGGATTCGATCCATGTCGCGCTGCATATCACGATCCTGTGTCATATTCCTGTTTTGCAGCATGTTATGTAGTCGCTCCATAGTTGTCTGCATATTTTCAGCCATTGCGCCCATGGATTCGCCCATTCTTTGCATCATACGATATTGCTGTGCCATTTGGGACTGATTTTTATTCTGCATCTGCTGCATATTCTGATGCATATTCTGAGCTAACTGATTTGCACGGTCTCTCGTCTGTTGCATATGCTGCATCATTTGCTGCATCTGTTGCATATGCTGCTGCATCATTTGTTGTTGTTGTTGCTGCTGCCCGTTCTGCTGGGCTTTAAGGTTAGGGGGTGACAAGATTAATAAACACATACCAAGTGCATAAGGCATTAATGTCTTGATGAAACGCATAACTTCCTCCGATGAATAGATTAGTATTAAAAAAAACGTTCTATCCGTAAGATATGCTTAACCTTATATAAAAACATTCATCTTATAACGGTATATCGTTATATTAACTTAATGTAAATATAAATATATATAGTTAAAACGAAGAGAATAGATATTAGCAGGGAGAATAGTGTTCCTACTTTTGTATTGACAAAATACTCTCAATTAATTGGAATCAGGATGTACCTGATTATATTGCATATCAATCAGCTGATCATGAGGCTACTGCAAAAATATCTGATTCGTCAAAATTAAGAAGCAGCTCCAGGATTGGTTGCATATCATTATGCTGCATAATTTCAGCCCTGAGTTTCTTGATATTCCGGATACCTTTCAGATATTTACCATAATGTTTCTTCATCATGATAACCCCTTTACGCTCTCCCTGATGCTTAACAGCTGCTTTGAGATGTTCCGCACACATTCCAATTCTGTCACTGATACTTGGGTCGGGTAGCAACTCCCCGGTCTCAAGGTAATGCCTGGTTCGTTCGAAAATCCAGGGATTACCAATAGCTCCACGGCCAATCATAAGTCCATCGACGCCTGTTTCGTCAAAAACTTTTTTTGCAATTTCCGGGGAAGTAATATCGCCGTTTCCTATAATAGGTATTTCAAGTCCGGGCGTATCTTTAAGATATTTGAAATATTCCCATCGTGCTTCACCTTTATATTTTTGATTACGCGTACGTGCATGAACAGCCAGAGCTTTTACACCAAGGCTTTGTAATAGTAAGGCTACCTCTCTGATACGAATACTGTTGTCATCCCATCCAAGACGTGTTTTAACGGTTACGGGTTTATTTTGTACAGCATCTATAACGTTTCCGGCCATCCGTTCCATGAGATCAAGATCCCGCAGGCATGCAGATCCGGCATTTTTTTTAACAATTTTAAAAACCGGGCATCCGAAATTGATATCTATGATATCAGGATCACTTTGTTCCGCAATTTTTGCCGCTCCGTACATAGCGTCTTCACGACCCCCGAATATCTGAATGCCAAAAGGGCGTTCTTCATCATTGAATTCCATTTTATGAAATGATTTATCGACATCTCTGATGATAGCTTCGGAACTGATGAACTCGGTGTATACAACTGAAGCTCCTTTTTGTCTGCAAAGTGATCGAAAAGGGGAGTCCGTAACATCCTCCATGGGAGCTAAAAGTAATGGACGTTCGCCTAAATCTATGTTTCCTATTCTCATGTAAAAGTGATAACTATTTTAAAGCAAAATTGTCTTGATGTTTTCTGTTCCCGTCTGTAATTAAATATTATTGAATTAATTATAGTGACAAGATAAATACCTGATTTTCAGCCACTAAAGATAGTAAAAAATACTTCCAATCAATAGAATCGGCTCATAAATTTATGGTGGAAAGCCAACAAGCTTTATATAATATTGTTTTGAATCTTGTAATATTTCCTTTTTTGTATGTATTTCAACTGCGTAACGTTTATATTTAAAAAAGTTTTAACCTTGTATTATTTAAATTTCGGGAGGAATATATGCCTTTAGCTCTATCGAGCATCGAAGAATTACTGGGCGAAGAGTCAGAAAAGCTCTTAGGCCATACTTGTACGACCATACCAAAAGAGAATATTCATGTTCCAGGTTCAACTTATGTTGATGACATTTGGTATCATTCTAACAGAAACAACAGAGTTTTGTCAAATCTTCAACGGATTATTGATCATGGCCGTTTAGGCGGTACCGGTTATGTGTCCATTTTACCGGTAGATCAGGGAGTGGAACATTCGGGCGGAGCATCATTTGCCAAGAATCCACAATACTTTGATCCTGAGAATATTGTGAAACTCGCTGTAGAAGGTGGTTGTAATGCCGTAGCATCTACGTTTGGTGTCTTAGGTTCTGTTTCACGTAAATATGCACATAAGATTCCATTCATCGTAAAAATAAACCATAATGAATTGTTGACGTATCCGAATAATTATCAGCAAATCATGTTCGGTACTATCGATGACGCCTATAATATGGGTGCTGCCGCTGTTGGCGCAACGATCTATTTCGGTTCGGAAGATTCGAATCGTGAGATCATCGAAGTGGCGGAAGCTTTCAGTTATGCTCATGAATTGGGAATGGCAACTATCCTATGGTGCTATATCCGTAATGATGCTTTTAAAGTTGATGGAAAAGATTACCACACATCAGCGGATTTGACCAGTCAGGCCAATCATCTTGGTGTAACGTTACAAGCCGATATTGTAAAACAAAAATTACCTACCATAAATGGTGGTTTTAAAGCTTTGAATACCGGAGACTCATCTTATGGAAAATTGGATGAACGAATTTATACTGAATTGACAACCGATCATCCCATTGATTTAACCCGTTATCAGGTTGCCAACAGCTACATGGGCCGTGCCGGTTTGATTAACTCTGGCGGCGCATCCGGTAAAAATGATTTTGCTGATGCTGTTAAGACAGCTGTCATTAATAAAAGAGCCGGCGGCATGGGACTTATAAGTGGCCGTAAAGCATTCCAGCGTCCAATGGAAGAAGGAGTTAAATTACTCAATATGATTCAGGACGTTTACCTGGATGATGGGATAACTATTGCTTAATACAGCATCTTTTATTCTAATTCTTAAAAAATGGTCTCACAGCAATATGACTGTGAGACCATTTTATTTTTTATAATACAATATAAATATTTAAGAATTAGTGTATTTCATTTGGTATTAATTGCATAATAATAAGTGACTTGTCCTGTTTATTTATAGAAGTTTGGATCATGAGTGATAAAGACTTTATTAAGCATGGAAATTCCTATGGTAAAAAATCGTATAAAAAAAGTATCTTTGTATTGTTTTACCTTGAGTAAAGAGAGCAACTCGATCAATTGATACTACTGGATAATCAATGGCAATCAATATGTTCCCTGATATCATCAATATGGCTGACATTAATTATCAGAATTATAAAAAGTATTTCTTATAAAGGCACAATTGAGCAGGCAACTTGCTTGATTGATTAACATTGCCTGTTTGTGCATTTTAAAATAATCTATGAGTCAAAACGACATAAACGTACCGGTCGATAATAATAGCGTTCAAGAAGATCCGAAAAAGTATTTCTCCATTAAATACCTGATTACTTCTATTACGCTCAGTATTATTGGTATGGCGGTAGTAATATACTACACGTATACTCCCGGCATTTTTGAGCATTTAGCATTTAAACGCCTGCCGGGTTTATTGATAGCGCTTGTGGTATCGGTGTTGAGAGTTTGGTTTTCAGCTGCAAAAATTCGTTATCTGGCCAATAAGGAAGTGAGTTGGTTAGCGGCATTTCGAATTGTTCTTGTATGGGATTTTACTTCTGCCATAACACCGTCATCAATCGGTGGAGCACCTATGGCAACTTATGCAATGTCTAAGGAAAATCTGGCATTGGGTAAGTCAACGGCGATAATCCTATATGCCATGCTTCTGGATATGTTTTGGTTCGCTCTCGTGATTCCTATTCTTATCGTTGCTGGTTTCTATTTTGCTGTGATACCTGCCAATATCGGATGGGTTGGAGAAGGGGTCATGTTTATTATCTATTTCGCATTGTTGACCTACGCCTCCTTCCTGACATACGCTGTTTTGGTGAATCCAACAGTATTGAAGAAGTTCATTGGTGTAATTTTCCGGTTGCCTGTATTACGCCGGTATCGCCATAAAGTTGAAAAAGAAGCAGATATTCTTGAACAGACATCCCATGAACTCAAGGATAAACCTATGTCTTTTTTGTTCAAAGCTTTTATTTTGTCGTCAATGTCATGGCTTGCAAGAATATGGCTGCCCACGATTGTTGTTCTTAGTTTTTTACCGGCTGATGTTGGCCTGTCGTTCTTACGCAGTATGGCTATGAACCTCGCGGGATTGTTTATGCCAACACCGGGTGGAAGCGGCGGAATGGAGGGGCTATTCGCATTGTTCCAGGGTCCCTTAATGAGTAAGAAGGGTTTTATTGGTATATCCGTATTTATGTGGCGATTTATAAGTTATTACATCAGTATTGGATTGGGAATGATGGCTACTACATGGTATTTGAACAGGTCGGTTGTGGATACGATATCAGATCAAAATAAATCGGATAATTCTTCTAAGAGTGAAGTTGTAAGTGAGCAAAAAGCTGATATTTCTCTCTGATGGCTAAAATAAAAAAATATTTCAAATGTAAGGAATGTGGACACAAATCCAGCAGGTGGCTGGGAAATTGTCCTTCATGCCACAAGTGGAATACTTACGAGGAAGTCACGGAAGAACCGGTCAGCAATAAACAGGTGACACACAAAGCCCGTTTAAGCGGATCTAAACCGGTAGAACCCGTTAAACTGAGTCAGATTAAGTATAATAAAGATGAACGTATTTGTACGGGCATAGGTGAACTTGACAGGGTACTCGGAGGCGGGTTTATGCCTGCATCTTTCGTATTACTCGGTGGTGATCCCGGTATCGGCAAAAGCACGCTGACGCTGCATATCGCGCAACAAAACCCAGAGTTATCCATATTGTACTGTTCCGGGGAAGAGTCTGAAAGCCAGATTAAGCAGCGCTCCGACCGTCTCGGGTTGAAGTCTGAGAAACTGCATGTTTATACGGAAACGAATTTGGATAATATCATAAAACAGGCAAGAAAGCTTCAACCCGATCTGTTAGTAGTCGATTCCATACAAACGGTTTATCGTCCTGAGCTGCAAAGCATGCCGGGTAATATAACGCAGGTGAAGGAATGTGCTTCGATGTTGATTCAGTTAGCTAAGAAAGAACATATCACAACGCTGGCTATAGGTCACGTTACCAAAGAAGGTGATTTGGCGGGGCCGCGTGTTCTGGAACATATGGTAGATACCGTATTGCAGTTTGAAGGTGATAATAACTATAGTTACCGGCTTCTGAGAAGTGTTAAGAACCGGTTTGGTTCAATTAACGAAATCGGCGTTTTCGAGATGGATGGTAAAGGGTTGCGTGAGATAACGAATCCTTCTCAAATATTTATCTCGGATTACGACAGTTCAATAAGCGGCAATACCGTAATATGTGCGATGGAAGGAACCAGGCCATTATTGCTGGAAGTTCAGGCGCTTGTTGCCAACAGTAGTTATGGTGTACCACAAAGAACAACAACGGCTTTTGATCAACGCCGATTATCACTCCTGCTGGCGGTTTTGGAAAAACGATGTGGATTTCATTTTTCAAGTCAGGATGTATTTCTGAATATTGCCGGAGGGATAAAACTCACGGAGACGGCTTGCGACATCGGGTTGATTGCAGCTATTATTTCGAGCCTGATTGATAAACCGATCCTGAAAAATATTGCATTTGTTGGTGAAGTAGGCCTGGGAGCTGAAGTAAGGGCAATAAGTAAAATAGATCAGCGTATCCGGGAGGTACAAAAAATGGGCTTTGAATCGATTATTATACCAAAGGCAAATAAATACAAATCCAAAACCCAAAAACTCAATATCATTGAGGTATCTAATATTTCTGAAGTATTAAATAAATTCTTTTAGTCCACCTCCTTCATCAAATAGACTTTGATACCTCATTCCAGGTTAAAAAATCATAGCGTACAATTAATCGCTATGAGATACTAATAATTTTCTCTTTGACGGCGACGTTCTTCACGTACACTTTTTTTCATTGCTTCACGACGTTCTTCTGATGGTTTGGTATATTGTTGTCTATCTTTATACTCAACCATGATGCGTGAACGTGTAATCATTTTTTTGAATCGATTAATAGCACGATCGATACTTTCGTTGTCTTTTACTTTAACTCCAAGCATAAAATATTTTAAATTATTCGTTTTTTAGTGAACTAACGTTAATTTCCCTAAAATATGATAGGAATAACCAATATAACATTTTTTATATCAAATCGCTGTATTTTCTCTAATGTTAATTTTCAAATTAGCAGAGGCGACAGAATAGGGTTGGTCGGACCCAATGGCGCGGGAAAAACAACGCTTCTCAGGCTTATAACCGGTAAATATACACCGGAAAATGGTCAAATAGAGATCCCCAAAGGGGTGAAAGTCGGGTACCTGGAACAGGAGGTACACGAGAAGAATTCTGATAAAAGTATCAAAGAACTGGCTCTGCGCGCTTTTGATGAAGCCATTCAAATAGAGAAGAAGATCCACAAACTGAGCCATAAGGTCGGAGAGGTTACCGATTTCTATTCAGATGAATATCATGATTTACTGGAGGAATTGGAGCATCTGCAAGCCCGTTATGAATTATTGGAAGGGGACAAGAAGGAGTCCAAGACGGAAGAAGTTTTGGAAGGGCTCGGTTTCAAGACGCATCAACTTGATCTGCCATTATCTCAATTCAGCGGAGGATGGCGAATGAGAGTCGCCCTGGCAAAAATACTATTGGAAAAGCCGGATCTGCTTTTATTGGATGAGCCGACAAACCACCTTGATATCGACTCAATAGAATGGCTGGAACAGTATCTCTATTCCTATGATGGCGCTGTCGTCATTGTTAGCCATGATCAGTATTTCCTTAATCGTCTTGTTACGAGCATTTTTGAAGTGAGAAGCAAGAAAATATTTCAATATGAAGGTAATTATGACGCTTACCTCGATCAGAGGGAAGAACAGATAGAACAACAACAAAGGACATACGAAGCCCAGCAAAAGATTATAGCCGATGCTGAAAAGTTTATCGATCGTTTCAGATATAAAGCGACGAAAGCCAAACAGGTACAGAGCCGCATCAAACAGCTTGAGAAAATGGACATGGTTGAAGAACCTGAACCTCAACAGGAAGAGATACATTTTCATTTTCCCGAGCCACCGAGGAGTGGGAAGGTTGTTCTGAATATTGATAATTTAATTAAAACGTATTCTACATCAGATGATAATAAACCTGTTAAAGTATTTACCGAAGGTCAGGATCTGGAGGTTGAAAGAGGTGATAAGATTGCTATCGTCGGTGCCAATGGAGCCGGCAAATCGACCCTGGCACGTATCGTTAATGGTATTGAACCTTTCGATGGAACACGTAAGGTAGGCCATAATGTGCAAATGACCTTTTTTGCACAACACCTGGCCGATGTCATGGAGTCGGGCAGGGAAGTTCTTGAAGAAATGGAATTATCGGCTCGCACACCGGAGGCAAGGGCACAGGTTCGAACTATTTTGGGTTGTTTCCTATTTACCGGTGACGATGTTTTTAAGAAGATAGATGTTTTGAGTGGGGGTGAGCGCAGCCGTCTGGCTTTGGCAAAAACATTATTAGAACCTGCAAATCTTCTCATTCTTGATGAGCCGACAAATCACCTGGACATTAATTCGAAAAATATCTTACTGGACGCGTTAAAAGAATTTCAGGGAACGGTTATTGCCATTAGTCACGATCGCCATTTCTTAGCGGGTTTCGCAACTAAGATATGGCGTGTGGAAAATGGACGTGTAAAAATTTATCCGGGTAATTATGAGTATTACCAATGGAAAAGAAAAAAGGAACAGGAAGAAGAATTAAAAAATTCTGGTAACGTTTCACCAAAAAAATCTGATTCTGCTAAGTCGGATGAAGGTAAAGTTGTTCCCCCAAAAGATATAAGCGGACCAAAATCGAAAGAACAAAAACGATTTGAGGCACAATTACGTAATCGTTTCAGTCAAAAAACAAAACCAATTCGGAATACAATCCACAAAATAGAAAAGAAAATTGATGAGTTGGAATCCCGGAAGGAAGAGCTGGAAGTAATAATGGCAAATCCGGAAATCTATCAAGATGGTGAAGCTGCCGGACTGACGATGGAATATCAACAGGTTGAAAGCGACTTAGATAAGATACTGGAAGAATGGGCGTTTAAAACGGAAGAACTGGAGCATATCGAAGAGCAGATCAAAGCTGAAATAAATGATTAATTTTCTGTGAGGAAGGGTTCCTCTTATACTTGCCACAGAATTACGCAGATCAATGCGGATAAAATTTTTGAAAAATGAATTTACTGTGATTTTACAGCGAATAGCTTTTAATCAATTTTGGGGTTGATAATAAATTGAGTAGGAATTGTAAAATCCAGAATTCCCAGACCGAATAAGGCATAATCATATTTCGCGGGATCATCCGGATCTAATTGTTGTAAACGTCGAGTGAGTTCAAGAACAGCTTTCCAGTTATTCTGTCTTCGTGAGAGAAGCCCCAGTTTCCGGGCATATCTGGCGACATGCACATCCAATGGAATTTTAAGTTCTGACACCGGCATAAAATCCATGATTCCCGGGTCTACAATACTATTTTTTCTCAGGCTCCATCGCAGGTAAAGATAAAGTCGTTTACAGGAACTGTTTTTATCGGTAGTGGCAATATGTTTTCTAACCCGATGGGGTGTTTCAGGATAAAAGGAGAAGAATTTTTCATGGAACACACCCATTAGTTCCCGGTGTTCGTTGTTAGCAAGTTGGTAACAGGATTCCCAGAAATTCTCAAATGAACCGTTTTCCTGAATGATCGCCGATAGGATCCGTATGATCCAGTAGATATCCGAATCTTTGAAAGTTCTGTGTTTAAACCCTTTTATATATGTAAAATCGGATTCAGAAAAGTTACCAATAAATTCACCGGGTTTATTATTCATTCGCTGAAGTAAATCCTCGACTTTAGCCAATACGATATCTCTCCTTCCCCAGGCCATAATAGCAGCAAAAAAACCGGCTAATTCCTGGTCTTTTTTATTGTTGAAGGCATGCATGAAACTTACCGGATCATGTTCGATGTATTCGGGCTGCTCAACGTTCCATACTAATTCATCGAGGTAGGGCTTTAGCTCTATCAGCTTTTTATCTGAAATTGTTTTAAATGGTTTTCGCACCGCCATGTTCTTACTCCGCTTCCTTAAACTTGTTGAGTAAGTTCTTCAATAAGTGTCCTGTTAGCCTTTGGAAAGGGATATTGATCCAGTTTGGTAATGGGAACCCATCGAATTTCCTGGCTGCTTTTCGGTTTGGGAGTACCGCTGATCAATGAACAGAAAAAAGCATGTAAGGTTATCGTGAAATGAGAATAAGCGTGTTTAAGATCCATCATTTTGGGACCTACAGTAACCTCTATATCTAGTTCCTCTTTAATCTCACGAAGTACCGTATCCTGGATTTTTTCACCATTTTCTTTCTTGCCCCCGGGAAATTCCCAAAGGTTTCCAAGCATGGCTTTTTCCGGTCGGAGAGCGATTAATACTTCTTTACGGTCATTTAATATAATCCCAACACCTATATGATGATGCGGCCTTTTTTTTGCACGGGATTTATATGGTAATCGATCATAAGCAGTTGTTTTATAAGCAACACAATCATTATTCAGTGGACAATTAAGACAATCCGGATTTGTCGGTGTACAAGTTACGGCACCCAATTCCATTATTGCCTGATTGAAATCGCCTGGTTCCTGATGATCTATTAATTCATCAGCTATTTTTTGGATATCATTCTTTACTTTGTTTTGCCGTACATCTTCCCCGATACCGAAATAACGTGCTAAAACACGGATAACATTTCCGTCAACAACGGCATATGGTTTATTAAAAGCGATGCTAAGGATAGCGGATGCCGTATAAGGGCCAATTCCTTTTAGCTTTGTAATATTATCCCAATTATCCGGGATATAACCGCTAAATTCATCTACTACCATTTTTGCAGCACTATGAAGATTGCGGGCCCGGCTATAATATCCCAACCCTTCCCAAACTAATAAGATATCGTGAATATCAGCCCGGGCAAGATCGAAAACAGTCGGAAATTGTTCGATAAATCGATTATAATAAGGTTCCGCTTGATCCACCCGCGTTTGTTGCAGCATGATTTCAGAAATCCAAATCTTATAAGGATCGCCGCAGTCACGCCATGGCATTTCACGTTTATTAGTGTTATACCATTTTAGAATTGACTGACTGAATGTCTTAGAATAATCCAAAACTATAAAAGATAAAATTCGATAAGTAGAGGCTTCTGATTCAATTATTGCCGTTGAATATTCACAACTGTTAATGTTACAGTTATGGAATTTGCGGCACCGTACTGATCGGTTGCTATGATCCTGAAGGTATTTTTCCCCACTTGTTGTAGTTGGGGTGTCCAGGTGAATTCGCCTGTTTTTTCATCAATTTGGGCTCCCTGAGGCAAATTTACGCCGAGATAACGAACGAGGTTTTTATTAGATCCATCGGGATCAACAGCGTGAAAATTTAAGGTGAATTTCTGTTTTACACCAATACTCATGGGTTGAACCGGAGAAAAACGCGGTGGTTGATTAAAATTTCGTACATGAACCATGAATGATGTACTATCTGTTTGACCATCATCACTCGTGGCTATTATCGTGAATTTATGCATACCCATGGCATTGGTGGAAGGCTGCCAGTAAAATCCGCTGCCCTTTATTTTTGCAGATTTTATTTCTGAACGATAATGAAAATGAAGATGCTTAACCGGGTAATTATTTTCGGTATTCAGCGCAAGTATTAATACATGAGGATACGGAATTGATTGCGTTTTTATAGGTACTAATTTGAGTTTATCAGGTATTGTATTCACTGATGCATTCATTTTACTGTTTGCAACAACAAGATCGTTAACCTGATTGTATTCACTCATCCAAAGCTTATTCTTACTGATTGTAAAATAATTACCAGCTTGCACATCATTCCTGAATGTAACGGGATTATGATCTTTTTGGGCGAGCCAGACTTGACCTGATTTACTTCGGATGACATAAAAACCTTTCCATACATCTATATGAACTACCGGTTCTCCAACAGAAAAATATTTGGTTGTGTTACCGGAATTGTCAATAGAATAGATATTACCGTCCGGCGTACTACCTAAGAGTTCATTATTAAGTAAGAAGATATGTTCCAGGTTTCGATTGACGGTAACTTGCCTGTTCAGTTTAACCGTGTCCTGATCAGCAGCATATTCGTAAATGGTATTATTTGTTCCCAAAGCAAGCAGTCGGTTTGGAGTATTTTCCAAATCAATTATAGAAGTTGATTCACCGGGCTTGATAAAATGTAGTGTGCTGTCGACAGCGGCCGGTGTTTGAAGGGATATCACTCCGATGCCTAAAGAATCCATGGCAAGATAAAGTGTATTATTGAGTCTGCCGGCATCCAATGCAGGTTCAGATAAATAAGTAGAAGAATATACTCCCAGTAATGAAGTTGGCTCAATAACAGTCAGACGTTTACCATTACCAAACAGATAGGCAAACCGGCTGTCTGCGGTCATTTCATCGCCTCTTTTTTGCATGCCAGGTGAAGAATAGAGCCATTGGAGGCTATCCTGATGAGCCCGGAAGACAATCAAACCATCAGATTTCGATAATACATATAAATGGGTCGGACTATTGACCATCGTCAATATGTTTGGTATTTGCAAAGTATTACTATCGCTTTTAACCAACTTCGGTTGTGCGGAGCATAATGAGAATCCCGCAAATAAGAAAAATGTACTAATAGAAAAATATTTGAATAATCGCTTCTTCATATAAATAATGAGCTTTATAACCAATGATGTCTTTTGTACCATAAGACAGTTTCCAATATGCCTTCTTCTAATCCGACCTGTTGCTGGTAATGTAAATCTTTTTTTGCTTTTGCTGTGGAACAGGTCCATTCCAAAACCATTTCATTTGCCTTTTCCCGATTAAAAACGGGGTAATATCCAAAAAATGATGCGAATTTTTCAGTCAGACTGGCAAGATTTTTTACCAGTTTAGTCTTTATATGTATAGGTATCAATTTTTTTCCAAGTGCTCTTGCCGTAGCTTTCATTATTTGATTCCAAGTGTAGGTTTCGTCGCTCGAAATAAAATAAGTTTCTACTCCCTTATGAGGATGATTAGCTGCCAGCCATAAACCTTGTACCACATCACGGACATGTACAAGTGAAATTCGTGGATTCTGGCCATCGCCAACGATTGGGCAGAAGCCTTTTGCAGCAATTTTAAAAAACGTATAAATTTGTTCTTCACGAGGGCCATAAACAGCGGCTGCTCTTAAAATAGTAATAGATGTGTCCGGTTCCGAAATTTTATGTATAATTTCTTCCATTTTTTTCTTCGATTCCCCATACATACTTACCGGGTGAAGAGGGTCTTGCTCATTAACGGGCCTGGAGATACTTGGACCAACTGCTGCCAGAGAAGAAAGCACAACTATTTTTTTTACATTTATTTTTTGAGCCAGACGAATCAAAACTTCAGTGGCTTCAACATTAACTAAATCGAATGTCTTTTTGTCAGGAGCCATGACCACAGCTGCCAGATGATATAATACATCAACACCATCGAGTCCTTTTTTTAGAGCATCCAAATCATGGAGATCTCCATTAATACGGGTATAATCTTTCCCTTCGAGCCATTTTTCATTATTTCGAACAAGACAACGTACTTCGACATTTTTGTCAATAAGTAAATCTATAAGGTGGCTTCCTATAAAACCGGTGGCACCGGTGATGAAGGCTTTCATGATTTTTTCGTATATTTATTAGTTATGTTAAAGAGAGAATATAAGTAAATATTGTCGTGTCTGATTATATCTAATGCATAATTTGAAATCGGATACTGTAGATCAAGTAGTAACATGATAATAATATAAATGGTAACCAATGATACGCCAACTTTTTAGGTGTATCGTCAAGAAGTTTTATGAAGGAATTAAGAGTCGCAATTTTTACAGGGAATTATAATCATATAGCTGATGGTGTATCGTTAACGCTGAATCGGTTAGTGAAATACCTGGAAAAAAATAATATACCGGTCATCGTTTTCGGACCAACAAGTGACAAGCCTGATATCAATCATGCAGGTGAATTTGTTCCCGTACCCTCACTGCCTATGCCGGGGCGGCCGGAATACCGGGTTACGGTAGGTTTTCCCGAAGAAGTGCAGAAACGTTTACGATCTTTTAATCCTACGCTAATTCATATTGCAACTCCTGATGTTTTAGGTTTTAGAGCCATGCGATTTGCACAGGCAAATGATATTCAGATTGTCGCATCATATCATACGCATTTCACCAGTTATTTGAAATATTATAATATGGAAATGCTTGAGATGCTTGGCTGGAAATACCTTGTTTGGTTTTATGAGCAATGTAAACATGTTTATGTCCCGGCTCCCTCAATGGCGGATGAGTTGTATAATAGAGGTATTAAGAATGGATTACGTATTTGGTCACGGGGAGTAGATTCCAACTTGTTTGCACCGGAAAAACGGAATATGAAATGGCGACACTCTTATGGAATCAGGGATGATGAGGTTGTCGTATCATTTGTTTCCCGCCTTGTATGGGAAAAGGATTTACAAACGATGGTCGATACCTTCAAAAAGATTTTCGAAGCCGATTCAAATATCAGAGCTTTGGTTGTTGGAGATGGACCGGCACGTAAAGAGCTCCAATATATGATGCGTGATGGTATATTCACCGGTTTTCTTCAGGGTGAGGAACTTGCCCGTGCTTACGCAAGTAGTGATATTTTCTTTTTCCCCTCCGACACGGAAACATTTGGTAGTGTGACACTTGAAGCTCTTTCCAGCGGTGTGCCTGCAGTCGTTGCCGATGCCACCGGTAGTAAATCGTTGGTAGAGTCAGGTGTTAATGGATTACTCGTACCACCAAAGAAAACAAATGAATTTGCGGAAGCAGTTGTAGATCTGGCACATAAGCCGGAATTACGTAAGCGTATGTCGGAGGCTGCCCGGCAAAAAGCGTTGGCCTATTCATGGGATACTGTAATGGCTAAACTCGTGAAAAATTACGAAGAAGCATTAGGTCAACCCCGGCCGGAATTAAAGTTCTGAGGTTATTTTGAAAATCTTGTATGTGTCACATTTACATCCTCCCAAAGATGCCGTCCTGGCAAATATGGGCGGCATGCAGCGTGTAAGCATGCAACTTGTAGACGAATTGAAACAACGGGATGATGTTGAATTAATTGATGTTACGCATGAAGTTTCCTGGAAGATGGCCGGACCAATGACGGCTTGGTTTCTCTTGAATCAATTATTTGAGCTGCCGGATTTAGTCAGACGGGAGAAACCGGATGTTGTTTTGTTTTCTTCGATGGTAACAGCGAGCCTTGCATATTTTTTGAGGAAAAAAATAAATGTGCCGATGATTACAATTAATCACGGGCAGGATGTAACATTACCAGTGAATCTGTATCAAAAGTTTGTACCAAGAATTTTTAAAAATATTGACGGCGTTATATCCGTATCGAGTGCTACGCGTGAACAATGTATAAAACGTGGTATGCATGAGGATAAAGGTGTGGCCCTGCCAAATGGTTTTCCGGTATCGGATTATAATAATCGGATAAACGATTCTGAATATTCCAGATGTTATTTGGAAAATAATTTCAATCTTGATCTGAAAAATAAATATTTATTATTAACCGTTGGTCGGTTAGTTCGGCGTAAAGGCCATTACTGGTTCATTGACAAAATTTTACCTAAAATATCATCAGATATAGAATATGTTGTTATTGGTGACGGCCCGGAATTGGAACATATTCGCAAACTGGTTGCAAATTCGCCGGTAGGTGGAAATGTAACGTTATTGGGCCGGCAACCTGACGAAGTTCTACAACATGCCTATACTGCGTCAGATCTATTTATAATGCCTAATATAAAGGTGCCCGGAGATATGGAAGGATTTGGGATTGTACTGCTCGAAGCTAATATTTCAGGCACACCTGTAATAGCCTCAGGTTTAGAAGGAATAAGAGATGTAATTAAACAAGGAATAAATGGTTACCAGGTGGAACCGGGTAATGATGAGATGTTTGCCCTAAAAGTTGATGATGTATTACAAAATGAATTAAATGTATTATCGGAACAATGCAGACCGTATGTAGTTGAAAATTTCAATTGGGAACATGTTGTTAATCAATATCTTAACTACATACACTTGGTTGTGGATCAATATCGCAGGCGAAATTGAAAACTCATTTCCGGGAAATTTGATTGAAAAAATATACTAGCTATATTAATAACTGAATTTTTAAAGATAAGTTGAAGGATTACACAAGAATGCCTAACTCCAAAACCGAAATAAAATCTAGCGATTTATTCGCTAAGGCCTACGAGTTTACCAAGGCGGAAGAAGTAAAAGCTGCTGGACTTTATCCTTATTTTAAGCCAATTACAGAAAGCGATGGTAATGTGGTGACAATTGAGGGTAACGAAGTCATTATGGCCGGATCAAATAATTACCTGGGATTGACCAGTGATCCGCGTGTTATAGAAGCAGCACAAAAAGCCATTCAGGAATATGGCACCGGCTGTACCGGATCACGCTATCTGAATGGAACACTTGATCTTCATTTAGAATTGGAGCAGAAGTTAGCCGAATTCATGAGAAAAGATTCTTGTGTGCTCTTCAGCACCGGCTATCAGACCAATGAAGGTTCAATTCAAACCATAGCGGGCAGAAATGATATCATCTTTTCTGATAAAGATAATCATGCTTGTATCGTAGTAGGTACATTATGTTCCAATGCAAAAACCATTCGCTATCAGCATAATGATATGGATCAATTGCGCAAGCTTCTTGAACGCGCCGATCCCAATGCAGGTAAACTGATTGTTAGTGATGGCGTATTTTCTATGTCAGGTTTATTGGCAAATGTTCCTGATTTATTGAAACTGGCTAAGGAATTTGGAGCTCGTCTTTATCTTGATGATGCCCATGCTATAGGCGTAATTGGTGAAGGTGGTCGAGGATCAGCCTCTACATTTGGATTGCTGGACGAGGTGGACCTGATTAGTGGTACATTCTCTAAGTCATTTGCTTCACTCGGTGGTTTCCTCGTTGGTGATCGGGAGATCATTGAATATGTACGACATTTCTCCCCGGCTCATATTTTTAGCGCGTCTATGCCGCCGGCCAATGTTATGACAGTGCTGAAATCCCTTGAAATTTTACAGGAAGAAACCTGGAGACTCGAAAGACTTGAAGAGATTTCCAATTACATTAGAAAAGGGTTGAAAGAACTCGGTTTCAATGTTTGGAACAGTCAGACACCAATCATACCTGTTGTTATTGGTGGAGTTATGCAATGTTTTGAATTTTGGCGTGATTTATTTGAAGCTGGTGTGTATGTTAATGCAGTTGTTCCACCTGCTGTTCCGAAGGGACAGTCGCTGGTGCGAACAAGTTACATGGCAACACATACTAATGATCAGCTTGACAGAATATTAGAAGCTTTTTATAAAGTAGGTGTTAAAAACGGTATTATTGATAAAAACGGTCATTCGCTAACATAAAAGGAATTTGAATCTTGAAAGATAATCCTGATGTAAACGGAATAACACTGGTATCCTCAAAGAAGGATGAAAAAGCATTTCTGAATTTCCCTTATCAGCTTTATGCCGGGGATAAAAACTGGATCCCTCCTTTGTATATGGATCAGAAGACGCTTATCAGCACTAAAAAAAATCCATTTTATAATGACGCTGATATTGCTTTGTTTTTAGCTCAATCGAACGGTAAAGTTGCCGGACGAATAGCGGCGATACATAACAAAAAGTTCAATGAATACCACGATACGAATGTGGGATTCTTCGGTTTTTTTGAATGTATTGATAATCAGTCCGTAGCTAACTTATTATTTAAAGTAGCTTCCGATTGGTTAAAGGAACGAAATTTAACGGGTGTTATTGGTCCTGCCAGCCCCGGTACGATGGATGAAATAGGAGTACTGATTGAAGGCTATGAATATGAACCAAGTATCCTGATGCCCTATAATAAAACGTATTATGATAAACTCATAAGCGGGGCCGGATATCAAAAAGAGATGGATCTTTTGGCATTCAGGGTGACCAATGATACGGTAGCGCTCGACAGGATAGACCGCGCAGAAGCGATTGTTAAAAGAAGACTTCCGAATTTAAAAATACGGGAAGTTAACCTGAAGAATTTTGATACCGAAGTTAAAATTATCAGAGAAATATTTAACAAGGCCTGGGCCAAAAATTGGGGTTTCACGCCGCTTTCTAAAGAAGAATTCCGGCATTTGGCTAAAGATCTCAAGACCATTGTTGATACTGATATCGCTCATGTTGCGGAAATTGACGGTAAACCCGTCGGCTTTTCAATAGCTCTACCTGATTTTAATCAGGCTCTGAAACATATAAATGGAAAATTATTACCATTCGGTATTTTTAAATTGCTCTATTACAGCAGAAAAATAGACCGCATTAGAACCGCTCTGATGGGGATTCTTCCTGAATACCAGGGTAAGGGTATCGATGCCCTACTACACAGGGAAGCTATCAGAAATGGCCTTGAAAAAGGATATACATCTTCTGAACTCGGCTGGGTGCTTGAAAATAATGTTGAGATGGTGCGAGTAGCTGAGAGAATAGGCGGCTCGGTCGAAAAAGTTTACAGAATGTATAAAAAAGAAATGTCGTGATCATGATTACGACTTTTCTTTTTTAAAGATAGGGAAGCGGTTCCCGAAAGTTGATACATTGGAATGTATGTAAAAAAATTGCTACTCGTCATGAAGTGAACTGAATTAGTTAAAATTAAACCGGCGGCAGGAAAAATAATGACCGGTTTCGGGACAAAAATTATAGGTAGTTTATTACTTGCACTAATCTTATTACTTGTAACCGGTTTTGATCGACCGGTAAGGTTTGAAAGTAGTATCGTGTTTTCTGAAACGACACACGATTTTGGTATAATCAGAGAGGGAGATATTGTTACGTATACTTTTTCATTTACCAATGAAGGTCAAAAAGCCGTTCATTTAACCTCGGCAAATGCAGCATGTGGTTGTACAACACCTTCTTTCACAAGTAAGGCGGTGCAGCCGGGAGATACAGGTTATTTAAAAGTATCTTTTAACAGTCATAAATTGCCGGGTAAATTTCATAAACGTATTGTTGTATCATTAGATCGAAGGCCTTATACAGTTACATTGTATATAGAAGGGACGGTACTGCCGACACCTTTGTCCGGTAAAGATGTCATCAAAATTGGTGGTTTAACTTTTTCTGAAGGCATAATTTATTTTGGTAATATCCATTTTGGAAGATTAGAAAAGAAAAGAATCAAATTGCAAAATTCCACAACTTATCCTATTCGAATAGATTCCGTCAAGGGACCGGATAATGTTGAAGTTACTTATCCTCATTTTGATCTTTTAACCGGCGACAGAGTTAAAATAGGTATTACTTATAATCCTCTGAAAACCCGGATCAATCACAGTTTAAATGATTCGATAACATTTATTACGAATGACAGTATAAATCCATACAAAACGGTATACCTGACCGGTTACATTTTGCCGGCACAAAAGAATAAGCAAACTGGGGGACCGGCTGTTACATTTTTTAAAGATTTGGTTAATATTGGTAATGTAATTCAAAATGATTCGGTAAATGTAAGGTTCCAATTTAAAAATTCCGGGAATCGCCCGTTAACGATCGGAAAATTGATGACATCATGTGGATGTACTATAGCGAAAATTTCGAAAAGGATTTACAAACCTGGAGAGACAGGTGTTATTAATGTAAGGATGAATACAAGTGGAAAATCCGGATTCATACAAAAGGAGATACGTGTAATATCCAATGCGGAAAATGAACCGGAGCATCAACTTGTTGTACAATGCAATGTTATACAACATCCGTCAGTTAAAACAATGACGGATGACATGAATAATGGAAAGATTCTTATTTTTAAAGGTAAATGTCGTTCCTGTCATGTCAACCCGGGTAAAGGGAAAATGGGATCCGCTTTATATGAAGCTTCCTGCCGGATGTGTCATGGTGCAGTGAATGGACATGATGATGAATATCATCCCGGAATAAAACTTAATACCCGATATTTGGAATCAATAAGCAAAAAAAAATTGTTCAAAATGATAAGTAAGGGAACATCAAATAATACGAATAGACAGATGATGCCCGGTTTTTTAAAGAAAAATGGCGGACCGCTGTCTGTTAATCAGGTGCATTCCCTTGTAAAATATTTAAAATCGATCCAATTAACATATTAAAAATATTAAGAAAATGAGTGATTATAGAATAGAAAAAGATTCAATGGGAGAGATTAAAGTCCCTGCAGACGCTTATTATGGTGCACAAACTCAGAGAGCAGTAAATAACTTCCCGATTAGCGGATTTATCTTTCCAGAGCAGTTTATACAGGCGTTGGGTTATATTAAAAAAACTGCTGCAACCGTAAACAATGATCTTGGTAAGCTGGATAAAGATATCGCCAAATATGTTATCGCAGCTTCTGAAGAAGTGATCGATGGGAAATTCGATGATCATTTTCCTATAGATATTTATCAAACCGGATCCGGCACATCGACCAATATGAATGCCAACGAAGTAATCTCCAAAAGAGCTAACGAATTGGCAAAAAAAGATGGTAAAGACGATATTAAAATACATCCGAATGATCACGTCAATTATGGACAAAGTTCAAACGATGTAATTCCTACTGCAATTCGTATCTCTGCTTACTTGATGGCTCAGAATAAGTTGATCCCATCCCTGAATCATTTGAAAGAGACATTTTTAAAAAGAGGAGATGAGTTAAAGGATATTGTGAAAACGGGCCGGACTCATTTGATGGACGCTATGCCGGTAACGTTTGGACAAGTGTTCGGTGGGTATGCACGTCAAATGCAATTGGGCGTTGACCGTGTTGATTCGGCTATGATACGCCTTGGAGAATTACCCCAGGGCGGAACGGCTGTCGGTACAGGATTAAATACTCATCCGGAATTCGGTAAAAAGTTTGCTGCACAAATAAGTGAGTTTACAGGTGGTAAATTTAAAGAAACAGAGAATCATTTTGAGGCACAGGGAACAGTTGATACCCTTGTTGAACTGAGCGGTCAACTAAAAACGATTGCCGTAAGTTTGATGAAAATAGCCAATGATTTACGCTGGATGAATTCCGGTCCCAATAGTGGAATTTCTGAAATTACACTGCCGGCATTACAACCCGGATCGTCCATTATGCCCGGCAAGATAAATCCGGTTATTGAAGAATCAGTTACGATGGTAGCTGCGCAAGTTATAGGGAACGATTCAGCTATTACTATTGGCGGACAGGCTGGTAATTTCGAATTGAACGTTATGCTGCCGGTTGTCGCATTAAATCTACTGCAGTCGCTGAAATTACTCGCAAATGTTTCCAAAAATATGGCGGATAAATCGATTGCTAATCTGACGGTCAATACCGGGAAGATTAAAGACAAACTGGAAAAGAATCCCATTCTTGTAACAGCTCTTAATCCTATTATCGGATACGAAAAAGGTGCTAAAATTGCTAAAAAAGCATTCGCCGAAGGAAGAGCTTTAAAAGAGGTCGCAAAAGAGATGACCGATTTGTCGGATGAAGAACTTAATGACGCACTTGATCCGATAAAAATGACCCGCGGAGGTTTTACTGAATAAATATCTTTGATACGTGTGATTGACGTGATAAAATTAATTACGTCAATCACTTTTTCATTTTATAATATATTAATAAGCATTTAATAAATTTTGTAATGTGTAAGTAGGAAACCGGCCAAAAGAGTTAAAATGTGTGTGGAAAAAATAGAATTTTGTGAAATTTATGAGTTACTCTTATTATTTAACCTATGGTCGGGTAAGTATATTAAATATATTTGGCTAATGGCCGGGAAGGTCTAATTTATTGAGGAGAAGATGGAAAATACACAGACTGCAAAAGCGAGAAAAAAAACAATGACTGACCAAATAAACAGGGAAGAGATATTAGAAGATTACAGAATGGCAGTCATAAGCAGGGAGTCGTCAATATTAGGGCGAAAAGAGACATTAACGGGTAAAGCGAAGTTTGGAATATTTGGGGATGGTAAGGAAGTGCCTCAAATTGTCATGGCGAAATATTTTAAAGAGGGAGATTTCCGGTCAGGTTACTACAGGGATCAAACCTTCATGATGGCCATTAATCAATTGAATGTTCAGCAATTCTTTGCACAACTTTATGCTCATGCCGATGTGGAGGCCGAACCGAATTCCGGTGGACGACAGATGAATTGCCATTTTGCCACGAGAAGTTTAAATGATGATGGTTCGTGGAAAGATTTAACGAAAATGAAGAATACTTCACCCGATATATCACCTACAGCCGGACAAATGGCGAGGTTATTGGGTCTTGCACATGCATCAAAAATTTATAGAGGTAATGAGTTATTAGATGGTCACAGCAAATTTTCCAATAAGGGAAATGAAGTTGCATTTGGCACTATTGGCGATTCCAGTACTTCCGAGGGCGTATTCTGGGAAACAGTTAATGCGGCAGGTGTACTACAAGTACCAATGGTTTTATCAGTATGGGACGATGGATACGGTATTTCTGTTCCTAAAAAGTATCAAACGACAAAAGAAAGTATTTCTACTGTTTTACGTGGTTTCAAGCGAACTAAAACACAACCGGGTTTTGAAATATTCACTGTTAAAGCCTGGGATTACGAAGCCCTTTTAGAAACTTATGAGAAAGCTGTAAAAATAGCACGTAAAGAACATATTCCTGTACTCGTTCATGTACAGGAAGTAACGCAGCCACAGGGTCATTCAACCTCGGGTTCCCATGAAAGGTATAAGTCGAAAGAGCGGCTGCAGTGGGAAAAAGAATATTGCTGTAATCGTAAACTCCGCGAATATATCATTGATAAAGAACTGGCAACACCAGAAGAGCTGGATAAAATAGAAAAAGATGTACAGCGGTATGTATCTCAGGAGAAGCAGAAAGCATGGAAATCGTTCAGGGAACCAATTGAAAGAGAGAAGAAAGAAGTGCTTTCGATATTGGAAAAATTTCAAAATGAGACTAATAATTCAGATGATATAATTGCCATAAAAAAGGATCTGAAGACGGCGATGCTTCCAATCCGGAAGGAAATTTTCTCGACGGTTAAGAAAGCACTTCGGGTTACGGCTGGTCAGGATTTTGAAGCTCGTAATGAACTCATTCAATGGCTTAGGAAACAGGAAGAAATTAACAGGGATCGGTATGATTCACACGTGATTAGTGAATCGGAATGGTCTCCTCTGAAAATCAGGGAGATTAAACCTAAATACGATGAAAATGCCAAGATGGTAGACGGAAGGGTTGTTCTTCGTGATAATTTCGATATTCTTTTTGACAGAGATCCTTCTATTCTGGTTTTCGGTGAAGATTCTGGGAAATTGGGTGATGTAAATCTTGGCCTGGAAGGTCTTCAGGAAAAATACGGAAAATTAAGAGTCAGTGATACCGGTATTCGGGAAACAACGATTGTGGGACAGGGTATCGGTATGGCCATGAGAGGACTCCGGCCTATTGCCGAAATCCAATACCTGGATTATCTCCTATATGCTTTCCAGACTATAAGTGATGACCTCACTACGGTTCATTACCGGACAAAAGGTGGACAGAAAGCGCCTCTCATTGTACGCACAAGGGGACATAGACTGGAAGGTATCTGGCACTCCGGTTCACCCATGGGATTAATTATTAATGGAGTAAGGGGATTACATGTTTGTGTTCCAAGAAACCTTACTCAGGCTGCTGGTTTTTATAATACTTTGTTACAGGGGGACGACCCTGCTTTAATTGTTGAGCCATTAAATGCCTATCGATCCAAAGAAAAATTACCGGTGAATCTTGGGGAATTCACAACCCCGCTTGGAATACCGGAAATCGTTTCTGAGGGCTCCGATATTACAATTGTATCTTATGGGTCGACTTGTAATATCGTAGCGTCTGTAGTAAAAGATTTGGAGCGTACAGGCATATCAGCTGAGCTGATAGATGTTAGAACTCTGTTGCCATTTGATATTAACCACATGATTGTGGAATCCCTGAAGAAGACAAACAGGATCTTATTTGTAGATGAAGATATGCCGGGCGCTGCAACGGCCTTTATGATGCAGAAAGTTCTGCAGGAACAAAAAGGGTATTTCTATCTGGACTCGGAGCCATACGCGTTATCTGCTAAGGAACACAGGCCTGCCTATGGTTCTGATGGTGATTATTTTTCAAAACCGAATACTGAAGAAATTTTTGATGCCGTTTACCGGATCATGCATGAGGCAAATCCTCAAAAATATCCAGCTATATATTGATTTTGATTTTTCTTTAAATGGTATTTGGGAACCACTTAAATCGGTGGTTCCTTTTTTTTTATCAAAGTTTTG
>Ga0102944_1000313_pt1 | contig 38425 bp, 36 predicted proteins | sample SalPonD_shore_MG_FD_78172 | JGI IMG/M metagenome (GOLD analysis project Ga0102944, IMG submission 78172) | Salt pond soil microbial communities from South San Francisco under conditions of wetland restoration - Salt Pond MetaG... | ecosystem: Environmental > Aquatic > Marine > Intertidal zone >... | reverse complement strand
TCCGGGCCTTTGTCACGGATCCATGACGTGCCGGAGGGTGTCCAGGTCGCGCCGCACGCACGCCGCGTCCTGCTCGAACTGCGCGTCGGTCATCCCGGGGGCGCGGACGAGGGTGAACAGCACCTCGCTGCCACCGCCGTTGGGGATCACCCGCATCGAGACGTGAATCGGGTCGCCGCCATCGACGGGTGTGAGGTCGTGATCGAGTACCCCGAGCGCGTTCTGCGCGGCGAAGCGCAACGTCATCGGGCCCTGCGGCGTGCGCACGATCCACCGCCCGCCTATCCTTTCCAGGGTGTCGCCGAGGCCGCTGGCCCAGCGGGGGAGGTTGGCCGGTTCGGCGACGAACGCAGCCACCTCGGTCGGCGCACGCTCGATGCGAACGGTGAGGGTGCGGGACTCGCGTGTACGTTCCATGGCCATCGTCCGTGTCGCCGGGCGCCGGCTTGCGGTCGCAGTGGTTCTGCCGCAGTGTTCCGGCATCATGTTGCGAATCTCGCGCAATGTCACGATTCCCGAGGACGAGATCGAGCTCACGGCGGTCCGGGCGCAGGGGCCCGGCGGGCAGAACGTGAACAAGGTGGCGACGGCCGTACAGCTGCGCTTCGACGTTCGCGCCTCGTCGTTGCCCGATTTCTACAAGCAGCGGCTGCTGCGCCTGTCGGACCACCGGATCACGAAGGAAGGGGTGGTCGTGATCAAGGCGCAGGCGCACCGCAGCCAGGAGCGTAACCGGGACGACGCGCTGGCCCGGCTCGAGGCGCTGATCCGCGAGGCCGCGGTCACGCGCAAGACGCGACGGCCGACACGCCCGAGTCGAACGGCGCGAAGGAAACGCATGGACGAGAAGAAGCGGCGCGGACGCACGAAATCACTGCGCAGGCCGCCAGGAGACGGGTGATGGACGCGCACCGTCCGAGCCGCATACGGTGCGTGGTCCTGGCGCTGGCGGCGCTGGCCGGGGGGTGTCAGACCGCACCGCATCCACCCGCCGCGCTCGAGCCGGCCGCCGGCCCGATCACGTTTCCCGCGGACCAGTACCACCGGCTTGCACAGCGTGGTCCGGTGTATGTCGTCGATGCCGACGCCTCGCGCGTCGCCATCTACGTCTATCGCACGGGGCCGCTCGCCCGTCTCGGGCACAATCACGTCGTCATGGCCACGCGCATGCGCGGCGCGATCTATCTGCCTGACGATCCGGGTGATGGACGTTTCGATCTCGTACTGCCGGTGGAAGGGCTCGCGCTGGACCGCCCCGAATGGCGCCGGGAGACGGCCGGGGCCTTTGACGGCACCCTCTCTGCGGACGCGATCGAGGGAACACGAAAGAACATGCTCGGCGCGGACGTGCTCGATGGCGACCGGTATCCGCGCATCGCGATTCGTGCGACCTCGGTCGCGGGCGGGTTGCCGGTGCTCACCGTGAAGGCCGACATCGTGCTGCACGGCGTGCGCAACAGCGTGGAGGTCCCGGTCCGGGTCACGCGCGATGGCGATCGCATCGCGGTCGAGGGCCAGTTCCGGATCCGGCAGACCGATTTCGGTATCGAGCCGTTCAGCGCGGCCGCCGGCGCCCTGCGCGTCGGGGACGCCCTCGGCATCCATTTCCGGCTGGTGGGCGAGCACAGCGCGGACCCGTTCCCGACAACGGGCGAGTGAACACGTCCAGGCGATGCCCGCTCCCGGGGGCTGCCGCCCGGGCGACGGGGAGGGCGCAAACGCCGGCATGGCCGGACGCGGTGCGGGACGCCGCGACCGGGATTGATCGTGGATGCCCGCGTCGACGCCGGCGCGTTGCCGGGGGCGTCCGTGCGATGGAACATGCCCCGGTCGATGCACCGCTGCAGGTGAAAGGATAGCCTGATGATCGACCGCGATTACTGCGTCACGATGGCGCGCTACAACCGGTGGATGAACGAGCGCCTCCACGACGCCTGCGCCGGGTTCCCGGACGCCGATCGGCGCCGCGACCTCGGCGCGTTCTTCCGCTCGATACACGGCACGCTCAACCACCTGCTATGGGGCGACCGGGTGTGGATGAGCCGGTTCACCGGCGGTGCGCCACCGTGGAGCGGCGCCGGCGACGAAATCTGCCACGACTTCGACGAATTGCGGAGCGAGCGGGCGAGGACCGATGCCGCGATCCTGGAATGGGCCGGAATACTCGACGAGGCCTGGTTGCGCGCGCCCTTTACGTGGACGAGCGGCGTGGACGGGGCGGCGCGCACGCATCCGGCGTGGGTTCTGGTGGCGCACCTGTTCAACCACCAGGCCCACCACCGTGGGCAACTCACCACGTTGATGATGCAACTCGGTCGCGATCCCGGCGTGACCGATCTGCCGTGGATGCCGGGGCTCGACCAGGCGGTTGTGTAGGTACGGCGTCTGCTCGCAGCCGCGGTCACCGTGGGCCGGGATTCGGCCCGAGACGATTCGCCGCGCTATTTCTCGCTGTCGAGCATGCTCATCTGCGCGGGCGCATAGCGCTCGCCCGCGACGGCATCCGCCGGTACAGCGGCCTCGATGCGCTGGAGGTCGTCGGGTCCGAGCGTGACGTCCATCGCTGCCAGCGCCTCGTCGAGCTGTTCGCGCCGACGGGCACCGATCAGCGGGACGATCTCGTCTCCCTGGGCGTTGACCCAGGCGATCGCCAGCTGCGCGACCGTGATTCCCTTGTCCTCCGCGATCGGGCGCAGGGCGTCCACCAGTGCCAGGTTACGGTCGAGGTTTTCACCGCCGAAGCGCGGCATGTGCGAGCGCAGGTCGGCCCGGTCCGCGCGGTCGCGCGTCCAGCGTCCGCTGAGCAGGCCGCGCGAGAGCACGCCGTAGGCGGTGATCGCGACGCCGAGCTCGCGTGCCGTCGGCAGGATGTCGCGCTCGATGCCGCGGCTGAACAGCGAGTATTCGATCTGCAGCTCGCAGACCGGGTGCACCGCGTGCGCGCGTCGCAGCGTGTCGGCGCTCGCCTCCGACAGGCCCGGGTGGCGCACGTGCCCGGCGTCGATCATCCGGCCGATCGCGCCGATCGTTTCCTCGATCGGCACGTCCGGGTCGACGCGGGCAGGCTGGTACACGTCGACGTAATCGGTGCCGAGGCGCTGCAGCGTGTAGGCAAGCGACGACATCACGGCCGCCGGACTGCAGTCGACGCCCACGAAGCGCCCGTCGGGCGCGCGTTGCGCACCGAACTTCACGACGATGGTGACGTCCTCGCGGCGTCGGTCGGCCAGCGCCTCGCGAATCAGCAGTTCGTTGTGGCCCATGCCGTAGAAGTCGCCCGTGTCGAGCAGGGTAATGCCCGCGTCCAGCGCTGCATGCACGGTCGCGATGGATTCCGCGCGATCGGATGCGCCGTACATGCCCGACATCCCCATGCAACCGAGGCCGGCGGCGGATACGGACGGACCCGTGCGCCCGAGCGGTCGATCTTTCATCGCTGCGTCTCCCTGCCCCTGCCCTGATGCCGGCACGATAGTGCGCGACCGGGCGGAGCTCAATCCTGCCCGGCGGGCCGCGTGCCGCGGTCGCCACGGATCGCATGCACGATCAGCCCGATCGCCGCAATCGCGGCGAATGCGGCGCCGGCCAGGAAGGTTGTGGCCGGGCCCAGCAGGCTCCAGAGACCGCCTGCGATCACGCTGGCCAGCAGCAGGGCGCCGCCGCTGACCAGGTTGAAGATGCCGAATCCCGTGCCACGCAGCGCGGCCGGCGCCGTCTCCGCGACGAGCATGGACAGCAACCCCTGGGTCAGCGCCATGTGCAGCCCCCAGAGAGCGGCACCGGCGAACGCCTCCAGTGGCGTCGCCGCCGCCGCGAGCACACCGTCCGCCGCGACCAGCACGAGCAGGCCGAGCAGCAGCAGCGTGCGCGACCGCAGGTGATCGGCCGCCCTGCCGGCGGGATACGCCCCGGCCGCGTACACCACGTTCATCGCAATCATGATCAACGGCACGTACGCGATTCCCAGCCCGACATCGTTGGCACGCAGTACCAGGAAGGCCTCGCTGAACCGCGCCAGCGTGAACACGGCGCCGAGCAGCACGACCAGCCAGTAGCGCCGCGGGAGGTGTCGCGCGTCTGCGAGGGACACGGGCGTCCGGGTGCCGTCGGAATCCTGCTCGTGGCGTGGCTCGCGCAGGTACAAGGCGAGCAGCGTCACCGCAATGAATGCGGGCACGACCGCCACCCACATCACCGCCCGGATGTCGTTGGCCCACCAGAGCATGAGGAGCACGGCCAGCAGCGGACCGGTGAATGCGCCCACCGAGTCGAGCGCCTGGCGCAGGCCGTATGCGGCGCCGCGCAACGCGGCGGGCGCGATGTCGGCAACCAGCGCATCGCGCGGGGCCCCGCGGATGCCCTTGCCCACGCGATCGACGAAGCGTGCGCCAAGGACCCAGCCGATCGAGTTCGCCAGCGGGAATACCGGCTTGGTGCAGGCCGCGAGACCATAGCCGAGCACCAGCAGTAACTTGCGGCGGCCCAGCCAGTCGCTGAGCGCGCCGGAGAACACCTTGGTAACGGCGGCCGTGGCCTCGGCGACGCCTTCGATGATGCCGACGGTGAGCATCGACGCACCCAGCACCGAGGTCATCAGGATCGGCAACAACCCGTGGATCATCTCCGAGGAGACGTCCATGAACAGGGAGCCGAATCCCAGGATCCAGATGCCGGTCGGGAGGGTGCCCGTGCGCAAGCCGGGGCGATTCGTGGTCATGCGTTCGGGGCCTGCATCGTCCGATCGCGCCGCGCTGCGGGACAGGTGTCCAGCATGAGGGTCGTGGCCGCCGCGCGCAATGTGGCCGATCGCGGGCCGCAGCCGGGGCGAGCGGCCCCGGGCTCAGGCTACGGCGCGTGGTATCCCCGGTTCGCCGAAGCCGCACTCGAGTGCGGCACGGTCCCATTGCGCCGCATCGGCTGCTGCCTCGTAGGTGCTCTCCAGGAAGGCGAGCAGGGTCGCGTCGGGGTCGGCGGCGGTACGCACCGCCTCGTAGGGCAGGATGAACTCGCCGAGGCCTGCATCGAAATACGCGGTGTCGGGCTGAATGCGGGCTGTGGCGAATCCATTCGGCACGGGATAGGCGTACGCGTAGAAGGCCGCGTCGACGCCGCTGCCGCCGGGCCAGAAGCCGGCGCTGCTCACCTCGTGCGAGTACGCCTCGCGGGTGATGGCATCCGGCAGCCCCGGAACGCCGCCGGGATGCATCGGCGCGCGTCGCCCCGAGAAGCGGGTGACGGCGAGGTCGAAGCTGCCCCAGAACAGGTGCACCGGGCTTGCCTTGCCGAGGAAGCCCGAACGGAACCGCTTCAGCACGCGGTCGGCGTGCAGGAGGACGTGGTGGAAGCGCTCCACGGCATGGTGGTCGTACGGCCGGTCCGCGCGGTCCTCGCGGAACGGAACGGCATCCGGGATCTCGTTCGGTCGGGCGTGGATTCGCACCGGAAGCCCGAGCTCGTTCAGGGCCTCGATGATGCCGGCATGGAAGTCCGCCATCGATTGCGCCGTGAGCGGCAGCATGCGTTCCGCGCCGTCGTCGGACTCGATGATCAGGCAGTGGTCCACCAGGTCGAAGTCGATCTGGAAGCTGCGCTGTCCGTGGGGAATGGGCGAGGTCGTCAGACCCCGCGTCGTCACATAGAGCGTTGAGTGCCAGCCATGGTTGAGCCACGGCGTCTGCGCAACCCGGACCTTGCCGACGATCTGGGCTCGCAGGTGCAGCGCGGTGCAGGTGTCCTTCCAGTCGGCGTACGGCAGCGCGGGCCAGGCCGTCGATGCCTCCGGTCCCGCCTCGCCTCGCGCAGCCATGACGCGCGTCCTCTCTCGCGGGATCGATCCGCTCCGATCCTTATAGGCCGTCCCGGCCGAATTGCCAGTCGCGACCGGCGAGATCAGATGCGCACGAAGTAGGGCACGGCGATCAGCCCGACACCGACGGCGACGAGCAGCACGGTGCTGGTAACGAAGTAGGGAAAGACCATCAGTGCGATGCCGACCGCGAGCGGCACCGGAGCGCCCTGCTTCTTTCCGTAGATGAAGAAGCCGACCCCGATCGATCCGAAGATCACGCCCCACAGCAACCACGCCTGGCTTTCCACGAATGCGTCCGTCCGCTCATGTCCCCGGGTGGAATCCGCAAGTGTACGCCGCGATCCGTCGCGCACCCACTGCCACCGGTCGGTCCGTCGGCCGCGCCGGTCCATGCGCACGCGTTGCGCGCGCCGAACATGGATTCACGCGGGAAATTGACGGGTGTCATGCCGCGCACGTCGGCGGGGGAGTAACCAGCAATACGGGGGCGCCCATCCCGGGCGCCCGGGGTGTTCGGCACGCCGCGAAGCGCGCGTGCCGGCCCACGCTCCCGTTGGGGGGGATGTGACATGCGTATGCGAATTCTTGTCGCGGCGGCCGCGGCCGTCGCGCTGACGGTATCCGGCTGCGCGGCCGACCGGCCGAACGAGGGGGCGGGGATGATCATCGGCGGCGCTCTCGGTGGTCTCCTCGGGTCGCAGGCCGGCCGGCATCACGACAACGTGACCGCGATCATCGTGGGCACGCTGGCCGGCGCGGCCATCGGGGGCGCCATCGGCCGCTCGATGGACGAAACCGATCGCCTTCGGACCGCGGCCACGCTCGAGAACGTGCGTACCGGTGTCTCGAGCAACTGGCGCAACCCGGATACCGGCAATCAGTACACCGTGACGCCGACGCGGACCTACGATTCGGGGACGGGGCCGTGCCGCGAGTACACCATGGACGCGATCATCGGTGGCCGGGCCCAGAAGGTCTACGGCACCGCTTGCCGCCAGGCGGACGGCAGCTGGAAGATCCAGAGCTGACGGGGCGAGCGCCCGGCCCGGTGGCGCAGACCCCGTCGCCGCGAGCCGGATTCGCCGGGTCGGCGCCGCCGGTCCCGCCATGACAGGGCAAGGGTGGTCCGCTGCGCGGTCGCGCGGGCCACGCTTCGCGACGCGGTCGTCGCCGGGCCCGGCGCTGGCAATCCGCCACTGCCCCCGCCGCGTATCCGCGCCCGCGTCGTGCTGCTGCCACCTCGCCGCTGCGGTGCTATCGTCGTTTCGCATTCAACGGATGCGTCCGCCCGTTCGCGGGCCCGGGGCGAGAGCACGCCATGCAAGATGCGCAGGCACCACGTGACCGCACGGCGAATGCCGCGGTCCGTCACGACGCGATCCTCGCGGACCGCCGCGGCACGGGCGCGAGCATGCCGGAGGCGCTCGCGGCACACCTGTCCGGACCGGCGGCGGCCGCGGCGATTGTCGAGGGCGAAGCGCGCGATGCGGCCGCGCTCGTCGCGGCCGCAACGGATCGCTTTCGTGCCGAGCATCCGGGGGCGTTCGTGTTCTTCCATGACGCCGGCGCCGGTGGCGACACGGCCGAGGTCGCGGCACTCTACCGTCGACTGCTGACCGCGGTTCGCGACCACTGCCACCTGCGCGAACCGCTGCCCGACACTCTCGAGGGCCTGCGTGCCTACCTGCCGAACTGGCTGGCCCGCGCCGCCGCGCATGGGGGTGCGCTGGTGGCGGTCGCCGGCTGCGATCGTGTCGATCGTGACGCGTTCGATCTGCCCGACCGGTATCGCCCTCCGGGTCTGCGCATGCTGCTGGCTTCCGCGGAACCGGCCCGCCTCCCATCCGACTGGCCGGCGTGGGACGCGCCGCCGGCAAGTGAGGCGCGCACCCGCTCGGCCATCGACGACGCGCTGGCCGTCGTGGCGCGCGAGCTCGACGGGACCGCGGACGGGGCCGGCGCGCGCCTGGTGGCCCTGCTCGCGGCCGCGCGCCGGGACCAGGGCCTCGCGCTGCTCGCGGACGCACTCGGGCTGCCGCCGGACGTCGTGGCCGCCGCACTGGCAGCCGCGCCGGCGGCCCTGCGGTTGTCGCACGAGGGCGTCGTCCACCCCCTCGGACGCGTCGTGGCGGAAGCGCTTGCGCACCGGGCGGGCCCGGCGCGGGTCGCGGCCGCGCACCGCCAGTGGGCGACCCGGTTGCCGGGCGATGCCGCGTGGCACCTGGCGCGTGCCGGCGACATGGCCGCGCGCGAGGCGTTGCTGGACGACGCCGATGCGTGGATGGCACTGGCGACGGGGCCGGCCCGCATCGACCTGCTCGACGGTTGGCCGGGCGAGCGTCTCGTGCGCGCCGCGCTGGCGGCGGCCGGGGCGGCCGGGACGGACGCCGCACGCGCGGCCCGCATCGAGGCAGCGGTGGATGTGCTCGAGGCGCTCGGCGCGACCGAGCGCCTCGACGAGCTGCTGCGGACGGGCACCGGTCTGCGCGAACGCACGGACGGTCCGGCGGCGCCCGTGACGGCGGCCGCGCTCGATCGTTGGGCCGCCTTCCGACTGGATCGGGGGGATTACGACGAAGCCCGGCCGCTGCTCGAACGCGCGTTCCGGATCCGCGAGGCGGCGCTGGGAAGCGATCACCCGGACACGACTGCCACCGCGCATCGCCTGGCGCTCCTGCACGAAGCGCAGGGCGACGTGGACGCGGCCGAGCGGGCGTATCGCGGTGCACTGGAGCGCGCGGAAGCGGTGGGCCAGTCCGGTCCGGACCTCATCCCCCACCTCGTGAACCTCGCGGCGCTGCGCAAGGCGCGCAATGCGCTCGATACCGCCGAGCCCATCTACCGCCGCGCGCTGCGGATCGCGGACGAGGCGCTCGGCCCGGACCACCCGACCACCGCGGCCTGCTGCGACAACCTGGGCGGCTGCCTGTACGCCGGCCACGATCTCGAGGCCGCCGAGCAGGCGTACCGGCGTGCGCTCGAGATATCCGAGCGCATCTTCGGGCCGGCGCACGAGGCCACCGGCGCCGCACTGCACAATCTCGCGACCACGCTCGATGCGCAGCAGCGCTTCCGGGACGCGGAGACGTACTACCGGCGCGCACTGGACCTGCGCCGGGTCGCGCTGGGCGATGATCACGAGGACACGCTGAGCACGCTGCACAACCTCGCCGCGGTGCTGGAGTCGACGGGGCGTGCCGACGAGGCCGAGGATTTCTATCGGCAGGCCGTCGCCGGCTGGGAGCGCCTCGTGGGTGCGCGCCATCCGGCCACCGCCACCAGCATGAACAACCTGGCCGACCTGCTGCGCGAGCGTGGCGCGCTCGTCGAGGCCGAGGATCTCTACCGGCGCAACCTCGAGACCTGGCACCAGCTGCTCGGCGATGAGCATCCGAACACCCTGATGACGATCGTCGAGCTGGCGACCCTGTATGCCGACGCCGGCCGGGCGGATGCCGCGCGGCCCATGCTCGAGTATGCGATCGAGACGAGCAGGCGGGTGATGGGCGCGCAGACGCTCACGCACGTGAACGCCGTGTGCCGGCTCGCGACGCTGCTGCGCGACGCGGGTGAGCGCGAGCGCGCGCGCACGTTGCTGCAGCAGACGCTCGATGCCGCGGAAGGCACGCTGGGGATGATCTCGCCGCGGGTGCAGAAGGTACGGCGGCAGCTCGAGGCACTGGATGGCGGCGGTTGAGGGGCGCCCACCGGGCCGGTGGCGGGCGCGACTACTCGGTATTCTCGGCGGTCTTCTCCGCCGTCCTGCGCTGCTCGTAGCGCAGCGCGGCGCGCGCGATGTGCCCGCTCGACCCGGTCTCGACCCACTGCTCGACGCGCCCCACGTCGCCGATCGGGGTGTGAGAGCCGAACGAGTCGAGCAGCACGATGGCCAGCTCGTGGCCGTCGATCTCGGTGACGACCGCGAGGCAGCGACCGGCCTCGTTCAGGTAGCCCGTCTTGCTCAGGCCGATGTTCCAGCGGTTGCGGTAGACCAGGGCATCCGTGTTGCCGTAGTGCAGCGTGTATTCCGGGTTGCGGAAGTGCACGGCGTAGTACGAGGTGGTCGTGTACTCGCGGATGTGGTCGTACTGCGCGGCCGCCTGGATCATGCGCGACAGGTCGGCGGCGGTCGATTGCGTGCGCGGCGAGAGGCCGGTCGGCCCGGCGAAGTGCGTATGCTCCATGCCGAGCGATTTCGCCTTGGCGTTCATCGCGTCGACGAAGGCGTCCAGGCCGCCGGGGTGATGGCGCGCCAGCACGTAGGCCGCGCGATTCTCCGACGCCATCAGCGCGATCCGCAGCAGATCGCCCCGCTGCAGCTCGGAGCCCAGGCGGATGTGCGAGTAGGCGTTGTTCGGCGCCTTGTGGTGTCGCTTCACGATCGTGAGCCATTCGTCGAGCGGCTCGCCCGAGTCGAGCACGACCATCGCCGTCATCAGCTTGGTGATCGACGCGATCGGTACCCGCTCGTCCGCATTCTTCATGTACAGCATCACGCCGTTGTCCATGTCCGCGATGGCCGCGTGCACGGACCCGAGCTGCAGGTTCGCGGTATCGAGCGACGCGAGGTCCCCGGGGGTCGCGTTGTCATCCGCGCGTGCGGGGTTGCCGACGGCCGTGACGGCGAGCGCCGCGGCCAGTGCGATCAGGCGGTTACGCGTCGATCGGGACATGGTTGCTTGCGAGGCACCGGGGGCCGGGTCACGGGCAAGCGCGTATCCTAGCGCAAAGTGCCGCCGTGTGCCGCCCGGACCCGCTCAGCGCTCCGGAAGCGGAATGAACTCGTCGGCGTCGTCGGGCGGGAGCTGGAAGCGGCCGTGGCCCCAGTCGCCCTCGCGCCAGGCCTCCTTCGCGGCGTCGATCTTTTCCTGCGACGAGGCCACGAAGTTCCACCAGATGTAGCGCGGGCCGTTGAGCGTGTCGCCGCCGAGCAGCACCAGGCGGGCGCCCGCCGGGCCGGCCTGCAGCGACACGCGGTCGCCGGGGCGGAACACCATCATCCGCCCGGCCTCGTATTCCTCCCCGGCGATCGAGACGGCGCCCTCCACGACGTAGGCACCGCGGTCCTCGTGATCGTCGGGCAGGGGGATCGCGGCGCCGGGCTGAAGTACCGCGTCCACGTAGAACGTGCCCGACAACGTCTTCACCGGCGCGCGTTCGCCGTAGGCCGCGCCCAGGATCACGCGCACGCGCTTGCCCTCGGCCTCGAGCAGCGGCAGCTCGTCCTGCGCGCGATGCTCGAAGCCGGGCGCCGACTCCTCGTGCTCCTCGGGGAGCGCCACCCAGGTCTGGATGCCGGCGAGTGCGTGCGGGTGCTGTCGCGTCCCGGCCTCCGTGCGCTCCGAGTGCGTGATGCCGTGGCCGGCGATCATCCAGTTCACGTCGCCGGAGCGGATCACCTGGTTCGTGCCCAGCGAGTCGCGATGCTGCATCTCGCCCTGGAAGAGGTAGGTCACGGTGGCCAGGCCGATGTGCGGATGCGGGCGCACGTCGATGCCCTGGCCGGTGACGAATTCGGCCGGGCCCATTTCGTCGAAGAAGATGAACGGGCCGACCATCTGTCGCCCGGGCGCCGGCAGGGCGCGGCGTACCGCGAAGCCGCCGATGTCGCGGGCGCGCGGGACGATCAGTGTCTCGATGGCATCGATCGCGGTACCGGTTGGGCACTGCGGTTCGAGTGCGGGATTCCAGCTCACGGGGACGTCCTCCGATGGACGGCGGGATCCGTCGATCGTGCGCCTGGGCGCCCCCGTCCGCAACGGGCCCCGCGTCACTGCCTCAGCGGCGTACGAGCGCCCACCAGCGCGCCACGTTCAGCAGGCTCATCAGCGAGGTCGAGACATAGGTGAGGGCCGCCGCAGTGAGAATGCGCCGGGCGTGTCGGCGGTCCTCCGGTTTCAGGTAGCCGTCGCGATTCAGGATCGGCAGGGCGCGGCCGAAACTGGCGTCGAACTCGGTGGGCAGGGTGACGAGGTGTACCAGCGTCGACGTGCCGAGGCTGAGGACACCGCCGAGGAACACCAGTGCCCCCACCAGCGGCCGGTGCGCCAGGATCCCGAGCACGGGCGAGGCCATGAGCAGCGCGGCCCCGAGCCGCTCGGCACTGCGCGTCTTCGCGAGCAGCCGGGTGCGCCAGCGCAGCGGCGCGAAGGCCTGCTGGTCCTGCAGGGCGTGCCCCACCTCGTGTGCGGCCACCGTGATCGCCGTGAGCGAGCGGCCGTCGAAGTTGGCGGGCGACAGGCGCACGGCCTTGTCGTGCGGGTCGTAGTGATCGCCCGCGTCGGTGCGCTCGACGCGCACGCGGCCGAGCTCGAAGCGGTCGAGCAGGTGGCGCGCGAGCCCGCCACCCGTCGACGGATACCGGTCATCGGGTCGGCTGTAGCGTTCCATCACCCGGCGCACCCAGAGTCCGGGGAGGAATACGAGCCCCAGCACGACCAGGCCGAACACGACGAGCAGCATCGAACCCCTTCCGAAGCGATTGCATCCATCGTACGCCCGGGCACGCGGCGCCGTCGCGTCATCGCCACTGCTTACGCTCTTGCCCGCCGAACGTTTACCCTGCGTCCTTTGCCGTGCCGGGTCACCCCATGAACGTCATCTTCTTCGGCATCGTGCTCGTGTCCTTCGTCGTGGCGGCGATCCGACAGGGAACCTGGGTCGCGCCCACGGGCAGTGCCGACGCCCACGCGCCGATGCAGGCGCTCGGCCTCGGCATGATCGACACGGCGGGCCACGCGGTCACGCTGGCGATTGGCCTGATCGGGGTGATGGGCCTGTTCCTCGGCCTGATGAAGGTGGCGGAGGCCGGCGGCCTGCTGCGGGTCATCGCCCGGGTGCTGCGCCCGCTCCTGGTGCGGCTGTTCCCCGAAGTCCCGCCCGACCATCCGGCGATGGGTGCCATCATCATGAACCTGGCGGCGAACGCGCTCGGGCTCGGCAATGCGGCCACGCCGTTCGGGATCCGCGCGATGCAGGAACTCGACCGGCTCAATCCGCACAAGGGGACGGCGACCAACGCGATGGCGCTGTTTCTTGCCATCAACACCTCGTCGATCACGCTGCTTCCGACCGGGGTGATCGCACTGCGCGCGGCCGCCGGGTCGAGCGACGCGGCGGGCATCGTCCCGACCACGCTGGTCGCCACGATCTGCTCCACCGCCGTGGCCATCGTCGCCTGCAAGCTGCTTCAGGGCCGCTTTGCCTCGCCGCCGCCCACCGCGGTCGCATCGGGCGAGCAGGACGAAGAGGCCTCTCCGGACGAACGCGCGGACACGGTCGAGGCGCCGCTGCCCGAGGCGTCGGACGACGCGTATCCGGGGTGGGTCTCGGCCCTCGTGCTGCTGGTTGTCGTCGCGCTGGTGCCGCTCACCGTGGCCTTCGGGAAGACGATTGCCCCGTGGATCGTACCGGGCCTGATGGTCGGGTTTCTGGGCTTCGGCATGGTGAAGCGGGTCCGGGTATACGAGGTGTTCGTCGAGGGCGCGCGCGACGGCTTCAACGTTGCCGTGCGGATCATTCCCTACCTGGTGGCGATCCTCGTCGCGGTCGGCATGTTCCGCTCGTCCGGCGCGATGGACATGTTGATCGGCCCCATCGGCGCGATCACGAGCCATGTGGGCCTGCCGACCGATGCGTTGCCGATGGCGCTGATGCGGCCGCTCTCCGGGTCGGGCGCGTACGGCATCCTGGCGTCGATCATCCAGGACCCGTCGATCGGTCCCGACAGCTATACCGGCTACCTGGTGAGCACGATCCAGGGCTCGACCGAGACGACCTTCTACGTGCTCGCCGTCTACTTCGGCGCGGTGGGCATTCGCAGGGTACGCCACGCGCTGCCGTGTGCGCTGCTGGCGGACGTTGCCGGCGTGGCCGCGGCCGTCGCGATCTGCCTGGCGTTGTACGGCCAGGCCTGATCTCCGGACCGGTTGCCCACGGACCCACTCCGAGGACCGGGGTGCCGCCCGGGCGATCCGATCGGGAGTGACCGCGCGAATGTATCCAACAGAATGGCGCTGTCACGGTGGCGGTCGAGCCGTCGTCGCGCAACGCGTGCTGCATGCCGGTCCCCGCCCGCGGGCGTACGCGATTCCCGCATGAGCCGGCAGCCGGGAGGATGCCGGCCTCGACCGTTTCCTGCGCGCGGGCGACGGAGTGGGGCGACTGCCGTTTCACCGCCGATTGGGTGATACACTGGCAAAAAATTCGCGTCGTTTCCCCCATCCGGTCACTGGCGTCGCTCACGCGACGAAAACAATCCATGGTGTCTCAATGGCCCGAAACCTGAAATGGTCCGACACCTGCGGGTGCCTCGTCGCGATCGGCGGCGCCGAGGACAAGGAAGCCGAGCTCGAAGTGCTGTCCCGCGTCATCTCGCTGGCGCCCGCGGGAGACAGCGCGGTCACGGTCATCGCCACGGCGAGTGGTTACCCGGACGAGGTGTTGCCGACCTACGAGGCCGTGTTCAAGCGTCTGGGTGCCAGCGACGTTCACTGCCTGGGCGTGCGTGACCGCGCCGCGGCCGGCGATCGCGAAAGCATCGGGTGCGTGCAGCAGAGCGGCGTCATCTTCTTCACCGGCGGCGACCAGCTGCGCATCACCAACGTGCTTGGCGGCTCGGACCTGCTCGAGGCGATCCGCGATCGTCTCGACGCGGGCGCCGTCGTTGCGGGCACGAGTGCCGGGGCCGTGGCGTTGTCGTCCACGATGATCTACAACGGTGGCGCCGCCGACGCCCTCCACAAGGGTGCCGTCAAGATGAGCTCCGGGCTGGGTTTCCTCGATGGCGTGATCATCGACAGTCACTTCCTCGAGCGCGGGCGTTTCACGCGCCTGATGGAGGTCGGGGCGACCAACCCCGAGCACCTCGGCGTCGGGCTCGGCGAGGACGCCGCGGTGATCGTGCACCCGAACCGGATGCTCGAGGCCGTGGGTTCGGGGCACGTCATCCTGATCGACAGTCGCGAGATGGCCAGCTCGAACGTGGCCGAGCTCGCCATGGGCGAAGCCGTGGCGATCGAGAACATGATCATGCACGCGCTCATCAGTGGTCACGGCTTCGACATCGACGAGCGCCAATATCTCTCCCCGGAGGCACTGCAGTCCCGGGTTGGAGGCTGATTTGAAGATCCTCGAACTCCGCGCCCTTCGCGGACCGAACTACTACAGTCGCTATCTCACGATTTACATGCGCCTCGACATCGGGGACCTGGAGGAATGCCCGAGCGATACGGTCCCGGGCATCGTGGGCCGCCTCAAGGAGTTGATGCCGACGCTCCAGGAGCATCGCTGCTCCGTCGGCCGGCGGGGCGGTTTCCTCGAGCGCGTGCATCGCGGGACCTGGGCGGGTCACGTGGTCGAGCACGTCTCCATCGAACTGCAGAACCTGATCGGGTTCTCCGTGGGGTACGGAAAGACGATCGATTCCTACGAGACCGGGATCTACAACGTCGTCTATCGCTATCGGGACGAGGCTTGCGGGCTGGCCGCCGGCCGCGAGGCGGTGGACCTGGTAGACCGCCTATTCCACGGCGGCGAGATCGACATGGAAGCGATCATCGCGCGGCTGAAGGAGGTGCGCGACGCGCACATGCTCGGGCCCTCGACCGCGGCGATCGTCAACGCGGCCCGTGAGCGCGATATCCCGTACACGCGCCTGAGCGACGAGAGCAGTTATATCCAGCTCGGGCACGGGCACAGGCAGCAGCGGTTCCAGGCGACGGTCACCTGGCGCTCGAGCCTGATCGGCTACGGTATCGCGGACGACAAGAACTGGACCAAGCAGATCCTCGGAGACGCCGGGATCCCGGTGCCCCAGGGCCAGGTCTGCTACTCGTTCGAGGAAGCGCTCGAAGCCGCCCACTACCTCGGTTATCCGGTTGCCACCAAGCCGCTCGTCGGCAATCACGGCCGCGGCGTCAGCACCGACATCAACACCGACGAGGAGTTGCGCGAGGGTTACGATGCGGCCTACCGACGGCACGAGACCGTGGTGGTGGAGCAGTACGTTCGCGGCGAAGACCATCGCCTGCTGGTGGTCGACGGCACGCTCGTGGCCGCGGCCCGGCGGCGGCCCGCGCACGTCGTCGGCGACGGCGAGTCGACGCTCGACGAACTCGTCGATGCCGAGAACCAGGACCCGCGGCGCGGCGTCGGCCACGAGAACCTGCTGACGCAGATTCATCTCGACGAGCAGTCGTTCCGCCTGATCGAGCAGCAGGGTCTGTCGCTGGAGTCCGTGATTCCGAAGGACCAGGTCGTGTGGCTGAAGTCCACAGCGAACCTGAGCACCGGTGGCACCGCCACGGACGTGACGGACGACGTGCACCCCGAGGTGCACTACGCGGCGGAGCGGATCGGGCGTCTCGTCGGGCTGGACATCATCGGCATCGACCTGCTCGCGGAGACGCTGTCGAAGCCACTCGAGGAGCAGTCGGCGGGTGTCGTCGAGGTGAATGCGGGACCCGGCTTCCGGATGCACACCTCGCCGACACACGGCCAGGGGCGCGATGTCGGCAAGCACGTGGTCGACATGCTGTTCCCCGATCCGGCGGATAACGGCCGCATTCCGATCACCGCCGTGACCGGCACGAATGGCAAGACCACGACCGTGCGCCTGATTTCCCATCTGCTGCGTCAGGCGGGGCGCAAGGTCGGGATGGCGTGCACCGGTGCCATCGAGATCGACAATCACGTGATCATGCGCGGCGACTACAGTGGCCCGCACGCCGCGGCCACCGTCCTGCGCGAGCCGACGGTCGAGCATGCCGTGCTCGAGGTCGCACGCGGCGGCATCATGCGCCGCGGGCTCGGATTCGACGAGTGTGATGTGGGCGTGCTGCTCAACATCGCGAGCGATCACCTCGGCGAGCGCGACATCCACACGCTGGACGAGCTCGCGCGTTGCAAGACGGTCGTGGTGGATGCGGTGCGCGAGGGTGGCACAGCCGTGCTCAACGCCGACGACGAGCGCGTGCTCGAGGGAGCGCAGTGGGCCCGCGGCGACATCGTATACTTCACGATGGATCCGGATTCGAGGCCGGTGCGCCAGCACGTGCGTGAGCACGGCGTCGCTTTCACGGTGCACGACGAGCACATCGTCATGCGCCAGGGGCACGTCGAGGCCCAGATCATTCACGTCGCCGACGTCCCCATCACGTTCGACGGGCATGCACGCTTCAACGTGGCCAACGCGCTCGCCGCGGCCGCGGCTTCCTACGGCCTCGGCCTGACGGCCGCCGATATCCAGATGGGGTTGCAGACCTTCCATCCGACACCGGGCCAGAACCCCGGTCGCACGAACCTCGTCGAGGCCGATGGCGTGAAGGTGCTGATCGACTACGGCCACAACGTGCCGGCGCTGGAGGCGCTCGACGACCTCGTGAGCAGCCTGCAGGCGCACAAGCGCATCTGCGTGGCGAGCGCGCCCGGCAACCGGCGCGACGAGGATATCGTCGCGCTCGGCACGCAGCTCGCGAAGATGCACGATGCGCTGTTCGTGTGCGAGACGCATCCGCGCGGCCGCGAGCTCGGCGAGGCCGCGGGCCTGGTGAAGAGCGGTGCCGAAGCGGACGGCTCCTGCCCGGTCGAGATCGTCATGGACGAGAGCGAGGCCGTGGAGCGCGCGCTCGACGAAGCGAGCGAGGGCGACCTGCTCGTACTGCTGGTTGATGACCTCGAGGGTGCGACGCAGCGGGTCAAGGGGCGCAGCTTTCGGGCCCCGGTCGTGGCGAGCAGTGGCTGAGGCCGAACATTCGCTTCGGCACGCCGGCGCAATGGACCGCGTGCGATGATCGTCGATCCGGATCCGCCGGGTTCATTGATCCGGCTGTTGCGCGTCGGGCGCATCGTGTCGCCGACGGCGCCGGATGCCACGGACATCCTGATCGCGGACGGCCGGATCGCGGCCATCGGTCGCGACCTCGCGGTCCCCGCGGACTGGAACGTGGACATCGTCGAGGCCCGCGAGCTGATGGCCGTTCCCGCCTTCATCGATCAGCACGCCCACGTCACCGGCGGCGGTGGTGAAGGCGGACCCGGTACCCGCTGCCCCGGGATCGGCGCGGCCGAGATCGCCGCGATGGGGATCGGCACGGTCGTCGGCGTGCTCGGGACCGACTGCGTCAGCCGCTCGCCGGCCGACCTGCTGGCCAAGGTGCGCGGGCTTCGGGCGGAGGGAATCGATGCGTACATGTATACCGGCGCATACCGCGTACCGCCACCGACGCTGACCGGCGACGTGCAGCGCGACCTCGCGTGGATACCGGAGGTCATCGGCGTGGGCGAGATCGCGATCTCGGATCACCGGTCGAGCCAGCCCCGCCAGCACGAAATCGAGCGGCTGGTCAGCGAGGCCCGGGTCGGCGCGATGCTGGCGGGCAAGCGAGGTATCTGCCACTTCCACGTGGGGGACGGCCCGCGGGGCCTCGAGGTATTGCGGCGGCTGCTGTCGGAGACCGAGATTCCGGCGGACCAGGTGATTCCGACGCACGTGAACCGGCGTCACGAGCTGCTCGAGGAGGCCGCGGAGTACGCGAAGATGTTCGGCGCGAGCGTGGACGTCACCGCGTTCGACGACTGCCCCGGCGATCACGAGTACTCGGCACTGAACGCGGTGCGCACCCTCCTCGACGCGGGTGTATCGGACGACCGGATCACGATCAGTTCCGACTGCAACGGCAGCCTGCCGGAGTTCGACGCGCGCGGTGATTACGTCGGCATGCGCGTCGCGCGCAACACGGCGCTGCTGGGCGATTGGCAGCGCATCGTGCGTGACGGCGTCCTGCCGCTGGATCGCGCCCTCGGGCTCGTGTCCGGCAACGTCGCCCGCGTCCTCGGCCTCCATCACCGCAAGGGCCGGGTCGCCGCCGGCTTCGACGCCGACGTCACCCTGCTCGACGCCAACCTCCAGCCACGGCAGACCTTCGTCGCCGGTCGTTGCGTGCACGCGTCCGGATAAGGCGCTGGATCCGTCCGTGTCCTGTTCCACGTCCGCGGCACCGGCAGCGAGTACGTTCGCACCTGGATCGTGAACCGCCGGCTGTCGATACGCACGCCGGGCATCCACTCCGCGTCGGCCACCGTGCGTGACCGCCGCTACCTGTACTGCGGCACCCGGCTCATGGATCTTGCGTTCGATTACCCGGAAGACCGCGCAACGACCTTGCCACCGTGGTGGACCTGCCATCGTCGCGCACAGCCACGGACGGCCGGATCGGGATGCCTCGATTGCGCTGGTTCGCAGCGCGACGTCCGGCCCGTGACTCAGCCGTCGCGCGCGTCGCACCAGGGCCGTACCTCGTACCAGGCATCGCACCGGAAGCGATGCCCGCAACGGGCGAGCTGTGCGGCATAGGCGTGCGCCCGCTGGCCGACGCGCCGCGCGAGGCGCCGGAGCGCGGGTCGGTCCCGCCAGTCCCCCCCGCGGTAACCGGCCGGGCCCTCGTGGTAGGCGAGGTACAGGCGCTCGGCATCCGAGAGGGCGATCCCCAGGGTCGCCGTGCTGCGGCGGTTGTACCAGCCAATGAAATCGAGCACGTCCGCCATGTCGGCGCGGCTGCGGCCGAAGCTCCCCCGTGCCCGTTCGTAGTCCGACCAGGCGGCGTCGCCGATCTGCCCGTATCCGTAGGCCGATGACGGGCGTCCGGCCGGGATCAGTCCGAACAGCCATTCGCGCGCGGGCCGGGCGTGCGGGCGCAGGCCGGACTCGACCTGCGCGAAGGCCATGAGCGTGGCTACCGGCGTGCCCCAGCGCGACTCGGCCGCGCGCGCCTCGTCGTACCAGTCCGGGCGCTGCGCGAAGATCGCGCAAAGATCCTGCTGGTCGCGCGGGGCCACCGTCGCGGTGCAGTAGGCGAGCACGAGGGTCAGCGCCAGGACGAGCCCGAAGCCCGGCGCGAACGCGTCGTGCTGGTGTCGTGGACCGTGGACCATGCGATGGGCGGTTTCCGGCGCAAACGCTGCTCACGCACAAGGATCGCGCGTTCGGGGGCACGTTACCCGTGTCGGTCGTCACACAATCGCCCGCCGCCCCGGCGCGCACCGACTCGCCGGAATCGCGGGCCCGGGCAGCGGACGACGATCCGGATCGCGGATCGGTCCGCCGCGCCGTACCGTCCCCGCGGGAGATCTCCAGTCGGCCGTCGGCCGTAATGCGTTCGGCCGCGCGCGACGGATTGCCGGCCCGTCCCACCCCGACGGCCGCGCAACTCGATCCACTGCTGGTTCAGATCCGGATTCCGGCGATCGATGTCCGCGTTCGACATGTGCTGCACGCGATACGCAAGCGCAACGTCATGCGTCGCGCCGGCGCGACTGCCATTTGATTCCGGGCGCGCAACGGCCTAGCGTGTCCACGCTCGCGCCGGCGGTGCCTGATCGGTGGCGTCGGCGTGCGATGACCGCTGGGGAGGTATCGATGGGCGAAGCGCAGCAGGAGATTCTCGAGAAGGTGTATTCGGCCCGCGATCTCGACGAGCTTGCGGCCGGCTACAGCGAATGGGCCCGGCAGTACGATCGCGATGTGATGGTCATGGGCTACCAGCTGCCCGGTATCGTCGCCGGCCTGGTCGGGCGGCACGTGCCGCGCACGGAGAGCCCGATCCTGGACTGCGGTGCCGGCACGGGGCTCGTCGGCATGTTGCTGCGGGCGCTCGGATACTCGGGCATGACCGCGATCGACATGAGCGAGGCAATGCTGGGCCTGGCGCACGAGCGCGGCTGCTACGAGCGGATCCAGCGCGCCGTGCTCGGCCGGCCGCTGGAGCTTCCGGACGATCATTTCGCCACCATCGTGGCGGTCGGCGTGTTCACGGCCGGGCACGCGCCCGCGGAGGCCTACGATGAACTGGCGCGGGTGCTGCGCCCCGGCGGCGTGTTCATCGTCAGCGAGCGTGTCGATGGCGACGCCAACGCCGCGTACCGGGCGCGGCGCGAAGCGCTCGAGGCCGAGGGTCGGTGGGCGCTCGTGGAGGCGAGCGAGCGTTTCCAGGCGTTCCCCCTGGAGGCCGCCGAGGCGCACGTGGTCGACCAGGTGCTCGTCTACCGCGGATTCTGACGGCGCGGCCGCCGGCGCGTGGCCGCTCGCCGGCGCGCGTCGTGCCGGCTCAGTCCGCGATCCGGCGCAGGGCCTGTTCCAGATTGTCCACCGTGCGGTCGACGTGGTGGAGCTTGTCCAGACCGAACAGGCCGATGCGGAACGCCTGGTAGTCCTCGGGCTCGTCGCACATCAGCGGCACGCCGCCGGCGACCTGCAGGCCGGCCTCGATGAAGCGGCCCACCATGCCGGAATCGTTCGTGTAGCTGACCACGACGCCCGGGGCCTGGAAGCCCTCTGCCGCGACGCTGGGAAACCCGTGGCGCACCAGGAGCTCGCGCACGCGGTTTCCGAGTTCCTGCTGTGCCGAGCGCAGCTTGTCGAAGCCGAAGGCCTCGTTCTCGCGCATCACGTCGCGCAGGCGTGTCAGGCCGTCGGTCGGCATGGTCGCGTGGTAGGCGTGGCCACCCCCCTCGTAGGCCTCCATGATCTGCAGCCACTTGCGCAGGTCCATCGCGAAGCTGGTGCTCGTGGTGTCGTCGATGCGCTCGCGGGCCGTCTCGCCGAGCATCACCATCCCGCAGCAGGGCGAGCCGCTCCAGCCTTTCTGGGGAGCGCTCACCAGCACGTCCACGCCGAGCGCCTTCATGTCCACCCAGATCGTGCCCGAGGCGATACAGTCCAGCACGAACAGGCCGCCCACGGCGTGCACCGCGGCGGCGACGCGCTCCAGGTAGTCGTCGGGCAGCAGCATCCCCGAGGCGGTCTCGACGTGCGGCGCGAACACGAGGTCCGGACGCTCACTGGCAATGCGGGCCTCGACCTCCTCGATCGGCGCGGGCGCGAAGGGTGCCTGCGGGGCCGCGCTCACCTGGCGGGCCTTGAGCACGGTATGGGCAGACGGGATGTCGCCCATCTCGAGGATCTGCGTCCAGCGATAGCTGAACCAGCCGTTGCGGATCACCAGGCATTTGCGGCCGCTGGCGAACTGCCGCGCCACGGCCTCCATGCCGAAAGTGCCGCTGCCGGGCACGATCACCGCGGCGCGGGCGTCGTAGACCTGCGTGAGCGTGCGCGACAGGTCGCGCATCACGCCCTGAAAGGCCTGGGACATGTGGTTCAGCGAGCGGTCGGTGTAGACGACCGAGTACTCGAGCAGGCCTTCGGGGTCCACGTCGGGCAACAGGCCGGGCATGGGCATCTCCTGGGTTGGTGCGTTCGATGGGGCGCACAAGGATACACCGGACCGCGAGCGGGCCCGAAACCGGTTCGGGGCGGCTGGTCGGGATCCGCCGGCGGCACGGGGGGCGAGTGCCCCGGTCGTCGACCGGCGCGGGCCGGCGCGCCGGCCCGCGGTTCATGTCCCGCGGTGCGGCTCGGCCTCGACGCGGTCGTATACCTGGAGCAGGAAGCCGTAGCGGAAGGCGACCTCCTCGAGATAGTCGAAGCGCCCGCTCGCGCCGCCGTGTCCGGCACTCATGTTGGTCTTCAGCACCAGCAGGTGGTCGTCGGTCTTCGTCGCGCGCAGGCGCGCGACCCACTTGGCCGGCTCCCAGTAGGTCACGCGCGGGTCGGAGACCCCCGCGGTCACCAGCAGGTGCGGGTATGCCTGCGCGCGCACGTTGTCGTAGGGCGAGTAGCCGAGAATGGTCTGGTACGCTGCGGCGTCCTCGATCGGATTACCCCATTCGGGCCATTCCGGCGGCGTGAGCGGCAGTTCCGGGTCGAGCATGGTGTTGAGGATGTCCACGAAGGGCACGTCCGCGATCGCGGCGTGGAACATCTCCGGGCGCGCGTTGATCACCGCGCCCACGAGCAGTCCGCCGGCACTGCCGCCCTGCAGGGCGATGCGGCCCCGGCTCGTGTAGCCGGCATCGCACAGCGCCTCGGCGGCGGCGATGCAGTCGGTGAAGGTATTGCTCTTGTGCGCCATCCTGCCGTGCCGGTACCAGCGGTCGCCCTTCTCCTTGCCGCCGCGCACGTGGGCGATGGCGAAGACGAAGCCGCGGTTCACGAGCGAGAGCCGGTGCGGCGAGAAATCGGGCAGTTCCAGCATGCCGTAGGCGCCGTAGGCATTGAGCAGCAGAGGCGTGTCGGGGCCGATGGCGGTGTCACGGTGGTGGAACAGGGAAACGGGAACGCTCTCGCCGTCGGGTGCGCGGGCGAACAGCCGCCGCGCGACGTAGCGGTCGGGGTCGTGGCCGCTCGGGATCTCGCGCTCCTTGCGCAGGTTCCGCGTGCGTGCGGCCATGTCGTAGTCGTACACGCGGTCCGGCGTCGCCAGCGAGCTGTAGCCCAGGCGCAGTACCGTCGTGCCGTACTCGTAGCCGGGGACCAGGTCGAGGTCGCAGCCCTGCTCGCCGAAGGCGATCGTGTGCTCGGCCCCGTCCACCCAGCGGCGCACGACGATGCGGGGCAGGGCGTCGGCGACCTCCAGGCGCACCAGGTACTCGCGGAAATCGAGCATGCCGTGCACCAGCACGCCGGGCCGGTGCGGAACGAGGTCGGTCCAGTGTTCGGGCGCGTCATCGCCGGTCGGCGCGGTGACGATGCGGAAGTCTTGCGCGTCACCGGCATTGGTGAGAATCACCCAGCGATCGCCGTGATCGGTCACGTCGTACTCGACGCCGGGCTCCCGTGCACGCAGGCAGCGGGGGGCGGCCGTGGGGTCGTCCGCGGGGATGACACGCACCTCGTCCGTGTCCGGGTCGCGGCTGCCGATCAGCACGTAGCGGCCGCTCTCGGTCTCGTCCACGCAGACGAAGAAGCCGGGATCGGGCTCCTCGTAGACCAGCACGTCGTCGCCGGACCACACGTGGCGCCGCCGGACCCAGCGAGGACGATGGTCGTCGTCGATCAGCGTGTAGAACAGGTACTGCCCGTCGGCGGCCCAGGCGAGGTCGCCCAGCGCCTGCTCGATGCGCAGGTCGAGCCAGGCGGCGCTGTCGAGGTCGCGGACGAGGATCGTGCAGAACTCCGCGCCCGTGGTGTCGATGGCACACGCGAGCAGCCGGTGGTCGCGGCTGTGCTCGGCGGCGACCAGGCGGAAGTAGTCGTGGCCTTCGGCCTGTGCGTCTCCGTCGAGCAGCACGACTTCCCCGGCGTCGGCACCGCGCGGGCGGCGGCACACCAGCGGATGCTGGCCGCTCTCCCGGTACCGCGAGTAGTAGTCCCACGCACCGTCGGGCATGGGCACGCTGCTGTCGTCTTCGCGGATGCGTCCGCGCAGCTCGGCGACGAGCCGTTCACGCAGCGTCCGCGTCGGTGCGCAGATGGCCTCGGCGTAGGCGTTTTCGGCCTCGAGGTATTCGCGGATCGCCGCCGGCAGCAGCGACGGATCCCGCATCGCCTCGCGCCAGTTCGCCGCGCGCAGCCATGCGTAGGGGTCGATCCGCGTGTGACCGTGACGTTCGACTTCGATCGGGTGGCGGGCGGCACGGGGCGGGCGGGGTGGCTGGCTCAATGGGCCTCCGGCGGTGCACGGGCAAGCGTGTACGTTGGCAGCGTCGCGTGGTTGCGTCCACTGCACCGTGCCCGGTCGTCGCGCGCCACGCGCACGCAAGCAGTCGGGCGGCGGCGCAGCGCCCGGGTGAATCGTCGGGTGAATTTAGACTGTCGCGGCAAACTCTGGGAGGATTGCCGGCTTCGTGACCATCGTTTCCCCGCAGAGGAGCACACCGCCGATGTCCGACGCGCGCCGGTACGTCGAGCTGGATGGACCCTTCCCGATGTACCGGGGCGGATCCCTGCCGGCCGTCACCGTCGCGTACGAGACGTGGGGCGAGCCGCGTGGCCGGGGCGCCAACGCGCTGCTCCTGTTCACCGGCATGTCGCCCAGTGCGCACGCCGCTTCCTCCCGCGACGACGCGTCGCCCGGCTGGTGGGAATACATGATCGGCCCGGGCAAGCCGATCGACACCGAGCGTTTCTTCGTCATCTGCATCAACTCGCTCGGCAGCTGCTTCGGCTCGACAGGCCCCGCGTCCACGAATCCCGCCACCGGGCGCGCGTACGCGCTGGGCTTTCCGAAGCTCTCCGTCGAGGACATCGCGGCGGCCGCGCACCGGGTCTGCCTGGCGCTCGGCGTGGAGCGCGTGCACACGGTGGCGGGTGCATCGCTCGGCGGCATGGTCGCGCTGGCCTACGCGATGATGTATCCGGGTACGTATCGCGATCTCGTCAGTATCTCGGGCGCGCTCATGGCCACGCCGTTCGCCATCGCGCTGCGCACGATCCAGCGCGACATGATCCGCGCCGACTCCGCCTGGGCGAAAGGCGACTACGCGCCGGACGCGGGACCGGTCGAGGGCATGCGCGTCGCGCGCGAACTCGGCGTGCTGACGTACCGCTCCCCGGACGAGTGGCTGCAGCGCTTCGACCGTGAGCGCGTCGCCGCGGACGCCGACGCATCGAACCGTCCGTTCGAGACGACCTTCCAGGTGCAATCGTACCTCGACGTGAACGCGATCCGGTTCGCGCAGCGCTTCGATGCCAACTGCTACCTTTACCTGTCCCAGGCGATGGACCTGTTCGATGCCGCCGAGCACGGCGCGGGATCGCTCGAGGCCGCGGTCGGCCGCATCGATGCCCGGCGCGCCCTCGTGGCCGGCGTCAGCAGCGACTGGCTGTTCCCCGCCTGGCAGCAGCGCCAGGTGGCGGATCTCCTCCGGCAGGCGGGCGTGGAGGTCACGTTCCGGGAACTCGAGTCGCTCCAGGGGCACGATGCCTTCCTCACCGACACCGATCGGTTCGCGCCGATGATGGCGGCCTTCTTCTCCGGCGCGCCGGGTCCCGGGTAGCCCCCGCCGGCGATTGCCCGGCGCCGCGTGGCATCCCTCCACAAGGAGTCGCAACGATGGATCTCGCACTGACGCCGCTCGAGTGGCTCGCCGCCACGGCCGTTGTATTCTCGGGCACGGTCGTCCAGGGCTCGATCGGTTTCGGCGTGGCCCTGCTCAGCGCGCCGCTGCTGTACCTGGTGAATCCCATGCTCGTGCCCGCGCCGATGATCGTGGTCGGCATGAGCGTGCCGACGCTCGTGTTCCTGCGTGAACGCCGGCACGTCGACGCCCGGGAGATCCTGCGCGTGCTCCCCGGCATCGCGACGGGCGTTGCGGCCGCGGCCGTGGTGCTCACGTGGGTGTCGTCCGGCACGCTGGAGCTGCTCTTCGGGGTGCTGGTCCTCGCCGCGGTCGCCCTGAGCGTCGGGATGCGGCCGCCGGCAAGGCCCGGGTGGGGCACGCTGTTCATCGCCGGGGGCATGGCCGGTTTCATGTCCACGACGACGTCGATCGGCGGGCCGCCGCTCGCGCTCGTGTTCCAGAATCGCAGTGGCGGCCACCTGCGCGGGACGCTGTCCGCCTGCTTCGTGCCGATCGGCCTGCTGTCGCTCGTGGCGCTGTACGCGACGGGTCACCTCGGCACGGTGCAGGTCATCGCGGGCGTCAGTCTCGTGCCCGCCGTGGCGCTGGGATTCTGGGTCTCGGCCTGCACGGCGCGGGCGCTCGACCACGGCTGGCTCCGCTGGGCCGTCCTGGCCGTGTCCGCTGTTGCGGGTATCGTCGCCGTCGTGCGCGGGCTTGCCTGACCGGCCGCGCCGGTCGAGGCCCCACTCGGACCGGGTTCGCGTACCATTGCCCGCCATGCGATCCGCCGGTCCCAGGCAGGACGACCGCACCTGGCGCGTGGCGCTCGCCATTACCGCCTGCGCGACCGTGTTCACCGCGATGCAGGGACTCACGTATCCGCTGCTCGCGCTGATTCTCGACCGCATGGCCGCGCCCGAATGGGTGATCGGGATCAACGCGGCCACGATGCCGGTCGGGATGATCCTGGCGGCACCGCTGACGCCGCGCCTGATGCATCGCTGGGGTGGCTACCGGCTCACGGTCGCGAGTCTCGTCATCTCGGCCGCGTGCCTGCTGGCCATCGGCGCGATCCCCGATGCCGTGCTGTGGATGCCCCTGCGCCTGCTGATGGGCCTCGCCCTCGCCTGCATCCTCATCGTCAACGAGAGCTGGATCAACGAGATCGCGAGCGACGCGTACCGCGGGCGTATCATCGGTGTCTATTCCGCGGTGCTGTCCGCCGGGTTCGCGCTCGGGCCGGCACTGCTGACCGTCGTCGGCAGCCATGGCCGGGCACCGTTCGTCGTCGGCACGGGCCTGCCGCTGCTCGCGCTGCTGCCGCTGGTGGCCGTGCGCCGGCGGCTGCCGGAGGCCCCCGCGGACGACGACCGCGCGTCCGTCCGGGCCTTCCTGCCGTTGGCCCCCCTGCTGCTGGTCTGCGCCGCCGTGGTGGCCCTGGCGGACGAGGGCGCGATGTCCTTCCTGCCGATCTTCGCGCTGCAGCACGGCTACGGCGAGCACGCCGGCACGCTGCTGCTGGTGGTCATGATCGCGGGCAGCGTGACGTTGCAGTACCCGGTGGGGTGGCTCGCCGACCGGCTGCCGCGGCGCGCGGTGATGACCGGCTGCGCACTCGTCGCGGCCGCCAGCGCCGGGCTCATGCCGCTGGCGGCCTGGACGCCGCCACTGTTCGGCGCGCTCGTGTTCGCCTGGGGCGGCGCCTATTACGCGATCTACGTGCTGAGCCTCATCCGCCTCGGCGAGTGGTTCAGGGGTACCACGCTGGTCGCGGGCAACGCGGCGTTCGCCGCCATGTGGGGGGTGGGCGGGATCGCCGGCTCGGCGGTCGTCGGCGGCGCGATGTCGATCCTGGGATCGTCCGGCTTCGCGCTCGTATTCGTGATCGCCTTCGGCGGCATTGCCGTGGCGCACGCTCGCGCGGCGACGGGAGAACGTTCCGGCGGGGCGGGGCAGGGCCGGCCGGCGGCGTAGCGGAACTCGCGGCCCCCGATCCGGGTCCATGGGCACGAGCCCGCGCCGTGCGCGCCGGGTGCGTTATCATCACACGCTCGCCACGCGACCAGGATCCGGGAGCCCTCAATCGTGTACGCGCAGAATCCCGTCTTTCGGCTTGCGGTCCAGGCGGCACACGCCCTGCGACGCCTCGTCCCGACGGCGTTCGGGATGGCGGTACCCCTGGCCGTGCTGGCGGTGCTCGGACCGGCGCCGGCGGCAGCCCTCGCGTCGTCCCGTCTTGCCGCAGGCGACCCCGTGCCCGCGTTGCGCATGCAGGACCTCGACGGCGACGCGGTATCGCTCGCGGATCTGCGGGGCCACCCGGTTATCGTGAACGTCTGGGCGACCTGGTGCGGGCCGTGCCGGCGCGAGATTCCAACGCTGAATCGGGTACACCGCGAGTTCCGTGGGCGTGGCCTGCGCGTGGTCGGTGTGGATCTCCGCGAGGCGACCGACCGGGTCGAGCGCTTCCGCCGGGACGTGGCCATGGACTACCCGGTCTGGGTGGATCCGCCCGGTCACTCGCCGTCTTCCCGCCTGCTCGAACAGGCCGGTTCGCACGGGCTGCCGACGACCCTGTTCATCGATGCCGACGGCACGGTGCAGGCCGTCAGCGTGGGAGAGCTGGATTCGGCGACCCTGCGCGAGGGCCTCGGCAAGATCCTGTCACAGCAGAGGGGGGCGCTGAGCGCATGACGCCGCAACATGCCGAAACGGCGCGCGCCGCACGCCACAACGGGACGGTCGGGCGGTGACGCTCGCTGCGGAGCTCGCACTCGCGGGGCTGGCGGGCGTCCTGTTGAACCTCACGCCCTGCGTGCTGCCGGCAATGCCGGTCAAGATCCGCACGATCCTGCGCGAATCCGGTAGCGAGGCGTCGCACCGGGTCGAGGCCGCGATCGCGTTTGCCCTGGGGTCTCTGGCCTTCTTCCTCGCCCTGGGTGGCCTGACGGCGTGGCTTCACTGGAGCTGGGGCAGCCTGTTCCAGTCGCGCGGGTTCCTGGCGTTCCTGGTCCTGCTGCTGGCCGGTTTCGCGATCATCACCTATCGCGACGTGTCCATCCCGGTGCCGTCGTTCGCCTACACGCTGCGCGGGCACCGGCTCATGGAGCCGGCGTTGGCAGGCATGCTCGGCGCCGTCCTGGCGACGCCGTGCGCGGGTCCCTTCCTGGGGGGCGTGCTCGCCTACACGCTGACACGCCCGGAGAGCGTCACGCTCGGAATCTTCGCGGCGGTAGGCTTCGGGCTGGCGCTGCCCTACATCGTGATCCTGCTGTGGCCCCGGCTGCTGGGCCGGCTGCCATCCGCGGGCGCCTGGTCGCTGCGCGTGCGCCAGGGGCTCGCGTTCGTGCTGCTGGCGGCTGCCGTGTTCTTCGCGGGCAGCCTCGTGGACGGTGCCGTGGCACGTGGCCTGTGGATCGCCTGGGCGGGCCTGTTCGCCGCCTGGGCCGTGTTCGCGGCGGTGCGCGATTCCGGATGGCGCTCACGCGCGGTGGTCGGCGTGTTCGTCGCGCTGTTCGGCGGCTCGGCGCTCGGCCTCGGGACCGGTGCGCCCACGGGTGCGATCGGCTGGCGCGCGTACACGGCCGACCGCTCGGCCGCCGCCGTCGCGACCGGGCGGCCGCAGCTGATCGAGTTCACGGCGGACTGGTGCATCAACTGCAAGGTGCTGGAGCGCACGACCTACGGCGATCCGGACGTGCGGCATGCCCTGCGTGCGACCGATACGCTCGCGTTGCGGGCGGACCTGACACGCCCCGATGCCGCGCTGACGCGCGTGCTCAATCGCTTCGGCGGCGCGGCACTGCCGTTCGCCGTCGTTCTCGACCGCGACGGCGCCGTCGTCGAGCGCTTCGACGGGATGTTCGGGGCCGCGACGTTGCGTGATGCACTCCTCGAGGCCGGGGCACAGACGGGGCGATCGGAATGAGGCGCGGGCCCGCAATCGGCCTGGCCGCGGTCGGGGTCGCCGTCATCGGTGCCGCGCTGTGGTTCGCGGTTCTTCGCCAACCGGCCCCGGAGGCCGGCCCCGACACGGCCGCGACACCGGCAACGCCGGGGCTGGCCAGCAGTGCCGGCAAGGTGGAGGTCTCGGCGGCCTGGGCGACCGGGCCCGGTGAAGACGACCACCCGCGCATCGAGCTCGCTCTGCACATCGCGGACGGCTGGCACGTCAACGCGAACCCCGCATCGCTCGATTTCCTGATACCGACGCGCGTTCAGGCCACCGTGGACGGGGGGGCGGCGGCGGTGTCGCCCGCGTACCCGAGCGGTCGCGAGAGCGATATTCAGCTCGAGGGTACGCGCATCCGGGTCTACGGCGACGGCACCATCATCCCGGTCGAGCTTCCAGCCGCCACGTTGCAGCGGGTACGAGGGGCGGGGGCGCTGGAGCTCGCGGTGCGGGTGCAGTCCTGCAGCGACAGCGGTACCTGCCTCGCACCCGCCACCGTGCGCACCACGCTGCCGGCGGGCGACGCGGGCGCATCCTGAGGCCGGCCGCGCAACGTTCAGTTCGAGGCCGCGGCATCCTGCCAGTGGGGGTAGTCGCTGCGGAGCTTCTCCAGCCGGAAATGCCGCTCCACCCACGACACGATCCGGGGCGTGAGGTTGAGATCGCGCGGCTCCGACGGGTCCGACAGGTCGAACGTCCGCGACGTGCCGTCGTCGGGGGCCGTCAGCGTCAGTGACCGCGGCAGATCCACGACGGCGAGGTCCGCGGCGATCCCCTGGTAGTGGTTCGAGTGACGCGCGCCCCATTGCGTGGCGTACACGACGTTGTACGCACCCGCCATCGCCCTGGCCGCCGCGACCGTGGCGCGCCAGCCGTCCGGATCGCGCCAGCGGATGGGAATGCCGAGACCCCAGGTCCGGTCCAGGCGCTCGAGCTTGCGCACGCGCTGTGTGACCTGGCTCGCGGTCTTCGCGCGCGAGAGGATGAAGGCACCGTACATCAGGTACCCGCGCTCGGGATTGCGCACAGTCGAGTAGAGGTACGCCGCGGCGCCCTGGGCCCGGCACTGGGCGAGCAGGTCGCGCAGGCGACGCGCGAAAGCGGCGTGATGCATGCGGCGCAGCGCCGCGAGCATGCTGTCCTCCGTGTACGGGTTCTCGTAGCGCGCGGTCCAGCGCGGCCCGAGTCGATCACCGTCGTCGGCGGGGACCAGGTCCGCCGGCCGTGGCGAGGGATAGAGCGCGAGGCGCGGACCGCCATAGAGCCGCGGCGTGTCGCCGTACACGTCGTCCGGATGCAGGAGGATGCCGGCGCTGCGGGCCCGGCCGGATGGGACCCACACCTCGCGTCGCGGGATCTCCCGCGTGCCCGCGGCCACGAGGTCGTCGAGGAAGTACAGGAAGTCCGGGAGGTCCACCGGCCGGCCCAGGCGCTCGCGCACAGTCCGCACCAGGGGCTCGTCCGGCGGGGTGCGGCCGAGCGCGTCCAGGGTGCCGCCGTCGACGTCGACACCCGCCAGGTGAATCGTCCAGCCACGCAGGGCCCGCGCCGCCGCCGCGAGCGTGCCCCGGCCGCTGTCGTCGCCCGGTGCCGGCAGGCGTTCCCAGGCGCGGTCGGTCTTCATCGATGCGGGCGTGGCGCCGGCGAGCGCCGGGCCGCTCGCCGCGAGCAGCAGGATCAAGAGCAGAAAGCGCATGCGGCAATACTGTACCGTCAGGGCCCGGACCGGTAACAATCCCGGATCGCGGGGCCCGGCCCCCGCCGCCGTTCCGGAACGGGCGCACCCGTGCGCCGCGGGTGGGTGCGTTGACGCGCAGAGGAGATAACAACCATGAATACCGTACGCCGTGCGTTGCCCTGGGTGCTCGCCATCTACATCGCCTTCGTGTTCATCCAGTCCCTGTTCTACAAGTTCACCGGCGCGCCCGAATCGATCTACATCTTCTCGACCGTGGGCGGATGGCTCGGGCTGTCCTGGTTCGAACCCGTGGGCCGCTACATCATCGGGCTCGGCGAGCTGCTCGCCTCCACGCTCCTGTTCGTGCCGATGCTGCGGCCCGCCGGCGCCGCGCTCGCGGTCTGCATCATGACCGGCGCCATCGTCTTCCACCTCTTTTCGCCACTGGGTGTCGTGGTCTTCGACGACGGTGGGCTGCTGTTCGGGATGGCCTGCGGCGTCTGGATCTCGGGCGCGCTCATCGTGATCATGGAGCGGTCGAAGGCCCGGGGCCTGCTGCAGCGGCTGCGTGGCGCGCTGCGATAGCGAAGATTCGGGGGCCTTTTGCGACCGCGCTCGGGTCGATTTTGGCATCCCGGGCGGGTGTCGCAACTCCGCCGGGCGCCGGGATCGGCCGAGCTCCACGGGGCGCGCCTGCAATGGATTGATCGGACCTTCCCTGGTGTTCCGTCCCGCAAGCGCGTCGTATCCTGTCGGGGCGGGATTGCGGTGACGGACCAGGCACAACGCCGACCGGCGCCGCAATCCCGCCGCGACAGGTCGAACGAGCGGGCGCGACAGGGTCCGGCCGCCCGGGTCATTGCGACGACGGTCGGTGCGCCCGGCGCCGCGGGGAGTGGATACCCATGACGTACGCACTGTATTACTGGCCGACCATCCAGGGCCGGGGCGAATTTGTGCGCCTGGCGCTGGAGGAGGCGGGCGTCGCCTGCGAAGACGTCGCGCGCGGCCGCGACGGCCCCGATTTCAGGGCCATCTCCGCGGTCCTCGACGGGGACACCGCGTACCCGCCCTTCGCGCCGCCGGTGCTGCGCGATGGCGAGCGCGTGATCGCGCAGACGGCGAACGTCCTCCTGTACCTCGGTGCACGTCACGGGCTGGCGCCGGACGACGAGGTCGGGCGCCTCTGGACCAACCAGCTGCAGCTCACGCTCGCAGACTGGGTCGACGAGATCCACGATACGCATCACCCGCTGGGGGCGTCGCTTTACTACGACGAACAGAAGCCCGAGGCCGCGCGCCGTTCACGGGTGTTCCTCGATCAGCGACTGCCGAAATTCATGCGGTACTTCGAGCGCCTGCTGGCCTCGCGTCCCGGCGACGAACCCTGGCTCGCCGGGGGCGCCATCACGTACGCGGACCTGTCGCTGTTCCAGGTGGTCGATGGCCTCCGGTACGCGTTCCCGCGGGCCATGGCGCGGGTGGAGGCCGGCTGTCCGGGAGTCGTCGCATTGCACGATCGGGTTCGCGCGCGGCCGCGGATCGCGGCCTACCTGGCCTCGGGGCGGCGCGTCCCGTTCAACGAAGACGGCATCTTCCGCCGATACCCGGAGCTCGACCTGCAGTGACCGGGCTGTCGCGGGGCGCCGGGCTCCAGTCGTCTGCCCGCCACCACGACCACGGCGATTCCCCTTGATCGACGTTGCGACCGCGCTCGTTCCACCCGGCGTGTCCGGCTGGGGCACGACCCTGCTGCTCGGCGCCAGCACGCTCGGCTCGTTCATCACGGCCGCCTTCGGCGTTGGCGGGGGCGTGATGCTGCTCGGCGTGATGACCCTGTTCATGCCCGTGACAGCGGTCATTCCCCTGCACGGCGTGGTGCAGGCGGGTTCCAACGTCGGACGCACGGCACTCCTGTGGCGGCACATTCGCTGGCCGGTGCTGCTGGCCTTCGCGGCGGGTGGCGTCGTCGGCGCGGGACTGGGCTCGCAACTGCTGGTGCGCCTGCCGCAGGCCTGGCTCGAGCTGGCGCTCGGCGCCTTCATCCTGTGGTCGTGCTGGGGCCCGATGCCGCGCATGCAACATGGATCGGTGTGGCGCGTGGGCATCGGCGGCGCGGTCACCAGCGTGCTCACCCTGTTCGTCGGTGCCACCGGCCCGTTCGTGGCCGCCTTCCTGCGCGCCCTGCGCCTCGATCGCTTCCGCCACATGGCAACGTTCTCGGCGTGCATGGTGACGCAGCACGGCCTGAAGATCGTGGTGTTCGGACTGCTCGGATTCGCCTTCGGACCGTACCTGGCGTTCCTCGCCGGCATGCTGGCCTGCGGCTTCGCCGGTACGGTCCTCGGGCGCCTCGTCCTCGGGCGCATGGACGACAGGCTGTTCCGTCATTCGCTCACGGCCCTGCTCACGCTGCTGGCGCTGCGGCTGCTGTACGTGGGCGCACGCGCGGCCCTCGGCGCCTAGGAAAGGTCTACTATCGGTACTGTCGGTTCAACCGGAGCCGCGTTCCCGGTCCGCCGGAACGTGCACACAGCCATGCCCCGCGTCGCCTTCACGCCGAACCTCCAGCGCCACGTGTCATGCCCTCCGATGGACGTCGCGGGCACGACCGTGCGCGAGGCGCTCGAGTACGCGTTTGCCGCGCAGCCGCGGCTCGAGCGTTACATCCTGGACGACGCGGGCGGGCTGCGCCCGCACATGGTCGTGTTCGTCGATGGCACGGCCGTCCGCGACCGCGAGCGGCTCTCCGACCCGGTGACCGATCGCGCGGAGATTCTCGTCATGCAGGCGCTGAGTGGAGGCTGACAACCATGACCGGGACACACAAGCTGTACGTGGCGACACGCAAGGGGCTGTTCACGGTCGTGCGCGACCGCGGGTGGCGCATCGCGGGCCTGGATTTCCGCGGTGACAACTGCTCGGCCGTGCTGGAGCACCCGGGCACGGGCGCGTTGTACGCCGGCCTCGATCACGGTCATTTCGGTGCCAAGCTGCACCGTTCGACCGACGGTGGTGCGAACTGGCAGGAGATCGAGGCGCCGCGCTACCCACCGAAGGCGGATGACGAGGAGGACTGGGTGGACATGCACGGCCGGGTCATACCGCACAGCCTCCTGCGGATCTGGTGTCTCGAAGCCGATCACCCGGACCGGCCCGGCGGAATCTGGTGCGGCACGATTCCCGGTGGCCTGTTCCATTCCGACGATGGCGGCGACCGCTGGGCGCGCATCGAGGGACTCTGGAACCACCCGCTGCGGCGGCGCTGGTTCGGCGGCGGCGCCGACTACCCCGGCATCCACTCCGTGTGCCTCGATCCGAACGACGCGACGTGCGTGCGCATTGCCGTCTCCTGCGGCGGGGTGTGGGAATCGCGCGATGCCGGCGTGACCTGGGACTGTCTCGGGGAAGGCTGGCGCGCCGAGTTCATGCCGCCGGAGCAGGCCGCGGATCCGGCGGTCCAGGACGTGCACCGGCTCGTGCAGAGCGCCGCGTCCGCGGACGTGCTCTGGGCCCAGCACCACAACGGCATATTTCGCTCGACCGATGGCGGCAGGCACTGGACCGAGCTCGGCGACGTGTCCCCTTCGGCGTTCGGGTTCGCGGTGGCGGTGCACCCGGCGGATCCCGATACGGCCTGGTTCCTGCCCGCGGAAAAGGATCAGCGCCGCATGGCGGTGAATGGTCGCCTCGTGGTCAACCGGACGCGCGACGGGGGGCGCGGCTTCGAGACCTTGTCGCACGGCCTGCCCGCGGAGCACGCCTACGACCTCGTGTACCGTCACGGCCTCGACGTCGACGCCACCGGCGAGTCGCTCGCGTTCGGCAGTACCACGGGGTCCCTGTTCGTCTCCGAGGACGCCGGCGACCACTGGCAGTGCCTCTCGGCGCACCTGCCGCCGATCCACGCCGTGCGATTCGCGCCCGCCGCACCCTGAGCGTGCAGGGCGGAGCGCCGGACGCCGCCCCGGCGGTTTCCTCGTCCTGTAGACTTCCGCACATCGACCGCCCGCCCGGGTGGTCCATTCGCGCACTGGAGCATGGATGGACACGCATACCCGCGCCGAACGGCGCGAGCCCGTGCCGGAGCCGCAGGGGGCGCGCGCCGGCGCGCAGCCGGACACCGCCGCCGCGGACGCGGTCGTCCGGATCTCCGGCCTCTCGAAGACCTACGCGACCGGCTTTCGGGCCCTCGAGGACGTCGACCTCGAGATCCGTCGTGGCGAGATCTTCGCGCTGCTGGGTCCCAACGGCGCCGGCAAGACCACGCTGATCAGCATCGTCTGCGGCATCGTGAACGCGAGTGCCGGGCAGGTGCTCGTCGACGGATACGACACCGTGACGGCGTACCGCGAGACGCGTTCACGCATCGGCCTCGTGCCGCAGGAGCTGACCACCGATGCCTTCGAGAGCGTGTGGAATACCGTGAGCTTCAGCCGCGGCCTGTTCGGCAAGGCGCGCAACCCCGGTCACGTCGAGAAGGTCCTGCGCGACCTGGCGCTGTGGGACAAGCGCAACGATCGGATCATGACGCTGTCGGGCGGCATGAAGCGTCGCGTGATGATCGCCAAGGCGCTGTCGCACGAGCCGCGGGTGCTGTTCCTCGACGAGCCGACCGCCGGTGTCGACGTCGAGCTTCGGCGCGACATGTGGGAAGTCATCCGCCTGCTGCGGGCAACCGGCGTGACGGTCATCCTGACGACGCACTACATCGAGGAGGCCGAGCTCATGGCCGACCGGGTCGGCGTGATCAACCGCGGGCGCCTGGTCGTCGTCGACGAGAAGAACGCGCTGATGCACGAGCTCGGCCGCAAGCGCCTGACGCTGCAGTTGCAGGAGCCGATCGAGCGCATTCCGCCGGCACTGGCCGGGCGTAACCTGGCGCTGTCGGCGAACGGCCAGGAGCTGACCTACACGTACGACACGCAGGGCGAACGCACCGGCATCACCGCGCTGCTCACCGAGCTGCGCGAGGCCGGCATCCACTTCACGGATCTGCGCACGGACCAGAGCTCGCTCGAGGAGATCTTCGTGAGCCTGGTGCAGGAGGGGAAATGAACGTCTACGGCGTACGCGCCATCTACGCCTTCGAGATGGCACGCACGGGCCGCACGCTGCTGCAGAGCCTGGTCGCGCCGGTGATCTCGACGTCGCTGTACTTCGTGGTATTCGGGGCCGCGATCGGCTCGCGCATCAGCCAGGTCGAGGGCGTGAGCTACGGGTCGTTCATCGTGCCCGGGCTGATCATGCTGATGCTGCTCACGCAGAGCGTGTCGAACGCGTCGTTCGCGATCTATTTTCCCCGCTTCACGGGCACGATCTACGAGATCCTGTCGGCGCCGGTCTCCTCGTTCGAGATCGTGCTCGGCTACGTGGGCGCGGCGGCGACGAAATCGTCCGTTCTCGGACTCATCATCCTGGCCACCGCGAGCCTCTTCGTGAAGGTGCAGATCGCGCACCCGCTGTGGATGCTGCTGTTCCTCGTGCTCACGGCGGTCACGTTCAGCCTGCTGGGTTTCATCATCGGCATCTGGGCGGACAACTTCGAGAAGCTGCAGTTCGTGCCGCTGCTGATCATCACGCCGCTGACCTTTCTCGGCGGCACGTTCTACTCGATCGGCATGCTGCCGCCATTCTGGCAGACCGTGACGCTGTTCAACCCGGTGGTCTACCTCGTGAGCGGCTTCCGCTGGAGCTTCTACGACCTCGCGGATGTCAATGTGGGGGTGAGCCTCGTCATGGTGAGCGTGTTCCTGGCACTGTGCCTGGCCACGGTGTTCTGGATCTTCCGCACCGGCTATCGGCTCAAGGCCTGAGGGGCCGTCCTCCGGTTGGCGCGACCCGTGCCCGGTGGGCGCCGCACCCGCCGGGCGGGTACCATGTCGTGATCGGGCCGGCGCGGAATGCCCCGCACCGGCGATATACAGGAAGGCGAATGAGTGAAATGTCCCAGGGCAGCACGCGTCGGCAGCAGGCCGCGCTGGCCGTCTTCGTACTGGCAATCGTGTTCACGGTGATCTTCATCGGCTACGGCATTACCGGCACGCCGCTGCCGAAATGGATGCTGGTGCTGACCACGATCCTCTGACGTCCGTACCGCGCCCGTCCGTCGGGTCCCCTGCCAGCGCGCGCGGTACTTCCCGCGCGTGCCGCGCTCGACCATCCCCGCGCGTGGTCGTCGAGCTCGGCGCGCGGGGGTCGGTATTATCCCGCCTGGCGGCGCCGCTCACCGTGCAGCCACTGAACCCCGTTCGGCGGGTTCAGGCGCCGCCGGCTGATGGCACGGGCATCAGCTTCGCGAGAGCCATGCGAAGGCCCGCTCGAGGTACTGGCGGCCGTCGGTCCGCTGCCACTCGCCGTGCGCCATGATCACCCGCTCCGGGTTCCATGCGAGTACCTTGCGCAACGCCGCCCGGGCGCGGGCGCGGCGTACGAACGAAAGGCGGTACTCGAGCGGGGCATAGCCGTACCCCGTCGTGATCTTCCAGAGCCTTGCGATCCAGCGCTGCCAGCGGCTCCAGTGCTGTGCCAGGAAATCGTCTGCGAAGTTCTCCGTGAGGTCGGCGAAGATTGCGGTGCGCGACGGCCGGTGAAAGAACGCCATCTCGTCGATGAACACCGAGCCGCGGAACCAGGCCTGGTCGATGTCGTCCTCCCACGCATCGGGCGGCCGTTCCTCGAGGATGCCGGAGAAGGTAAGGTCGCTGCGCTTGCGCGTGACCGACCGCGGCGCCCAGAGCTCCGCGGCGGGATAGGCCCGGCACCAGTCCTGGAGGTACAGGTGGTGCAGGCAGTTGGGGCTGACCAGCCATCGCACCGTGCCGAGGGCATCGACTTCCGCGCGCAGTCGCCCATCGAGCGCGATGGGCGACCACACCCACAGCGCGTCACCACCGATGCGCACGAGCACCATGCGCGTGGGGTAGGGGAAGCCGTAGAAGGAAACGACGGCCCCTTCCGCCAGCCAGATCTCGTCGTCGACGGGCTCGATGCGCATGGGCGCAGCCTCGCGCAGCGGGACGCGCGGCGCAATGGCGAACGGGGCCGCGGGATCGATGGTGGCGTCCCCGCGCGCGTGGGCGATCAG
>Ga0102944_1000311_pt1 | contig 38710 bp, 33 predicted proteins | sample SalPonD_shore_MG_FD_78172 | JGI IMG/M metagenome (GOLD analysis project Ga0102944, IMG submission 78172) | Salt pond soil microbial communities from South San Francisco under conditions of wetland restoration - Salt Pond MetaG... | ecosystem: Environmental > Aquatic > Marine > Intertidal zone >... | reverse complement strand
TCCCACACCCGCTGTATCGCGCACTTCACGAGCGGAGGGTGCGGCGGGTCCTGGCGAGACCGTCGCCGCCAGGACGGCGGCGTCGGAGCCTACAGGGATGTATTCACGGCGTTCTCGAAAGGACCCGCCGCACCTCTGCCGAATCGGGCCTGGAAAGTGCCACTTGAAGCCCCGGAATTCCGCGATGAACCTTTTTTTTGGTGCGGAGGCGGCGCCGGCCCCATCTGGGGCCTCCCACACTGACTCCCGGTTCCGTCGCTGCACTGTGGGAGCGCCCGGACGGGCGCGACCTCGCGCCCCTCGCCCCGATCAGCCGCCGTCTTCATCGTCCTTCGGCTTGCCCGAGGTCTGCTCGTCGATGGCCTTGAGCTGGTCATCGGCCTGCTGGAGCTGCTTTTGCTCCACGGCCTTGATCTTGTCGGCGTAGGGCTTGTCCAGGCGTTCCGCCTTCTGGTCGGATTCGCCGCTGGAACACCCGGCCAGCGACGCCATGACCAGGCCCGCGATGAGGATGGAGAATTTCTTCATGGGTTTCCCGCCTCCGGCTCCGGCTTGGCCTCCAGGGGCAGAATCTTCAGGCCCAGGTAGGCATAGACCGCGGCCATGATGGGGTTGATGAGATTGAAGAACGCGAATGGCGCATACGAGAAGGTGGCCACGCCCAGGGTGGCGGCCATGTAGGCGCCGCAGGTATTCCAGGGGATCAGTGGCGAAGTGATGGTGCCCGCGTCCTCGATGGCCCTGGAGAGGTTCACCGGCGCCAGGTTCCGGCGCCGGAACTCTTCCCGGTACAACCGCCCGGGCAGCACGATGGCGATGTACTGGTCGGCGGCCAGCACGTTGGTGGCCACGCAGGTGCCCAGCGTCGCCGCGATCAGCGAGCCCGTGGATTTGGCCAGGTGCAGGGCGTCGCGCACCAGCCGTTCCAGCAGGCCCGCCCGCTCCATGGCCCCGCCGAAGGTCATGGCGCACATGATCAGCCACACCGTGTTGAGCATGGAGGACATGCCGCCGCGGGAGAGCAGCTCGTCCACGGTGGGCACGCCGGTATTGGACACGTAACCGTCGAACAGCGCCTTCCAGGTGCCGCTGATCAGCGCCATGGGCGCGTTCAGGCTGTCGTCGCCCGCCAGGCGCATCACCGCGTCGGGCTGGAAGATCACCGCGAACAGGCCGCCCAGCAGCGCGCCGATCATCATGGTGGGGAACGCCGGCCAGCGCCGCCAGGCCAGCGTCATCACCACGGCCAGGGGGATCAGCAGGTACCAGCCCAGGTTGAAGGTCTCGTGCAGCGTGGAAAGCGGCCCGCCGAGCTGCGTGGCCTGCTCGGCCGGCTGGGCGGTGAAGCCCAGCACTGCGAAAAGCGTGATGGCCAGGGCCAGCGAGGGCATGGTGGTCCAGGTCATGTGGCGGATGTGGGAGAACAGGTCGGAGCCCGCCACCGCCGGGGCCAGGTTGGTGGTGTCGGAGAGCGGCGACATCTTGTCGCCGAAGTAGGCCCCGGAGATGATCGCGCCGGCGGTGATGGCCGGTGACAGCCCCAGGCCCGTGGCCACGCCCATCAGGGCCACGCCCAGCGTGCCCGCCGTGGTCCAGGAGCTGCCGGTGCTGAGCGCCACGATGGAGCAGATGATGCACGCCGCGGCGTAGAAAATGCTCGGGTTGAGCAGCTCCAGCCCGTAATAGATGAGCGTGGGCACGGTGCCGCAGAGTATCCAGGTGCCGATCAGCGAGCCCACCGCCAGCAGGATCAGCACCGCGCCCATGGACACGCCGATGCTGTGCACGATGCCGCCTTCCATCTCGTCCCAGCGCAGGCCGTTCTTCAGGCCGACGATCACCGCAATACCGGCCGACAACAGCAGGGCTATCTGGTTGGCGCCGTAGGACGAGTCCGCGCCGTAGAGATACACGGACGCCGCCAGCATCGAAATCAGGGTGATGATGGGAACCAGGGCGTCCAGGATGGACGGGTCGCGAAACTGTCTTTCGTCGTCTTCTTCGTTCATGTGGAGTTCCGGCTCGAAGCCGGTCGAGCTTACCGGATGGGCAGGACCGCGCAAAGGGCGATGCCTTCCCGGCTCACGCTGGCACCCGCTCGATCAGTCCGCTGGTGTCCGGGCGCACGCCGAACCACAGCCGGAATGACTCGGCCCCCTGTTCCACCAGCATGCCGCGGCCGTCGGCGGCGCGCGCCGCGCCGTTTTCGCGCGCCCAGTCCAGGAAGGGGCTGGCCGGCGCGCCGTAGCTCAAGTCGTAACACCAGCCGCCTTCCGCGAGCACGCCAGTGGGGAACGGCGGCGTCTCCCCGGCATGGCCGGCGGCGGTGGCGTTCACTATCAGGTCGAAGGGCGGCAGGTCCTCCAGCACCGCGTAACTGCAGCCCGCCGCGCGCGGGTCCGCCGAGCGTCGCGCCAGCTCGATGGCCCGTCCAGGGTTTCGGTTGGCCAGGAACAGGGCTTGAGGGCCGGTGGCCAGCAGGGGCGCCAGGATGCCCGCCACGGCGCCGCCTGCGCCCGCCACCAGCACCCGCCTGCCTACGGGCGCGAAGCCCAGATTCACGGTCAGATCGCGCACGAAACCGGCGCCGTCGGTGTTGTCTCCCAGCCATTCACCGCTCTCGCGCTTGAGGGTGTTCACCGCCCCGGCTTCACGCGCCCGCTCGCTGACCGAGGCGCAACACTCGAGCGCCTCGTGCTTGAGCGGCAGGGTCACGTTGCCACCCAGCCCGTCCTCGCGGGCAAAACGCGAAAGCGCCGCGGGCAGCCCGCCCGCGGCCGTGTCAACGCGCTCGTAGCTCAGCGCGATCCCGGTTTGCCGGGCAAAACACCCGTGCAGCCACGGGGACACGCTGTGGCTCACCGGGTGACCGAAAAGCGCCAGTAGCGCTGCCATCACGGATCAGAACACGGCCTTGAAGACCAGGAAGAATAACGCTGCCAGGATGCCGCCGACGGGCACCGTGATTAGCCAGGAAAGCAGGATCTGGCGGATCACCGAGGTATTAAGGGCGGCGATGCCGCGCGCCAGCCCCACCCCCATGACCGCGCCCACCAGCGTATGGGTGGTGGAGATTGGCAGGCCCGTGCCCGAGGCCAGCACCACGGTGGTGGCGGCGGAAATCTCGCAGGCGAACCCGCGGCTGGGGGTGAGCGCGGTGATGCCCGTGCCCACGGTGGCGATGACGCGGTGCCCGAAGGTCAAAAGCCCGATCACGATGCCCACGCCGCCTAGTGCCAGCACCCAGGGAGTCACGGGGGCCTGGTGGGCGACGCTGCCGTTCTGGGCAACGCTCACCACCGCGGCCACCGGGCCCACCGCGTTGGCCACGTCGTTGGAACCGTGGGCGAAGGCCATGCCGCAGGCGGTCATCACCATCAGCGACGCGAATACCCGCTCCACGTTGGCGTAGTGGAACTCCCGGTCCGCGCTTGGATCCACCGCCACCCGGCTGATGATCCAGTAGCCCAGCGCCACCGACACCAGACCCACGCCGGCGGCGATTGCGTATGCAAGGCCGGTTCCGATGTCCAGCCCAACGTGCTTCAGGCCCTTGAGCAGGGTCACCAGCGCGAGCACGAAGCCGGCCAGGAAGGTGTAGATCGGCGCATAGCGGCGCGCCGCGTCCAGCGGCGAGGGCTTGTCCAGGATCAGGCGCTGGATGCTGATGAACAGAATGTATGCAAGAGTCCCGGCGATCAGTGGCGATATCACCCAGCTCGCCACGATGGAGGCCATGGTGGGCCAGTTCACCGAGCTCACCCCCAGGCCGACGATGGCGAAGCCGGTGATGGCGCCGACGATGGAATGGGTGGTGGACACCGGCAGGCCGTAGCGTGTCGCCACCATCAGCCAGATGCCCGCCGCCAGCAGCGCGGCGAGCATGCCGAACACCAGCAGGTCCGGATGACCGGTGAAACTACCGGCGGTGACGATGCCCTTGCGGATGGTTGCGGTGACCTGGCCGCCGGCCAGGAACGCGCCGCCGAACTCGAACACCGCGGCCACCAGCACCGCCTGGCGGATGCTCAGGGCGCGCGAGCCGACGGAGGTGGCCATGGCGTTGGCCACGTCGTTGGCGCCGATGCCCCAGGCCATGAAAAGGCCGAACCCGGCAGCCAGGATCAGGTAATAGATCGCGTGTTCCATCAATTACGCTTTAGTATTGTTGTAAGGTCGGCCGCCAGCCGGCGGGCTCACCTGGCGAGCAGCAACTGCAGCCGGCTGCCGACGCGCTGGGCGCGGTCGCCCAGCTCTCCCACCCAGTTGATGATCTCGTAAAGGAACATGACGTCCACCGGCGGCAGGTCCTTTTCCACGCCGTACAGTTCGGCGCGGATGGCGATCTGCATGTTGTCGGTGTCCTTCTCGATCCGGTCGAGCTCGTTGATCATGCCTTCCACGAGCGCCACCTCGCTGCCGTGGAATCCGGTCTCCACCAACTCGTCCAGCTCGCTGACGGTGGTGGAGGCCTGGCGTGCGGCATCCACGGCGCGGGCGATGTACTTCAGGAAGTCGTCCTGGATGACGTCCGGCAGCTGCATGCGGCGTCCGGTGACCAGGCCCGCGATGTCCTTGGCCTTGTTCGCCACCATGTCCTGTACCGTGAGCAGGTCCAACAGCTCGTTGCGCGGCACCGGCAGGAACAGGCTCTTGGGCAACTTCAGCCGCAGGCTGTGCTTGAGGTCGTCGGCCTCGTCCTCGATCCCGGAGATGCGCTTTTGCAACTTCGACACCTGGTCCCAGTCCTCGCGCACGACGGCGTCGAAGAACGGTATCAGGGTCTCGGTGCACTCGACGACCTTGATCATGTGCGCCTGCAACGGGCGCATGGGGGATTCGCCGAATATGCCGCTGATCTGGGCTTTCTTGAACATGGATGTGATCCGTGCGAGGTTCGCCGTGGGCAGTATACCGAAGCGGTGGCGAGGACTCTCTCGGCGGAGTGTCCACGGTGGTGCGGGAAACGCTGGCTATTCCGGCGTACGGCTCTTGCGAAGGAGCGCGAGACGGAAGGCCTGCCGGCGACACGCCGTATATCCATCCCTGGAGGCTCGACTGCGGCTTCCCTGCCGCAGACAGTCTCCGGCAGGCCTTCCGTAACCCGCGCTCCGGGATTGCGAGTAGCTCGCCGACCGGGCCCGCGTATCATGAACACCATGGACATCCACCAACTGCCCGCGCCCGCCGACATCCGCGAGGCCGCCGAGCGCATCGCGGGGGTCGCGCGGCGAACGCCAGTGTGGAGCTCTCCGGCCCTGGACGAGGCCGCCGGCGCCGAGCTCCATTTCAAGTGCGAGCCCATGCAGCTCACCGGTGCGTTCAAGGTGCGCGGCGCGTTGAACGCGGTGCTCTCGATGAGTGACGCGCAGGCGAAAAAGGGCGTGGCCACGCATTCGTCCGGCAACCACGGCGCCGCGCTCGCCTTCGCGGCGCGCGAACGCGGTATCCCATGCACCGTGGTGATGCCCGACAACTCGGTGAAATCCAAGGTAGCGAACGTGCGCCGTTACGGCGCCGAGGTGGTGTTCTGCGAACCCAGCCAGGCGAGCCGCGAGGACACGGTGGCCGATGTGGTGGAAAGAACCGGCGCCGAGGTGATCCCGCCCTACGACGATGCCCGCATCATCGCCGGGCAGGGCACCTGCGCGCTGGAATTGCTGGAGCAGGTACCGGAGCTGGACGTACTGGTGGTGCCCGTGGGTGGCGGCGGGCTGATCACCGGCACGGCCATCGCGGCACGTTCCCTGGCCCCGGGCATCGGCATCCGTGGCGCCGAACCGGCCGGTTCCGACGACGCGGCCCGCTCGCTGTCGGCGGGCCGGCGCATCACGGATATCACCCCGGACACCGTCTGTGACGGGCTGCGGGCGATCATCAGCGAGCTAACCTTTCGGGGCATCCGCGATAACGTGGACGGGATCATCACGGTGGAGGACGACGCCACCATTGACGCCATGCGACTGGCCTGGCTTGAGCTCAAGCTCACCATCGAGCCCTCTTCCGCCGTGGTGTTGGCCGCGGTGCTGGCGGAACCGGATGCGTTTCGCGACCGGAGCGTGGGCGTGATCCTGTCCGGAGGCAACGTGGACCTGGACCACCTGCCCTGGTAGCCGGGGCCATGAGCGGCACCGAATTTCCCGATCATTTTTCCGGTCACGCCGACGCCTACGCGCGCTACCGGCCCGACTATCCCGGGGCGCTCTACGACTGGCTGGCCGGCGAGTGCCGGCTAAGGAACGTGGCCTGGGACGTGGCCTGCGGCAGCGGCCAGGCCAGCGCCGGGCTGGTCCGGCGCTTTCGGGTGGTGGTGGCGAACGACGCGAGTGTCGCGCAGTTGAGCGCCATGCCACGGCTGCGTGGCGTCCACCCGGTGGCGGCGCTGGCCGAACGGGCGCCGATCCGCGCGCACCGCGTGGATCTCGTCACCTGCGCCCAGGCCGCGCACTGGCTGAACATGGACGCCTTCGCCGCGGAGGTGCGCCGCATCGCGCGCCCGGGGGCGCTGGTTGCGCTGTGGAGCTACGGCCTTGCGGAAGTTACCCCGGAGCTCGACCACCCCGTGAGGCATTTCCATTCCGTGACCCTGGAGCCCTACTGGCCGCCGCAACGCAGCCACGTGGAAGCCCGGTATCGGGATCTGCCGTTCCCCTTCGCCGAAGTCCGTGCCCCTGACTTCGCCATGGAGAAACGCTGGACGCTGTCGGGGTATTGCAGGTACCTGGCTACCTGGTCGGCCTACCGCCGTTGCCTGGCGAGCGGTGCCGCGGATCCATTGCCGGCGCTGCGCTCGCGGCTCGCCGGGCCGTGGGGAGACGGCGCACGCACGGTCCGCTGGCCGCTGCACATGCGCGTGGGCGTCGTGAAGTGACGGGCGGATACGGGGGAAGCGCCGGCGGCCGGGGATGCCGTGGGCGCCCTCATCGCGTACCATTCCCGGGCCGCGAACGGCCCGCTTTCACCTTCGAAACCGACATATGCAATCCGACAGCCCATCGTCCGGCCCCGTGTTCATCGTGGGCAGCCCGCGATCCGGATCCTCGATGCTGCACTGGTCGCTGTTGCAGAGCGATGCATTCTGGGGAAGCTCGGAGAGCGATTTCCTGCACACCATCGCGCCGGCGGTGGCGAAAGGGTGGGAGCGGGGCACGCGCCGGGGCGAGTTTTCCTGGCTGAACAAGGAGGGCGTGAGCGAGGCAGAGTTCTTCCGCTCGGTGGGCGACGGCATCGATGCGCTTTACCGCAGCCGCGCCGGTGGCAGGCGCTGGGTGGACCAGACGCCGTTCTACGTGTCGGTGGCGGGTCACCTGGCAAAAATGTTTCCCACTGCCCGCTTTCTCTGCCTGTTCAGGGACGGCCGCCAGGCGACGCCGTCGATCCAGGCGCTGCTGGGTCACGGTTTCGACGACGCGGCGTTCGAGTGGACCAGGGCCTGCGGGCAGGCTCTGGAGCTCATGCAGAACCTGCCGGATCGCTGCCTGCCCGTGTGTTTCGAGGACCTGATCCTCCACACCGAAGAGGCACTGAAGGACATTTTTCGGTTTCTCGAGGAGCCGTTCGCGGACCGGGCGGTGGCGTTCATCCGCGAAAAGTCTCCCATCAACTCCTTGTTCGAGGAGGAGAGCTCGCTCGACAAGTTGACACCCCGCTGGCTCGACTGGTCACGCCGCCAGCGCAAGCGTTTCCACCGGATCGGCGGCGGCATGCTGCAGGTACTGGGTTACGTGCCCGACGATGACTGGGTCAGGCATCCCTCCTCCCCGGACAACGTGGCGGTGGCCAGGCGGGTGCGGGACACGCTGGAGGAGCTGCGCGGTTCCGGGCCCGGCTGAGCGGGCCCGGGAAACCTAACGGCCGGATTCAGTGCTGGCGGCGAAGCCCCAGTACCGCCAAGCCGGCCAGCGCCAGAAGCCCCATCATCAGGATTCGGGAAAAGCTCGTCAGGGTAGGTATCGGGCCGGCGACGATCTCCTGAAATGCCACGGCGACGGTGCGATCGGCGTTCATGCTGACGGTGCACTGATCCCCGGCTCCATTGATGCTGTCGCAACCCGACCAGGTGATCGTGCTGGGTACATCCGGAACGGCGCTAAGTACGACGCTGCCGCCGAGCAAGGCGCTGCAGGTCGCGCCGCAGTCGATGCCGGAAGGGTTGCTGGTGACCGAACCGGAACCGCTACCGGATTTGGTCACGGTGAGATTGAACTCGGGGATGATGACCTCGAACTGAACGTTCACGCTGCGGGCCGAGGTCATCGCTACGGTGCACTGATCCGCGGCTCCATTGATGCTGTCGCAACCCGTCCAGGTGATCGTGCTGGGAACGTCCGGAACCGCGGACAACACTACCGTGCCGCCCATGAGCGCACTGCAGGTGCCGCCGCAATCCACGCCGAAGGGAGTGCTGGAAACCATTCCGGTGGCCGAACCGCTCTTGGTCACGGTCAAGTCGAAGGCCGGGTCAACCGTGGCGATATCCATGCGCAGAAAACAACTCGAGGTGAAGGCAGGGCAGTCGCCGCCAACGGCGCTCAACTGCAGGCTGATGAGTTGGTCATTCGGGTCCCAGGGTGCGCCGGCGACGTGCGGCACTCCGGTGAGCGAATCGTCGGTTAACACTGTCGGGTCCGAGCCGAACGATGACGTCCGATAGAACAAGCTCGGGAAGGACTGAACGTCGTTGGGGATGTTCGGCGTGTTCCTCGCTCCCGGCTGTGCGTTGATGGCGAACGAATCGTCGGTGGTAAAGCCGAACGGCGATACGTTGTCGCTCACCACGATCGAGGCGTTCTGGTCGAAGGTGATCTGTCCTTCCACCGGGCCCAGATTGACGAAGAACTGCCCAGTCGCGTAATTGCCGACTTGTGCACTTCCGTTCGAATCCGCGGTGACGTCATCGAACTGGTAGGTGCCGGCAAACGGGGTGCCGTCCGGAAGACCGGTATACGACGACATGGTGCCGTTGACGGCGCCGGTGATGAAATATTGCTGCACCGCCGCAACCGCGACGGACGGCGCGAGCAGCCAAAGGAGCAGCAGCCAGCGGCGCGGCGCCACGCCATTGCAGTAAGCGTTCGTAAGCGGACCGGACATGATTTACCCCCAGAGCGTCTTTTGTGGAAGGCCCCTCGTAGAAAGCTAGTGCCTGAGACCCAATCTGGCTTTCGAAAAATTGCTCGGGCTGCGTGCGGAGTCGCCAGAGCGTCGTCGGCCCAATCGCCAAGCTTGCCCCTCTTGCCCGCGATCCTGCACGTCGCCCGCTGGTGCCGTCCCAGAATCGGACTAGACTTGTGAGGCGGGCCGTGGCCCGCCGGCGAGGGACTGCCGGTGCAGCCGCTTCCAGTGGATAGCAGGATCGAGACCGGGAGGACTCAACATGAAATGGAAAGTCTCATTGGCGCTGGCCGCCGGTGCGTGTCTGTTTGCATCCGTCACATGGGCGCAGGACGACAGTGACACCGGCAACGTGCAGCGCGTCTACATGGTGTCCGTGAACGCGGGCGAGGGGCCGGCTTTCGAGGATGGCTGGAAAGCCTACTCGAAGTGCTACGGCGAGAACGGCGGCAAGCACGCGATGCGCGTGTGGTGGCGCGAGACCGGCAAGCTGGGCACCTACGCGTTCGTCACCGGCGATCACAAGTGGGCGGACTGGGACGGGATGGAAGAGGCGGACAAGGCCTGCCACGAGGTGTTCCAGAAGCAATTCCTGCCGCACGTGGCCAAGGCCACCAGCGATTTCAGCACCTACATGGCGGACGCCAGCCACGTTCGCGACAGCGACGAGCCCTTCAACGTGGTCCACGTCTTCGAGTTCAACGTATCCGACAACCGCGCTTTCGTGGACAGCGTCATGAAAATCACCGAGGCCGCCAAGGCCACGGACTGGGACAGCGACTACGCCTGGTACAGCGTGGAGGCCGGCGGCCCGCACGCCTCGGACTTCTACGTGGTGGTGCTGGGCCACAATTTCGCGGACTGGGACAAGGACCGGGTGGGGCTGTGGGACATGGTCGCCAAGCACGCCGGCAAGGAAGGCGCCGAGCAGATCCGCTCCGACCTGAACAAGGCCATCGACGACGAATGGAGCGACATCTACACTCACCGTTCCGAAATGGACTACATGCCGAAGCAGTGACGAGGCGGCCCTTCGGGTCGTAACATGGGGCCCGGGAATGCCCGGGCCTCATGGATATGGGGTGGGGTCTCGACAGCCGTGCCGCACATCCGGACCACCAGCGCTACGCTGTACGACACCTGGCGCGACGAGTGGCAGGGGCTGGGATCGAGCCAGGATTCCGCGGACCGGATATCAAAAGCCATCGAGGACGACCGCCAGGCCGTTCTCGTGGCTCTCACCAGCCTGCATCGACAAACGAGACCGCGCCACGCGGGTCTTCAGTCCGCCGGCACCCGGCAGAAGCAATAGCTGTATATGCCGTGAGGGTCGGCGTCGGGGCCGGTGAACAGGCTCAGGGTCCTGGCGACCCGGGTCAGCCAGGACAGGCCCTGCATTCGCGAGCCGATGTCCACGCCGGTCCAGGCCACGGCGCCCGTCGTGCTTTCCACCAGCCAGCGCTCGAAGGGTGAGAGCTCCTTCTCGACGTAGTCCACGCTGTACTGCTTCACTCCGGCGAGCTCCGCGGCCCCGGCGACCGCCTCGTCCAGCCCGCCAAGCTGGTCCACCAGGCCAAGTTCGTGGGCGGCCTTGCCGCTCCACACCCGGCCCTGGGCGATTTCCTTGACCCGTTCCGGCTTCAGGCCGCGATTCTCCGCCACGCGGTGAACGAAGTCGTCGTAGGTCTTCTCCACCAGGCGCTGCACGATGTCGCCCACTTTGGGATCCAGTGGGCGGCCGGGGTTGAAGGCGCCGGCCAGGTCGGTGGTGCCCACGCCGTCCACGTGCACGCCGATCTTGTCCAGCGTTCGGGGGAAATTCAGGAACATGCCGAACACGCCGATCGACCCGGTGATGGTGGTCGGCTCCGCGTAAATGCGGTCCGAAGTCATTGAGATCCAATACCCGCCCGAGGCGGCCACGGAACTCATTGAAACCACCACCGGCTTGCCCGCGGCGCGGGTGAGCTCCAGCTCGCGGCGGATGACCTCGGAAGCAAAAGCGCTGCCGCCGCCGGAGTCCACCCGGAACACCACGGCCTTCACGTTCTTGTCGAATCGCGCGTCGCGGATCAACTCGGCGGTGGACTCCGAACCGATGGTGCCCGGCGGCTGCTTGCCGCCGACGATGGCCCCTTCCGCCACGATCACAGCTACCTTGTCGGCGGATGTGTTAATGCGCGCCGTGCGCACGGCGCTGGCGTAGTCCTTGAAGTCGATCTGGCGGAAGGAATGGCTGTCCTCGTCCTCGCCCACCAGGTCGACGAGCTCCTTGCGAAACTCGTCCCGGTTGGAAAGCCTGTCCACTAGGCCGGCCTCCACGGCGGCCCTTCCCGAGTCGTCGTCCGCGGACGCCAGGCGCTCGCCGTAACGGTCGATATAGTCGCGCACCAGCACGGGATCCATCTTGCGGGCCTCGGCGACGCCTTCCACGTAGCTGTCCCAGAGATCGCCCATCCAGGCCAGGTTCGCCTGCTTGGCCGGCTCCGACATGTCATTGCGGATGTAGGGCTCGGCGGCGGACTTGTACTTGCCCACGCGGAACAGGTGCACGTCCACCGCCAGCTTGTCCAGGCCGTCTTTCATGTAGGTCCGGTAGCGTGACAGGCCCTCGAGGAACAGCAGTCCCTCCGGATGCATCTCGACGTGATCCGCCTGAGCCGCCAGGTAATACTGGCCCTGCTCGAAGAAATCACCGTAGGCGTAAACCGGCTTGCCCGACTTCTTGAAGCGGCCGATGGCACCGGCCAACTCCTGGAGCTGGCTGAGCCCCGCCCCCTGCATCCGGTCGGTGTCGATGACCAGCGCCTTGATGCGGTCGTCGCCGGCGGCGCTGTCGATGGACAGCAGCAGGTCGCGCATGCGCGCCTGGGGCTCCTCGTTGCCCATTGCCTTCTGGATGGCCCGTTCCACCGGTTCGCCGGCGTACTGCTCGACGATCTGTCCCTGGGGGTCGATCACCAGCGCGATGCCGTCGTCCACGCTGATGTGGTGCTCGGACAGGAACAGCCCGGCCACCAGGAACAGGAGGAAAAAGAACACCAGGTTCAGCACCAGGATCCTGATGCCGTTCAGGAACTTGCCGATGCCGCGCAGAAAGCGCCCCGGGAAGCTGCGGTTGGTCTCGCTCATGGAAATGAATCCGGGAAGGGACTTGTCTGGTCAAGCATCCTAGCGAAGCCCCGACCGGAGTCCAATAGGCCGAAGGTCAGGTGGTGTGGGGGGAAGGTGCAAGGAGGAAGCCGCCAGCAGGGAGGTGGCCGGCGGCGGGAACGCCTATTTCCGGGTCTGCAGCCAGAAGGTAACGGGCCCGTCGTTGACCAGCGCCACCTGCATGTGGGCCCCGAATTCCCCGGTGGCTACGGCCACCGGGCCCTGGCGGGTCGCTTCCACCAGCCTCGAAAACAGCCTGGCGCCTTCCTCCGGCGCGGCCGCCGGCGTAAAGCTGGGGCGGTTGCCCTTGGCGGTGTCGGCGGCGAGCGTGAACTGCGGCACCAGCAGTAACGCGCCGCCGACCTCGGCCAGCGACAGGTTCATGCGGCCCTGCGCGTCGGGAAACACCCGGTAGGCCAGCAGCCGCTCGGCGAGCCTCTGGGCGTCGGTCTCGGTGTCCCCGGCCTGCACGCCCACCAGCACGCAAAGCCCGGGGCCGATCTCGCCGATCACGTTGCCTTCCACCGAGACGCTGGCGCGGCTGACCCGCTGCAAAAGCCCGATCATGGACCAATTGTAGGAGCGCGCTTGCGCGCGATCCAACGTTCACGAAACGCGTGTAGGCATATGCCTACACGCGTGCGGACGGCTTGCCGTCGCCGTATCGCGCGAATTGCGGTGGAATCCCGCGGTCGGCAACCTCTAGCCTTGGAATCGCAGGGAACGAGGACTCGCCAACCTCAAGTCCAGGGAAGGACCGAGGGCCATGGACGGCCCGGTCGGAACGCGCATCGCCGCGGTTCCGGAATGCCCGAGGGACGAACGCAGGGAGGCCACGGAAGGTGTAAGCGCGCCAGGGACGGCGGGCAGAATCCCGTTCGGCGCGGCTGGTTGTGCCCACGGCGCACCAGCGGCGCAGGGGTTGGTTCGGGCCCGCCCCGCGACTCGCGAGGCGGGCCTTTCTTGTTCGTGGCGCGATCCCGGGGCGCCCCGGGCACCCGCCCCGGGGGCTCATGCGCTAGAATGCGCGCGATCCTCGCCTCGACCCCGCCATGCAGCTTCTTCTCACCCGCGCCATGCTCCGCCTGGGGACCGTGCTCCCGCTCTTCGCCCTTCAGGGGCTGGGCGTTTGCGCCGGGTGGCTGGGAAGCGTGCTGCCCAACCGGCCGCGCCAGCTCACCGAGCGCAACCTGGAGCTTTGCTTCCCGGAATGGCCGGTGCGCGAGCGGCGCCGCAACGTGCGCCGCAGCCTGGCGGAGGACGGCAAGTCCATCGCCGAGCTGGGCGCGTTCTGGCGGCGATCGCGGCGCCGGGTGCTGGCCCTGGTTCGCGACGTGGAGGGTCTCGAGCGCCTGGAGCGGGTGCTGGCGGAGGGCCGCGGCGCGATTCTGGCCGGCCCCCACCTGGGCGCCTGGGAGCTGGCGGGCCTGTGGCTTTCCACCCGGGGCCGCATGGCGACCCTGTACCGGCCGCCGCACAGCCGCGAGTTCGAATCGTTGATGGTCCAGTCCCGCGGGCGTTTCGGGGCACGCCAGGTACCGGCGGGGCGGCGCGGCCTGCGCGAGTTGATCCGCGAGCTCAAGGCCGGGGCCATGGTGGCCATCCTGCCGGACCAGTTGCCCAGCGGTGGCCAGGGCGAGTTCGCGCCGTTTTTCGGCATCCAGGCCTACACCATGACCCTGCTGCCCAGGCTGGCGCAGCGAACGGGGGTGCCGGTACTGCTGGCTTGGGCCGAGCGGCTGCCCAGGGGGCGGGGCTTTCGCATGCGCATCGACGAGCCCTGGGAAGTGGACGGCGAAACGTCCATGGCCGAGGCCGTGGCGGAGCTCAACCGGCGCGTTGAAGCGGCAGTGCGCGTGGCGCCCCTCCAGTACCAGTGGTCCTACAAACGCTTCCACCACCGCCCGCCCGGCGAGCCGCCCATCTATCCGCGCAAGCGTCGCTACTCGAAGCGGCCGCCGCGTAAGATCGAGTGAGGAGGTAACTGATGGGGCTAGGGTGGGTCTTGCGGCGTCACCCGCACGGCCGGGGGTTCGCGGCGGGGACGCCGCTCCCACAGGGCTCCCGGGCAGGTTCCTGCCTTGTGGGAGCGGCATCTTGACGCGAACTGCACGGGGACCGACTGGCCCTAACGCTTCTCGAGACGCTTCAAGAACACCTGCATTTCCTTTGCCGCCTGCTTGTCGCCCTTGCGCTCCGAGACCTGGATGCCTTCCCGGAAGGCGTTACGGGCCTCTGCCGTGCGCCCATCCGCGGCCAGTGCGCGCCCGTAAAGCTTCCAGGCGGCTGAGTAATCCGGATCCTGTCTGACCGCCTCCGCCAGGTGCGCCGCGGCGCGCCCGGCGTCCCCGTTGTTCAAATAGCCCTGGCCCAGGGTGAAGCGCAAAAGGGCGTTGTCCGGGCCCTGTTCGAGCAGCTTCTCGAAGCGATCGAGATCCATGGGGACATTGTAACGGGCAAAGAGGAAGGTATTGGGGGCAGCGAGTCGCCCGATCGCGCCCTTCCGGGCGCTCCTGCACCCGTTGATCACTGCCGCCAGAAAGCCGGCGTGAACAGCACCAAGACGGTGAAAATCTCCAGGCGGCCAAGGATCATGGCAAATGCGCAGATCCACTTGCCGGCATCCGATACGACGGTGAAGTTCGGCCCCACGTCACCCAGCCCCGGGCCCAGGTTGGCAATGGAGGTGCCCACCGCAGCGAAGGCGCTGGTGATATCCAGACCGGTGGCGGTCATCATCAGCCCGAGCACGATGTAGCTCACCACGTAGAAGAAGAAGAAACCCCACACGGAGTCCACCATGCGCCCGGAAAGCCGCGTGCCGCCGATCTTGATGGGAATGTGCGCGTTGGGATGGATCAGCCGGCCGATCTCGCGCAGGCTCTGGCGATAGAGCATCAGCACGCGCAGCGACTTCAGTCCGCCGGCCGTGGAGCCTCCGCAGGCGCCCATCATGCCCAGGATCAGGAGCAGCGGCGGCAACATCGCCGGCCAGGTATAGAAGCTGGCCGTGGTGTAGCCGGTGGTGGTGATACACGACACCACCTGAAACAGCCCGAAACGGAAGGACTCGAACACGCCGTCATAGATGTTGGTGAAGAACAGCACGACCGTGCTTGCCAGCGCGCCCATGCCCAGCACGAAGAAATAGGTCTGGACCTCCGGGTCCTCCAGGTAAACGCGCACGCTCAGGCGCCGCCAGGCCAAGAAGTGCAGGGAGAAGTTAATGCCGCTCACCGCCATGAAGACGATGGACACGAACTCGATCAGCGGGCTGTGGAAGTAGGACAGGCTCGCGTCGTGGGTGGAGAAACCGCCGGTGGACAGTGTGCTGAACGCGTGCCCGATGGCGTCGAACACGGACATGCCCGCCACCCAGTAACTCAGCGCGCACAGCACCGTGATCACCAGGTAGATGTACCAGAGCGCCTTGGCGGTCTCGGTGATGCGGGGCGTGAGTTTCGTGTCCTTCATCGGGCCCGGCGTTTCGGCCCGGTAGAGCTGCATGCCGCCGATGCGCAGCATGGGCAGCACGGCGACCGCCAGCACGATGATGCCCATGCCGCCCAGCCACTGGAGCTGCTGGCGGTAATACAGGATGGACGAGGGCAGTGTGTCCAGTCCGATGATGGTGGTGGCACCGGTGGTGGTGAGCCCCGACACGGTTTCGAACACCGCGTCGGTGAAGGAAAGCGCCGGGTTGCGCGCCAGGGTGAGCGGCAACGCCGCGGCCATGCCCATCACGATCCACATGGCGGCCACCACCAGGAAGCCGTCGCGCAGACGCAACTCGCGGGGCTCGTCCCGGTAGGTGGACCACAGGAAACCGCCGATTGCCACCAGCAACAGGAAACTGATCAGGAACGGCATGTGCTCGCCGTCGCCCTCCCACAGGCTGATGCCCATGGGCGGGAGCATGGTGAGACTCGCCATGCACAGCAGCACGCCGAGAATCAGCAGGACGGTGCCGTATCTCATAGGAAGGTGGGGCTGGGCTGAAACAGGTTCTCGATGTCCCCGATGCAGCGCTTGTCCACCACGAACAGCAACAGGTGGTCGCCGGCCTCGACCTGCAGGTCGTGGTGCGCCATCAGCACCTGTTCGCCACGCACGATGCCGCCGATGGTGGTGCCCGGCGGTAGCTCGATGTCCTGGATCGTCCGGCCCACCACCTTGGAGCTGCGCGAGTCGCCGTGGGCAACCGCCTCGATGGCCTCCGCCGCGCCGCGCCTGAGCGAGTGCACGCGAACCAGGTCGCCGCGCCGCACGTGGGTGAGCAGCGCGCCGATGGTCACCTGCTGCGGGGAAATGGCGATGTCGATGGCCGAGGCCTCCACCAGGTCCACGTAGGCGGGCCGGTTGATCAGGGTCATCACCTTGCCCGCCCCCATGCGCTTGCCCAGCAGCGAGGACAGGATGTTGGCCTCGTCGTCGTTGGTGAGCGCGCAATAGACGTCGGTCTGGTCGATGTTCTCTTCGCGCAGCAGATCCTCGTCCGCGCAGTCGCCCACCAGCACGATGGCCTTTTCCAGGCCCTCGGCAATTCGCCGTGCGTGCTCGCGGTCGCGCTCGATGAGCTTCACGTAGTAGCGGTTCTCCAGCGCCTTGGCCAGCGCCTGCCCGATGTTGCCGCCGCCGGCGATGACGATGCGCTTCGCCGGCTCGCCCAGGCGCCTGAGCTCGCGCATCACGGTCCTGATGTCGTTGCGCGCGGCGATGAAGAACACCTCGTCGCCGGCCTCGATGACCGTGTCACCTTCGGGAATGATCGGCTTGTCGCGCCGGTAGACCGCCGCCACCCGGGTGTCCACGTCACTGGGCATGTGCCGGCGCAGTTCCGATAGCTGGTGACCCACCAGCGGGCCGTCGGCATAAGTGCGCACCGCCACCATGCGCACGCGGCCGTCGGCGAAATCCAGCACCTGCAGCGCGCCCGGGTACTCGATGAGACGCTGGATGTGCTCGGTGACGATCTGCTCCGGGCTGATCAGCACGTCGATGGGCACCGCCTGGTCGCCGAACAGGTCCGGGTGATCCAGGTATTCCCGTGCCCGGACCCGGGCGATGCGCTTCGGCGTCTTGTACAGCGCGTACGCCACCTGGCAGGCGGTCATGTTGGTCTCGTCGTTGTTGGTCAGCGCCACCAGCAGGTCGGCGTCCTGCGCGCCGGCGCGTTCAAGCACGGAGGGGTAGGAGCCGAAGCCCTGTACCGTGCGCAGGTCCAGGCGGTCCTGGAGCTCGCGCAGCTTCATGGCGTCCAGGTCCACCACCGTGATGTCGTTGTCCTCGCGGGACAGGCTGGCGGCCGCGGACGTGCCTACCTGACCGGCACCCAGGATGATGATCTTCATAGGCTTTCTTAAAGAATCCCGTTACTGGCGCTTCGCCGCGACCTGCTTCGGGTCTATGCCCAGCGCCCGCAGCTTGCGGTAAAGGTGCGTGCGTTCCATTCCCACCGCCTTGGCGAGCCGTGACACGTTGCCCTCGACTGCGCGCAACTGGTGCTGCAGGTAACGCCGCTCGAACTGCTCGCGCGCCTCGCGCAGCGGCAAATCATAAACCCCTTCGGGCGCCTCGCGCCGGTCGCCGGCCAACCCGCGGCCCAGCGCGCCTTCCACCTCGGCAACGTCCACCTCCTCGGCGTTGCCCATGATCAACAGGCGCTGGACCAGGTTGCGCAGCTCGCGGACGTTGCCCGGCCAGTCGTACTGGCGCAAACGGTTTTGCGCCGCCACACTGAAGCGCCGGTAGGAAAGGTTCTCGCGGCTGCAGAAATAATCCACGTAGAAATGCAGCAGGTCGGGGACGTCCTCCGAGCGCTCGCGCAGCGGCGGGACGCTGAGCGGCACCACGTTGAGGCGGTAGAAGAGCTCCTCCCGGAATCGTCCCTTGCGCATCTCCTCCTCAAGGTCGCGGCAGCTGGCCGCCACCACCCGCACGTCCACCGACACCGGCACGCTGCCGCCCACGCGCAGGAACTGGCCATCTTCCAGGGCACTGGAGAGGCGCACCTGGGTTTCCGGGTTCATGTCGCCCACCTCGTCCAGGAACAGGGTGCCGCCGGCGGCCTGTTCCAGGCGCCCGTAATAGACCGCCTCGCCCTCCTCGCTGCCGAACAGTTCCACGGCGGCGTTTTCCGGGGTGATGGAGCCGGGGCTCATGTCCACGAAGGGGCTGCTGCCGCGCGGGCTGAGCCCGTGCATGTAGCGGGCCAGGGTCTCCTTGCCGCTGCCCGGCTCGCCGCGCACCAGGACCCAGGTGTCGTGCTGCGACAGGCGCCGGGCCTGCTCGCGCAACTCGCGCATCGGCGAACTCTTTCCGATGGGCTCGGACACCGCCGGGATGCGCCGCTTGAGACCCTCGTTCTCGCGCCTGAGCTTGTGGGCTTCCAGCGCGCGCTCCACGGTGAGCAGCAGCTTGGCCAGGGAGATGGGTTTCTCGATGAAATCCCAGGCGCCCAGGCGGGTCGCCTCCACCGCAGTCTCCACCGTGCCGTGGCCGGACATCATGATCACCGGGCCGGGCAGGCCGCCGGATTCGCGCCATTCCTTGAGCAGGGTGATGCCATCCACGTCCGGCATCCAGATGTCCAGCAGCACCAGGTCGGGGCGGCGTTGGCGGCGCACGCGGCGCGCCGTCTCGCCGTTCTCGGCGGCCTCAACCTCGTAACCCTCCTCGCTGAGGATTTCCCTGACCAGGTCCCGGATGTCGGGCTCGTCGTCGACGACAAGAATGTAGGGGGCGGTCATTCGGACGGATTCCTGTTCGGGATGGCGCTCGCCTCGCGGGCTCCGGGCCGGTGCGCGGGCCGGGATTTCCCCATCGGCATAGTGTCGCGCAAATGCAACAGTGGCCTCAAGCGCCCCGGTCTCGCGCCACTTCGGCGCGCTGGCGCACCGGCAGCAGCACGATCACCCGGGCGCCGCCGTCGGGGCCGTTTTCCGCGCGGATCATGCCACCGTGTTCCTCGACGATCTTTTTCACGATGGCCAGGCCCAGCCCCGTGCCGCGCACCTTCGTGGTGGTGTAGGGCTCGAACAGGCGCTCCATCAGCTCCCTCGGGAAACCCGGACCGTTGTCTGCGACGCTCAGCTCCAGGTGCTCGGCGTCGCCACGGCGCCGGAGACTGGTGCGGACGGCGAGCCTGCAGCGCGCATCGGCGCCCACCGCTTCCTGGGCGTTCTTGATCAGGTTGTGCAGCAGTTGCCGCAGGCGATCGGCGTCCGCCACCACCTCGGGCACGCTCTCGTCCAGCGCCAATTCGATGTCCAGCGGCTGGTCCTCGTTTCGGTAGAGCTCGGCGACGTCGCGGACCAACCGGTTGAGCGACAGGCTCTCAAGCTGCAATCGCGGCGTGCGCGCGTAGTCGCCGAATGCATTGATCAGCTTCTTGAGCGCTTCCACCTGCTGCACGATGGTGTGGGTGGCGCGGTCGAGCAGGCCGTCGTCGTGGTTGAGGCGGCCAAGGTAGCGCCGTCTCAACCGTTCCGCGGACAACTGGATGGGCGTGAGCGGGTTCTTCACCTCGTGGGCAAGGCGCCGGGCCATTTCGCCCCAGGCCGCGTCTCGCTGTGCCTGGATCAACGCCGTCAAGTCGTCGAACACCACCACCTGGTTCTCCGCTTCCCGGTCGGGACTGGCCAGGCGGGTGCCACGGCACATGAGCACCTGGCGGCCGTCGGCGCCGAACAGCACGATTTCCTGGCGCCAGTCGGCGCGGCGGCTCCCGGCATGTTCCAGGAGCGCGCGCACCAGCGGCGAAAGCAGTGGGTGATCGTCTTCCAGCTCGATGAGCGGCCGTCCCTCGTACTCCTTCAGGGCCACGCCCAGGATGCTGTTGGCGGCGTGATTGCTGGTGCGCAGCCGGGCATTGGAATCGATGGTGAGCACGCCGGAGGAAAGCCGTGCCAGCACTGCCTCCAGGTAGGTGCGCTGGCGTTCCACCGCCCGGCGGCTTTCCTCGGCGCGCCGGGTGGACTGGTCGATCTCCCGGGTCATGGCGTTGAAGGAGCGCACCAAAAAGCCCAGCTCGTCGTCGCCGGCCCCCGGAATCTGGCGCCCGTAACGCCCCGCCGCCACCTCGCCGGTGGCATCCGCCAGGTTGCGGATGGGCGCCACCAGCCGGCGCGAGGCGCGGAAGGCGGCAAGGATGGCGAGCAGCAGGCTGAGCAGCAGCACCAGCGACAGGGTGATGGTGAAACTGAGCTTCAGCGGCTGGCGCAAATAGACCAGCGTCTCGTAGCGCTCGTAGTCCTCCGCGATGCGATCCGCCAAAAGCCCCACGTTTTCCGGCACGTCGTAGATGGCCTGCAGCACCCGGGCCGGTTTTAGCGGCGCCGGCGGGCCCAGGTTCATGAGCACGCGCATTTTCAGCCCACCGCCGCGGGACGGCTCCAGCGCGGCATAGAATTCCCGTTGCCGGGCGATGGACAGCACCACGGACTCCGGGTAGTCGGGTACAAGCCAGCGCGGGTCGGAGCTGCTGGTGGCGATCACCCGACCCGATTCGGTGAACAGAGTGAGCTGGCGCGCGTTCACCTGCCGGAGCTGCTCGCTCAGGCGCCGGGCCGCATCCTTCGTGTCCACGTCGCGCAGTACCGCGCCAGCCCGGCGCGTGCTGGTGAGCAGATTGCGCTTGCTGTCGTCCAGGTAGATCTGGCCGAGTTTCAGCGCGTCGTTCAGGGACTGCTCCACGCGCACGTCGAACCAGGAATCGATACCCCGGTGCAGGAGCTCCACGGAGAACAGGTACACCACGATCACCGGGGGCGCCACCAGCGCGAGGAAGACCAGAACGAAACGACGCGTGAGTCTCGCGCCCGGCGTGCGGCGCTTGAGGTGCCGATAGAGGCGGATCGCCTGCTGCACGATCACGCCCAGCAGGACCACCAGGGCCAGCGCGTTGAGCCCCAGCAGCCAGGCGTAGTAACGGTCGAAGCGCGCAGCGTCGTGGGTGGCGGCGCTCATCAGGTACAGCGACGTGAGCAGCAGCACCGCCAGCGCCACCCAGGGCAGCGTGCGTCCCACGAAGCGCCTGAACGCGCTCGCCGTCATGGTGCGAGGTTCTCGCTCTGCCAGCCCGATCCCACGTGCCAGGCGGGCGAGAAATAGGCCATCAAGCGCAACGGGGCCGGCAAGCTCTGCAGGTCCACGCTGACGCGCAGCGCCACCCGAAAGTGGCCGTCCCCGGCAAGCGCGCCGGTCTTGGCCAACGGCCAGGGATCGGGATTGGACAGCGCGGCCAGGGCGGCCAGCCGGCTGGGAAAGGCGCGCGGCGTCTGCCCGCCCTGGCGCACCAGGTACTGCTCGCTCAGGCTGTGATAGAGCAGCGTGTAGCGCCGCTCCTTTTCCACCTCGGTGGCGGGCCAGAACCAGTCACGGCCGCGGGTAACCCGGGCCTCCATCAGGATGGTCACGGCCACGCCGTTGTCCAGAGCCTGCTCGATGGGCTTGGTGAGCGACAGCGCCAGTCCGGGTCTCAGCACCACCCGGCCATCGATTTCCGACAGGCCCAGGTCACGCACCCGTAAGCCGCCGCCGTCTCGCCCGCCGGCGCAGCCGGCGAGCAGCAGAGGGAGCGCCAATAACATTGGAATCGACTTGCGCATCACCACCGGCTGATTGAAAAGGAAAGACGCGGGACGCCACCGCGGGCGGCGCCGAAAGGCAGGGGGCGCGGCGATTATAACCAAGTGGACGCAGGCAATGTGGCAAACGGTGGTTTGACGGCGTACCGACCTTCCCCCAATGTAGTCTGGCCGACTTGACGTTTCGCGACGAACCTCCCGGAGTCCACCATGCGTTTCATCGCCTGCCTGTGCCTGTCGCTCACCCTAACCCTGATGGCCTGCCCGCCGGCGGGTGCCGACGAAGTTTCAGGGGATCTCTACCAGGGACTCCACTGGCGGCTGGTGGGGCCGTTCCGCGGCGGTTGGGCCACCATGGCGGCGGGCGTGCCCGGGGAACCCAACACCTACTACTTCGGCGCCGCCGACGGCGGCGTGTGGAAGACAACCAACGCCGGGCGCACCTGGCGGGCGCTGATGCAGCATGAAAAATCCGCGGCGGTGGGGGCCATCGCCGTGGCGCCCTCCGATCCCGAAATCATCTACGTGGGCACGGGCCAGGTGGCCGCCCGTTACGACGCGGCGGGCGGAGACGGGGTTTACCGCTCCGGGGACGGTGGCGAGACCTGGACGAACGTGGGTCTCAACGACAGCCGGCACATCGGGCGCATCATGATCGACCCGAAGGATTCCGATCACGTATTGGTGGCAGCGCTGGGCCACTATTTCGGCTCCAACGACGAGCGGGGCGTGTTCGTCAGCCACGACGGCGGCGAGCATTGGAAGAAGACCCTGTTCGTGAACGCCGACACCGGCGTGGTGGACCTGGCCCGCGACCCGCGGCACCCGGACGTGATCTACGCCGCCGCCTGGCAGGCGCGCCAGCATCCCTGGCTGGACTACTTCATGCCCCAGGCCGGTCCCGGCTCGGGAATTTACAAGAGCGCTGACGGCGGCGAGAGCTGGCGGAAGGTTGACGGCGACGGGTTGCCGGAAGGCGACATGGGCCGCATCGGCCTGGCGGTACCTCCGGGCAGTTCGGGAAAGCGCGTCTACGCGAGTATTTCCGCGGAGGAAGGCGGAGGCTTCTACCGCTCCGACGACGGGGGCGCGCACTGGACCCTTGCCAACACCGACCCGGAGCTGGCCAGCGACTACTTCGCGCGGGTCACCGCCGTGCCCGACGACCCGGACCGGGTGTACGTGATGGGGCGCTCCATTCACGTCTCCGACGACGCCGGCGATCATTTCCGGATCCTGAAGGGTTCACCGGGGGGCGACGACTATCACTTTCTGTGGATCAACCCGGAGCACCCGGAGGTGATGGTCACCGCCGCGGACCAGGGTTGCGTGATAACGCTCGATGGCGGCAAGAGCTGGTCGAGCTGGTACAACCAGCCCACGGGGCAGCTCTACCACGTGGCCACCGACGACGAGTTTCCCTACCACATCTACGGCGGCCAGCAGGACTCGGGCACGGTATCCGTGGCGAGCCGCGGCCCGAACGGCCTCATCGGCCCGCGCCAGTGGCATCCGGTGGGCGGCGACGAGCGCGATTTCGACATCCCCAAACCCGGCGACGCCAACCTGGTGTTCGGCAGCGGCCTGGGCGGTTACGTGTCGCGCTGGAACGCCACCACCCACCAGGTCACCGACGTGTCCGCCTGGCCGGTGTCTTCCTACGGCGCCGACCCGCGCAAGGTGAAATACCGCTATACCTGGATCACGCCGCTGGCTTTCGGCACCGCGGCCGATCACCCGCTTTATGTCGGGGCGCAATTCCTGTTCCGCTCGGATGACGACGGCGCCAGCTGGAACAAGGTGAGCCCGGACCTCACCGGCCAGACCCGGCGCGATAAGGATTGCGCTTTCGATTCCCTGGGTGATGCCACGGACTGCGGCTTCGGCGTGATCTACGATATCGCCGCCTCGCCGAAGGACCCGAACACTCTCTGGGTCGGTACGGACAACGGGCGCGTGCAGCTGAGCCGGGACGGCGGCGGTCACTGGAACCAGGTGACCCCCGAGGAGATGCCGGCGTGGGGACGGGTGAACATGGTCGAACCGTCGCGTTTCGACGCCGACGCTGCCTACGTGGCCGTGGACACCCACCGCCTGGACCTGCACCGCCCGGTGCTGTTCCGCACCACCGACGCCGGCGCGCACTGGCAGTCCATCGTCAAGGGCATCCCCGATGACGAGTACGTGAGCAGCGTGGCCGCGGACCCGAAACAGGCGGGGCTGTTGTTCGCCGGCACCAACCGCGGCGTGTACGTGTCCCTGGATGACGGCGGTAGCTGGCATCGCTTAGGAAGCGAGCTGCCCACCACCACGGTGCGCGATCTCACCGTGCACGATAATGACCTGATCGCGGCTACCATGGGGCGCGCTTTCTGGTCGCTGGATAACATCGAGCCGCTGCGCGAGGCGGCCCGCGATGCGATCGACGGACCGGTACACCTGTTCACGCCCGCGCCCGCCGTGCGCCTGCGTGCCAGCACCAACCGGGACACGCCGATTCCCCCGTCCGAACCCTATGCGCTCAATCCGCCCACCGGCGCGGTGATCGACTACTGGCTGGCGGACGGCGCGAAGGGCCCGGTGTCCATCACCATTTCCGATGCCCGTGGCAACCCGGTGCGGCATTTCTCGAGCGACGAGCCGCCGGCGAAACTGGAGGCCACGCGCTATTTCAACGAGGAATGGGAGGGCAAACCGGAACCCGAGGTGGCAACCGGCGCGGGGATGCACCGTTTCGTCTGGGACCTGCGTCACGTGCGCCCGCCGGCCATCGAGTACCAGTACTCCATTTCCTCGGTGTTTCCCGGCGACACGCCCATGGTGCCCCAGGGGGCACTGGCCGTGCCCGGCGATTACACGGTGAAGTTGACCGTGGGCGGCCACAGTTTTACAGCGCCGCTCAAGGTGAAGATGGATCCCAGGGCGGACGCCAGCAACGACGCGCTGACCGCGCAGCTGGCTTTCGAGAACAGGATCGCAAAGCGGCTGGAGGAAGCGGTGTCCGCCTACCGGCAAAGCGGGCAGTACCTGGACCGGCTCGAGCAACAGGGCGCGCCGGACGCAGACATCGAGGCGTTGAAGGACCTGCGCGACGGCGACCAGGACTCCATCAAGAGCGTGGCCGCGGTGCTGGACGCGGTGGCTACGCGCCTGGAGCTGTCGGATGCCGCACCCACCCAGGGCCAGCGGGAAGTGTTCGCCGACTACTCCAAACAACTGGACGAGCTGTTGGCAAAGTGGGAGGCTAGCAGGGAGCGATAGCACTCAAGCGGGTGCTCGGAAGGTGGCCATGTTGTGAACATATGGATTCTTTGATAAGATACGATAAATGGTATGCATAAGCGCAGGGGATTGGACAATGACTGGACGTATCCATCCAGCGGGAAGGAGTACTTGGGCGCTGGCGATTGCAACCGTTTGTTGGGCGGGCCCGGCCCCGGCCTACGAGGTCGCCATCTGCGATCACTGCTCCGGCAGCCAGTACTCGCAAGCGGCCGCGGCAGCCGGCTGCCCCACCGAGGCCGACGTCTACGTCGTCAACCGCCCGGGGCGGGCGATCAAGCATTACACGACCGTTTGCAGCTACGATCCCAACCAGACGATCGAACAGGCCTTCGAGTCCTCCGGGGACCCGAGCATCACCAGCAGGCTTTACGAGGTGGTGGATTTCTACAATTGGCTCGGCTCGGTCAGCAAAGTGGACTACGGGGACCTGCCTGACCCGCCGTCCACGGTGAACACGGCGGTGGACATGGGGCAGCTTCCGGGTGTGCAGAACAACGTGGGGGTCTCAATCGCAAACTGGGCCATAGCTCACGCGCCTGTAAACATGCCTTCTGGTTCGAACGACATTCTTGATGGTCTCTCTCAGACGATTACCGTCCATTTTCCAGACGGCAGTTCTTGGCAGTTCGACTTGACCAGGTCGGGTCGTGACGACGAAGGTAATCTGGTTGCTACCTACCGGGCAGTCCCAGGGTCCGGTGTGGATGCCGAGGGTAGACCTATTCCGACCACCCAGACCACTTTCCTCAACCGTTCACCGATGAACGGAACTGATGCCGGAAACTATATAGCCCTTGGGGAAAGATTGGATATTGAACTCGCGAGGAAATGCACCACAACGGTGTTCCTGGATGGGTGTGTGGACATAGACAATGGTGTCAGTTGCACCGCCCACGTCAAATGTCAGTAGGCCAAAGGCATGGGGAAAAGCGGGCTGGTACGGCCGGTCTAATTCGTTGAGTGCATGGGACCTGGAGCCGGTGATGAGGCAAACGACACTCAGTGCGTTTTTGGGTGGGGTACTACTGTTCGCGACCGGATTAACCCAGGCCGCCGCGGCGGACTGTGCCATTACCTGGTGCATTAAATGCGGCGAGGATGGGCTGTCACGCCTGGTGGCTTCCGACGCGGCAAGCGCGGCCGATTGCGTGTACGCGGTAGACAAGCGCGCCCACAAGGTCCGTTTTTTCAGGATCCGGCGTGAACTGCATCCGGATCGCGCCCTCATCGAAGGCGTGAAAGCAGCTCCCGACGCGGGCACCCTGGCGGACATACGGCGCGCGCTGAGCGTGACCGACGCCCTGAGTTCCCTTGATGCCGTGGGACAACTGCACAATCTTCAGCCCGGCGCGGATTTCGATTCCGCGATCGACCTAGCGGGCATGCCCGACCGGCAAAAGCGGCTTGCGGAAGCGATGTCCGAGTATGTGCGCGATCGTTCCGAGTCAGCGCTGGACGCGGACATACTTCAGCAACTGTTCAAATGGCCGTGGAAGTCACCGCAGGGTCTCCCCGTGCATATCGTTACCGTGCTCTCTTTTCCCGATGGAAGCTCCGGTGCGTTCCGTGTGACGGGGGTGCGCACGGACGCACAAGGCAAGGGCGAAGTCAGTCTTGAGTACATGCCGGAACAGGCTCAAGACGCCGATGGCCGCAGAATACCCTGGTATCCTGACGCACTTCCCGATAGGGGCATCATCGTCGGCGCAAGTGCCAAAGAGTACAGGGAATTTGCTGAACGCAACGGCGTCACGGTAAAGCTTGAGTGTGGTAGTTGCGAGCCAAAGTTCCAATGCCAGGCACCGGAACTCGACGGAGACGCCGTCAGCTGCACCTATTCGAGCGACACGGGCTGCTAGCCTGCCGGCTCAGGAGCCGTTACGCGGCGGGTATCGCGTCCGTCCGGGCGCTCCCACATGGAGGGTTCTACCCCTTCTCCAGCACCGCGTAGTAAAACCCGTCCATGTCCCGCTCACCCGGGAGGATCTGGCGTCCGGGGCCACTTTCGCGTCCCCAGTCGACCCGTGGCATCGCGGCCCGCGCATCGCCGTGTGCATCCAGAAAGGCCGCGACCACGCCGGCGTTCTCGCGTTTCAGGACGGAACACGTGCAGTAGAGCAACCGCCCGTTGGGCCTGAGGGTTGGCCACAGGGCCTCGAGCATTGCCGCCTGCAGCCTGGCCTGTTCCGCGATGTCGTCCGGCCGCCTGAGCCACTTGATGTCCGGGTGACGGCGGATCACGCCCGTGCCAGAGCAGGGCGCGTCCAGCAGGATGCGGTCGAACGGTGCGCCGTCCCACCAGTCATCGGGCCTCGTGGCATCGCCCTGTCTCAGGGTCGCGCCGAGACCGAGGCGCTCGAGATTCCCGCGCACCTTCTCCAGTCGCTCCGCATCCACTTCCAGGGCGGTGAGCTTCGCCTCGCCGCCGCAGCGCTCCAGCAGGTGCGCCGCCTTGCCCCCCGGCGCGCTGGCCGCGTCCAGCAGCCGCTCGCCGGGTTGCGGGGCCAGCAGATGGGCGGCGAGCTGCGCGGCGGCGTCCTGCACGGATACCAGGCCCTTTTCGAAACCCGGAAGCTCGGCCACTTCCACGGGGCGCTCCAGCTTCAGGCCTTCCGGCGCCGGGCTGTCCTCCCGCGCGGTGATGCCCGCGCCGGAGAGCAGGCCCGCGTACTCGACCACGGTCATGCGCGTGGTGTTCACCCGAATCCACATGGGTCCCTTGGCGTTTCCCGCGGCAACGATGCGTTGCACGTCGTCCGGCCAGTCGGCGCGAAAGGCATCCAGCATCCAGGCGGGGTGCTCCGAGGAAGCCACCGGATCGCGGGCCGCGGCGGCTTGCAGTTCCCGGCGCCGGCGCAGGAAGTTACGCAGCACGCCGTTCACCAGCTTCGCCGCCCACTCCTTGTTCAGGGCGCGGGCCGTGCGCACCGCGCCGTCCACGGTGGCGTAGTCCGGGGTGGAGAAAACGCTGATCTCGCAAAGCCCCACCAGCAGCACCGCGCGCAAATCCGCGTCGGCGGGCTTTAGCCCCTTGTGCAACAGGCGCTTCAGCATCCAGTCCAGGCGCGGGCCGTGGCGCAGCGTTTCATAGGCCAGCGCGCGACTGCGCGCGTCGACATCCGCGGCCAGCGCGGCATCCAGCGAGCGGCCCTTGCCGATCACCGCTGCCACGGCGCGAACAACACTGAGGCGCGCGCCGCTCACGGCGAATGGCCGGCCAGATCCCGGCGCGCGTTCAGATAGTCGGCGCCGCTCACCCGGCGCTTGCCGGGGCGCTGCACCTCCAGGAGTTCCAGCAGGCCGTGCTCGGTACCCACGGCAATGAAATCCGGCCCGGTCACCGGCGCGCCGGGCTCGGCACTGCCATAGACCGCACGGGCGCGCCAGACCTTGACGGGTTCGCCGGCAAGCTCCGCCCGGGTGCCGGGCACGGGATTGAAGGCGCGCACCTTTCGGGCCAGCTCTTCGGCGGCTTGGCGCCAGTCCAACGTGGCCTCGTGCGGCTCGATCTTCGCCGCCCAGGTCACGCCGGCCTCGTCCTGTGGCCGCGCGCGGTCGGCCCATTCCGACGGGTCCCGGGACAGCTCGTGACCCAGCAGGCCCGCGCCCAGCGCCGCCAGGCGGTCGTGCAACTCTCCGGCGGTCTCCTCGTTGCCGATGGGCGTGCGCTCGCAGGACACCACCGCGCCGGCATCGAGCGCCGCCACCATGCGCATCAGGCATACGCCGGTCTCGGCGTCGCCGGCCAGGATGGCGCGCTGGATGGGCGCCGCGCCACGCCAGCGCGGCAACAGCGAGGCGTGCAGGTTCCAGCAGCCCAGCCGGGGGATGTCCAGGACAGCCTGCGGCAGGATCAGTCCGTAGGCCACCACGATCACCAGGTCCGGCTCGAGCGCCGCCAGGTTTTCCTGCTCACCGGGTTCCTTGAGAGACAGCGGCTGGCGCACGTCGCACTCCGCCTCCAGCGCCCGGCGCTTCACTGCGGAGGCCGCGAGCCGCCGCCCGCGCCCCGCCGGGCGGTCGGGCTGCGTGTAAACCGCCGCCACCGCATGCGGCGAGGCCAGTACAGTGTCCAGCGCCGGCACGGCGAAAGCGGGGGTGCCCGCGAAAACGATTCGGAGGGGATCGGCCATGGATGAACCGTGTGCGAAAAAATCATTGCGGCGTGCGCCCGCGACATGGCCCCGGGCGCCGGCCCATTATAGCCACGCGGGCCATCGAGCAAGCGCCCGCAAGCCTGCTGCTCGCCCTGGCCGGACTGCTGGATTTGCAGTCGGCCAGGGGGCGTCGCCACCCGGCGACACCGCTCATCGGCCGCAACCTGCCGTTCGATCCGCCACCCGCGCTAAGTTCTTGGTTCCGCTAAAGCGATTCAAACCCCGACCAGCACGCCGGCCTGTCCCCTGCAGGCTACGCTTGGCTTTGTAACCGTCGGCGTTTAAAGCCCGTAACTTTCTGATTAGATAAGTGTTTCTCCCGATGGCACGGAACCTGCCACGGCCCGAATCCGGTTCAAACGCGCGAACCGGATCGTAGTGACAATCCTGCCAAATCAAGAGACGAGGTATCCCCATGGAAAAAGCAATGACATGGACCGCAACGCGCCGGGCCACCCTGGCACTGGTTCTGGGCTCCGCGATGGCGGCCGTGGCTTCGGCCCCGGCACAGGCTCAGGGCAATCACCACGGCAAGCGGCCGTTCGGCACCACGTTTTCCACCTCCAGCACGACGCAGGAGGTAGTGGAGGCGAGTGCCACCGCGGACGGCAATTCCAGCGAGCCGGTGGAGCTTCTGCGCACGTTCGTGAAGGTTCGCCCACAGGACGGCAATGACCTGGTGATTCGCTTTGACAGCGAGTGCGGTGCGCTGATCAACGTGCCCGTGGCCGGCGAGGGCGAAGAGGCGCCAGCCACCGCGTCCGGCGCCACGGTGACCACCTGGGTCGAGCTCGACGGTGCGCCGGTGGCGATCGTTGACGATGGCACCGGCGAGACCCCGACCCCGGAGGACGCCTCCGTGGTGCTCTGTCGCGCCGGGAGCGATGACGCCGCGGACTTCGCGGCCGCCGACCCGGACGCGCTTGCCGCCCAGCTCAACGGCCGCCAGGAACTTTCCGGCTTCGCCTGGACCGCCTCCGGCCTCGGCCGCGGCACGCACGAGCTGGTCGTGATGGGTCAGCTCAACGTGCAGGCGGACGAGGGCGCCGGCGGCCTGGAACCGTCCGACGCCATGGCCGTGCTCGGCGACCGCATCGTCACCGCTGAAGTGGAGAAGGTCTCGTCCGACGGCCCCGACGAGGGCAATTCGTCGGAGGAGTGAGTACTGACCCCCTGGACTGAGGGCAGCACGGCCCGGGTGCCCGCTCGCGCGGGTGCCCGGGCTTTCCATTCGGTCCGTCGCATCTTCCCCGCGTTGACACCAGCACCAATCTTCCCACAATGAGCCGTCTCACCGCGGCGCCGGAGTAGGCACGGCCCATGAAGCACCCGGCGCGCCGGACCGGGCCCAGGAGCCTGCCCCGGGCTTGATCCGGGGCCCCTCCCAAAACCTGGAGGACCGACGGATGACTCGCGAGGATGGTTTCCCCCTCGAAGGCGGCTGCACCTGCGGCCGGGTGCGTTACCGCGTGATGACCGCGCCGCTGTTCGTGCACTGCTGCCACTGTCGCTGGTGCCAGCGCGAGACCGGCTCGGCGTTCGCCATCAACGCCCTGATCGAGGCGGACCGCGTCGAGCTCGTCCGGGGCCGGCCGGAGCTGATCGATACCCCGTCACTGAGCGGCAGGGGCCAGAAAATCGCCCGCTGTCCCGCCTGCCGGATCGCCGTGTGGAGCAATTACGGCGGGGCGGGCGACGCGGTGCGCTTCATGCGCGTGGGCACGCTGGACGACCCGGACCGGCTGCCGCCGGACATCCACATCTTCACGGCGTCAAAACAGCCCTGGGTGGTGCTGCCCGAGGGCCAACCGGCGGTGCCCGAGTATTACGACCGCAAGCAGCACTGGCCGGCCGAAAGCCTGGAGCGCAGGAAGGCGTTGCTTGCGAGAATCGCCGACTAGGCGAGTCTATTGGAAGCCGCGCAAGGCCGTGGCCTCGTCCACCCTTTCCACGGCGATCAGGTAGGCCGCCCGGCGGTATGGCACGTCCTCGCTTTCGGCGCGTTCGCGCACCGACTCCCAGGCGTGGCCCAGGCGCTTTTCCAGCTCGCCGTTCACCTGTTCGACGGACCACCGGTAGCCTTCCCGGTTCTGAACCCACTCCAGGTAGGACACGATCACGCCGCCCGAGTTGGCCAGCAGGTCGGGAACCACGGTAACGCCGCGCTCGGCGAGCACCGGGTCGGCGTCGCAGGTAACGGGCAGGTTGGCGGCCTCCACGATCATGCCGGCACGGATCGAGTCCACGTTGCCGCCGTGAATGGCGCCGCCCAGCGCGGCGGGAATCAGGATGTCCACGTCCTCGGCGAGCAGCGCGTCGTTGTCCTTGGCCTCGCCAAGATTCGTGGCCTCGGCCACCGAGTCGATCTCGCCGTCGTCCACGCGCTGCTTGAGCTTGGCCACGTCCAGGCCCTTCTCGTTCGCGAGCCCGCCGTCCACGTCGCTGACGGCGACGATGCTTGCGCCGCGCTCGGCAAGAAAGTGGGCCACATTGGCGCCCACGTTGCCGAAACCCTGAATGGCGACGGTCGCATCGTCCAGCGTCTTGCCGTTGGCCTTGGCCGCCCAGGCGGTGATCATGGCCACGCCCCGGCCGGTGGCCTCGGTGCGTCCCGGCGAACCGCCCAGTTCCAGCGGCTTGCCCGTCACCACCGCGGGATTGTCCCCGTGGATCCGCGCGTAGGCGTCATAGATCCAGGCCATCTCGCGCGGCCCGGTGCCCACGTCCGGTGCGGCCACGTCGACTTCCGGGCCGATGATGTCGCCCATGCGCTGGGTGAACTGCTTGGTGAGCTGCTCCAGTTCGCCGTTGCCCAGCTTTCGCGGATCGCAGTTGATGCCGCCCTTGCCGCCGCCCAGCGGCAGGTTCGCAAGCGCGGTCTTCCAGGTCATTACCGCCGCCAGGCCCCGGGCGTGCGCCGGGTCCAGCTCCGGGTGATAGCGCAGTCCGCCCTTGAAGGGCCCGCGGCTGTTGTTGTGCTGCACGCGAACGCCGGTGAACACCGAAAGCGAGCCGTCACTGAGCCTCAAGGGCAATTCGATTTGCACGACCCGGTAGGGCGTTCGCAGCAGGAACTGGTGCTCCTCCTCCAGCTCCAGTCGCTCCATGGCGGCCCGCAGGAAGCTCTCGGAGCACTCCAGGTGGGTGTGTCGGTCTTGTTGGCTCATGGGCATGCGCAAGGCGCACCGATCCGGGCTCGCTTCCCCCGGGTGGCGCGCCTTGCAGAGTGTGGGTAACGTGAAGTTCGACAGCCAAGCGCCGTCAGGGTTTCATGCCGAGCTTCTGGCGTACCGTCCGCAACAGGGGATGGTGGTGGCTCTGGCGGAACACCCAGTAGCGCCCGAGCAGGTAGGTGAGCGGCGGTACCACGGCGATGGCCGCGGCCTGCGCCTGCCACAGCGGCAGCGCCGCGCGTTCCAGCCCGTACCAGAGGATCAGTTCGCTGAGCGCCACGGCGCTCGCCGACACCAGCACGAAACGCGGGAAGCGGCTGCGGTGATTGGCCTCCGACGAGTGCACCTGGAAGGTCAGGCGGTGATGACCGTTGTAGGAGACCGCCAGGCCGAAGAGATAACCCACACCGTTGCTGAACAACGGATGCATGACGCGTGCGAACAACAACGCGATCACGTAATGGGTGAGCGTGGCGGCAGCGCCCACGAAGGCGTACACCGAAATCTGGCGAAGGCTGGCGGCGCGCGGCGGACGGAATCTCACGGTCGCGGCATTGACGAAGGCGGGAAGGACAACTAGATGGCGCGCCTGGAGGGCGCCTCGTCCCCGGTGTCGGAACGGCGCTGCTTGGCGAGGATCTTCTTCACCTTCTGGCGCTTGAGGGGAGACAGGTAATCCACGAACAGCCTTCCGTTCAGGTGATCGATTTCGTGCTGAATGCACACGGCCAGCAGGTCGTCCGCGTCCATCTCGAAGGGCTTGCCGTCTCGATCCAGCGCCTTGACACGTACACGCTCGGCGCGGGGCACGTCGGCGAAAACTCCCGGCACGGACAAGCAACCTTCCTCGGACTTCTGATTGCCTTCCTGTTCCAGGATCTCCGGGTTGATAAAGACGAGCGGCTGGTCCTTGCCCTCGGAGACGTCGATCACCATCAGCCGCCGGGCCACGTTCACCTGGTTGGCCGCCAGGCCCACGCCGGGTGCCGCGTACATGGTCTCGAACATGTCCTCGATGAGCGCGCGCAACTCGTCGTCCACCTGGCCTATGGGCTCGGCGCGCCGCCTGAGGCGGGGATCCGGGAATTCGAGTATGTCGAGCTTTGCCATGGGCCGGTTCGGCGGAGGGACGGCTTCCCAATGATAACGAATCGCCACCCCTCCGCGCCAAGCCATTGTGAACACCGTCCTTTTTCCTGGGGGCGGGTTGGGCTAAACTCAAGATCGGGGTAGATTCAATGATCAGGAAAATCCTTCGAAATCAGGATTTTCCGTGGCGTACGGAAGGAACGCCGTCAATCAATGGCATAATTCGTTGATTGCTATACTGAAATCGGGCACGGAGATGCCGATTCGCGTACCGGTCCATGCCGGGCAGGCTGCGCCCGCGGCGCAAGAACAATACAAGGAAAGGCGAAAATGCCTAAAAGACTGCTCTTAACATTCGTGCTGCTGGTTTTCACGTTTGCCGTCGCCGCCCAGGATACCCAGCTCCGCGACGATCACCCGGACCGCTACGTGGTCCAGAAGGGGGACACGCTCTGGGACATCTCGGCGCGCTTCTTGAAGTCGCCCTGGCTGTGGCCTGAAGTGTGGTACGCGAACCCGCAGATCGAGAACCCGCACCTGATCTACCCGGGCGACGTGATCAGCCTGACCTACGTGGACGGCAAGCCGCGTCTTGCCGTGGAGCGGGGCCGGGAGACCGTCAAGCTCTCGCCCAGGATCCGCACCGAGCCGCACCGCGAGGCCATCGACACCATTCCGCTGGACGCCGTGCGGCCTTTCCTGCAGGAAATGCGCATCGTCAACCCCGGGGACCGCGACAAGCTGGCTTACGTGGTGGCTCAGCCCAACGAGCGCTTGATCGCCGGCGAAGGCGACGAGATCTACGTGCGCCGTCTGGACGCCAAACCCGGCGACGCGGTGATCATTGGCCGCGAGGGACAGGTTTTCCGCCAGATTGATTCCGACCCACCGCGCACCGAGGCCGAGCGCTGGGAACTGGGCGGCGGCAATACCATCAGCCGCAACGTCCACGAGGCAGGCAGCAACATCTGGAACGCGGTGGCCTTCTGGAAGGACGACAGCGAGGTGCTGGGCTACGAGGTGATCTACGAGGCCGAGGGCCAGGTGGTGGCCGCGGGCGACCCGGCCACGGTGCACGTCACCGGCAGCCGGCGCGAAATCACCCCCGGCGACGTGGTACTGCCGGGCATCAACCAGACCTACAACTCCCACTTCGAGCCGCGTCCCGCGCCCGCCGACGTGCACGCCCGGGTGATCGCGCTGGCGGAGGGCTTCTACGGCGCCGGCCAGTACCAGGTGGTGGCGCTGGACAAGGGAAGTGCCGACGGGCTCCAGCCCGGGCATACCTTCGCCGTCCACGAACCGGGCAGACGCGTCCGCGACAACGTCATGCACCCGGCCGGGGACCTGGACACGACGTTCCAGCCGGGCAAGGCCAAGGTGGACCTGCCGGATCGAGAGATAGGCCACCTCATGGTCTTCAGGACCTTCGACCACATCAGCTACGCGCTGGTGATGGAGGCGCAGGACGTGGTGAGGCCCAATTATTACGCCGTGGCGCCCTGAGCGATGCTTATCCGCTAGACTGAAAACCCGCACCCCGGTGCGGGTTTTTTCATGGCAACCCTGAATCGAACGCAACAGGCCTGGCTGACGCTCTCCGCGGTCCCGGATCTGGGTCCGGCGCGCATCCAGGGTCTCGTGGAACGCCTGGGCGGTGCCCGGGGGGTGCTGGACGCGCCCCGAACCGAGTGGCGCCGGGCCGGGCTCGGCGAGTCCCAGTGCCGGGCGCTCGGCGAGCCGCCCCGGGCGCTCATGGAGCGCGCCGAGGCCTGGCTCGGCGAAGCCGGCCGCCACCTGCTGTGTCCCGAGGACAGCGACTACCCGCCCCTGCTCAAGCGCATCCCGGACCCGCCGCCGGTGCTCTGGGTACGCGGCGATCCCGCGGTGCTCTGGCGTGCCCAGCTGGCCGTGGTGGGGAGTCGAAATCCCAGCACCGGGGGCCGGGACAATGCCCGCGAATTCTGCCGGCACCTGGCGCGCGCCGGCCTGGTGATCACATCGGGCCTGGCCACGGGCATCGACGGCGAAGCGCACCGCGCGGCGCTGGAGGCGGGCGGGGCCACGGTGGCGGTGGCGGGCACGGGTCTGGATCGGGTTTACCCGGCGCGCCACAAGGAGTTGGCCCACCACATCGCCCAAGCCGGCGCCCTGGTTTCGGAATTCGCCCCCGGCACCGACGTCCGCAGGGAACACTTCCCGCGCCGAAACCGGGTGATCAGCGGGCTCGCCCTTGGCGTGCTGGTGGTGGAAGCCGCCCGGCGCAGCGGCTCGCTGATCACGGCTCACCACGCGGTGGCCCAGGGGCGCGAGGTGTTCGCCATCCCGGGATCCATTCACAACCCCCTGGCGCGCGGCTGCCATCGCCTGATCCGGGAAGGGGCGAAACTGGTGGAAACCGCCGAGGACGTGATCGAGGAGCTCGCGCCCATGGCCGCCGAGCTGGGGGCCGACATCCGAAACGCCCTCGCCGACCCGGACGGGGCGCCGGTGCCGGAGTCCGGCGAGGCCGACCTGGACCCCGACTACCAGGCGGTGCTGGAAGCCGTGGGCTGGGATCCGACGCCGGTGGACAGCGTGGTGGAACGCACTGGATTGACGGTCGGTGCGGTATCCTCCATGCTGCTGATACTGGAACTCAAGGGGCTGGTAGCCGCTTCCAGCGGCGGCAAGTACAGCCGAATTCCCGAGAGGCGTTGATGAATGAGAATCTGCTGGACGTATTGCTGTTCGTCTTCGAGAACTACATGTACGACGACGGCGAAGTGGTGCCCGACCGGGATTCGCTGCAGGTGCAGCTCCTGGAAGCCGGGTTCCCGCTCTCGCTGATCCACCGGGCCCTGGACTGGCTGGAGGGCCTGGACCAGCATCGCGTGCAGTTGCTGGCTTCGGGCCGCATCGCGGCGCCCGTCCGGGTGTTCGGTGACGGCGAGGCGCGCCGCCTGGATGCCGAGTGCCGGGGCTTCCTGATGCACCTGGAGCAGGTTGGCGTGCTGGATGGCGCCAGCCGCGAGCTGGTCCTGGACAGGGTGATGGCCCTGGAAGAGCACGAGATCGTCGATCTCGAGGACCTGAAGTGGCTGATCCTCATGGTGCTGTTCCACCAGCCCGGGCAGGAGGCGGCCTGTGCGTGGATGGAGAACTTGCTGTTCGAACCGACCGCGGAGCAGCCCCATTAGCCGGCTGGCCATGAATCGTCCAGCACCGGGCATGCACCACACCGAACGCCCCGAACGGGGCGTTTCCGTTATGGGAACGAGCGCGAAAAACCGATGAGCAAGAACCTTGTCATCGTCGAGTCGCCGGCCAAGGCGAGAACCATCGAGAAGTACCTGGGCAAGGACTTCCAGGTGCTCGCCTCGTACGGCCATGTGCGCGATCTGGTGCCCAAGGAAGGCGCGGTGGTGCCGGAAGAGAACTTCCGTATGCGCTACCAGCTGATCGACAAGAACAAGAAGCACGTGGACAAAATCGCCAGCGCCGCGAAAAAGGCCGATGCCATCTACCTGGCCACCGACCTGGACCGCGAGGGCGAGGCCATCGCCTGGCACGTGTACAACATTCTCGACGACCGTGGGGTCCTCGACGGCAAGGACGTGCACCGCGTGGTTTTTTCCGAGATCACTCCACGCGCCATCAAGGAAGCCGTGGCGCACCCGCGTGGCCTCTCAGAGGATCTGGTCAACGCCCAGCAGGCGCGCCGCGCGCTTGATTACCTGGTGGGCTTCAACCTTTCCCCGTTGCTCTGGAAGAAGGTCCGCCGCGGCCTTTCCGCGGGCCGCGTGCAGACGCCCGCGCTGCGCATGATCGTGGAGCGGGAACAGGAAATCGAGAAGTTCCGTCCGCAGGAGTACTGGACCATCGAGGCCGACCTGGACAAGGAAGGCCAGGCCTTTACCGCCAAGCTCTGGGAACTGGACGACAAGAAGGTCGAGCAGTTCGACATAAACAACGGCGAGCGCGCCGAGTCGGTGCGAGGCGCGCTGGAAAATGCCGCCGCAGGGCGCCTCCGGGTCGCCGCGGTGGAGCGCAAGGAGCGCCGCCGCCGCCCGGCGCCGCCGTTCATTACTTCCACGTTGCAACAGGACGCCTCGCGCAAGCTGCGATTTTCCGCGTCCAAGACCATGCGCGTGGCGCAGCAGCTCTACGAGGGCGTGGAGATCCAGGGCTCGCTCACGGGCCTGATCACCTACATGCGCACCGACTCGGTGAACCTGTCGCAGGAGGCCATCGGCGAAATCCGCGAGGTGATCGCCTCCGAGTTCGGTACCGACAAGCTGCCGGAAAAGCCCAACTTCTACCGTACCAAGGCGCGCAACGCCCAGGAGGCCCACGAGGCCATCCGGCCCACTTCCGCCGGCAGCACGCCCTCGTCGGTGAAGCGATTCCTCACGGACGACCAGTACCGGCTCTACGACCTGATCTGGAAGCGCGCCCTGGCCTGCCAGATGAAGCCGGCGCTCTACAACCTGGTGTCGGTGACCCTGGACGGCTGCGGAGATGGCAACAGTTTCCGCGCCTCTGGCTCCACCATCGTGGACCCCGGCTTCCTCGCGGTTTACGAAGAAGGCACCGACGGCAAGAAGGAAAACGGCGACTCCACGCTGCCGCCCATGGAGGAAAAGGAATCCGTGGCGCTCGAGGTGATCCGCGGCGAGCAGCACTTCACCGAGCCGCCGCCGCGCTACACCGAGGCCAGCCTGGTGAAGGCGCTGGAGGACTACGGCATCGGCCGGCCGTCCACCTACGCCTCGATCATCGCCACGCTGTTGAACCGCGACTACGTGGAACTGGACCGGCGGCGCTTTGTCCCCACCGACGTGGGCAAGGTGGTGGCGCGCTTCCTGTCCGAGCATTTCCAGCGCTACGTGGACTACGAGTTCACCGCGCGGCTGGAGGACGAACTCGACGCCGTGTCCCGCGGCGAGGAGGACTGGCGTCCGCTGCTCAAGGAGTTCTGGGAACCCTTCATCGAGCGGGTCAGGGACAAGGAGGTCAACGTCAGCCGCGAGGAAGCAGTGCAGGCCCGCGAGCTGGGCACCGACCCGGAATCCGGCAAGCCGGTGACCGTGCGCATGGGCCGCTACGGGCCTTTCGTGCAGATCGGCACCCGCGACGACGAGGAAAAGCCGCGCTTCGCGGGGCTGCGGCC
>Ga0102944_1000307_pt1 | contig 39273 bp, 37 predicted proteins | sample SalPonD_shore_MG_FD_78172 | JGI IMG/M metagenome (GOLD analysis project Ga0102944, IMG submission 78172) | Salt pond soil microbial communities from South San Francisco under conditions of wetland restoration - Salt Pond MetaG... | ecosystem: Environmental > Aquatic > Marine > Intertidal zone >... | reverse complement strand
GGTTTCGCTTTGCTGCCCGCGCGACCATCACGGTGGCGGTGACTCTGATATTGCTGTTGCTTCTTTCTCACCTGACAGGCCACTCCTTCCTGGCCTTCGTTATTGGAGTTGTGGTTAGCATGATTTCATCCGTTGCGGTGAATGATCCGGATCCCTCACAGCAACGTCTTACTGCGGCATTAATGCCGCTGCCTACAGCCGTAACGCTCACTGCGGGAAGTCTGCTCTCTTCTTCTGTGTACGTGGGAGAGGTAGTTTTTGTGCTTGTCATGTTCACGGCAGTATATGTCAGGCGCTTTGGTATGCGGTGGTTTGCCTTTGGCATGGTAAGCTTCATTTCCTATTTTCTGGCGATGTTTCTCCGCGCCAGACCGGCAGAGCTTCCGTGGATGTACCTTGCGGTCATTGTGGGCGCGGCGTGTGCCTATCTCATGCGGGCCGTTGTGATGCCGGATCCGGTAGACTTAAGCATTGAGCGCATGGTTCCGGCACTACGCGCAAGGATGAGAAGAATTCTTGTGGATGTGCGCACGCTTCTGACTCATCAAGCCGGAAAGGAAAGACGGTACCGCCGGCTCCGCCGTGATGTAGTAAAACTGAATGAGCTGGCGCTGGTGATCACCGATCGTCCGGAAGCGGCCGGATGGGATGACGCGGTGTTTCGTGCTGAACTGGCGGTGCATCAACTGACTGAGCAGGCACGTAATGCCCCGCCGGGTGAAGAAAAAGACGCCGTGCTGCATGACATTTCGGCGCTCGAGCAATTGTTGAGAGCGCCCAGGCAGACTCCAATCACCGCGGTTTCCTGGAAAACAGGAGAGGATGACACGTTTGGAATTCTTCTCAGACAGGTGGCACGTGCGGTTGCGCGCGGTAATGCCACGCGGCGACCGGAACCGGAAAATGTGGAAGAAGGAGAGAACGCCCAGTCTGAAGTAGAAACTGGCGCGTCGGAGGAAAGCAGCACGGTAGAAGAGGATTCAGCACCCACGTTGCGGCCCACGACCACGCAAGCAATACAGGTGGCTGCTGCCAGCGTGATTGCGATTCTGGGAGGAGAGCTCATCTCCACCCAGCGCTGGTACTGGGCTGCCATTACGGCGTTTGTAGTATTTACCGGTACCAGTTCTCGCGGGGAAGTATTTGTCAAAGGATGGGAACGCGTTGTGGGAACACTTCTGGGAGTTTTTGCCGGCCTTCTTATCGGAACGGCCGTTGGCGGCAACAGAATAGTCTCCGTTATTCTCATCTTCACAAGCATCTTTGTAGCATTCTACGTGGTGCGGATATCCTACGCCTTAATGATATTCTGGATTACCATCATGATTGCCATGCTCTACGGCTTGCTTGGATTCTTCAGTGTGCAGATTCTTGCCGTACGGCTTGAAGAAACCGTTATGGGTGCCGCCGCAGGCGCACTTGTGGCGCTGTTCCTGCTGCCAACGAGCACGCGGCAGGTGATGAGAGAACGCAGCCGTGAGTTTCTTCACAACCTTCGATTGGTGATAGAAGCGTGCCGGTTACGGCTGATAAGCGAGCAGGACGGAGAGCGCGTGCTTCCTGCCGTTCGCGAGCTTGACAGGACGTTCCAGAGCCTTCGTCAGATTGCTGCACCGCTTATCATTCGCGTCCCCAGCCTCAGCGAACCGCGAAGCTCTCAGCACTGGCTTCGAGTCATATTTGCTCTGCGCTATGAAGCTCACCACCTGGCCCGCCTTGCCGGCGAGAAGCAGTGGGCAAAAGAACCATTGACGTCTGACTGGAATGATGTGGCCATCCACCTCCAGGAGAGGATTGGCGTGCTGGCGGGTATGATTGAAGCAGGCACACCCGGTGAGATAGCCATGAAAGACGCGCAGCATGTAGATTTTGAAGATACCGAAGAACCCTCCCACGGCGCCACCACGGCGGTTGAACAAACGCTCCGAAGAATTGACTGGATAGTCACGATACTGGCCATTGACATGGGGATAGCGGGAAAACCGGTTATGACGAAGAATGAAGGAACACTACCGCGCCGTTGACAAACCACAGCGTTTTTGGCAAATTTACCATGGAGTAAATAATGACCGATCAAGAGTTGATGTTCAGCAAAGCCAGGGCGGACGTGCTAAAGGCCCTCGCGCATCCAAGCCGTTTGTTCATGGTGGAGAAGATCCGGGAGAAACCTCATTGTGTTTGCGAGTTGACCGAGCTTGTGGGTGCTGACACGTCAACAGTGTCAAAGCATCTCTCCATTCTCAAAGCAGCAGGAATCCTCAGTGACCGCAAAGAAGGCACTACTGTCTACTACTCACTTGCGTGTGACTGTATTGACGGAATACTTTCCGGAGTAGAACGCGTAGTGCGCTCTCATGTGGACCGTCAAAGCAGGGCGCTGCTCGGTGAATCTGTTCGGGCGGGCGCGTGAAGAACATGTGTTTCCCAAAGGTTTTACCTGCCATCAGGGATTGATTCCCAGGATGGTCCTGAAGGTCCGAGCCATAGTCTTCTGAGTCCCGGCTCCTCTTTCGTACCGGAATCAGATCCGTAAGTCCAGGTTGTCGGAGGGCCACCGTCTTGTCCAGGTGCGGCTTGAAGAATACGGGTATTTCCATTGTCGGTAAACTCCATCCAGAGAGGCTGACCGGCCGGGTATTCAAACGTGAAGTTCTGATTTATCTGCTCAAAGGAAACCCCGGCAATATCGTCATGTTTTCGACTATTTTTCAAACCGGATAGTTCGTCCTCACCTGTTGTAAGCCACGCTTCCGCAGCGTTTTCAATTACCAGTACGGCGTGGTTACGTGCGGTCAATTGCTGCAAACGCAGGGCCGAAAGGGCATCCAGATAGTTCCGGGGAAATTGATACTCTTTCTTAACGTTCACTGCAAAGAAAGCATCAATACCTCTTAATTGCGCTCCTTCACTGCTTTGCCACGACAGGAGTGATCTGTCAGGATCTTCACCAAGGTAGACAGTAAGCAGAAAAGCGTCCAGGCTTCTTACGTTTGCATTCTGCCTGGATTTCCAGTTGTTCGCGACTAACAGGTCCACAGTATGTGCGGCCGGGTTACGGACGAAACCGTAGGCCAGCATGGAGTGATGAAGCGCCGGACCGATTATCCCGACGACCGCAGGAATCCCTGCAGTAATTGAGTCAACGACCTTCTGCACCTCTTCCTGTGCGGCGCTCTGGTCCTGGGGGCGAACATTCTCAATATTGAATATTGATCCGGCGCCCCGTTTGGAGCAGAAAAAGTCATACACAACGTCAAATTGCAGGAAAAGCATGTCCCGCTGATAACGGCTCACGAAAGCGGGAAGCTGGTAAGTGGATTTGTAGTAGCGGGGCAGGAGTTCCGGCCAGCGCCAGTAACGCAATTCACTTCCGGAAAAGGCGTAACAACGCCCCGTATGCTTGCCGAAGAGGCTGTACATATATTCATCCAGAAAAACCAGTTCAGCTTGATCGGCACCCCCAAAACGTTCTGTCACCCAGGAATTCAAAATTTCCGCGTACGTTCCTATTGTGCTTTTATATTCATTGTTGTTTCCAAACTTGAAATTGTCCCTGCCCCACACAAAATCCACAAAGCCTATCTGGAGTGAAAAGTGAGAAGCACGTTCAGAAACATTTTCTCCGCTGTAAAGGTCAATTATCAAATCATAAACACCCGGTGCAAAAAAAGGAGAGGCAGTGATGTTCACTTTTTCCCGTTGCGGATCCGGAGGAAGACGGTAACGCAGGGTGCTACTGGTAGTGTGCAGAAGCACCTGAGTGAGAGATCCGTTTGGGTCCGGCACCTCCATTTCCAGAAGGAGCGGGCTGCCACTGAAGCATTGAACCGTGGGGATATTGCCGGCAGAGAGGGAAGACTCCTCAGGGTGAAGAAACACCGCGGAGGTGAAAAGCAGCGTCAGCATGAAAAGGATTTTGCCGTGACTCCGGTACATGACTGCACATGCTCCGTGAATAAATTCTATCCCACCCGGGCACAGACTTCAATCTTGTTGTCCGGGATACAAGCCGTCTGCAATTACGGGGCGGGTTTGAGCACCAGTGTTTGACTTCTTCCGGATCGTGCGTCTTCGCGTTTCCAATTGGTGGGATGATATTGTGCGTTGCGCCACGGTTCAATAAAGTCGGCGTAGTGTCGGTTCCTGGCGTGACCGCTTTGTCCGGGGGCGTGGATAAGGAGGCTGTCGGAGAGATTCGCCAGGTCGGTAATTTGACGGTGCGTGGTAGTGTGGGTGGTTACAAACGGATTGCCGTTCTCCCAGCTTGTATGAAAGACGGTCAGCGTCCCGCCCGGAACTGACACCGGTCCAAGGTTGAATATTCGTTCAATGAACTTTTTGCCTGATTCCCCGAGTGTAGGTTCTCGGAACTCAACTGTGTGGAGGTCGCTCCATTTCCATTTCGTCATGTCTTCTCCCAGCTCTTGTATTCCGGTGCGAACGGCGTCACGAAGTGCTTTTGTGAGTATCACGTCCCTGGTTTCCTGTATGTCTGGAGTACGGATGTCATCCCACCATAAGTTCTCCGGTTCGTTCATTAACTGAACGTAGGCACCTTCAAAACGCCTGTTGGCCTCTGTGTCCCACTTCTGGTACGGAAATTGATCTTTAAACGTGGCCTCGGTAAGGGACTGAAAAAAGAGTGCGTACACGGCCGCTCCCGTGCTTTCCATATTCATATTCTTATCCCACTCAAAGAGGGTGCGGCGTGCTTCTTCTACCGTGGCATCGACTCTGGCTTCCAGTTCTTCCCGCTTTTTCTGTTCCCGGGGGCCAGGTGGCTGTTTGGGTTTGAGAAGGGGTGAAACGGGTGGGTCCGCAAGATCCAGCCCGTCCAAGCGGGGAATGATCTCAGATGCAGTTCTGTCAAACACGTCTGCCTGAATCCTGATAGCGTCTTCGAGCGATATCCCGTCCTGGTCCGCTTCAATGAGGTCGGAGATTCTGCGCGCCCGGTAACCGTTCACCCACGTGGTGCCGAGGTCATAAGGAAATTCAAAAGGCACCGCAGGGTTGTTGCACGCCACGATGTACCCCTTCTGTGGATTCAAGAGCGTTGGAAGCTCTTCAAACGGAACGTAGCCGGTCCATTCAAAGTCATCGGTCCAACCCGGAACCGGGATTCTTCCCTGTCCTTTCTTTCGAATCGGGATGCGTCCCACAGTCTGGTAACCGATGTTTCCTGCCGTGTCAGCGTAGATGAAGTTCAGGACGGGTCCCCGCGCAAGTGAGAGCGCGTTCCTGAACTGCGGTATTGTTGCAGCGTTTTGCATTCGGTATACGCAACCCCAGAAGCGGTCAGGCTCCAGGGAGGTCCAGCGTAACGCAACAGCAGACAGCTCCAGGTTAGCCGGAAAATCGGTTGACGTCGTGTATCCAAAACCTTCCATTGTTTTGTAGCTGCCGCGGTCGGAAATTATCGGACCGTGACGGGTGGAGCGTACTATGTGTATGAAGGGCTCTTCTTTGCCTTGAATATCGATACGTTCGTTACGGAGTGTCATCTCCCGCCAGGCGCCATTAACTGCATACAGCTTGGGGTTTTCTGGATTGATCTTTTCTACGTAAAGGTCTTGGACGTCATCACCAAAATCAGAAACTCCCCACGCCACGTGGTCATTGTGACCGATGAGGACACCCGGATGCCCGGGTGAGGAGACTCCCCGTGCCTGGATGCCGCCTGATTCTGCACCTATCGGCCAGCCATCGTCATCCACCGTGTGCAATCCGATTTCATACCAGATCGACGGCATTTGAACTCCCAGGTGGGTGTCATTTGCCAGGATAGGCATTCCGGTGGCGGAGCGTGTCCCGGAAACAACCCAGGAGTTTGTTCCTTCGCTTCTGCTGCCCGCCGCAGAACTGAGCCACCGTGCAAATGCTGTTTCGAGGCCCGGCTCTTGTCCCGCGTTCGGGTCTTTGGCAGCCGTTAGCTCTTCGGTTGAAACAATAAAGGGCATATCTGCGCGATAGGGGGGGTAGTAATATTCGGCCCCTGGTACGCCAACGGTGCGCAGTAGTTCGAGAAGAAACTTCTCTGTGGTGAGGTTTGAAGACATAGACCAGGAAAGCAACTTACCCCAGGTGAGGGTGTGTATCGGCTTCCACTCTTCAACCTTGAAATCTGTTCCTACCAGCTTCAGAAGCGCATATTCCAAACTGATTTTGCCTGGCTTTCGGTTGGTAATGTAGGCGTTCACGCCGGCAACATACGCGTCCAGATTTCTCTTTTCCGCAACGTCCAAGTGTTTGTATTCCTCTTCCGCTACGTGTTCAAAACCGAGGGTTCGCAGAAAGATATCTGTCTCGAGAACCTTTCCCCCAAAAAGCTCTGAAAGCCGTCCTCCCGCCACTCGTCTCTGAAACTCCATTTGCCAGAAGCGGTCCTGGGCGTGAACGTAGCCCTGGGAGAAGAAGAGATCTTCAGAGGAGTGAGCGTAGATGTGTGGTACCCCGTACGTGTCTCTTACTATTTCAACCGGGGCATCTAAGCCGTTGACGGTGAGGGTCCCGCGTGTCTTTGGAAAAGCTCGTCGTGGTAGAATGACACAGGACGATGCGGAAACGGCGGTAATTACCACCAGAGCGATGACTGCTATCTTGTGCCCGAAATCCACCCTGCGCATATTACACCTCCTCGCGTCTGCTTACTGCCAGGCGAAGAATGCTGGAAGCACGACTTGCAACGAGGTACACGTGAGAGCAAAGAAAGTACATATCCGGATGTGATTCAGAGGAAGAAGACCGTATCCACAGGCGCCGTGGTCTTTCGACCTGCGAACAATTATAACACGCTTTCAGCAAGCCGGAAATGGTGAATCCGGCCCGGTAACATTGCAGAAAATGGTCGCGTTGTGGTAATGATGGACCTGAGCAGGGAGCAGTAAACGGAAACAGGCGCCATTCTATCCATCCTGGCCTTCCCAATAGTGGCTTTCTTTGTCAGAAAAGGGACCGAACCCCTGAAGCTGGAGAACCTTCTTGGTCACAAAGCCCAATTCGTCCTTTTTCAGGGAGATTGTTCCGTATAGTATCCTGGAGATTCCGTCACGGAAGATGACAAGTCGGTTCCCGTCAAGTCGGTAGCAGCCGGAAAAGCTATGATCAACAGGGTCTCCAAGCTCCGGGAACACGTCATAACGGCTCATGTCATAGCTGAACTCAACGCGGAAATCCTGATTGAGAATAAGCGTGTCATTGGGCAGAAATGCGCCGGGCTGGATTGAATACCATCGGGGAGAGTGGGCAACCACGCTTTCTATGGATGGATTTTGACCGAGAAGGACGTAGTTATATTCTTGAAAGCCGCGTATGGTATCAAAATCTGGATCTTGCGCGACGCGCTGTAATCTCTCTTTTTGGAGGGAGATGCTGGTTTTCAGGTGATCAAAGATCTCACTGCGGTAGGAAACCATCAGGTCAACTCTTTGCCGTGGTTGGGAATAGAACTCTTGCGGTGCGGCATCAAATTTGTCAAAGCCCTGTGCAAAGATGGAAAGCACCGCAGCGTAATTATAGTGGGCGTACGGATTATTGGGGTCCATCATGAAAGAAGCTTTGAACAATCGTGCTGCTTCTATCAGGCGGTCTTCCTTATATACGTCAAATCCCCGGCTGTTCAGCGCCTGCGCCGTGCGGGGAGACGCCTCTACACCCGGAAAGTAGGTTTGGAACGCCACCGCGGTGAGAGAGGAGAGAAGCGGCGGATCCTGATTCCATTGCTTGCGTTCCTGCGTTTGAGTCTGCCCCGGCACCGTGGCGGCCACAACGAAGGCCGTCAGGAGAAAGAGAATACGTCTCCCGTGTTTCATCCTGCCTCCTTCACATATGTAATATCTCACGCCGGACCTGTTTTCAAGCCGGAACTGAACCGGATAGGAAAATCGAGTACACTCATAGTCCTGGCCGGTATACCTGTCCGGCTGCGTTATGCGCCGGCCGCGTGTTCAAGAGCAGACGGTGTCCTGGATCCAACAATGGCCGGTGCTTCCTGCACAAGTAAGTCATTTTCAAGTGCATCCACCATGAAGAGGGCAAAGTCTATTCGACGCGTCCGATTGCTCTTCAGAATGGGATCGCCAACGTGGCGACTCCACACAGGAAGTCCCTCACTTTCGCCCTCTTCCAGATCGCTCCCTCTGACCAGTGTCCAGCGCGTATTACTTGCGAAAATTCGTCGGCACGCTTCTACCTGATCGTTCAGGTCTACGGCACGGAAGAGACGTGCCAGTGCGCCGAACACCTTCACAAAGAAGAGGAAGAAAGGAGAGTACACGTCCTTTCCGTCCCGAGTGATGTGCCAGCCGGCAGAAAAAATCAAACGGGCCTCCGGTTCCGCGTGATCAAGGACAGCCTGGGCTGTGCCGGATGAATAGTTGTTCACGCCCCAGGGCACGAGTACCGTGAGGACCCCGTCACATCCGGCCACTGCCTTCTTGATGACCTCCCGGTCATTTGTCTTTCCGGGAACAATTGCGATTTTGTCCTTGAACCGGTCAAGTTTCTGGGCACTTTCTTCCCGGCACACGCCCACCACCTCATAGCCCCTCTTAAGCGCGTGCTGTATCATGTATTGGCCAAGCTTGCCGGAAGCTCCTACTATGCACACTCTTTTCATTTCAGCCCTCCTCAGGTCAATTTTGTTTGTTACGCCGTCTCGCCTATGTGACTGCTCAAGCGGGAAGCAAAGCGCATAGCAGGCACACCGTCAACAACATCGTGATCAAAGAGCAGGGTAAGATGAAGGACGTCACGTACGGCGATCCTATTCTCAACCACCCACGGCTTTTTTACTACGGATCCCAGGGCAAAGCAAAGGGTGTGCATTGCTCTGGGAATGAACCATCCGGAAAGGTGGCCGGCTGTCCCCACAGACGTAATCATCACTGTTCCCATCATTGCTTTTGTACGATACGGGCTACGCAAAATGTGCCGCAACAACGCCAACCTCATCCATTGAGGAAGCACATAGTAGAGCTGCATGAGCCGGCGCGGCGGCGAGCCGTCTGCAAGAACAAAATCGCCTTCATCGCGGATCTGTTGAACCTGTGCCCGCTGTATCTCCTGGTGAATCATCTGGGCGGACTTCTCATTTGTCTTTTTTATGAGAAGGGGAATGGGAACCCTCGTGCCGTCCACCTCCCGCTCAACCACCACCGATATGTCCACGTCATCAAACACAACAGTGTGATTTCTTCTACCGGCCTGTGCGTGCATGTAGCGATTTTCCGCAATAACCTCGCTAATGGCCTTTACCATCCAGGAGAAGAACGTCACACGGATGCCCTCTGCCCGGAGTGCCTTTATGCGTGCGATCACAGGAGTCACGTCAATCTCAAGTAAGCCCGCAACGTGGTGTTTATTCCTTCCTATTTGTCCCAGATCAATGGTGCCAATGCGGGGGTCAGGATAGACAAGCTCCGTGTGGGCGGGACGTTTTTTCATAAGGCATTATACGGTGGAAATGGCGTGGTGGAAAAAAGAATTTGAAGCTGCTCGTAAGGTGATTTCCTCCGGGTAGTGCGTTTTTCACCGTCAGGCTGGTCGCTTGAGAGGCGGTATGAGTAGGTTAGGTATAGAGAAACAGAAGGAGGAAAAGATGAGCAAAGAAATGCTAACAAGAGTAGTTCATGGAGTGATTCACGAAGGGAAACAGATACAGGAAGGCGAGGATATAGTAATTGTAACGGCACATCGCGTTGGAAATTTTAGCGGAAGCGGCGCGCATGATTTTGGCGGAAGCGAGTACGCGGTAGCCAGGGTGGATTGGATAGAACCTCGGAAAAAGAACGATGAAGACAAATACGGTTGGTGGGAACTTTCAGAAGGCGACTATCTGGTGGAGTACAATGAGTCGGTCTTTCCGCAAAACGGCCGTCGTTGCTATTTCCAAATCTGGTCCGCCGCGGAGCGCAACGGATTATCCCAGCCATTTCAGGTGATAACAGAGAAGCGCGAGCCGCTCGTAGCGACACTGCACGTTCCGGCTGCCGGTGCGAGCATCAAGGAAAACGCGCGCATCAGCGTGGTGGGACTGTTGTGATGCCTGTGACAATGAAACACCGGGATTTGGCGCTACTACTGAAGCAGCGCCGGGGACATTGACATGCTGCCGTAGACGGCCAACAGGACGGCGAATGTAGCCACAGTCTGGATAAGACGAAACCACGTTCTTTGGCCAACAGAAAGGGGAGGCGAGAAGCGATACAGGGCGTTTTGTCCGGAAATGTTAAAGACAAGCACGTTGGTGAAATCGATGGCAAAATGTAATACGATTACGACCCAGATCGATCCGCTTACCACATACACAGTCGTGAGAAGCAGTCCGCCAAGAACCCAGCTTACCATCTGTGCGGCTCCCACCTTATTCGTAGGAACATGGATGACCGCAAATGTCCCCGTAGCGATCACGATAATCCAGAAGGGGCTCATTGATCTCAGGTTTGAAACGATGTAACCGCGAAAGAGCACTTCTTCCTGGGTGCTCACCGCTATCAGCAGCATGACCACAAGGGCGACACCGCGCAATGCACCCGTTTGCGCAAAGAAGCTGTTCTTTTCAATCTGAAGACCGCCAGAGCGAGCAATCGCGTGTACATAGATGATTGCCAGGCCACCGACCAGGATGACTGACGTAGCCGTGAACAGTAAGTCTGATGCGCCAAATCCTATTCCCAGCCGGGAGAGCTGACGTCCGTCGAGCGTAACAAACAGCAGAAGAACTATGCCCAGTATGGCCATGTTCGCCAGCGTTCCGATCAGGGGAACAAATCCGCTGCCCCGGCCCTCCATTTGCTTAAGATTGCCGCCAAATCGCCGGACAAGCACGGCGGAAACTGCAGCAAAGATAAAGTAAACCGCCACGGCCAGAACTATACGGCCGGCGGATTCCGGTAGGGTCATCTATTGCGTCTCCTTTAGCAATCGGCCGCCGGTGAGATAGAGAAGAACATGGTGCCCAATAGACACGGCAATGAGTAACCAGGCAGGAAATGGCTTGCCAGCAGTCACGAGAGCAACCGCAACCAAGCCGGTGATCGCAAGTTCCTGAATAAGACGAACTGCTTCTTTTGACCTGCCGATCCATCGGAAATCCACAAAACCCCAGAATCCGAATACAACCACGGGCGCAAGCACTGCAAGGATTACTTTCATTTCAGTTGAGTCGCCGGTGAATACACCCCAGTAAATGAGTCCAAGTACTATTCCTGCTTCCATTATCCAGCGCAGAATGAGACTAATCCATGTAGTGACGGTTGCCTTTCCCGGTGCCATCGTTCGCTAATGCCTTACGGACCTGTCGGCTTTGCTGCTGTCTCAAAAGACAGGTTCCATCCAATGCGTGAATCTAGCCAGCCGCACAGGACAATGAGGAGGAGCATGATGAGTATACCTGCAGATGTTGAGACCGCCAGGAAATCAGACGCGGCAAGCAGGACCAACAACAATCCAATTACGATGGTAGAGACGACTGCACGTTTTCTTCTTCGTCGGGAATCAGGCGTCTTTGTACCGGTAACCCAATGAGTACTGCGGAAGTAGAGATAGATTCCGGCAATCACAATTGCTATTTCCAGTAGAGCACTGAGGGCTGGATATTTCCAGAGACCGAACCCAAGCACGGGAAGATGCCCGCCGTTTCCAGGAAGTATTGGAAGGTCTGCACGATGCACAAGCAAATCAAGAATCCAGTGAGACATCACCACCGCCCCTATCACAATTGAATTTTGTTTGCCCCAAATTGGCAGTGTAATAAGTGCTGCAACTCCAGAAATGACCAGCGCGCCAGCAAGCGAATGGCTGTAATAGGCGTGAATGATTACCTGACCATAGGCGGGGTGTCCGGGATTCATCAGCTCAAAGTTCTCCACACCCGCCGCAACGAGCACAATGAACACAATGTCAAGGAGATAGCCTGCAACGAGCAGCGCCCACAGCGGTACCCGCGGAGCTCCGGCCTTCACACCAACAGCGAGTCCAAAATGTCCTGTAGTCATTACATATCCTTTGACAGCTGCAATAATGGAGCTCACCCAGGGGATACACCGCTACCCGGAGCCCGTGATCGCAGTTACCGATGACTGAACGTGTTGAAATCCAGTGTACTATATATTTCTGACCTGTCAAGTAATCAATATCGGGCTGCCGGTGCGAGCATCAAGGAATACGCGCGCATCAGCGTGGTGGGACTGTTGTAGCGGTGATTTCCAACCCAAATGGGTGATTTCTCCCTGGGTTAAACCCTGATATTCTTGAGCACAGTGATAAGGTTAAATGAAGGAGGTTTCTTATGAAGCAGTTTACAATGATAGCCTTTGCACTTTTGCTTGGGATGGCGAGTATTGGATGGACCGCGCCAAACCAGTCGTGGCGCGCTGATGTTGGAGTTGATGCGACGGCGTCGGTTACTCAAATGTATGCTGCTCCGGACGCCTTTGTAACCTTCACTCCGGGCCTGCTCGGTATAGGGGGCGGTCTGAAAACCTACATCGGTGTACACTATGGTGACATACTACTCTCACCCTACGTTCACGGCGAGATTGGTACTTTCTACCTGAATCTAGGCGCGGTGTTTGAGGCCAAGGGGCCGGTGAGCAGATCCGGGAAAGTTGCCGTTTCGATCAATGATCTCGATGTTCCCGTCTCACCACTGCTCTCCCTGGGGTGGAACCCAACACTTACAAGGAACCAGTCCGGTGCCTGGAAGCTCGACATTGGATTGGAAGGATTCATCTCTACAGTTTATGTAGATGAACCGCAGAATCCCGGCGAAGGGATAGGTTTTGCGCTGGTGGCCCCACTGACCCTCACGCTGAACATTCCCAAAATCAACATTGGGGTTGCCTACTCATTTGGAAATATTGAGTAAGGGGCGCTTGGGGCTAGATTCCTGCGGGTAACCCGCGTAGCGTAGTATCCTCCCGGAAGTGGCCACTCCTCCGTGCTGCAGCCGGCCGCTTCCGCCCGCTCTTTCAACGTTACGCTGGCCGGGGCAAAGGTGAACGTTCCACCGGGGACAAGAGATTTGAGAATGCGCCTGAACAGGGACACATACTTCGCGATATCGCGCTCCTTCCACCGACTGACATACTCAAAATGATTGGAGAGAGCGAGGTTTGACACAATGCTTCCCCAGCGATCTGAACCAAACTCAAATTCAAACCAACTCTTTTGAATCAAATAGGGTTGTTCAATCATTATGCGTCGGTCTAATCCGTAGGTCCGCACGCCGGCAGCACGCAGGGCGGTGACCAGCTTTGCATGACTTCCGCAGCCAATATCGAGGACCGGCTCCCGGATGGAACCAATGTCGACTCGGAGCAAGCCCAGTTGGATCTCAGCAGAATATTCATTGCAGACAACGTTGCCCACTTCTATAGAAGAGGAAAGACCGGCCCGCAGTGATTCCGGATAGAGTGACTCAACAAAATTCCGTATCCGCCGGAAATGAAAGTTTCTCAACAAATCCTCGGCGGGCCGGCTACGGTTTTGGCAGAGTTCTTGCCAGGAGTCCATGTAGATCTGCTCCAGCGCGCGACGTCCTTTCGGGTCAATCTGAACGTACTGATTGATTGAGTAAATTCGTTCAATGAAAAGCGCGGCCGCATTAGATGCCACTTTCTTAATGATGGAATCTGGAATTGATTCACAGGGCCCTTCAGACAACTCTTCCACTGCTGCGAGAAACAGCGCGTCTACGTCCAATAGACGTTGCGCGTTAGCATTTAAAAGATTTTTCGATCTATTGGCGTCAAGCTGTCTGCGCAGCAGCTTGAAAAAGTTTTGCATAACACCCTTCTCAGGGCAGTAACCCCTATCCGGGAAGCATGGTACAGCAACCACGGAACGGCGTCCAGAAGCTGTGGCACCAGTATCAGCCAGTTAAGCTGGCTTTCTACTTTGACCAGGATTGCGCGCTGGGCTATTCTGTTTCTTATGAAGGTTGGACGGAATAGCAACGGCTCCAAAAGAGCTCAGATCATGGTCTTTGTCCGGGATATCGTAGTTTCGGCCGTCGGAGTATGGTACTTCGAGTTTCATCTGAACTATGTCTTTCCGGAGAGCGAGAATCTGCTTCTCTATTTTGTGGCAGTGCCAATTATTTGGTCTACGCTCATTCACATTTGGACAGCCACAAGCTACAGAGAGCAGCACACGCGGCTCATGACTGTGTTCACGCACGTAATCGCCATTCTTCTTCTGGTTTCCACGGTCTTTCTAATTAGCGCCACGCTGAACACCCTCGAAAGAGCCCTCGATTCTGCCGGAAGCGTCCTCTTTCACTTTGTGGGTTGGACCGTTGTGCTTTCGCTTATTTACTACGATGTAGTGGATGTGGACCGATAGAGTGCCAGCATTGTTTCCTGTTGTCACCAGGAACGAAGCCAGCCAACAATCCATGCGCGCCTTTCCCCACACTCTTCATTTGTTGTTCTCTCCCTGGTGTATCCGGTCAAACGATAGGACGATAACGTCCGAACCGGCAGATGTACTCCGAGTGACCGTTGCGTTTGTGTCTCCATTGGACCAGATCATTCGTTTGACGTGATAATTTGCTTCCTCCTGATATGACTCTTCTCTGTACTGATCAAAGTGATTGGATAGGTACTGTGTGAGCGTGCGAAGGAGCCGTTCCGATTTCTCAGTGTCTATTCCCGTATGGAAGATGTAGAAGAAGTTATACAAACGCCTGTCTTTGAAATTGAACTCTACCTGGGCGGGGAAATCTAAGATCCGGATTTGCAGAAAGGCTTCGGTCAAACCGCCGTACGCTTCATGCTGCAGAGAGGACAGTCCGGGCAACGCCTTTTTCAAAGCCGTGTAGCTTATCCCCGCATCAATGTGGCGGTAAAGTGTAAGCTTTGCTTCATCGGCAGTAAGCGGGGGGATATTCAATTTCTCGCGGGCAGATCCGCTTTCCGGTGCTGCTGGTTCCTCAGTCTGTTTGGTCGCCACCGGCGCCCGCGAGGCTTCCTGCGGTGACCGTACCGCGTGCCGCGGAGGATTCGAAAAATAGAGCAACCAGGCAAAAGGAAGTGGCACAAATATCACTGCGGCGAGTACCACCGGAATAATCGTTAGGCCTCTCACACTTAAGAGCATACACCACGCAGCAAGTCAATTCCAGCAAGTGATATACCGGAGCTGCCGGGGCAAACACTTTGTTCGTCCTCTGATGTGTATGCCATCTTTCCCGCTTTGGCGTTTCGTAGGTTTGACGCGAGTGCGATGGAGTAGGCGTCCGAGAGTACTCCCCACAGGAGCGTCACCAGCGCAAACGGGTTGACAACCCAAATGTGAGCAAGGAATCGCTGAAGCGGACCGGTTTCCGGAAGCGCGTTATGCGCATCCACAAAGTATGCGTCCATGCAACCCGAAAAAAGGGCCCCTGCAAGTCCAAAGAGAACAAATCCTGCCTGGAGGACACGTGCAGAGACCGCAAAGGAGAAGATGACCGCCCGGAGAAACTGAAAAACAGGGATAGAATATAGGTGTTCGTTCTACCAAAGGTATCAGTAATTCCGCCAGTTGGAAGTTCAAGGGCTGCAATCACGCCGGATAACACGGCTGCGTTCTGTCACTGCACCCTCAATAGAGCACACTTACGTTAGAGAATGGCACAAGCTGATGCTGTTCCGGCCATCAACCGCCTGCAAGACTAATAGACATGTTGTAGTTGAGATGATACATAATCCAGATTGTTGCACCTACTACAATGATCAGAACGATGAGCGTATACACTGCTGCAAGCATGTTCCAGTGCTGTGCGGAAGAAGTGTTAAGATGCAGGAAGTATACGAGATGAACCACAATCTGGACGGCTGCGAACGCCGCAGCCAATATGATAAGAGCGGTCGCTGAGAGCGCATGGCTCATGACAAGAATGAATGGGACTACTGTTAATGCGACGGCCAGGATAAGGCCAACGGTATAGCTTCTCAGCGTGCCGCGAGGGACACCGTTTTCTGTTTCGATACTCATGAGATTGACCCCAAAAGATAGACAATTGTAAATACACCAACCCACACAATGTCCAGGAAATGCCAGAAAAGACTCAACAGCATGATCCGAGTTCCGTTATTCTTAGTGAGTCCATCTTTCGCAACTTTGGCAGCGAGGACAAGCATCCAGAGCAGCCCGGTCGTGACGTGAAGTCCGTGAGTTCCTACAAGGGCAAAAAATGCAGAGAGGAAAGCGCTTCTGGTTAGTCCGTTTCCATTCTGTATCAGGGAAGAAAACTCGCTTGCCTCAAGTCCTACAAACAGGGCGCCAAGTACAAAGGTAATTCCAAGCCATAAGAGGACGCGGAATTTCCGCTGGGCGTGGAGCGAAAGGACCGCTAATCCGTACGTGAAGCTGCTTACCAGGAGTGCGAGCGTCTCCACCAGCACACCCGGGAGGTCAACTATCTCTTTGCTCGTCGGACCGCCTGCATAACTGTGACTGAGAACCGCGTACGTGGCGAACAGTACGGCAAATAGGATACAGTCACTCATGACATAGATCCAAAAGCCGAACAACTTGGTCTCAACGGTCCGGCCGCCATGGGTCTTCGTAATTGCGTGGTCAGACATAGGTTACGCCTCGCTTTCCTGTGGTGTAGCGGCACGTTCTTTTTCTATTTGTGCCACTTCATCCGCCGTGATGTGATATCCCGTCTCATCTCGTGTGGTCTCTATGATGAGGAACAGAATGGAGGCGGCAAACCCTGGAATTGCCAGCCACCAAATATACCAGATCATTCCAAAACCAAATAGGACAGCGGATACGCCAATGAAGAACCCGGACGGTGTGTTTTTGGGCATATGAATATCGTGATACTCGGCGTGTTTCACTTCTTGTCTGGCCTCGCGCTTAGCGCCCCAGTACGGATCAATGTCAGTCACGTGCGGAATGACAGGAAAATTGTATGGTGGCGGTGGTGATGAGACCGACCACTCCAGAGTTCTGCCGTCCCACGGGTCGCCTGTGACCCGGTATTCTTTGCGTTTGTAGATGCTCCAGACAAGCTGGGCTACAAGGAGTGCCACGCTGATGCCCAATAGAACGATACCGAATGCCGCAATATAGTTAGGGAATCTCCACGCAGGGTTATCGTAGTGATTAATGCGTCTGGTCATTCCCATGAATCCAAGCACGTAGAGCGGCACAAAGACCGTGTAGAATCCGGTAATGAAAAACCAGAATGCGCTCTTCCCAAGTTTCTCATTGAGTCTGACACCAAAGGCCTTGGGGAACCAGTACGTGTAGCCGGCAATGGCTCCGAAGACGGTCCCTCCGATAATGGTATTGTGAAAATGGGCAATGAGAAACTGGCTGTTATGCAGCACAAAGTCCGCACCGGGAATGGAAAGCATCACGCCTGACATTCCGCCAATGACAAACGTAACAATGAAGCCGAGCATCCAGAGCATTGGGGTGGTGAGTCGCACTCTTCCGCGATACATCGTAAATATCCAGTTGAAGATCTTCACGCCGGTTGGAATTGCAATGATCATGGTCGAAATGCTGAAGACGGAGTTCACATTACCTCCGGCCCCCATGGTGAAAAAGTGGTGCAGCCAGACAAGATAGGAAATGACGGTGATGGCCATCGTTGCGTAGATCATAGACGTATAGCCGAACAGGCGCTTTCCGGAAAACGTTGCTGCAACTTCAGAGAAGACGCCGAAGGCGGGGAGAACAAGGATATATACCTCCGGATGTCCCCATGCCCAGAAAAGATTGACGTACAACATCATGTTTCCGCCGGCAGCGTTGGTGAAGAAGTGCGTTCCGACGTACCGATCCAGAGCGAGCAGCAAAAGCAGCACGGTGAGAATGGGGAATGCGCCGATTATCAACATATTCGTTCCAAGTGCAGTCCACGTGAAAACCGGCATTTTCATGAGCTTCATACCCGGTGCGCGCTCCTTGAGGATAGTTACAAAGAAGTTAATCCCCGTCATAAGCGTTCCCGCGCCAGATAATTCAAGTGCCCAAATATAGTAATCCACTCCCACGCCCGGACTGTAGGCGGGTTCCGAAAGGGGCGGGTAGGCTACCCAACCTGTTTTGGCGAACTCACCGATACCAAGTGAAAGATTCATCAGAACCACGCCAGCAAAAAAGAGCCAGAAGCTCAGATTGTTCATGAAAGGAAACGACACATCCCGTGCCCCAATTTGGAGTGGAACGGCGTAGTTCATGAGTCCGATTACAAACGGCATGGCAACAAAAAAAATCATGATCACACCGTGGCCGCTGAATATTTGATCGTAATGTTCCGGCGGAAGGTAACCCTGGTTTGCGCCGTACGCCATTGCCAGCTGTGAGCGCATCAGCACCGCGTCCGCGAAGCCGCGTATTCCCATGACGATGGCCACAATGATATACATTACGCCGATTCTCTTGTGATCAACGCTGGTAAACCATTCGTTCCACACGTAAGACCATTTCTTGAACACCGTCACAAGCACAAGAATGAGAAGAACAAGAAAGATCATCCCGCCGAACGCCGGCATGATGATGGGATTTGAAAACGGTATTGAAGACCATGAAAGTTTTCCAAACAGAGAAGACGTCATAGGCTATTCTCCAGATGGCCCCGGTGTTTGCCTGGCCGTGTACTTATTGAGAATCATAGAAAAGAGATTTGGACGAACGGAAGCAAAGTACCGAACCGGGTTGCCTTCACTCGGTTTTGCAAGCTCCTGATAGGAGGCCGGGTCCAGTGTGTTCCCTGAACTTCTTGCGTCTTTTATCCACTTCTCAAAACCGGACCGGGAGGTTGCCACCGCCTTGAATGTCATTCTGGAAAACCCCGGACCGCTGAAGTTTGCGGCCATGCCGTCGTATGTGCCTGGTTCTTCCGCATTCAGGTGAAGTTCCGTGCGCATTCCAGCCATAGTGTAGATTTGGCTCCCCAGCTGAGGTATGAAGAAAGAAGTCATAACCGTGTCAGACGTGAGTTGGAAATTGACCTCTGTGTTAGCAGGAAATGCTACCTCGTTTACAGAGGCAACGTTCTGATCGGGATAAATAAAGAGCCACTTCCAGTCCATGGAAACGACCTGGATCGTTATAGAATCTCTCGCTGTTGAGAGTGGTTCAGAAGGGTCAAGCGAGTGCGTGGTGATCCACGATAGCGTTGCCAGAACCAGTATGATGAGGGTAGGAACACCCCACACAACCGCCTCTATCTTTTTTGATGATGCCCAGCGCGGTTCGTACCGCGCCTTTCCGTTTGTTGCGCGGTACTTCACTGCGAAGATAATTGCCATGGCTATGGCGGGGATGACTACCAGCAGCATGACGCCGGCGGCGATCGCTATGAGAGTGCTTTCATGACCCGCTACTTCCCCTTTCGGATGAAATAAAACGGCATGGCTGCAGCCTGCAAGAAAGAGAAGCGGCAATAGGAGAATCAATTTTGATGCTGCCGGTTTCTTTTCGCGTTGCTTCATAGCGCTGGCCGCCTTTCCGGGCTATATGTACTAGATCATAATCCGGACGGGAAAAGTCAAGAATATGGTGGCAAAAAGCGCGAAACGGTCGGGACGCGAGGGCGAAAGATGAGAGCCTGGCCCTCAACCTGCTGTCGCGACAGATGGAACAAACGTGCCGTGGAAGTCATGTTACCTCTTTGCTGCCAGGAGGGCCTGCTCAATTCGTCGGTCCGGTATCACTCACATGAGAGCTACCGCTACCTAAATTGATACGGTTGCCCATTAGTTTGCGAACGCTGGCGTAATCGCGATAAGGTAGAGAAGTGGGGAAGCGCGCCTTTCCAGTCATCGCCAACCTGCTTTCTGAGGATGGATTCTTCTTTCTGTGAGACGATAATCTTCTTCTGCAAAATCCAGTATGCAATTGCAGCCATGAACAGATCAACTCCGTAGGCGGCTGTAGATTTTCCCAAAGGACGGAGCCGGTAACTGTTGCGCACGTCTGCAGCATGTGGTGATGGTTGTTCCAGTAGATGGCAAGATATAGAAAACTGAGTATGTAACTCAAGAGAACGGGTACAAGAGGCAATAAGTTTTCAATCTCGTCGCCATGGGGTATTTAAAGCTCCAGCACCATGATCGTTATGATTATCGCCAGAACTGCACCCGAGAACGCTTCAAGTCGGTTTGTGTCCATCCCCCTTCTGTCAGGACGGTTGTCGCGTAGGAGAGCTTGTTTCATGCAAAAAAATGGCGAGGGGATATTCCCTCGCCATCCGCACAATGCGCCGGGCGTTATACGGCAGCAGCCTGTTATTCCTGTTGGAGTACGTCTTCCACTCGGGAGTCAGCACGGGCAAGGACTGAGTTTACATCGTCTCCGAGCAACCAGGTCTTTTCAATCTCTTCCTTGATGATCGTTTCAATGGCAGCGTACTTCAACACCGGTGGAAAAGTTGTAGCAATTGATGCGGTCCCTGCATAGTTCTTCCGCTGAGGTACGTTGTTATCGGAGAGCTCTTGAAGCGCGCTCTTGCGGGGCGCGATGTGTCCAGTACCTGCGGCCCAGTCGTACACGTGATCGTTAAGAAATGCCAGAAAGGTCATGGCGGCAACATATTTTGCCGTGTTCTTGGTCTGTTTTGGGATGACCCACATATGGCTGTTGGCCCAGACCGCGGGCTTGCCCATGAGGGTGGGGAAGTTCATAGCACGGTAGTCAAATTGCGTTTCGCGGTTGTATTGATCAACGACCCATGTGCCGTTGAGTTCAACCGCGGCATCACCGTTGAGGAATAGCTGCTGCGCTGCGGTGTAGTCAGTATTTGGATCCGAATATCCGCGTTTAAACCATTGGAGCATGAAGTTAAGGGCCTTTCGACCTGCGGCAGAATCGATGTTGGCGGTGTTGTTTGAAAGATCTACAATACTCACGCCCTGCTGCTCCATGAGTGTATGGAAGAGCCGAAACGATATGGGGTACTGCGTAGCATCCTCCACAATGTAAAGCTTTCCTGTTTTCTGCTTCATTGTCTGCGCTTGCTGGAAAAACTCATCGATGCTCTTAGGCAAGATAGGAACTCCCTGCGCATCGACAAGTCCGGCCTCCTTGAATAAATCCACATTTACGTGAAAGAGATTGCCATGCAGATCAAAGGGAACGCCGTATGAAACACCGTCGTAGCTAATTGCCCTGGCTGCCGGTTTTGTCCAGTCAGACGGATCAATGCCAAAATCCTTATAGCGATCGTCGAGGGGGAGCAGCAGTCCCCGCGACGCGTATGCGGGCATATTGGTTTGGTGCATAACCGCAACATCAGGCGGATCCCCTGCGGCGAAGGTGGTGTTCAGCTGATCATAGTAGCTGCCCCACTCACTGCCACCGAGTTTTTCTACCCGGATTTTTCCATTGTACTGCTCATTGAAGATATTGGTCAGAATTTGAATGGTCGCCGCCTCGGAATTCGCTTTGCTGAGGTCAGTCGAACTCATAAGTGAATCATCAGGCTCACCAAAGAAACGGGCGAGCTTCAGCACCACGGGACCGCTACTGCCCTGCTGTTCTTCGGATGTTCCAGCGGCAAAGAGGGGCAGTGCCAGAACAGAGACCAGAAACAGGATTACTATTTTTTTCATTACACACTCCTTTTCGGTTTTTTTGGGGGGATCCACTGATCCTTCAGTTCAAACTATTTTCCACCGCTTGACATCGAAATGCCGCGGATAAGATGCTTCTGGAATATCAGAAAAAGCACCAAAAGCGGGAATCCTGCAATCACTCCGCGCGCCATGAGAGATCCCAGTTCGGACGCCTGGGCAAAGTTCCCCTGCAGGGAAGCAAGGCCGGTAGTGATGGTAAACATTTCCTTTCGGGTTGCGGAGACAAGCGGCCAGAGGTAGTCATTCCACGTGAGGATATAGGTAAAGATGCCAAGGGAGGTAAGTGCCGGAAGTGACATGGGGAGTATAATGTTGAAAAAGGCGCGAACAGGACTTGCTCCGTCAATTTCAGCCGCTTCCGTGACTGAATCCGGAATGCCTCTGAAGAACTGCACCATGATAAACACTCCCAGGGGAATTGCCACCCGCGGCAGGTAGAGCGCTGCGTAGGTGTTGTGTCCATTAACCTTTGCGAACATGAGAAAAAGCGGAATGAACAACGCCTCTTTTGGAACCATGAGGCCCGCCAGCGTGAGTGAATAGAGGGTCTTTCGTGCGGCGAATTTCATCTTGGCGAAGGCGTAACCCGCCATGGATTGCAATAACAGCGTGAGTACGGTCGCCATGACCGTTACGACCAGGCTGTTGTAGAACCACCGCATGGTGAGTCCTATTTGGAGTACTCCAAGGAAATTCTCAAAGGTCAGCCCCTGAGGCCAGAGCGCGGTAGAGTTCAGCTTCAGAAGGGTGTTGGGCGTGACGGCCATCACCACCATCCAGTAAACAGGCAGGATCCAAATGACCGCTAGGAGTGAAGTAATGACAACCAGCAATTGTCTCTTTGTTTTCATTACGCCTTCTCCTCAGCAAATGTCAACTGCAACATGGACACCAGGAACATGGCAACGAAGAGGACGAATGCCATGGCCGAGGCGTAGCCGAGGGCGTAATCTCGAAATCCTGTTTCATAGATGTACTGGATCAGTACCCGGGTAGTGCCGCCGGGCCCGCCCTTGGTCAGGATGTATACCTGCCCGAAGATCTGGAACGAGGCGATGATTTGGAGCACAGTAACCAGTTCAAGGGTTCGTCTTAAACCCGGAAGTGTAATGTGAATGAAGTTTTGCCACGCTCCCGCGCCTTCAAGTGCGCTGGCCTCGTACAGGCTCGGGTCTATGTCCTGCAGACCGGCAAGAAATAGCACCATGTTGAATCCGACAGTCCACCATAGCGTGCAGATGATGATGGCGGCCATGGCAAAATGCGGATCTGTCAGCCAGTAAATGGGCTCGGCCCCGAGGATGCGGGAAAAGGCCCCGAGTAACCCTTTTTGAGGATTGAACATGAAGCCCCATATCAACGTGGTCACAGAGACCGAAAAGACATACGGAGCAAAGAAGACGGTTCGAAACGTACCTTTCCGTGAGCCGGTTCCGTTGAAGAGAATCGCGAACAGGAGCCCCGTGGCGATCAGAAGAGGCGTAGAGTAGACCACGAATTGCAGGGTGTTTAGAAAGGAGCGCCAGAAAATGGGATCCGTGAACATTTTGCTGTAGTTCTTGAATCCGATGAACTTTTTCCCGGATGTAAGCAAGTCCCAGTTAAAAAAACTGGCGAACACCGCCTGAAAGAGCGGATAGATCTGGAAAATCAGATATATCGCCATAAACGGAATGACAAAGAAAGCAACCGAAAGGTTTAAGGACCTGCTCTTGTTCATACGTTCCTCATATGATCAGGATAACATGAATCTTAAGCATATTGTTTCATGCACAAATGAATCTGTCAACAAAAAAACCTTGTATTTGGCTTTCCTTCATGTTAAGGTGAATCATATGGAGAGAAAACATGATTCCCGGTGACTATCCGCGCCCCCGGTTGTACCGCTCCTCCTGGCAAAGCCTCAACGGGCCGTGGGAGTTTAATTTCTGTGAGGACTGCTCTCGCACGCCCCTGGTGGTCCTGGTGTCCGCTCCGTGTCAGCACACAATTCAGGTTCCCTTCGCTCCCGAGACCAACGCCTCCGGCGTCGAAGTAACCGGCAGACCCCGCAAGTTTTTCTACAGACGCCAGGTTGATCTTCCGGCGAATGTGAGCGGGCAGAGAATAGTGCTCCACTTCGGCGCGGTGGATTACGTTGCGGAGGTGTGGATTGACAACAAGAAAATCGGCTCGCATTCAGGCGGATATGCGCCCTTTAGTTTTGACCTCACGCCCGTTTTAGGAAGGAAGCGGCACTTCAGCCTGGCGGTAACTGTCACAGATGAAACCTCAGCGGAACAGCCGCGGGGAAAACAAGCCGAACAGGAGCCGTTTGCGTGCTGGTATACCGCAGTTTCAGGTATCTGGCAGGAAGTGTGGCTGGAGTTTGTGCCGGAGGTGGCTATTGAATCGATAACAGCGCGGCCGGGACCGGATAGTGGAACGACTGGGTTCGATGTGCGTATTTCCCGGCCTGAAGAGGCTTTAACGCTATCGATGGAAGTCTCTCTGGGCGATGCGGCCATTAGCCGGCGTGAGTTCCCGGTTTCCTATCCTGTTCTCCGAGTGCCGTTGGAGTTGGAAGACGCGCAGACCTGGAGCCCCGCCACACCCAATCTGTACTACGTTCGCTTCACGCTTAACCGGGGAAACGAGCAACTGGATAGCGTTGAAACTTACACCGCCTTTCGTACCATTGCACTTAGACAGGACGGCCTGTATCTGAACGGAAAGAGGTATTTTCAGAAACTGATTCTCATGCAGGGATACTGGGAGGGTACCGGGTACACGCCACCGGATTCAGGCGGTTTTGAGCGTGACATCCAGGCTGCCCGGGCAATGGGGTTTAACGGGTGCCGGATGCACATGAAATTTGAGGATCCCCGCTTCTACTACGCTGCCGATCGGCATGGCTTCCTGGTGTGGGAAGAAGCTCCGGCTTTTTTCCATTTCAGTGAACGTGCCCGTTCTGCCTATCTGAAAATGTGGGTAGATATGCTCCGGCGCAACGCTCACCATCCGTCCATTGTGGTGCGGGTGCTTTGTAATGAATCGTGGGGTATCGGTGAGGTCGCGGTATCTGCGGAAATGCAAAACTGGCTACGGGAACTCTTTCAACTCGTTAAGGAGATCGATCCAGGCAGACCGCTTGTCGCAAACGACGGCTGGGAGCACGTCATCAGCGATATCATAACATTTCACACGTATGAGCACACCCCGGAAGCCCTAAGAAAAGAGTGGCAGACCGCACGTAAGAACGGACGGTGCGGTATAGAGAGGAAGGTACTTTGGATTACGGGTTCGCCGCCGAAACACCTGCCATGGGTGCTCAGCGAGTTTGGGGGTATCACCTATTTGAGAGCGGAGGACAGCTCACCCTCCTGGGGATATCAGGATGTACCTCCTCATGAAGAGGCGTTGAAAGTGCGGCTGCGCGCGATATTTGCAGAATTGGCTCAACTGGACGGCTTAACGGGTTGGTGCTATACTCAGTTTTCCGATATTGAACAGGAGAAGAACGGGTTGCTGTATTCCGATCGAAGTGCAAAAATCGACCCAGCATGGATACGGTCGTTAGTCGCAGATTTTGATCCAGGCAATTAGCACGTTTCGATGGATTCAAAAGTTTTTATTGCCAGACATAGTCAAGTTCTTGAGATTGCAAAGGCGCTCAGTTCTCCCTTGCGGCTACGAATGCTCGACATTCTTCTGGGAAAGCCCCACAACATAAAAGACCTCGCAAAGGAATTGGGCATACTCACCTCCTCATGCACCATGAATATTCAGATCCTAGAGAAGCTTGGGCTGGTGGAGACTGAGCTGGTTCCGGCGTCTCGGGGCAATCAGAAAATCTGCAAGGCGCCGTTCTCGGAAGTGGTTCTCCCGGTGCTTGATAAGGTGGAGGAAGAAGACAATCACCTGGTCACAATCAACATGCCTATCGGGCTTTATACGGATTTTGAAATTCACCCGCCGTGCGGGATGCTGAGTGATTCGGAGATAATCGACTACCTGGACAGCGAACGGGCATTTCTGAGTCCTAAGCGCAGCTACGCCCAGCTAATTTGGTTCACTGACGGGTACATCGAATACAGTTTTCCGGTGGACATCCCACGCGGTCACCCGGTAAAGTCATTGCAGGTCACCACGGAAGTCTGTTCAGAATTTCCAGGCTATAAGAATGACTGGCCCAGTGATATCACCGTCTGGATAAACAATCAGGAGGTGGGAACCTGGACAAGCCCCGGTGACATGGGTGCCAGGCGGGGGAGATTTACGCCAGCCTGGTGGGGAGTCGAAAACACCCAGTTTGGGTTCTTAAAGAGCTGGCGGGTGACACATGACGGCTCCTTCATAGACGGCGTACGTTCCTCAGATGTTAACGTCCGTGACATTCACCTGCTTGAAGACTACCGCATCAAGGTCCGTATCGGAGTAAAGAAGGACGCTGCATTTCGCGGCGGGCTGAACATCTTCGGAGAGAAGTTCGGCAACCATCCCGCAGGAATATCGCTGCAGATCGAACTGGAGAGTTAGGGCGTCAAGCCCTGGTCTTTAGTTTACGTCCGGCTCACTTCATTCGCCTCTATCGATCCCTTAAATCCGGAGAAGGCTCTCATAAAGAGCCAGACTATCAACAGCACTTCGCCAATGAAGGTGTAGGCTGCAATGCCGAGACCGTAATCAGGGATCAATATCTTGCCCACTCCGTCTACAAAGTAACCGGCCCCTGAGAGTATCACGAGATATCCAAGGAAGCCGGGAAAGTCGACTGATTTAAGTGTCAGGTAACCGAGAAGCAGCAGATGCACACCAAAGAGCACCAGGCCGAGGTTCCAGATGTTTTCAAAAGCGTGATAGCTTGCCATCATGTTCAGATACAATTGGCCGGTTGACAGGCCATTAGTGAGCGCGGAGCCGCCGTGATAGCCGGGAAGGGGAAGCAGGCTGGACACTGCAACTGCAAATATTCCCGCGTAGACAAGGCGAAACCAGGCAGTCAGAAGGGAAATCGATCTCTTAACGGGCTCCATTACAACGTAAAGCGCCCATGCAACCAACACGTCAAGAATCACAACAACGAGGAGCAGCGCTATGGCAATGCGAAGTTTTGCCCCTGAATCCATGACGGCGTTGACCGTGGTAGCCATGTCACCGGAGGCGAACACTCCCTGCAGCATTCCGAATATCGCAATTGGTGCCAGAATGGCCATCAATAAGAGACTAATACCGCCAACCAGTGCTGCAGCTGACCTGGAAGTCGTGCTCCCCGGTTTGGCTTTCTGTTCTGTTGTCATGTGTACCCCCACACCCTTTTGTCTTTCACCCTTCCGCTGCAGCGGCCAGGCGTATGTGTATTCTCTGCAATATGGATGGCTCTAATTCTCCGGCGGTCGCCTGGATTCAACAATTGGAAGCAACCTTGAGTCAGAGAGGGCTGCGGTGCGATGACCAATGCCGGACAGATAGTCCGTGTTTGATGCAAACTCCACAAAGCTCTCTACTGAGTGCTGTCTTACCAGCATGACCGCATCCCAGCGCTCATCTGGCGGCCCAATGAAAAAGTGACCGCCTTCACCAAGAAATAGGAGCTCGCCTCCGCTCTTCTCAAGAAACGGCGTGGTAAACTCCACGTATTCCTGAAACGCTTCCTTGCCGGATACAGGCGTCCCAGGATCCAATTCCGGGTTGGCGGAGTAGTCGGCCACCTCACGAAATCGCAGCAAATTGAGCATCACCACTTCCCCCGTGATACCACGCCGAAATAACGCCGCGCCCTGTTCCCGGGTCGGCTCCATGAAAACGTTTTCCACATTGTACTCCTGACCGTTTGGTCTTTCAGGTTGCCCTTCACCGCTACATGAGCGTGCGGTAAGCGTCTATGACAGCTGCAAGCTCTTTGGAGCTTACGTTCCGCGTGAGCTCAAGAGCGATCTGCTCAAAACTATCTCTGGCTTCTGCAAACACCCTGCGGCCCGTAGAGGTAAGTTTTACCAGGCTCTGCCTTGCGTCACGGGAATTGGTTTCCCGTTCAACGACTCTGTTTTTCTCCATGGGCAGAACAAGACGCGTGACTCCTGAAGCGCTCATTCCCATATATTCTGCCAGTTCTATCCGCGGAACACCTCTTTCCGGACGCGCCGCGAGATACTCCATTATCACATACTCGTTGAAACTGATTCCATGAACGGTGAACCCTGTTTCAATCTTCTTTGACAGCCGTGCGGCGAGAACGGCGTTTTGAAGCAGAAAACGTGGTCTGACCGAATCGTTAGACATAGACAATTACCACACACATACTTGATTAATCAAGTATATAGCAATTGTTTTCCAGGGACAATAGCTATTTTATACTTCACGACCGAGTGGTGGAATGGAACGCTTTCCGGTCCTGCTTGCAGATAAGCTGTACGGTGTGATTGCCGGAGCGAACAGCCGTCGGTATTCCACCGCCGGGGTTGACCCATTGGCCTGCCATGTAAAAACCGTCCAGCCCCGGTAGGGTTTTCTTCATGGATGAGGTAAATGAGTCAGCGCTGAACATCCAACCTTCGTAGGAGCCGCGCCAGTTACCGGTGTAGTGTTCCCAGGTAACGGGAGTCGCCACATTGGTCATTTCAACCTGTGTGGTAATTCCGGGGAAACGCTGTTCCAGGCCGCCAATCACCTCACGGGCAATTCGTTTTTTCTCTGCCTTGTAGCGTTCCGGGGTCTTTTTCAGGTTGTTCCAGTAGTCATAGTCAGTTTCATACTGGACAATGAGCACGTTCTTTCCTTTAGGTGCCAGCGTGGGGTCAAAGCTGTACGAGCGGACGCACATAGTTCGTTCTTTTTTGCCGGCAACGGTGACAGGTTTATCCAGCGGGTAGGTCAGTCCGCCTATTGAATCAGGCAGGTCATCGAGTTCGCGTGCTACACCAAGGCTTACGTAGACAAGCGGTTGAAAAAGGTGCGGGTTCTCGTACCTTCGTTTGATCTCCTCGTCTGCGTACTTGCCCTCAAGCATCTCGAAAATTGTGGTGCGTCCGTCGGCCGCGGAGATCACCCAGTCTGCGCGATGTTCGCTCCCGTCAGAGAGCCGCACACCGACGGCCTTATTGTCGTGAACAAGGATCTTTTCTACGCGGGCGCCGTAATGTACTTCACCACCCAGATCCAGGTAACGCTTCTCAATAGACCTGGCGAGTGGAAGGGCGCCGCCAATGACGTACCCTGCTGACTTGCTGTGCTGCCAGCCGAGCATCATAAGAAACATGACCATGGGCGCATCAAGGCCAAACGCCAGAGTGAGCGCCTCCCGCAGGAACGTGTTTTGCAGCCGCGCAATGAAGTCTCCGGAGGTTACCCTGGACCATTTCTTCATGAATCCCATCATGGGAAGCATTCGTGCCATCTTTACCATGTCAAAAATTCCGTACAATTCCTCCGGTTTATCCACCGGCATGGTGAACGTTGAGGCGCTACGTATGGCTCCTGTCAGCTCCCGGATGGCTCCTCTGTCCTCAGGGGCGATTTTCAGCAGATGGTCTTCCAACCGGTCCGCATCACAATAGAGGGTGAGCGCCGTGCCCTCCCTGTTTTCTACTACCAGGGCACGTTCGTGATTGAAGACTGTCCAATTTTCTGCCACTCCCAGTTCCTTCCAGAACCGGTAAAATCCGACGCCAGGCCTTGTGCCAACCACCCAGTTGACCGCGCCGTCAATGGTGTATCCTTTGCGCTCCCACGCCGTGCAGACCCCGCCGGGCATATCGTGCATTTCAAAGATGGCAGTCTTGTAGCCGTTCATGCGGCCGTAACAGCCCGCGGCCAGGCCTGTCAGGCCGGCGCCGATGATAGCGATTGATTTTTCCATCTGGAGCCTCCCGGCGGTTCTACCGCAGACTGTTTTGATTATACTCCGGTCCGAGAAAACACTATGAAACTATTTTCCCGAGGTGCTCGCGTGCGTTTTCTATCTCCTTGCCGTTCAAACGTCAATGTTACTGTGTCACCGAGCTATGATCCGTGCTCCGCGGCGACCGTCTGACCTGGCGGGAACCGGCGGACATAGTAGGTTGCGCCTTCATAGTGATTCTCCAAAAGCCAACCTTTTGTCACCAGAACGCGTACTTCGCTCAAGTTTCCGCCGGAGTCCGCGAGCAAGGCGGCAACCGCGTCCTCCCTCATAGGATGCACTGCTGTGATGCTCAAAAGATCGTGCTTAAAATTTCCCGTGTGCGCGAACGCGTCCCCCTCATATCCGGTAAGATGCTCCACACGCGAGATGTGCCTGCGAAATATCTGGCACGCTCTGTTTACCACGGCTTCATCCGGGGGATGGATATGTACGCTGTACGTGGCGCAAGGCGTGACACGTAGGCCGCAACTGCTTCAACGTGATCGTCAGCGTCGTTCAAACCTTTTACCAGCATGGTTTCAGTGAAGGGATCACCGGTAAACCTGCTTCCAAACTCGAGTATGCCGGAAAGAACAGCATCCAGTTCTATAGCCTTGTGAGGACGCGCAACTCTGCGCCATGTAGATTCCAGAGTGGAATCCACCTTGACAGACACCCAGTCAGCGTGTGCGAGGTCTCGCTGTACATCCTCCCGCCAGATGAGAGATGCGTTCGTTATGACCGCGATTTTTATTCCCAACGGCCGCAACAGCTCAATTGAATTCCCAAGATTCCTGTCAAGGGTAGGTTCGCCATCCGGCACGAAGGTAAGATAGTCGATTTTTTCCCCTTGTTCTCTTATCTTCCGTACTATTTCGGTCACTTTGCAGAGTATCTGTGACGGTTCGTAAGAATTGCGCCGTCGGATCTCGATGTTGCGCGTACGACCGATCTGGCAGTATTCACACGAATAGCTGCACAATTTTGGCGGAATATTGTTGATTCCCAGACTTCGGCCAAGCCGCCGCGAGGGAACCGGGCCAAATACTATCATCGTCCCTCCTTCTTGTATTATAGCCGCAAACTTGGCTCTCGGACTTCTCAGTGTTGGACTGCATGTAGAGAGAAATAACGGTTTTATGTAGATCGAATTGAGACTTTATAATTGACACAGTTCAAATAGCGGGGTATATTATACATATCGAACTTAGATATACTACTTCGATTTATATGGGGTATGGAGGATGTTATGGATAGGGGAGATATTGACTTTATGACTATGTATCGCGCGCAGCTGGTTGACCGTCTAAATATGAGGCCGTCACGCGGACGTCCTGTTTTGCGGCGGAAACTACGGCCTATTACAGCCGCACAGACCGCGCTCAAACGGCTGCGACAACGGACAACCCACAAACTTGGCGTACTTCTTTTACGTTTTTCTATCAGATTGCTGGCCAAAGCGGAGGTGAGACACACGTGAACAAATCTATACCTTCTGTTGCCATTGAGTTTGTTCCGGCTATTGAACTGATCACCGCTGCGGCGTCTGTTGCCGGGGTGCCCGAAGAAGAGGTGCTTACCCTTTCACTGACGCCTGAGCGGCGAGAAGAGTTTGAACTGTGGAGGAGCCGCGTTCGAGCACAGATGTCTCCGTTTGAACGTTCGGATCTGGAACTCGTCTTCTCCACAATTACCGCCGCGGTATACCTTTTCTATCTTGCCATAGAAGGCCGGTGTCTTGCGCCGGACCAAATAATTGGCAGGCTTAGGGAAATTGACGATGAACAATTTGTTGCGTCATTCCGCGAGCTACTGCACATTGAGCTGACCCCTGAACCGTGGCTCACAAGGGAGATCATAGAAGAGGCGCTTGAAAATGACAGGGCCCGCGAGTCAGTACCGTTCAGTCAGGAGGCTGAGCAGCTTGTAGAACTTCTCTGTGCGCCGACAGAGTTCAGAAGGACACTCGCAGATGTCCTTGACTGGTTTCACCAACGGTTTCTTGTTGGAGAGCTCGATCGGATTGACCGGGAAATCCGGAAAGACATATCACGGTACGAACCGTATATACTTGAACAGCCAGCGGAAGCGTTGGACCGGCTCAGCGGCGGCAATTTTGAAACGTTGTTTGTGGGGCGGTCATCGGTGACGATTTTCCCTATTTATCTGGCAAGCTTTGAACGTTCTATGCTTCTGCCTGGCAACGCGTACATAGTGTGCGGAACCGGCCGTATGGAACGCGCTTTGGTTGCTTCTGCGAGCAAGGAGGGGTTGCGGGAGAGAACTGAAGAGCTGTTGAAAACCATATCGGATCCAAACCGACTTGCAATCCTTCGGCTCTTGCGCCAGAAACCGAGATATGGAAAGGAGCTCGCAGGTGAACTTTCAATTGGAGCACCCACCGCTTCCTACCATTTGGATAAATTGATGCGTGCAAATCTTGTGCGTTTAGAGCTTTCTCACGGCCGTCGCTTCTACTATGCGGTCAACCCCGGGGGGGTCCAGGAATTGCAGCACTGCCTGCAAGAAGAGTTTCTGGACGAAGCGTAGGTTCGTGTTTCTCGGTGTCGGTCATGCCGGCCGTTTTTCAGAACGCCGGCAATTATGAATCCATCCGTGTTGGCGGTTTCAGAAACAGATAAAGGGCGAAACCCATAGTGGCTCTTCCCCATTCGAGATAGGCGCGCTTCCACGTTCTTCGCTTCTGTGCCGTGCGTGTAGTTTCCGGGTCGTTTGGATGTAAGACGAGTTCCCGCTCTGCGGCCATCCAGAAGGCGCCCTCGAAATGATCCCACTCTTCGGATGAAGCCCTGGCATTGTAGATACACTCAAGACCAATCTTTTCTCCACTTTCTATGTTCTCGGTGTGGGACCTCAACTCTTCTTTCTGTAGACCTGCCGCTTCAAGGTAGGACGGTTCCGGGTCCGTTCTCCAGTAGCCATCTCCAATCAGGATGACCCCTCCAGGTTTGGTTATTCTGCTAAGGCTTCCAAGCGCGCTGTCGAGGGCCTCACCCACAGCCCCAAACGCGTGAGTCGCTCCCACACTCAAGGTCGCGTCAAACTGATTATCCGAGAAATCGACTTCATCAAAGCGACACTGATGCAGTGTCATATCATCCCCATATTCCCGCAGTTTTTCAGCGGCGGTGTGCAACGCTTCCCCGTCCGGGTCAATTCCTACGGCTTTGCAGCCAAATTTGCTAAGTATTATTCTGATGAGCTCTCCGCGGCCGCAGCCCACTTCGAGAACGTGTGAACGCGCGGAGAGCCAAAGCTCATCCACAAGCCGTTCTATCCGCCGGGGACTCATCGGATTATTAAACTCCATCACCTACGCACCTCTTCCGATCACTCGCCGTCATTCTAACTCTACACGGGCTTTTGTGCATGCTTGACTTCGAATATATAGTCGGAGTAACTGCTAAAGGGGAGGACCGTTGACCGGGCATTTTGGCTGGCAGATACCTCGGAGGGCTTGCTTACAGAAGTACGGAGAAAGATAGGCGAACAGAAGATCTCCAACCCGGTTGCCGTGGATTTGCCTGACTAAGAGCGCTTGAGCGATTTTGACCTGAGAGCCTCTCTCATGGTTCTCCACCACATAGATGACGTCCGGCGGCAACTTGAGAAATTGTGCGGGTGGACGGCCGATCACGGTTATCTTTGCGTGTGCGATTTGGAAAGGGAAGACGAGAGCTTCCACCGGGAGGAAACGGTACCCCACCATGGCTTTGACCGTGACTACACAAAGAGGTGGCTGAGAGACAATCACATGGATGATGTGTCAGACGCGACTGTGTGCACCAACAGAAAAACAGGTGACGGATCAGAACGGGAATACCCAGTGCTTCCTGATAGTGGGCCGGAAGAAAGCGGCGTCAAACGGAGCGTAACCGCGGAAAGACTCACGCGGCGAGAGAAGCCTCTGCGCCGCGTGAGCCTGGGCGATTGTTGTGTCTCTATCTCACTGCAAAAGATGTTCCTTCAGGAAGCTGATGGTGTGGGAGATCAGCGCGCGGGATTCTTCGCTGTCCTGGTCCGTGTCAAAGCCGTGCACGCCGTTTTCATAGTACGAGATCTGCAGCGGATAGCCCTCTCCGTCCACCTTTGCCGTGAAGTTTTCTACGGCTTCTTTCCACTCCGGCCGGTCGTTACCTACGGTCACCAGGAAAATTGGAAGGTCGGTGCGAAGCTGCCGTTTGAACGGAGCGGGCATTACCTGGTCTCCCGTGTTCATGAAGTAGGAGATGACAGGGTAGTAGATCACGCCCGCCTGCAGCGAATCAGTATACGGTGCGTGCCTGTCGGTGAGCGCCTCAAGCGCCGTAAGCGTGTTGCCCGAGCAGGTGAACAGCGCGATTTTCTTTTGGTCCATACCGAGAGCCGGACCGTGGCCCACAATGTATCGCAAGACAGCATCAATGTCGTCGTCCGGGTAGTCGGTTTCATACGCAACACCAATCATGCCGGATGCCGCCACCAGTTGTCCCCAGGAGATATACTGGCCAAGGTCTTTCAGCTTCGCGCCAAACCAGTTCATCGTGAAATCGGTCGAATATCCCATGACAAAGACAACGACTGATGCTGGCGTGGAGAAATCAAAGCCGCCCGGATAGTAGACATCCATGCTTCTGCCGGACACGTATTCAACGTACGCCGTCTTAACGGTGTCCATGCCGGGAAGTCGATACACCACCGGTGCGTCCATCCCTTCCGCCGCCTCACTCCATCGACTTGAAACAGGGGAGAGCGCAGGATGCGTCGGACCGGACATGCAAGAGGAAGCCACGAGTACCACTGCAACCACCATCCCGAAAAAAAAGAGTTTTGACACAGTTTTCATTGTGTACCTCCAACCAACTGGTTACGCCTCGCATACGCGGAGCGTAGGTGACATTGTCCGTATCTGGCGTCGCAGGGTTGTGCCGCACTGCGTCGCACAACCGTCGCACTGCATTTTTTGTTTGTGGATTGCTCAGCGGGTGTATAATTGGGCAGACTTCTTTCGGCAGGTTTCAGGTATGGAAGATCTCAAGATCACCCTGTTTGGTTCACCGACTATGAAAGTGGGAGGCAGAACCGTTGACCCGGGCAGGCGTAAAGTCCTCGCGCTTTTATCCTATCTTGCGGTGGCCGATGGCGGGTGTGGCCGAGAGACTATCTGCGCACTTCTGTGGCCTGAAAAGGATGCGGCAGCCGCCCACGCGGAGCTGAGGCGAACCATGTCTGCCCTTCGAAGGTGCGTGGGATCAGATGTTATTGAAGCGACGCGTGGCAACGTAGCTTTTTCACCCGACGTCTTTGTGGATGTGCGAGAGTTCAAGAAGCACTATCATTTTGCAACGGCCGGTGACCACGGCGCCGGGTCGTCCGGGACAGAACAAGTCCGCACCATGGAACGTGCAGCCGCACTATACACGGCTGATTTCCTGTCTGGTTTCTCCCTTTCCGACAGTGCGGAATTTGACAATTGGACGATGTTTGAAGCTGAGCGGCTGCGTGCAATGGCTTCGGATCTCCTTGAACGTCTCTCCCGCCCGGAGCTTCTGCTGTCTGACGGCAGGCAGAGTGAGACGTCAGTACTGGACTACGCCCGGCGCTGGCTGATGCTGGATGACCTGAACGAGGCTGCCCACCGCCGGCTCATGGAACTGTACGCGTTATCGGGGAAGCGCGGCGCTGCGTTTCGTCAGTTTGAGGCGTGCAGGAATAAACTGGATCAAGAGCTTGGAGTGGAGCCGGAGTCGGAGACAATTGAGTGCAGGAGGAAAATTGAATCAGGCGAACTTGTTTCTCTTGCCCCTGCACGGGCCCAACAGAAGAAGGCACGCAACCGTCTGGCGGTCACGTCTCTGGTGGCCGCGATCATATGTGCCGCGGCAATGTGGGGCCTGTTGTGGAATGGCAACCGTGAACAGGGCGGCGGGATAACGGTTGCCGTCTTGCCCCTTGCCGATAATTCTGTCCAGAACAGCGAAAACTGGTTTGCCAGCGGTATGACGGAAGCTATTATCACAGATCTGGCAAAGATAAGCGCGCTCCGGGTAACATCGCGCACCTCCTCAGAGGCTGTTGCCGCATCGCGGCCGGAGATATCGGCCGTCCGGGAGCAGCTTGGCGTTGATTACGTGGTGGAAGGCTCCGTGTTGAGCAGCAACGGACAAGTACGGGTGACGGCCCAACTCATAGATACGCTGCATGACAAACACGTCTGGGCGGGAGACTACGAAAGCGAATTGAGCGACGTCATAGACCTGCAGAGCCGCATCGCCTTTGACATTGCGTCCAACGTACAGGCCAAACTTTCAGGGCGGGAGCGTGCAGCCCTTGCCGAAACACGGGCTGTGGACCCTGCTGCGTATCAACGGTATTTGGTTGGCTCTTACGAGTTTGCGCGTCTGCCGTTTGATATCAATTTGGCTCCCAAATGCCTGGAGGATCTTACGCACTCCGTCAGCCTTGACCCTACGTTTGCGCCGGCCCACGCTGCACTTGCTAATTACTACTGGGGTGCAACGCAATTTGGGCTCTACACCAGTGGTGAAGGAATGAAACGTGCGATGGCAGAGGCAAAGCGTGCCGTTGCGTTGGACCCGGGTCTTGCAGAGGCTCACACCGTCCTTGGCTTTGTCTACTTTCTGCATGACTTCAACTGGTACCGTTCGGAACAGGAATTTCAAAAGGCAATAACCTTGAAGCCGAGCTCCGCAGAGGCGCACAGGTGGTACGGTTCGCTTCTGTGCACGCGCGGCCGGTTTGACGAGGCGATTCGGGAAGTGAACGAAGCACGAAACATCGATCCGCTTTCTCTTCTAAATATACTCAATGTGGCGATGAGGCTTTACTACGCGCGCGACTATGACCGCGCTCTCAGAGAGGCCGGTATTGCGCGGGACATGGAAGAGAATTTTTACATGAGTCACATGGTGCTCGGACATGCTCTGGCGGGAACGGGACGGTACCCGGAGGCGACCTATGAACTGGAAACGGCAGCTCGTCTTGCCGGTGAAGGAGCCATAGAGCCGCTGGCCGTTCTCTCATACGTCTACAACCGTGCGGAACGTCCCGGAGACGCCAGGAACGCGGAAAAACGGCTCCGTGAACTGGATGCCAGCGGCATCGAGATTTCTCCTTTGCTTCTCTCATACATTCCGCTTGGCAGCGGTGACTACAGTGCCGCCATGGACCTGATCGAGCAAGCGTATTCGCAGCGCGATTTGAACCTGGCGTGGAACTTCCAGGATCCGTTCTTCGATCCGCTTCGGTCGCTTCCGCGCTTCCAGGACATGAAAAAAGCTATGAATCTGTAGCTTTCCGCTCAGAGACTCGTGCCACCGGTTCACGGTCCGCTTCCCGAGAAATTTGGTTAACATCTTGACTTCACGCGTTGTTGTGGTTAATGGTATAGGAAGTGATTTTGGCTATGCGAAATAGTATTTTCGTAACATAGTACGCAAGATCGGCCTTAGTAGAAAATAATATGGATAATTTGATCTCTGCAAGAGGGTAACAGGAGGAGGTTGCAATGTCTGACTACAGACGGGCAACGGAAGACGGGGGAGTACAGAACCCGAGGACACAGGAAGCGGCGCGCGGCTCTCTGGGCGGCACACGCCGCGGTGTGCGCGCGGTGCTGCCGTTCATCGGTCCTGCCTTCATTGCCTCCATAGCCTACATAGATCCCGGCAACTTTGCGACTAATATCCAGGGTGGTGCGGAGTTTGGTTACGCCCTTCTCTGGGTAATCCTGCTTGCAAATCTTATGGCAATGCTTATCCAGGGACTTTCCGCCAAACTGGGAATTGCAACCGGAATGAATCTGGCCGAAATGACGCGGCAAAGACTCCCGCCGTGGGTGTCATACGTGTTTTGGATTGCGCAGGAGATCACCGCCATGGCGACTGACCTTGCCGAGTTTCTGGGCGCTGCCATCGGCATCAATCTTCTTTTCAATATTCCACTGTTCACGGCCGCAATCATTACGGGAGTGCTTGTCACGGTTGTGCTGGGGATTACGAGGGGAGGGTTCCGCGGTCTGGAAATTTTCCTTGGCGGATCGGCCGGCATTATTGCCCTTGCCTATGTCATAGAGACTATCCTTGCAAAACCGGATTGGGGACAGGTGCTCTACCATTCGTTTGTGCCAAGCCTGCCGGGTAGTGAAGCCGTACTCATTTCCGTAGGGATCATAGGGGCCACGGTCATGCCGCACGCGGTCTATCTTCATTCCGGTCTGACACAACGGCGGATTATTCCCAGAACGGAGCAAGAGGCGCACCGCATATTTCATTTCGAAAAGATCGATATTGTCATTGCCATGGCCATAGCAGGTCTTGTGAATATGTCGATGCTTTTTATGGCGGCCAAAGTCTTTCATTTTACCGGCCACACAAACGTGGCAGACATCAACACAGCCTACCGCACACTGACCCCTCTGCTCGGCGCGGCCTCGGCGGCGGTGTTTGGTATATCGCTCATTGCCTCAGGTGTGTCGAGTTCTCATGTGGGCACTATGGCCGGGCAGGTGGTTATGCAGGGGTTTGTAAGATTCAGCATTCCAATTTGGGTACGCCGTCTGTTAACCATGATTCCGGCGCTGGTTGTTATCGGGCTCGGGTTAGAGCCTACGCGTGCACTTGTTATAAGCCAGGTATTCTTGAGCTTCACGTTGCCCATACCGGTGATCACACTCATTGCGTTCACCAAGAATCGCGAGATCATGGGTTCACTGGTGAATCGGAAATGGACCACCGTGGGGGCAAGCGCGTGTGCGGTAGTGATCTTGTTCCTCAATGTCATCCTTCTGTATCTTACATTCGGCGGGTCGCTCCCCGGTATCAGCGCCTAAGGGAGGTGGTGCTATGATGAAGAAAATTCTTGTTCCGTTGGACGGATCACAGCTGGGAGAATCCGCACTGTCGCTTGCCGCGTCCGTTGCGGTGCGTTTTTCGGCATCCGTGACATTCATACACGTGATAGAGAAAAACGCGCCCGGAGCGGTGCACGGTGAACGCCACCTCTCCGCGGTTGCAGAAGCGGAGGAATACCTGAAAGAGGTACGTGGCCGAAAAATCTTCACTGGTATCGAAACAAAGATGCATGTGCATACGGCAGAAGTAGACGATGTAGCACGAAGCATTGTTGAGCATTCAGTGGAGTTTGCCCCGGACCTGGTTGTCATAACAACTCATGGGAAGAGAACCGCCAGGCAGTTGGTGATCGGAACCGTTGCTCAGCAGGTGATTAAGCTTGGTAAGACGCCGGTGCTGGTGGTCAGACCGAAAGAAGATGCGGCGGAAGAGCAGGAGAGGACAGCACAGACATGTCCGCTCGTGCTTGTTCCCATAGACGCGGAACCGGCTCACGAGGAAGCCCTTTCTCATGCCATGGAGTTTGCCCACGCCTTCAACTCCCGCATTCACCTCTTAACGGCCGTGCCCAATGTGGGTGACCTGCGGGGCTCTGACTCCGCCGCAGCGCTCCTTTCGCCCTCCGCCATGCGTGCGCGGCTTGAACTGGACTTTCAAAGTGCGGATGAATATCTCCGGGAACGGGCCGAGGCCATTGCCAAAGAAGGAATCGCGGTCACCACGCAAGGCGTACGTGGCGATGCGGCAAACGCAATTGTAGACCTTGCCGACCGCGCAAAGGCGGGCATGATCATTCTTGGGACCCACGGAAAGTCCGGTTCCGAAGCATTCTGGCACGAAAGCGTGGCGGCACGCGTTGTCACGCGTACAGACGTCCCGGTGCTCCTTGTGCCGGTTAACCGCGCCTGATTTCCGGGAGCATGGACGGTTTTACCGTGCTCTTCTCTCTCAT
>Ga0102944_1000306_pt1 | contig 39282 bp, 37 predicted proteins | sample SalPonD_shore_MG_FD_78172 | JGI IMG/M metagenome (GOLD analysis project Ga0102944, IMG submission 78172) | Salt pond soil microbial communities from South San Francisco under conditions of wetland restoration - Salt Pond MetaG... | ecosystem: Environmental > Aquatic > Marine > Intertidal zone >... | reverse complement strand
TTACGTCACGGAGATCTCGGAACACCTCGAGGTCAGCCCGAAGGCGGTCATCGACCACCTCAGACGCCTCGAGCAGGCCGGGCTCATCGAGAGCCGGACCGACGAGCAGCGGCGCAAGTACTTCCACATCACCAAGAACGTCCGGCTCGAGGTCACCGTCGCGCCGTACGGCTTCGGGATGAAGAGTAACTACCCGGCGAGCCCGTCCCTCGACCTCTCCCGGTGCTCGCACTTGTCCATCGAGGTGTCGTCGAACGGCGAGTCGCCCCGCGCCGCCACCAACGGGGGCGCCACTGCGGTCGACCCCCGGGAGCTGGCCGGGCTCTCCGCCACCCTGGAGGAGCTCGAGGAGCTCGAGTGCGAGCTCTCGGTCGCCCAGCGATGGGTCCAGGGCCGCATCGCGAGCGTGCTCGACCGGCTCTCCGAGGAGCTGGGCGGCGACGGCTACCTCGACGCCGAGGTGCTCACCCTGGTCGCGAGCGGTCACGAGGACCCGTCGGCCATCAGCCGGGAGCTCGACCTGCCGCGGGCGGTCGTCGAGGCCTGCCTCGAGCGCCTCGCCAACCACGGGGTCGTGGCCGACGAGGGCGACCGCTGGTCGCTGGTCGGGGCCTGACTCGGGCCGGTCCCGACCCGTCCGCTCACGGCTACGGGCCGCCCGCGGGACGGCGAGGCGGCCGGCCGCCCGCGCAACGACAGGGTTTACGTCCCGCCACGGGTTAGCCCGCGGCATGCAACCAGGGGACCGGGTCCGCGCCGAGCGGGCCGGGGCGAGCTACGAGGGCGTGCTCATGCCCTCGACGTCGCCGGCCCACCTCGTCGTCAAGCTCGACGGGGGCTACAACGTCGGGCTCGACCGGGCGGAGACCGAGGTCGAGGTGCTCAAGTCGGGCGCCCGGGACATCGACGCGGGCGAGCCGAGCGACGAGCGGACCGCCATCGACTTCGACGAGGCCCTCCCGACGGTCGCCCTCATCTCGACGGGTGGGACCATCGCCTCCACCGTCGACTACCGGACGGGCGCGGTGACGGCCCGCTTCAGCGCCGAAGACGTCCTCCGGGCCGTCCCGGAGCTCGCGGGCCGGGCCAACTACCGCGGGCGGGTCGTGGCCAACATCCTCTCCGAGAACATGACGACCGAGGTCTGGACCGCGCTCGCGCTCGCCATCCACGAGGAGGTCGAGGCCGGCGCGGACGGCGTCGTCGTCATGCACGGCACGGACACCATGCAGTACTCGGCGGCCGCGATGGCGTTCATGCTCGACCTGCCCGTCCCGGTCGTCTTCACCGGGAGCCAGCGCTCGGCGGACCGGCCGTCGTCGGACAACGTCATGAACGCCGTCTGCGCCGTCGAGGCTGCGAGGGCCGACTGCGCGGAGGTCCTCGTCTGCATGCACGCGACCGAGTCCGACGACCGCTGCGCGCTCCACCGCGGGGTCCGGGTTCGTAAGAACCACACCTCCCGCCGGGACGCCTTCGAGACCGTCGGCCGGTCGCCCCTCGGCGAGGTGGACTACGCGGCGCTGGCCGCGGGCGCGACGACGGACGAGGCCGTGACGTTCCACGGCGACTACCGCCGCCGGGGCGAGGCCGAGCTCGCGGTCGCCCCCGACCTCGACCCCGAGGTGGCGCTCGTGACGTTCGCCCCGGGGCTGGACCCGGCCTTCCTCGACGCCTGTGCGGGCAAGTCGGGCGTCGTGGTCGAGGGCACGGGTCTCGGCCACGTCCACACCGACCGCATCCCCCAGCTCGCCGGCCTGGTCGACGACGGGACGGTCGTGGTCATGACGAGCCAGTGCCTCTCGGGTCGGGTCTGCGACCGGGTCTACGACACCGGCCGTGACCTGCTCGAGGCGGGCGTCGTCGAGGCGGGGGACACGCTCCCCGAGACGGCGACGGTGAAGCTGATGTGGGCGCTGGCCAACCGCGACGCGCTGCCCGACGGCGACGTCGCCGCCGCCATGCGGACCTCCCTCGTCGGGGAGCTCACGGCCCAGTCGCGGCCCTGGACGTAGCGGCCTGGACGCGGGGGGAGACGCGGCTATATACGCGGCGGGGCTACCCGACGTGGACAGGCACCCGGCGGGGCGTGTCCAGCCCGCATCATGTCGACGACCCACCCGATGTGGCACCTCTACGCGAGCTACGGCCGCGAGCGGCTGCCCGCCGCCGCGGTTGGCGTGGTCTCGACGCTCGTCGGGCGGTTCGTCGGCCTGCTGCCCCCGCTCCTCCTGGGGTTCCTCATCGACGCCGTGCTCCTCGGGAATCGGCCCTTCGCCGTGCCGGGGGTGCCGGCGACCCGCCTGCCGACGACGCCGGTCGCCCAGCTGGCCCTCGCCGTCGCGGCCATCGCCGGCGCCTACGTGGTCGCCGCGGGATTCGCCTGGCTCCAGAACTGGGGCTGGAACGCCTTCGCCCAGGACGTCCAGCACGCCCTGCGGGTCGACACCTACGACGCGATGCAGTCGCTGGAGATGGCCTTCTTCGACGAGCGCCGGACCGGCGAGCTGCTCTCCGTGCTCAACAACGACGTCAACCGGCTCGAGTCGTTCCTGACCGACGGAGTGAACGCGGCGCTCCGGCTCGTGGTGATGGTGGTCGGCATCGGCGTCATCATGGCGACGTTCAACCCGCAGCTGGCGCTCATCGCCATGCTCCCGGTGCCCATCCTGGCCGTGTTCACGATGGGCTTCGTCCGGCGCATCCAGCCGAAGTACGCGGCGGTGCGGTCGGCCGTCGGGGCGCTGAACGCCCGCCTCGAGAACAACGTCTCGGGCATCGGCGTCATCAAGTCCGAGCGGACGGAGCCCTACGAGTCGGGTCGGGTCGCCGCCGCCTCCGACGACTACCGGACGGCCAACTGGGACGCCATCTCGACCCGGCTGTACTTCTTTCCCGGCATGTCGCTCATCGCGGGGCTCGGCTTCGCCCTCACGGTCGCCGTGGGTGGCTACTGGGTGCTCGCCGGGCCGCCACCCGGCTTCTCGGGGACGCTCACGGCCGGGGCGTTCGTCACCTTCACCATCTACACCCAGCAGTTCGTCTGGCCCGTCGCCCAGTTCGGCGGCATCGTCAACGACTACCAGCGAGCGCGGGCCTCAGCCGACCGGGTCTACGAGCTGCTCACCCAGCGCGGCGGCCTCCCCGAGCCGGCCGACGCGGCGCCGCTCGTCGTCGACCGCGGCGAGGTGCGCTTCGAGGACGTGACTTTCGGCTACCGCGACGACCCCGTGATCGACGACGTCTCGTTCGCCGTCCAGGGGGGCGAGACGCTCGGCATCGTCGGCCCGACGGGCAGCGGCAAGTCGACGCTCGTGAAGCTGCTCCTTCGGCTGTACGACGTCGACGGGGGCCGCGTCACCGTCGACGGCCAGGACGTCCGCGACGTGACGCGACGCTCGCTCCGCGGAGCCGTCGGCTACGTCAGCCAGGAACCGTTCCTCTTCCACGGGACGGTCCGGGAGAACGTCGCCTACGGGGCGCCGGGGGCGAGCGACGAGGCCGTCGAGGCGGCCGCCCGCGCGGCCCAGGCCCACGAGTTCGTCGAGCGCCTGCCCGAGGGGTACGAAACCACGGTCGGCGAGCGCGGGGTGACGCTCTCGGGCGGCCAGCGCCAGCGCATCGCCCTCGCGCGGACCATCCTGAAGGACCCGGCCATCATCGTGCTCGACGAGGCGACGAGCCACGTCGACACGGAGACCGAGGCGCTCATCCAGTGGAGCCTTCGCCGGTTCACCGAGGGTCGCACCGTCCTCGTCATCGCCCACCGGCTCTCGACCATCCGCGCGGCCGACGAGGTGCTCGTCCTCGAGGACGGTCGGGTGGCCGAGCGGGGCGGCCACGACGAGCTGCTCGCGCTCGACGGGCTCTACGCCAACCTCTGGCGGGTCCAGGCGGGGGACCTTGAGGCGGTGCCCCGGTCGTTCCTCGAGGACGCGGTGCGCCGGCGAGCGGAGGTCGACCTCCCGGATCCCGCCGAGGCGGCGGACGTCGAGACCGACTGACGCCCGGTCGCGACCCGGGCCCCGGCGGTGGGTGACGCCGGCAACGTCCCTTTAGTTATGACCCGCATGAGCAGGTGCGCTCGGTTCCATCGTCGACCGATGGACGATGATGGCACCAGACGGCGGTTCCTCCGGCTCGCCGGGGTCGGGTCGGGTTTGGCGCTGGCCGGCTGCCTCGGCTCCGGCACTAAGGGCGGCGGGCAGGAACGCGACACGACGTCGACGGCCAGCGGCACCCACTCGGACGCGCCGACCGGGACCGATTCAACACCGACGGCGACCAGCGTGGCCGAGACCGTCCGGCCGCCCGCTGCCATGAATGCGGTGTTCCACTTCTCGAGCGGTTCGGACGCCCAACACCACGCGGTCGCGAACGTGGAGAACCTCCTCGACGACGACACCGTCGACCTGGGGACCGTCTACCTCGTCGCCAACGGCCACGGCATCGAGCTGTTGACCGCCGACCGGTCGAACTATCCGGAGCAGATCGCGAGCCTCCAGGCGCGAGGCGCGTCGTTCCGGGTCTGTCGGAACTCGATGGAGGCGCTGGGCGTGACGGCGGCTGATCTCCTCGAGGGCGTGACGGTCGTTCCATCCGGCGTCGGCGAGCTCACGAGGCTGCAGGTGCAGGAGGCCTGCGCCTACCTCAAGACGCCGTGAGCGGGGACGGCGGTCGGTCGCGCGGCGGGCTCACCGACCCCGACCCCGGGTTGAAGTACTGGAACGCACCAGGCCGGGGCGTGACGTGAGCAACGCCGTCGGGCGCTCCGCGGGAGTGGGGTCCCGCGTCCGGCGACCAGCAGCGACCCCCTGTCAGCCCCGATACCGACGGTCACCCCCCGGCTGCGGCTGGAACTGGCGAGCGAGCATCGGGGTCGGCACGCCCGCCGCGCGCGTCGTTCGGGCGGGCTACGACCAGACGGGCGGCCGGTCCTCGTTCAGGGCGTCCTTGGCCTCGTCGTGGTCCGGGTGCTCCAGCGCCTGCTGCTGGAGGTCGAGGTACTGCGCGAGGAAGGCCTCGTAGTCAAGGTCGAAAGCGTCGACCGTCGCCCGCTTCGTGAGGCGGGCGCCCTTCGAGTTGGCAGCCATGTAGTCCTCGATCAGCGCCTCGAACTCCTCGTCCTTCGTCTCGTCGTCCACGAGGTGGTCCACCAGCCCGATGCGCAGCGCCTCCTCGCCGTCGATGAGGTTCCCGAGGATGTTGAGCTTCTTCGCGCGGCCCATCCCGATGTAGCGGGCCAGCCGCCAGGTCCCGAGCCCGGGGAGGAAGCTCTCCGCGATGGCGGTGAGACCCATCTGCGAGGTCGGCGTGCTCACGCGGATGTCGCTGGCCAGGCCGATCTGGAGCCCGCCGCCGATGGAGTAGCCGTGCATCAGGCTGATGACGATGGCGTCCATCAGCTCGAGGCGGCGCATCGCCCGCTCCCACGGCGGGAAGAAGCGCATGTCGATGTTGCCCGCCGCCATCTCCTTGAGGTCGATGCCGGAGCAGAACGCGCGACCCTCGCCCTCGATGGTGACGAGCCGGACGTCGCGGTCCTCGTCGAGGAGCTGGGTGACGGCGTCGAGGTCCCGGGTCGCGTCGTAGTGCATCGCGTTGAGCCGTTCCGGGCGGTTCAGCGTGAGCCGGGCGATCGGCCCGTCCTTCTCGACGGTGAGGTGTTCGAACTCGACCTTCATGGGTTGGCGGGGCCTAACGGACGGTTCGTGAAAAGCGCCGACCCGGCCATGAGCGGGGGTTAAGTAGCCGCCGGGCCCAAGGGTGTCGCTGACGATGCTCGAGGAGGTGCTCGGCCTGGAGGTCCGGCTGGCGGGTGACGACTGCCCGCTGGCCGACGCCTCGCGGGCGGCCCACGTCCCGCTCGAGGTGGAGCCGCCCCAGCTCCGGGCGGACGGCTACGCCCTCCTCCGGTTCACCGGGCCGACGGACGACCGATTGGTCGCAGCGCTCGACGGTGACGACCGGCTGCGGTACCTCCACGGCGCCCGCGCCGGCGACCGAACCCGGTTCCGGTGCCTGTCGAAGCAGGCCTGCGTGGTCCACGAGCTCATCAGCGCCGGCCTCCTCGTCGAGCGCATCCGTTACCAGTCGGGCGACGCCCGGGTCGTGGGCGAGGTCGTCGGTCGCGAGGTGCTGCAGGGCGTGCTGCACGCCGCGAGCGAGACGGTCGGCGCGACGCTCGAGCGGGTCTACCCGCTCTCCTCGTCGAGCCCGACGGCCATCGAGCAGCGCTGGGACCTCACGCCGGCCCAGGCCGAGGCGCTGCAAACGGCTCACGCGGCTGGCTACTTCTCGGTGCCGCGCGAGGTCACGGCCGGCGAGGTCGCCGACCAGCTGGGCATCAGCAAGTCGGCGTTCCTCGAGCGCCTCCGGCGGGGCCAGGACGCGCTGTTCGATCGGGTGTTCTGAAGGAACCCGTCGGCCTCGGGCCGGCTGCCCGCCCCCCGCGACGACCAATCCGCCGCTAACCGACTCGGACCGCGGGATGGCCCCGTCAGGGGATGAACACGGATTTGGCCGCGGGGGCCGAAGCCCGAGCCGATGCGGGTCGCCGACGAGTTCGACGCCTGGGCGGCCGACGGCCGCGACCGCGGGATGGCCGACCGCCACTGGCACACGGCCAAGCACCTCCTGGCACGGATGCCGATCGAGCCCGGAGACGCCGTGCTCGACCTCGGCACCGGGTCGGCCTACGCGCTCCGGGCGCTCGTGGACGCGCGCGACGTCGGCCGAGGCTACGGCCTCGACGGCTCGCCCGGGATGCTCCGGAACGCGTCCGGCTACACCGACGACCCGCGCATCGGGTTCGTGGCGGGCGACTTCGACGCGCTCCCGTTCGCCGACGGCGGGCTCGACCACGTGGTCTCGATGGAGGCCTTCTACTACGCCCCCGACCCGGTCCACACCGTCGAGGAGGTCGCCCGAGTGCTGCGGCCCGGGGGGACGTTCTTCTGCGGCGTCAACTACTTCGAAGAGAGCGAGACGACGCACGGCTGGCAGGACGACATCGCCATCGAGATGACCCGCTGGAGCCGGTCCGAGTACCGGGCCGCCTTCCGGGCGGGCGGGCTCCACGTCGCCGAGCAGGACACCATCCCGGACCGGGAGGTGGACATCCCGCCCGCGGACGCCTTCCCGACGGAGGGCTTCGAGACGCGGGCGGCGATGGTCGACCGCTACCGGACCTGGGGGACGCTCCTGACGGTCGGCGTGGCGCCCTGAGACGGCCGCCGGCGGCTCGAAACCGTTTATCCCCGGCCGCCCGTCACCATCCCCATGTCCATGGAGGTCCGGCAGGCGACCCCGGCGGACGAGCCCGACGTCGTCGCCTTCACGCAGGCGACCTGGCCCGGCCGCCACGGCGACTACCTCCCCCGCGTCTTCGCCGACTGGGTCGCGAGGGACGGCCCGGCCGAGCGGACCTTCGTCGTCGACGACGAGGGCGCGGCCGTGGGCGTCGTGAAGGCCGTCCTGCAGACGCCGCGGGAGGCCTGGATGCAGGGGATGCGCATCGCGCCCGATTACCGGGGCCGGGGGCTCAGCACCCGGCTCCACGAGGCGGCGGCCGACTGGGCTCGCGAGCGCGGCGCGACCGTCGGCCGCGGCATCGTGTTCTCCTGGAACGGGCCGGCGCTGGCCGCGTCGCGGGTCGCCGGGTTCGAGCCGGCGACCGAGTACCGGTGGGCCCATCCCGCCCCCGACCCGGCGGCGGAGCCGGACCTGACCGTCGACGACGACGTCGACGCCGGCTGGTCGTACTGGCAGCGGAGCGCGGCCCGGTCCCACCTCCGGGGGCTCGCCTACGACATGGACGAGACGTGGGCCGTGCGGGAGCTGACGCGGGACACCCTCGAGCGGGCCGCGGCGGAGACCTTCCTGGGCGTCGTCAAGGCGGACGGTACCCGCGGGCTCGCGTTCCGCTCGCGCGACGTGGACCGCGAGGACGACGCGGGGGAGCCCGTCCACCTGGCCGAGTACGGCCTGGCCGCCTGGGCCGACCCGGCGGCGTGCGCGTCGCTGGTCGCGGCCATCGCCCGCGACGCGGCCGCGCTCGGCGCCGACCGGACCCGCGTGTTCGTCCCCGAGACCGTGGCGGCGGTCAGCGACGCGGCGCTGGCGGGGGCCGAGCTGGGCGAGGAGCCGCTGTTCGTGCTCGAGGCGGACCTCACGCGGCTGGATTGAGGGCCCTCACCCGCCGCTGACGGGCGGGAAGAGCGCGAGCTCGTCGCCGGCCTCGACGGGGGTGTCGAGCCCGGCGGCGACGTGGACGCTCCTCCCGTTCACGAGCACGTTGACGTGGTCGACCAGGGTGCCATCCTCGTCCAGCACGCGGTCGCGCAGCGCCGGCCGGCCTTCGAGGAGCGCGTCGAGCGCCGCGCCGACGGTGTCGACGTCGTCGTCGGGCACGGCCACCCGTCGGTCCCCGGCGGCCTCGGCGAGGTCGGCGAACAGGCGCCACTCCATGTCCTGTCCGTGCCGGGCCATCACGATGAGGGTTTCCAATCATCCCGACCGCGGGCCCCGGCGGTCAGCTCGCGGAGGGCCTCCGGCCGGCCCACGGCGTAGCCGACGTCGCCCGGTTCGAACGGCCGGGCGCGTGCCGGGACCGCCAGCAACGACCCGTCCGACGGCTGGATCGCGACGACCAGGGGGTCGACGTCGCCGACGGGCGTCCCGACGAGTCGGCTCCCCGCCTCGACGGTGACCGCCGCCATCGTCTCGTCGGCGGCCCGGAGCACGCCCGCGAACTCACGGTCCGCATGGGGACCGGCCGGCCGGGTGACGAGCCGGTATCCCGACTCCTCGGGGAGCACCTTCGCCGCGTCCTCCGGCAGGGCGATGGTGACGACGTCGTCGGTGGCCCCGCGGAGTTCGCCGAGCGCGACCCGGTCGAGGGCCGGGGTGGTCCGCCAGAGCTCGACCGCGTCGCCCGACGCGGCGGCGAAGGCCGGGTCCGCGCGGACCGCCACCGCCGCGGTCCCCGGCACGAGCGTCGGGCTGAGCCCAGCCGCCCGCCGGCCGAGTCCCAGGTACTCGACCGTCCCGTCCTCGCCGAGGTCGACGTCGACGTGGCCGACGCCGTAATCGTCCACGAGCCTGTCGCGTAGCCGGTCGTGGAGGGTGGCCCTGGAGAGCCCCCGGGGGAAGAGCAGCGTCCGGCCGGCGAGCGCCGCCTTCGTCTCGGGGTTCGCGGGATCGTAGCCCTCGATGTCGTGGACGACCTCGGGGAGGGTGACCGCGTCCACCCGGCCCACCGCGGACGCGAGCGACACAACCTCGGCCGGGAACTCGTCCCGCCCCGTGAGGACCAGGACCTCGACGGCGAACCAGTCGCCGACCCGCCGCCCGACGAGCGTGGCCGCGGCCGCCAGGAGGAACGTCGCGAGGTTGGCCAGGGCCGTCGCGGGCTGGAACAACCCCGCGCCCCCGCCGATGACCTGGCCGATGGCCGTGGTGGTGTTGAGGTAGACCGCCACGGCCGCGAGCCCGACGAGCGCCGCGAGCCCCTCCTGGATGCGGTCGCCCGCGTACCAGCGGTAGCCGACGGCGGCGAGGGCGCTGAGCCCGGCCGCGGCCGCGACCAGTCCCGCCAGCCGGAGCGTCTCGACCGCCAGCAGCCGGGGGGCCAGCTGGAGCGCCACCGTCGCCGTGATTGGGGGCCACGGCGGGCCGACGGGCGGCGTCATCCAAGCCTCCGGGCGAACGCCTCGACGGCCGCCTCCGTGCCGACGACGAACGCCTCCGTCCCCGGGTCGAGCCGGGTATGGCCGGACGGCGCGACCGTCCAGTCGCCATCCCGACGGACGGCCAGGACCTCGACGGCGTCGGCGTCACGCACCGCGGCGCTCGCCAGGGTCCGGCCGGCCAGCTCGCCCCCCTCGGACACGACCAGCTTCCGGAGGCGGGCGCCGGCCCGCCGGAGCACCGCGAGCAGCTCGAACTCGACCCGGACGCCCCGTGAGGTGACGACGACGCGGCCCCGGTCGGCGCGCAGGAGCGCCTCGGCGTCCCGGCGTCTGACGGCGACCGTCACCCGCCCGTCCCCGCCGTCGGCCGTCGCCGCCTCGGCGGGGCTCCGGAACGCGGGCTCGTCCCCACTGGCCGCCACCGGCGACGGTTCTTCCGGCGGCGACCGGCCTTCGGCATTCGATCTGGCGCTGACGACCGTCCCCGACACCGGCTCGGCACCGAGACCGACCGTCACGGCGTCGCCGGGGGCGAGCCCCGTCGGCAACAGTCCCTCGATGGAGACCGCCACCCGGCCGGCCGGGACCCGGGCCGAGAGGCCGTTCGCCCCGGGCGCCGCGGCGAGCCGGGCCACTCCGCGCTCGTCGATGGTCGCATCGACCTCGGCGAGGTCGTAGCGCGTCCGCAGTCGGTCCTCGAGGCGGCGCTCGAGCTCGGCCAGCGGGAGGTCGACCGGGAACGGCCACTCGCCCTCGCCGATGGCCGTCCGGACGGCCGCCGGTAGCGGCGGGTAGCCCTCGATGTCGGCGACCTCGCCCGCGACGGTCACGTGGACCTGGCCGCGCCCGCCGACGAGCTCGACGACGTCGGCCGCGAGGCCCCGCTCGCGGAGCCGGCGATACGAGAGCCGGCGTGGCAGGCTCCCCCCGACCCGGTCCCCCTGAGCGTGGGCGTAGAGCGACATCATCATCACGACGAGGATGGCGACGACGACCCGGACCGAGTCCGGGCTCGCGGTCACGCTCGGGTCGACGAGCGCGAGCAGGCCGCCGTTGGCCCCGGCGATGGCGACCCCGAGGGCCACCACCGCCAGCGCGGGCACGCTGATCCCCGTGAAGTACTTGAAGGTGAAGCCGAGCGACCAGGCGACCAGCGCGGGCACGACGCCGGTGAGTAACCCGAGGTACAGGCCCAACAGGACCTCGACGGGCAGGGCGGTCACGCTACCCGCTCAGTTCGACCGCAGCGTCCAGCCCGATGCGCAGCATCCGGTCGACGTTGTCGCGGGCCTTCGCCGGTAGCTCGTCCGCGTCGGTCTCGCCCTTCTGGGTGCCCTCGACGAGGTTCCCGTCGACCGTGCAGATGGCCCCGGCCCGCATCCCGTGGCGGCGGGCGATGGTGAAGACCGCCGCGGCCTCCATCTCGACGGCGAGTAGCCCCGCGGCCGACCAGGCCTCGACGTAGGCCGCCGTCTCGGCGTAGAAGGCGTCGTCGGTGGCGATGGGGCCGACGTGGACGGCCTCCCCGGCCGCCTCGGCGGCGTCGACGAGCGCCCGGAGCGCCTCGAAGTCCGGGACGGCCGGGATGGTGTCCGACTCGTACCGACGGGTCGTCCCCTCGTCCTTCGCCGCGCCGGTCGCCACGACCATGTCGCCGATCTCGATGCCGGGCTGGAGCGCCCCCGTCGTCCCGACCCGCAGGACCGTCTCGACGCCGACGGCGTGGAGCTCCTCGACGGCGACGGCGGCCGACGGGCTCCCGATGCCCGTCGAGCAGGCGGTGACGGGGGTCCCGTCGTAGGTGGCGTTGACGACCCGGTACTCGCGGTTCTCCGAGACCACCTGGACGTCGTCGCACTGGGCGGCGATGCGGTCCACGCGTCCCGGGTCCCCCGGGAGCAGGGCGACCGGGTTGAGCTCGCCCGGGCCGACGAGCAGGTGGGGCTGCTTGGCCATGCGCCGGCTTCGACGAGCCCCGAGAAAAAACGGCCGGTCAGACGCCCGTCTGCCGTTCCGGCGAAGGTTTAGGTTGCCCCGCGACCGAGCGGTCCCGACCGATGGCCCGGACCGCCGCGACGGCCGCGACCGCCGACGAGTCGGCCCCGCCGGCCAGCGAGCCGGCATCGACGGCCCGGACGCGGCTGGCCGACGCCCTCCGGCCGGCCCTCGACGCGCGGCCGGGGTTCGGACCGGCCGACGCCGACCGCCTGGCGTGCCTCCTCGTCGGGCACCTCCAGTACGAGGTCGTCACCGGGAGGCCGCCGCCGGGGCCGCTGGCGGCCATCCCACCGCCGTTCGACGGGGTCGAGGTCCCCCGGGCCGCCGTGGCCGCCCTGGACGACCTCCGTGGTGGCCTCGAGGCCGACCCCCCGGGGGTCACGAGCATCGGCGGGGGGTACGAGGCGAGCCTCGGGGCGGCCACCCGCGGGGCGAACGGCCAGTTCTACACGCCGACGCCCATCGCCCACGCCCTCGCCCGGTGGGCGCTGGACGGAGTCGAGGTCGGGCCAGGCGGACCGACGGTCCTCGACCCGGCCGTGGGGACCGGGACGTTCCTGCTCGCGGTCCTCGAGTCGCTCCGCGACCGGGACCCGACCCGCGACCCCGCCGCGTGGCTCGACCGGCTCGTCGGCGTGGACGTCGACGGCGTCGGGCTCGCCATCGCCCGCCTCCGGCTGGCGGCAGCCGTCGGGGGCGGGTTCGACGACGACGTGCGTCTCGTGCCCCCCGGGCTCCACCACGCGTCGTTCTTCGACTGCGAGCCGGTCCTCCCCGGGGGAACCTCGGGAACGACGGCCACGGCGGAGAGGCCGTCGCTCGGACCCGTCGACGCCGTCGTCGGCAACCCACCCTACGTCAGGGCCGAGGCGCTGGGGCCCGACGTCGACGACTACCGCCGACACCTGGCCGCCTTCGGCCCGCCGGGGGAAACGCCCTGGCTGGACGGGCCGGACGCCCTGAGCCGCCGGAGCGACGCGTACGTCTACTTCGTCACCCACGCGACGCGGTTCCTGCGCCCCGGCGGCCGGCTGGCGCTGGTGCTGCCGACCAAGTGGCTGATGAGCGACTACGGCCGAGGGCTCCGGCGATTCCTCCGCGAGCGGTACCGCGTCCACGCCGTCGTCGGCTTCGACGGCCGGGCGTTCGGCGATGCTCTCGTGGACACGGCGCTGCTGTTGGCGGTGCGCGACGAGTCGGCGCGCGCCGACCGCCCGCTGCGGTTCGTGCGCCTCGACGGCCCGGCTTCCCTCGCCGGGTTGGCGGCCGAATCGTCGGCGGACGCACGCTCGACGACCGACGGGCGCGCGGTCGTCCAGCGGACCCAGCGGTCGCTGACGGCGGCGGGGAGCCTCGCGCGGTTCCTCGAGGTCCCGGCCGACGTCCGGGCGCTGTTCGACGGCCCGGCCTTCGTCCGGCTCGACGCCCTCGCCGACGTCGCCCGGGGGACGATGACGGGCGCGAACCGCTTCTTCTTCGTCGACGCGGCGACCGTCGACCGGTTCGACCTCGAGCCGGACGTCGTTCGGCCCGCGGTCAAGAGCCTCCGGTGGGTGGACCGGCCCGTCGTCGGCCTCGACGACGTCGAGCGCTGGGTCGTGGACGCCCACGACGCCGTGGCTGCCGCTCGCGGGGTGGCGGGCGACAGCGTGGACGACCCGGCCCCGGCCGGTCTCGTCGAGTCGCTGTCGAGCGTCGGCTACCCCGGGCTCCGCGCCTACGTCGAGCACGCCCAGGCGGCCGGGTGGCACGAGGGCCGAACGTGCCGGTCGCGGTCGGTCTGGTTCGACCTCGGGCCCCTCCGAACGCCGGTGGCGTTCGTCCCGAAGCTGCTTCGCGAGCGCGTCTTCGTCGTCCGGAACGCGGCCCGGGCGGTCCCGTCGAACGCCATCGACGGCGTGTGGCCCACCGACGGCGTCGACCATGGCGCGCTTTTCGCCGTCCTCAACGCCTCGGTCGGGCGGCTCGCGATGGAGGTCACGGGCCGGGACGAGGCCGGCCTCCTCCAGCTGATGACCTACGAGACGGCCTCGCTGCCGACCCTCGACGTGCGGCGGTGCTCGGCGGCCGACCGCGAGCGTCTCGCGGCCGCGGGCACCAGGTACGCCGATGAGCCGACCGTCGACGCCCTCGCGGCCCTGGACGACGCGGTCGACGACGCGTACGACCTCCCCCTCGCCGGCGCGTCGCTCCGCGAGCACGCCGCGGCGCTCAGCCGTCGCCGGGTCGACGGGGGTGAACGGCCGGCCGGGTCGGGTTAGTCGTCCTCCGGCGGGTCGACCGCCGCGTCGGCCGAGCCGTTCCCCGTGGAGTCGACCTTGCCGACGTCCCCCGCCGTCCGCTCACCGTCGTCTCCTCCCGCTCGTTCGCCGTCCCCCACGGTCGGGACGGCGGGCGGGAGCCCGGGCACCGCCCCGCCGGCGAGGGCGACGTCGCGCTTCGGGTAGGGGATCTCGATGCCGGCCTCGCGGAGCCCGGCGTCGATGCCGCGGAGTAGCTCGTGGCGCGCCCGGCCCTCGCGGGCCGGTCCGGGGACCCAGCACAGGAGCTCGTACTCGAGCGCCGAGTCGCCGAAGGCGCGAAAGCGCATCCGCGGCTCGGGCTGCTCGAGCACCTGGTCGCAGTCCGCGGCGACGACGAGGACGAGCGCCTCGAAGGCGTCCAGGTCCGTACCGTAGGCGACGCCGATGGGGATACTGATGCGCTTTCGCTGGGCCGGCGCCGACTCGTTGACGACCTTGCCCGCGTTGAGCATCGAGTTCGGCACCGTGACGAGCACCTCGGACCGCGTGAGCAGCGTCGTCGACCGGATGCCGATCTTGACGACGGTGCCCCGCTCGCCGCTCTCGAGCACCACGAAGTCCCCGAGCTTGTAGGTGTCGTCGAAGAACAGCGCCAGGCCGCCGAAGAAGTTGGCGACGGTGTCCTTCGCGGCGAAGCCCACCGCGATGCCGGCCACGCCGGCCGCCCCGAGCAGCGGCGTGATCTCGACGTGCCAGATGGTCAGGAGCAGGGCGACCGCCGTCGCCGCGACGGCGAGCGTCCAGACGTTGGAGAGCACCGGCGCGGCGTCGAAGTGCCGGTCCGTGGTCTGCAGGACGTCGAGCCCCCGGCTGACCATCAGGTTCAGCGACCAGGCCCAGACGACGACGATGACCGAGAGGGCCGGCTGGGCGAAGACGGCCGTGAGCGTCGCCCGGTCGAGCAGCGTCTGGGTCGCCGCGGGCGTCTGGCTGAAGGCCCAGAGGCCGCCCAGCACGATGGTGACGACGACGGGCCACCGCAGCGACTCGAAGACGACGTCGTCGAGCTCGGTCTCGGTCCGGGCCACCAGCGCCCGGAGCCCCCGGACGGCCACGAGCTGGACGACGAACGCCGCGAGGACGGAGCCCCCGACCGTGACGAGCGTCGCCTCGAGGAGCGACAGCCCGTCGAACGCGTGCAGGAGCCACCCGGTCATGGGCCGGTGGTCGGCGTTCGAGGGGCTTAACGGCGGCGTTCGTCGGCTAGGCAGGGCCTACCGGCCGACGGTCGCTCGGCCGAGGCTCGTCGTCCCCCCGGGCGAGCGGCGTCCAGTGGCACCCGCTCCCCGCCACCGCGGACTCACCCCGCCACCGCGTAGAGGAGCAGGTTGTAGAGCCCCGGTCCGAGGCCGACGGCGGCGACGAGGGCCAGCAGGAGCCGCGCCTGCCGGGGGTTCTCGTCGAGGTAGCCGGTGAACACCGACACGACGAGGGCGGCCAGCGCGAGCTTCACGAGCACGAACAGCCAGCCGACCCCGACGGTCTCGGCCACCGGCAGACGCCCGGCGACGCCCAGGATGGCCCGCGAGAACGGCGTCCGCTCGCCGAACCCGAGGACGTCGACCCCCACGGCGGTGGTAACGCCGTCGAGGCCGTGGGCGAAGACGACCAGCGCGCCGACGCTGCCGGTGGCCCGGGCGGCCGGGTCGAGCCGGCCGAGGACGACCCAGGTCGCGGCGGCGAGGACGAGGGCGACGACGATGGCCACGAGCGGCCAGAACGGGGTCAGGCCCCCGCCCAGCGCCAGGACCGTGACGGCCGCGAGCACGAAGAGCCCGACCCCGACGCCGCCGAGGTACCAGGCGACGGCGTCGGGCGCCCCCGGGCGCCACGCCGTCAGGCCGGCCCAGAGGGCGCCCAGGACCACGAACACGGTGACGTAGACGGCCGGGACGCCGAACAGCGGGGCGACCGCCGCCGGGGCGAGGCCGAGCACGAACAGGGCGTGACAGGCCGACCCCACCCCCATCCACGGCGCGAGGCCGAGGACGGTGCGGTCGGTCACCGCGGGGCCGAGCCGCCAGAGCGCCCCGACGACGGCCGCGAGGGCGACGACCAGCGCGAGCAGGTACGGGAGCGGCGGGAGGGCGAAGCCGGCCGGCAGGACCGCCATGGCTTGGGCTGACCCGGTGCGGCGAAAGCCGTTATGGTCGGGTGCTATCCGATGGGGGTTACCCTGAGCCTTCAGCAGCCCAGGGCGCCTCGACCTCGCGGCCGAACAGCTCGCGCATCAGGGTCACGACGCTCTCGGGCGGGAACTGGCCCGCCTCCGTGACGATGGCGTCGACGTGGCGCGGGGGGGTGACGTCGAACGCCGGGTTGGCCACCTCGACCCCGCCGAGCCCGGCCCGGGTGGCCTCGTCCACGACCTCCGACTCGTCGCGCAGCTCGATGGGGACCGTGTGCCCCTCGAGCGTGGCCGGGTCGAGCTTGATGGTCTGGGCGGCGACCATGAACGGGACGCCCCGGTCGCGGGCCGAGACCGCCAGGCCGCTCGTGCCGATCTTGTTGATGACGGAGCCGTCGGCGGCCACGGCGTCGGCGCCGACGAGGACGTGGTCGACCTCCGCGAGGAAGCGGTGGGCCGCGTTGTCCACGATGAGGGTCACCGGGACGTCGAGGTCGCGGAGCCGGCGCGCGGTGAGGTGGCCCTGGTTCCGGGGCCGGGTCTCCTTGACGACCGCCGAGAGCGACTTGCCCTGGTCGAGGGCGGCCTCGATGCAGGCCAGCACGTCGGTCGAGTGGCAGTGGGTCATGACGACGTCCCCGTCGCGCAGCCGGTTGGCCCCGACGCGGCCGAGCCGGTCCTGGGCCCGGTCCAGGTTGGCGCGGAAGGCCTCGGCCGACTCGAGGGTCGACCGCCGGAGCGCCTCGACGGTGTCACCCTCGAGGCCCTGGAGCACGTAGCGGAGCGCGTTCGGCAGGCTCACCGCCGTCGGGCGGGTGTCGTGGAGCGTCCGGCAGGCCGCGCGGAGCTCGGCCCGGAAGGACTCCGGGTCCGTCGCCTCGCTCGCCGACGCCTGCGCCGCGAGCGCCGCCGCCGCGGCGTCGGCGATGGCCGACGCCCCGCGGATCTCCATGCTCGCGATGGCCGCGGCCGTCTCCGACACGGCGTCGTGGAGGGCCGGCTCGCTCGCCATGGGGTGCGTAGGCCCGCTCCGACCAAAAGCCCGACGCGGGGGCGAGTGCCCCAGGCGGGCTCGTCGGACTACGACCGCCCCGGACCGGCGAACGGGAGCCAGACGAGGGCCGCGGCGACGGCGAGGAGGCCCACGTCGCGCAGGAGGATACTCGTGACGCCGTTGGCCAGCAGGATGTCGAGGCAGATCTCGGCGAGGACCAGCGTCGCGACCGCCGCGCCGCGCCGCGCGTAGCGGGGCAGGAGCACGGCCGCCCCGGTGGTCGTGAGGACCACGCCGTGGAGCTGGACCAGCCGGAGCGTCCAGGCGTGGCCCGCCAGCAGCGTCGGGACGTAGACCGTCCAGTAGCCCGGGTTCAGCAGCTCCCAGACGCCGAACCCGACGAAGACGACCGCGATGCCGAGCCGGGGGAGCAGGTACGGGACGTCGGCGCGCTCGACGTCGGGCAGCCACCCGCCCGCCGCGTCACTGGATGACGTAGCCATCCTTGTCCACCTTGACCGCGGCGTCGTCGTTGAGCTGGTTCTCCCGCCGGGGGGCGTCGTCCCCGAAGCTCGTCTCGATGAAGTAGAGCGTCTGGCCGGAGCGCACGACGGCCGAGTACGGCTGGTACCGGGACTCGTCGGGGGTGAGGGTGATGCGGACCGCGGTCGCGTTCACCCGCGTCCGGTTCCACTCGAAGCCGTCGAGCGCCCGTCGGGCGTCGCTCGACAGCGTCGGCCCGGAGATGCGGTAGGCGTACTTGGCGTACCGCGACTGCATGAGGTTGAGCCGGTTCCCGCCGCCGCTCGCCGTCGCGGGGCGGGACGTCGTGGGCCGGGCGGCGGTCCCCCGACTCGCCGCCGCGGTGGCTCGGCTCGGCGTCGAGGGGCTGGCGCCGGCTGTCCCCCCACCCGCGCCCGCCGAGGCTGCCCCGCCGCCCGGTGACCGAGACCCGGCGCCGGGGGCGTTCGAACCGGCGACGCGGGCGGTCGTCGGCGCGCCGGCGGGTGGCCCGGTCGGGGGCGAGAGGGCCATGACCACGAGGGCCGCGCCGAACACCACCAGGAGGACGGTGGTGTCCCGCGCGGGGAGGCTGGGGCGGGGCATGGAGGCTGGTCCGATGGAGCCCGGGATAACCGTTCACGTCCACTCGTCGAATGGTCGTGGCCCCTCCCATCCCCCCCGGGCCCTCCCATCGCCCCGGCCCCTTCCGTCGCCCTTTTGACCCCGCCAGCCCCATCCCCACCGACCGACCCGGATGGCCCGCTACCACCTGGAGACCTACGGCTGCACGGCCAACCGCGGCGAGAGCGCCGCTATCGAGCGGCGGCTCAGAGACGCTGGCCACCGGCGGGTCGCGGGGCCCGCCGAGGCCGACGTGGCCATCCTGAACACCTGCACGGTGGTCGAGACCACCGAGGGCCGGATGCTCCGCCGGGCGGCGGCCCTGGCCGAGGAGACGGCGGACCTCGTCGTCACCGGCTGCATGGCCCTCGCCCAGGGCGAGGCCTTCCGCGAGGCCGGCATCGCCGCCCGCGTCGTCGGCTGGGACGAGGTCCCCGCCGCGGTCGGCAACGGCGAGTGCCCGACGCCGACCGACGGCACGGCGCCCGTCCTCGACGGCGTCGTCGGCATCCTCACCATCGCCCGGGGCTGCATGAGCGACTGCTCGTACTGCATCACCAAGCGGGCGACGGGCAAGATACGTTCCCCGCCCGTCGAGGACAACGTCGAGCGGGCCCGGGCGCTGCTCGACGCCGGCGCGAGGGAGCTCCGCGTCACCGGCCAGGACACCGGCGTCTACGGCTGGGACACCGGCGAGCGGCAGCTCCCCGAGCTGCTCCGGCGCATCTGCGAGCTCCCGGGCGACTTCCGGGTCCGCGTCGGGATGGCCAACCCGAAGGGCGTCCACGGCATCCGCGACGAGCTGGCCGAGGTGTTCGCGACGTACGACGAGCTCTACGCCTTCCTCCACGCGCCCGTCCAGAGCGGCTCCGACGCCGTGCTCGGTGACATGCGACGCCAGCACCAGGTTCGGGAGTTCCGCGAGGTCGTCGGGACGTTCGATGCCGCCCTCGACGACTGGACGCTCGCCACCGATTTCATCGTCGGCTTCCCCACCGAGACGGCCGCGGACCACGCGGCCAGCCTGGACCTGCTCCGCGAGGTCCGCCCCGCGAAGGTCAACGTCACCCGGTTCTCGAAGCGGCCCGGCACGGACGCCGCCGACCTGAAGGGCCTCGGCGGGACGCTGAAGAAGGCGCGGTCGCGCGAGATGACCGAGGTCAAGCGCGAGGTGGTGGGCGCGGCCTACGACGCGATGGTCGGCCGACGCCGGCAGGTGCTCGTCGTCGAGCCCGGGACGGGTGACTCCGTGCAGGCCGCCGACGGCGCCTATCGACAGCTCGTCATCCCGGCGGCCGGCGAGCGCGGCATCGAGCCGGGCCAGTTCCTCGAGGTCGAGGTGGTCGAGAGCCGGACGATGTACGGCGTCGCCGAGCCGGTGTGAGCGGGCCGCCCAGCGCCCGCTGGCGGGCGATCGGCCGCCGAACTTCGACGATCGTCTGACTCAACATTTATTATATGTCGATTTGAAGCGGGGGCAACCATGACGACGCCCTCCCGCCCCGAACCCGGGGACACCCTCCCGTCCGGGCTCGCGAGCCCGCTCGAGAAGCTGGTCTACCTCTACGTGCGAGAGCGCGACGGCGCCACGGTCTACGACCTCCGCGACGCGCTCGACGTCCCGCAGCTTCGGCTCTACCCGACGCTCGCCACGCTGGCGAAGCGCGGGCTGGTCGAGCGACAGGGCGACGCCGTCTGGCTCCCGGACCGCGGCCCGTCAGCGGCGGGCGGCCGGCGACGGGCGCGCGCGGTGGCTCAGGGTCGGTGACGGTCGGAGAACGGTTCTGAATCGGTCTCGGCGGCTACGCGGTCGCCGTCTGTTCGGCGATGAGCGACTCGACGTACCCGTCCTCCCACTCCCGGCGGTCGGCGATCTCGCGGCGGCCGCGGCGGGTCAGCGAGTAGGAGTTCGTCCGGTCGTCGAGCTTGCCCTTCTCGACGAGGCCCTTCTCGACGAGCACGTCGAGGTTCGGGTAGAGTCGACCGTGGTTGATCTCGGTCCCGTAGTAGTCGTCGAGTTCGGCTTTGACCGCCAGGCCTTTCGGGGCATCCAGTCCGGCGACGACGTACAGGAGGTCGCGCTGGAAACCAGTCAGGTCGTGCATGGACACCTCGTGTAGGGAGGCTAAGACGTTAAGTGTGTCGAGTCGACCCCACCCGGCACCTCCGGCCGGAACTGACGCCCCCCGGTAGGGGGTGCTTTCACGGTCGAGTCTATCGAATGTGACCCGGAATGTTCATCATTTAAGGATTATCTAAACCGCGTCACGACAGGATGTCGATGTGTCGTCACTTAGCGGTCGAGCGACCGGCTCGAGCGGGTCTCCTCGCCCCTGACGACGCGAGGCGGCCGGCTCCCGGGAGCGGGCGCTCACCGCCCCAGCTCGAGCAGGTGGTCGACGTCCCGGTCGGCCTTCCACTCGCCCAGCTCGCGGGGGTCGATGTGGACGAAGACGTCGTCGACCTCGGGCAGCGCGCGGACGGCCTCGACGACCGCCGTCTCGATCTCGTGGGCCTCGACCAGCGTGCGGTCGCCCTCCACCTCGATGTGGAGGCTGACGTCGACCTCGGGGCCGACGTAGTGCGCCACCACGTCGTGCGCGCCGTGGACGTCGGGGTGGTCGAGGGCGCGCTGGAGGATCTCGCGGCGCAGGCGCTCCGGGGGCGCGCGACCGACGAGGTAGTCGACGTTGTCGCGGACCACCTGCCAGCCGGTGTAGAAGATGCCCAGCGAGACGGCGATGGCTGCCAGCGGGTCGAGGACGGGCAGGCCGGACGACGCGCCGAGCACGCCGACGAGTGCCGCCCCGGCGGTGAGGATGTCGTTCCGGTTGTCGAGCGCCGTCGCCACCAGCGCGGGCGACCGACGCTCCTCGCCGATGGCCCACACATACCGGTAGAGGCCGTACTTGATGACCCCCGTCAGCCCGAGGACCGCGACCGCGGCCAACCCGAAGGTCGCTCGGTCGCCGCCGGCCAGCACGCCGTGCACGCCCCGGTAGAGGACGAGGCCGCCGGCGGCGAACACGCCGACGGCGACGAGCAGGGACACGAACGGCTCGATGCGCTCGTGGCCGTGGGGGTGTTCGACGTCGGGCGGCTGCGTGGTCAGCACCAGCCCGGCGAGGACCACCAGGCTGTAGACCGCGTCGGCGATGCTGTTGACCGCCTCGGAGCCGACGGCGAGGCTGCCGGTGCCCAGGTAGACCCACCCCTTCGCCAGCGCGAGCAGGAGGTTGACCCCCAGGACGACCCACCCGACGCGCCGGACGGCCCGCCGTCGCGACACGCGCCCGCCTTGGCCGGCCCCCCATTTGCCCCTGTCGCTCCGCGCGTGGTCGATGCGCCGACCCCTCGTCGGCGTCGCCAGCCGAGTCAGCCCCGGCCCGCCTCGGCCGACCTCGACGGCCCTCGCTCAGCCGACGTCGAGGTGGACCGGCTCGGCCGCCCCGCCCGTCGTGGCCTCCTCGAACGACCCGAACGCGTCGTAGAGCGCGTCGTACGTCCGGTCGAGGTCCTCCACGACCACCTTCGTGTCGCCGACGATGGGCATGAAGTTCGTGTCGCCGACCCACCGGGGGACGACGTGCGTGTGCAGGTGGTCGTCGATGGAGCCCCCGGCGCCGGGTCCGAGGTTCAGGCCCGTGTTGAACCCATCGGGGGCCAGCGTCGCCTCGAGCGCCGCGAAGGTCAGCTGCTGCAGCCGGGCGTGCTCGAGCAGCGTCTCGTCGTCGAGGGCGGTGAAGTCGCCGCCGTGGGCCCGGGGCACCACCATCGTGTGGCCCGGGTTGTAGGGGTAGTTGTTGAGCACGACGTACGCCCGGTCGCTGGCCGCGACGACCCGCGCGTCCCGGGCGTCGTCCCAGCCGGGAAGCTCGCAGAAGACGCAGCCATCGACCTCGTCCTCGGGTCGCTCCCGCGTCACCCACTCGATGCGCCACGGGGCGAACAGCCGCTCCATGACCCGGCGTGGTGGCGGCCCCCCCTAAGCCTATCTCCCGGCGGTCCGGTCGAACGGCATAAGCGTTGTGGCCGTTCACACCGTTTCGGGACCGTTCACGCCAGGAGCGGGCTCGATGAACGGTCTCGAACCGGCTCCGGGCCCGAATCGGGCAATCCGGTAGGCGGGGCGTCGCTGAACGGTCGGAACGGACCGGACGGTGTGTCCTTTTTATACCTCGCACGGCCCACCGGCGAACGTGGTGAGCATGTCAGTCCAACGCCCTGCATTCAACACCCACACCGAACCGTGCCCCGGCTGCGGTGGGGAGACGCCCCACACCGTCCGTATCGAGATACGGACCGAGTCGAAGAAGCGCCGCAACGCGGCGTTCTCCCGCGAGCCCTACCGCGTCGCCACCTGCCAGTACTGTGGCGACGAGTCGGTGCTGCGGATGAACAACGCGTGAGGCGCCGTCCGAGAGGACGCCCGTCGTCCCGGCCGACCGCCGCCGCGGCCGCCCTCCCCCGGTCGAGCCCTCCCCGGTTCGAGCCGCCCTCCCCCGGGCTCACCGCCGACTGCTGACGTCACGGCCCTCCCTCGATGACACGCATCGGCTCCCGCTGACGCGACGGCCCTCCCTCGGTATCGTTCAACTCGGCGCACGGGGCGACGACCACGCGCTCGAGCGACGGCTCCGTCCCCTCTCGCCGGCCGCCGCAGGCGAGCCCGTTCGGTCCAACTGTAAGGGCCGGGTCGAAGGCGTGGGTCGAAGGCGGTGGGTCGAACGAGCGGCTCGAGGCTACTCGAACAGCCCCGCCGTGACGACCTCGCAGCCGTCCTCCGTCACGATGAGCGTGTGCTCGGCCTGGCTGACCAGCGCGCCCTCGGCCTCCTTGAGGACCGGGTAGCTGCGGACGGCCCCCGCGCGCTCCAGGCGCGTCAGGGACAGGTCGGCCCGCGGCTCGTCGAGCCACCGGGCGGCGAACGGGAGCGTCCGGTACGTCTCCGCGATGGTCTCGAGGAGCCGCCGGGCCCGCCGGTCGCGGACCGGTCGCGCCTCCAGGAGCGAGTAGATCTCGGCGCTCGCGCCCTCGCCGACCTTGCCGCTGCCGGTCGAGGCGAAGGGCTCGATGGCGAGCACCTCTCCGGCCTCGAGCTCGATGCCCGAGTCGACCGCCCGGTTCGGGACGTTCGGCCCCGTGTGGGCGTCGTACTCGCCCAGCCCGTGGCCCGAGAGGTTGACGATGGGGTTGTAGCCGGCGTCGTCGATGGCCCGCTCGATGGCGGCGCCGACCTGGCCGGTGTGGACGCCGGGCTCGACCGCCTCGATGGCGGCCGCGAGGGCGTCCTCGGCGGCCGTGACGAGCCCTGGCTCGCCGGCCAGGTCGACCGTCACCGCCGCGTCGGCGATCCAGCCGTCGACGTGGACCCCGAGGTCCAGGCAGACCACGGACTCGCCGAAGGTGCGCTCGTCGTCACGGGCGGGCGTGGCGTGCGAGGCCTCCTCGTCGAGGCTGATGTTGACCGGGAACGCCGGCTTCCCGCCCAGCTCCTCGATGCGGGCCTCGGCCGTCTCGGCGACCTCGAGCAGGCTCGCCCCCGGCTCGACGAGCTCGCGCGCCTCGGCCATGACCGCGACGAGGATCTCCCCCGCCTCCCGGTGCTTCTCGAACCGTTCCTCGTCGAGGTCGACCTCGGCCATGGTCGGGGTTCGCCCAAGCCGGCCAAAGGGGTTTCGAAGGCGAGGGGGCCTCACCGGGAGTGACAACTGTTATACCAGTCCCTGGTCATTGGTATCCATCCTCATGATGGGCGTCCAACTCACGCTGCAGGAGGTCCTCGGCCGGGCGGTCGATCTCTACCCGTCCCGGGAGATCGTCACCGCGATGCCGGACGGGAGCCGTCACCGGTACACGTACGCCGACGCCTACGCGCGCATCTGTCAGCTCGCGCACGCCCTCGACGACCTCGGCGTCGAACGGGGGGACCGCGTCGCCACCGTCGCCCTCAACCACTATCGCCACCTGGAGCTCTACTTCGGGCCGCCCTGCTCCGGGCGGAGCATCCACATGTGCAACATGCGGCTGCCCGACGAGCACTTCCAGCACATCGTGAACGACGCCGCGGACACGGTCCTGTTCGTCGACCCCGCCTTCGTGGAGAAGGTGGAGGCGAACGCGGACGCCTTCGAGACGGTGGGGCAGTTCGTCGTCCTCGACGACGCCGTGCCCGAGACGTCGCTCTCGCCGGTGACCGCCTACGAGGACCTGCTCGACGGCCAGCCGACGACGTACGACTGGCCGGCGCTGGACGAGGAGGAGGAGTGCGGCATGTGCTACACCTCGGGCACCACCGGGCTCCCGAAGGGGGTCGCCTACAGCCACCGGGGGATGTTCCTCCACACCATGGCGCTGGGCCACGCCGACGTCCTCGCCATCGGACAGGACGACGTCGTCATGCCCATCGTGCCGATGTTCCACGCCAACGGTTGGGGGATGCCGTACGCCGCGACGTTCGTCGGGGCGAAGCAGGTGTTCCCGTCCGTCCACATGGACCCGGAACCGATCGCCGAGCTCGTCGCCGAGGAGGGCGTGACCATGTCCGGCGGCGTCCCGACCATCTGGTTGGGCGTCGCCGAGTACCTCGACGACCACCCCGAGGTTGACATCTCGAACATCGACCGCCTGGCCGTCGGCGGGAGCGCCCCGCCGGAGTCGCTCATCCGGCAGTACATCGAGGCGTACGACGCCCCCATCCTCCAGGCCTGGGGCATGACCGAGACCTCGCCGGTGGGCTCGGTGAGCACGCTGCGAACGGAGCTCGAGGACGAGGACGAGGCGACCCAGTACGCCCACCGGGCGCTGGCCGGCCTCCCCTGCCCCGGCATCAGAGCCCGGATCCGGGACGACGACGGGAACGAGGTGCCGCGGGACGGCGAGAGCTTCGGCGAGCTCGAGGTGCGAGGCCCCTGGGTGGCCGACGCCTACCACAACCGACCGGCCGCCGACGAGGCGTCGTTCACGGACGACGGCTGGCTGCGGACGGGCGACATCGCGACCCAGGACGAGTGGGGCTACCTCGCCATCGTCGACCGGGCGAAGGACGTCATCAAGTCGGGCGGCGAGTGGATCTCGAGCGTGAGCCTGGAGAACGAGCTGATGGCCCACGAGGCGGTGTCCGAGGCCTCCGTCATCGCCGTGGCGCACGAGAAGTGGCAGGAGCGGCCGATGGCGTGCGTGGTGCTGCGCGAGGGCGCGGACGCGTCGCCCGAGGCGTTGAACGAGCACCTCGCCGAGCGCTTCCCCGACTGGTGGCTGCCGGACCGCTACGAGTTCGTTGACGCCATCCCGCGGACGAGCACCGGCAAGTTCGACAAGCTGACCCTGCGGAAGCGGTACGACGACGTCCGCCTGCAGGCGGACTGACCGGGCTCGACCCCGCCTCAGTCGGCCTCGCCAGCCGTCGCCGTCTGCATCGACTCGGTGTTGTAGGCCAGGCCCACCCGCCCCCGGCGGTCGGCGACGATGACGCCTGCCTCGCCGTCCGTCAGGTCCTCGAGCTGCGCGATGGCCTCATCGGCGGCCGTCTGCGGCTCGGTCCCCATCTCGAGCCGCCCGACGGCGTCGCGGCAGAGCGTCGCCCTGACGATGTCCTCGCCGGCGCCCGTCGCGCTCGCGCCGCCGGCGGAGGCGGCGTAGAAGCCCGCCCCGGCCTGGGGCGAGTCCCCGACCCGCCCCGGCAGGGCGAACCACCGGCCTCCCGTGGAGGTCGCCGCGGCCAGCCCGCCGGTGCCGTCGACCGCGACCACCCCGACCGTGTCGTGGTCGTCCGGCGGAGCGTCAGCGGTGTCCGTCACGCCCGCGACGTCCGCCGTCCACTCGTCGGTCGACTCGGCCGCCCGACCGAAGTGGCGTCCGACCCAGTCGAGCGTCGTGGGGAGGTCGCCGGCGGGGGGTTCAGCCGCGGCGTACCGGGCCCGGGTCTCGTCGGTCAGCAGGTCCACACCGGTCTCGAGCCCCGCGAGGGCCGCCAGCCCGACGGCGTGCTCGCCGGCCACGAGCACGTGCGGCGTCCGCTCGAGCACGAACCGGGCGACGGCGGTCGCGTGGACGACGCCCGGCATCGCGCAGACCGCGCCGACCCGCCGGTCGTCGGTCATGACGCCGGCGTCCGTCCGCACGACGCCGTCGGCCTGGACGGCGCCGCCGAGGCCGGCGTTGAACCGGGGTGACGACTCGAGGACGGCGAGCGCGGCCTCGACGGCGTCGAGCGGACTCGCGGCCCGTTCGCCCGCCGCGGCCGCCGCTTCGAGGACGGCGCGTCGGGCCTCGGGCTCGTCCGGGGCGCCGCCCGCGCCGCCGTGGACGACGAGCTGCATGGCCGGGCCGGCCCGCGCCGGACGGATAAGTCCGTCGGCCGGCCGAGCGAGGCCGTGGCGAAGCGGTTCGTCCGCCGGCCAGCCCCCCTGATAAAAACCCCCCGGAATCACCAGGCGCGAGCGAACAGCAACCACTTAGTGTCGGCTGGGCGGAGTCCTACGCATTATGACGCACGAGTACGCGAAGGTGTCGGTGCCGACGTCGGGATCCCCGGTGACGCTCGCCGACCCGGAGACCGGCGCCCTCGACGTCCCGGACGACCCCATCGTCCCCATCATCTACGGCGACGGGACCGGCGTCGACGTCAGCCCGGCGGCGCAGACGGTCCTCACCGCCGCGGCCGAGGCGACCGGCCGGGAGCTCAACTGGATGCGGGTCTACGCCGGCGCGGCGGCCCGCGAGCGCTACGACGAGAACCTCCCCGAGGACACCGTCGAGGCCATCCGCGAGTTCCGAGTCGCCATCAAGGGGCCGCTGACCACCCCGGTCGGGTCCGGCTACCGGAGCCTGAACGTCGCCCTGCGCCAGCGGCTCGACCTCTTCGTCAACATGCGGCCGACCTACCACCTGGACGGGGTCCCGTCGCCGGTGACGCATCCCGAGCGCATGGACATGGTCACGTTCCGGGAGAACACGGAGGACCTCTACTCCGGCATCGAGTGGGCGGCCGGCACCGAGGACGTCGAGCGGGTCCGGTCGTTCGTCGAGGACGACATGGGCGTGTCCGACGCGTTCCACGAGGGTCCCATCGGCATCGGCATCAAGCCCATCTCGGAGTTCGGGACGAAGCGCCTCGTCCGACAGGCCATCGACTACGCCCTCGAGTACGACCGGCAGACGGTCACGCTCGTCCACAAGGGCAACATCATGAAGTACACGGAGGGGGCTTTCCGCGACTGGGGCTACGAGGTCGCCGAGGAGGAGTACGGCGACGAGGTCATGACGGAGGACACGCTCTGGGAGGAGCGCGAGGGCGAGCCCCCCGAGGGGGTCGTCGTCGTCAACGACCGCCTCGCGGACAACATGCTCCAGCAGCTCCTGACGCGGACCGACCAGTACGACGTCCTCGCGACGCCTAACCTCAACGGCGACTACCTCTCCGACGCGGCCGGGGCGCAGGTCGGCGGCCTCGGCGTGGTCCCGGGGGCCAACCTCGGTCACGGCTGCATCCTGGCCGAGCCCGTTCACGGCTCCGCGCCGAAGTACGCCGGTCAGGACAAGGTCAACCCGACCGCGATGATCCTCTCCGGCCACATCATGCTCGAGTACCTGGGCTGGCGGGACGCGGCGGCCCTGGTCCGGGAGGCCATCGAGGAGCAGCTCGCCGCCAAGCGGGTCACCTACGACATCCACCGCCAGATCGACGGCGGCACGAAGCTCGCGACCAGCCAGTTCGCCGACGAGGTCGCCGAGCGCATCGCGTCGCTGGGGTGAGGGCCGCCTCGTTGCGTCGCCGATCGACTACGCGAACTCGGGCATGACGTCGTCGACGAACCGCTCGATGCTCTCGCGGTCGTTCCCCGGGACGCGTATCTGGAACGTGTCGACGCCGAGGTCGCGGTAGGCCTCGACGCCGGCGGCCACCTCCTCGGCCGTGCCCACGAGGCCGCGGAACTCGTCGCGCGACGGCGGCTCGCGCGGGCTCGGCTCGGCGAGCGCCTCGAACGCCTCGTGGGCCGCCTCGGCCGTCGAACGCACGACGACGGTGACCGTGCAGGTCTTCTCGATGTCGTCGAAGGCGCGGCCCATCGTCTCGCAGTGGCCGCGGAGGACGTCGAGCTTGTGGGCGTAGCGCTCGGGCGACCGCATGATGGTGTTCCACGCGTCGGCCTCGTCGGCCACGACGCGGAGCGTGAGCTGCTCGCCCGCCCCGCCGACGAGGACGGGCACGTCGGGCTTCGGTTCGAGGTAGAGGTCGTCGAGGTCGTAGAACTCGCCCGCGTAGGTGACGGGCGACGGCTCGCTCCAGGCCGCCCGGCAGAGCCGGATGACGTCCCGGAGCTGCCTGATGCGGGTCGCCGGCTCGGGGAACGGGATGCCGAGGGCCTCGTACTCCGCCGCGTACCAGCCGGCCCCGATGCCGAGCATCGCCCGGCCGCCGGAGAGGGCGTCGAGCGTCGCGACCGTCTTCGCCAGGAACCCCGGGTTGCGGTAGTGGGTGCAGGTGACGAGCGCGCTCAGCCGCATCCGCTCGGTGGCCTCGGCGACGGCGGCGAGCCCCGTGTAGCACTCGACGAACGGCTCGTCCGCCGGCCCGACCCCCGGGAGCTGCCAGAGGTGGTCCATCAGCGTGAACCAGTCGAAGCCGGCCGCCTCGAGCCAGCGGGCCCGGTCGGTGAGCCCGTCGCCCAGCGCGTCGGCGTGGACCCGGAACGAGGGGTGGTGGTAGCCGAACTGCATCGACGCCCCGTCCCGTCCCGGCCACTTAACGCCAGCGGGCGCCCGTGCCCGGCCGGCCCGGGGTCCGTTCGATGCCCCCGAGCCACAGCCTTTTCCCCGATGGCGGTCCCAGCCCGGCCGTGTATCGCGTCGTCGGCTGTCGCGAGTGCGGGGCCCTCTGGGTCGTCGCCGACCGGCCGGAGACCACCGCCTGCCCGCGCTGCGGCCAGCGCCACCGCTTCGAGCGCCTCCACGCCTTCGCCGAGACCGAGGACGCGGCAGCCGCCCGGCAGGCCCGCGCGGCGCTGCTGGCCGACCGCGCCGGGCTCGGCGAGGCCTTCGCCGAACTCGACGACGTCGCCGCCAGCCAGCTCGACGGGGTCGGCGTCCCCGACGACGAGTACCTCGCCGCCTCGGGGCTCGACCCCGAGGCGGTCGCCGAGGCCGGGGCGCGCGCAACCGCGGGGCCGGCCCGTCCCCCGAGCCGCCGGGCGGCCGTCCTCGACGCTCTCGACGCGCTGGACCGGCCCACGGAGGCCGAGGTGGTGGCCTACGCCGCCGACCGGAACGTCCCTGTCGAGCGGGTCCCGGACCTCCTCGAACGGCTGGTCCGGGCGGGCGAGGTCAGCGAGTCCGGCGGCCGGTACCGCCGGCTCTGAGTGCCCGACCGCCGACCGACGACGGCTCACCGGTGCCGGGATGGCCCGCGGCCGACGAAGATACAAGGTCCGTCGTCCCCAACGACCCGTCATGCCGACCGCGCTAGCCGACCAGGCCTGCGAGGCCTGCACGTCCGAGGACGAGCCGCTGACCGAGGCCGAGTACGGGCCCCTCCTCGACGACCTCGACGCCGACGTCTGGGAGGTCGTCGACGGCCACCACCTCGAGGGCACCTACGCCTTCGACGACTTCCGCGACGCCCTGGACTTCACCGTCGAGGTCGGCGAGCTGGCCGAGGCGGAGTGGCACCACCCGGACGTCCACCTCTCGTGGGGCGAGGTCCGCATCGAGCTGTGGACCCACAAGATCGACGGCCTCCACACGTCGGACTTCGTGATGGCCGCCCGGATGGACCGGCTCCACGAGCCCTACGAGTCGGGATAGGCCCATTCACGACGGGTGGCCGGTCCGGGAAGGCGTCGCAGCACACGGGGGCTATCGACGATTTCGACCCCCGTCAGGTACGGTCCGCCGAACTGCTCGCCCGGTACGATGGCGGCGTCGGAGTGTGATCGAGGTCCGCGGGGTTCCCGAACCCGGTCGACGAGCCCCCCGCCGCGGGTGTCGCATCTCCGACGTGGAACGGCCTCGTCAACCCAGTATGCTGTGCATTACGAGGTTCGTGTGAACCAGTGAGTCCCAGGTCGAACCGACTGAGAACGTTCGATGAGCGCGGTGACACGCCATGAAGGATACACTCGACGCCGACAGACCGGACCCCGACCGACCGTACTCCTCCGACGCCGACTCGGGTTCGGGACGCACCCATCTCGGACTCGACCGACGGCACCTGCTGAAAATCGCCGGCATCGGAGCCGCGACCTCCGTCCTCGGGACCGGGGCCGTCCTCGCGAAAGGCAACGGGTACGGACCCGCACAGGGTACCAGCATCCACCCCTTCCTCGGGTACACTGAGCTCCCGGATTCGATCGATCCGACCTCGTTCCCGAAGAAGCCCGACCACGAGGTCCTCTCGATGATCCATCTCCCACCCGAAGAGACGTGTGGCCCGTTCCACTTCGACCCCGTGGGGCTCCACGTCGAGCCGGGCGAGGTGGTCCACTGGGTGGCCGAGACGGACTGGAGTCTGGAGAACGGCAATCCGACGGGCTACATCGCCGGCGATCACACGATCACCGCCTACTCACCCGTGGTCAGCCGCCAGCAGCGAATCCCCGAAGGCGCGACGCCGTTCTCCTCGCCGATGATCGGCGTCGACGTCTCGTGGTACTATGAGTTCGAGACCCCGGGCGTCTACGACATGTACTGTGGCCCCCACGAGGACCTCGGGATGGTCATGCGGATCGTCGTCGGCGACGTGACCGACACCTCGAATTTCGGTGACGGCTACGATCCCAACAGCCCGCCCGGCCCGGACAATCCGCCACTGTTCGATCAGGTCAAGCCGCTCGGCGCCGCACCCGACGTGCTGGCGAACCTCGACCCGCAGACCATCCTCGACGATGGGAAGATCGAGTGGGACGAGAGCCTCTGCACCGCACCGACCTGACCCTATCTTCCGTCACCCCCGGTCCCCAGACCGGCTCGATCCGCCGCAAATCGGGCGCGGGCTCGCGCACCCCGTGGTCGCCTCACGACGCCCACAATCCAGGCAGGGCGGCGGCCTGTCGGACCCATGACGCGAGCTGGGCCTCGTCGAGCTCGTCCGGCTCCTGGAGGTCGATGGCCCGTCCCTCCTGGTTCCGTATCTCGACGGGCGGCACCGGGTCGAGTGACGTCCCACGCAGGAACGTGAGCTTCAGCTTCGTCGAGAACGTGCCGAGCTGCGCGAACCAGCCCTGCCCCTCGACGCCGTAGAACGGCGCGTGCCACTTCACGTCGCGGCGCACGTCCGGCACCTCGCGACGAACCACGTCGTCGATGCGCGACGCGACCTCGCGCTTCCATCCGGGGAGCGCCGCGAGCCACGCATCCACCGCCGCCGGTCCGGCCCCGTTCCCGTCCCGACGCGCCGACTGGTAGCGACGAGCGCGTTCCTCCCACTCCTCGTTCGTCGGCACCTCGTCCGGGAGCTCGATCTCCCCGACGACCTCGTCCACCAACGTCCCCGCGTTCGGTCCCTCCCGCCACGACATCGCGGTGACGACCAGGACGTCGTCCGGCCACGCCCGGTCGGCGTTCAGGTCGAGGTCCAGCCGGAAGGTCTCACCCCGGCTGCCCCGAGCGAAGCCCACCCAGCCGTCTGGGTGGTCGTCACGGGGGTCCGCCTCGACCCGGAAGAGTCCTAGCAGGGCGGGCACGACGTCGGCTCCCCACTGGATGCCCGTCCGGTCGGCGTGGTAGACGGGCGACCGGATGACTCGGTTCGCCAGCACGAGGTCGACGACCCGCTCGACCGTCAGCGGTTCCGGCTCACTCATACGGCCCGTCGATTGGCGGGACTGACCCATCACCGTTCCGTGATCACCCCCGCTCGCCCTCCCGACGGCGTCCGTCAGTGTCCCAGCCGCCCCAGCGCTTGGAGGATGCCGAGGGCAAGGAGGACGACGGACAGCAGGAGCTTGACGAGCCGGAGCCAGACCACCGCCCGGCTCGGCGAGGGCGACCCGTCGGTGTCAGCGGGGAGGGGAGCCATCAGCGGACGCCGGTCGTGCCGGCGTGGAACGTCGGGCCGGCGGGACCATACGACTACGCCAACGAGGCGGACCGGAAGTGGAAGTGACCGCCGGCCTACCGTCCGAGCGTCTCGTGGGCCGAGGCCAGGTGTCGGGAGGCCATGGCCGCGAGCAGCGAGCACTCGCCGGCCAGCGCGCCGACGGCGACCAGCTCAGCGAGGGCGTCGGCGTTGGCCCCCGGCGGGTCGCCGCCGCCCCGGACGCCGAGGAGGTCGAGCGCCTCGGCCTGCGTCGGGAGTCGCGTCCCGCCGCCGACCGTCCCCACCTCGAGGCTCGCCAGCGTCACGGAGAGGTAGAGCTCGTCGTCGTGCACCCCGGCGGTGGTGATGGCGTTGGCGCCCTCGACGACCTGGGCGGCGTCCTGGCCGGTGGCCAGGAACATCGCCGCGACGACGTTGGCGACCTGGGCGTTGAACCCGAGGCTGCCCGCCTTCGCGCTCCCGACGTGGTTCTTGCGCTCGTTGACCTCGGCGATGGCCTCGGGGGTCGTGTGCAGCCGCGCCTCGACGAGCGACCGGTGGACGCGGACGTCCGCGGCCACCGTCCGGCCGCGACCGGTCACGGCGTCGATGGCCGCCGGCTTCTTGTCGGTGCAGAGGTTCCCCGAGAGCGCGACCAGCGACGCGTCGGTCTCGGCCTCGACCACCTCGCAGGCGGCCTTCGTCGCGATGGTGGCCATGTTCATGCCCATCGCGTCCTTGGTGTCGTAGGCGAACCGCAGGAAGACGTTCTCGCCGACGACGAACGGGGTCACGTCGAGCAGCTCGCCGTGGCTCGTCGTGGCCTCGGCCGCCTCGGCGAGGGTCCCGACGTGGTCGCGGGCCCAGTCGGCGAGGGCGACCGACGCCGCCACGCCGTCGGTCCGGAAGACCGGCGCCCGCGTCATCTTCGACTCGACGACCCGGGCCGTGGCCCCGCCGCTCGCCCGGAGGATGCCGAGCCCGCGGTTGACGCTGGCCACGAGCGCCCCCTCCGTGGTCGCGAGCGGCAGGTAGTACTCGCCGTCGGCCGCCGCCCCGTGGACGGTCACGGGCCCGGCGACGCCCATCGGCACCTGGGCGGCTCCGACCAGGTTCTCGATCGCCGCGGTGGCGTCCGCGGCGGCGAACCCGTAGCCGCCGACGTGGTCGAAGGCCGTGCCCGTCGTCTGCGCGAGGAACCGGCGTCGGGCCTCGGCGGCCGCGTCCGCGTCGGCGTAGTCCTCGAGCTCGTGGAGCCGGAGCTCGCCGTCGGCCACCCGGTCGGCGAGCGCCTGCGGGTCGGTCATGGGCCCCCGTCACGGCGGGTCACCCTAACGGTTTCGAGGGGGTGACTGGAGGGGACGGTTTATGGGGCCCCCGTGCGGTCCTCCCGCCATGACCGCGGCCGCGGACCTCGTGCTCACGAACGGCGAGGTCCACCCGCTCGCGGACCAGGACGAGACCGTCGAGGCCGTCGCCGTCCGCGACGGCGTCATCTGCCGACTGGGGCGGTCGTCCGAGCTCGACTTCCTGGTGGGAGTCGAGACGACCGTCGTCGACCTCGAGGGCCGGGTGCTGCTCCCCGGCTTCGTGGACGCCCACGTCCACCTCACGAAGCAGGGCCAGTCCCTCGTGCACGCAGACCTCCGCGGAGCGGATGGCCGGTCGGCGTGCCTCGAGCGGCTCCGAGAGACGGCCGAGGGGGCGGGAGCTACGGCCGGCCCGACCGACGACTGGGTGCTCGGCTTCGGCTTCGACGAGAGCGGCTGGGACGATCCGCGCTACCTCACGCGCGAGGACCTCGACGCGGTCAGCGAGTCCCGGCCCGTCGCTGCCATCCGGGAGGACGGCCACGTCGCCGCGGTCAACAGCGTCGTGCTCGACCGCCACCTCGACGAGATGCCCGCCGGCGGCCTCCGGACCGAGGGGGGCGAGCCGACCGGCGTGCTCGTCGAGACGGCGGTCGACGTGGTCTACCGGCTCATCGAGCCCGATCGACCCGCCGCCCTGGCGCTCCTCCGGGCCGCCCAGGCCGAGGCCAACCGGCTCGGGGTGACCGGCGTCCACGACATGGTCCGCCGGTCACACGCGCCCTGGGTCTACCGGCACCTCGACCGGACCGGCGAACTGACGCTGCGCGTCCGGGTGAACTACTGGTCGGACCACCTCGACGCGCTGCTGGAGGCCGGCCTGGGGACCAACGACGGCTCGGCGATGGTCCGCGTCGGGGCGGTGAAGTCGTTCACCGATGGCTCGCTGGGCGGCTTCACCGCGAAGCTGTCAGCACCATACGCCGACGGCGAGGGCGTCGGCCAGTGGGTCGTGCCCCCCGACGAGCTGGCCGCGCTCGCCGAACAGGTGGAGGCTAACGGCCTCCAACTGGCCGTCCACGCTATCGGGGACGAGGCCATCGACACGACGCTCGAGGTGCTCGCCGGCACCGACGACCCGGCAGCCGCGCGCCACCGCGTCGAGCACGCAGAGCTGACGACTGACGCCGCCATCGAGCGGTTCGCCGAGCTCGGTGTCGTGGCCTCGGTCCAGCCCAACTTCCTCAAGTGGATGGGCCCGGACGGGCTCTACGAGCGCCGGCTCGGACCCGAGCGGACCGCCCTCGCGAACCGCTTCCGGGACCTGCTCGACGCGGGCGTCCCGCTGGCCTTCGGCTCCGACGGCATGCCGATGGACCCGCTGGTGGGCGTCCACCTCGCGGTGAACCACCCGATGGACGACCAGCGGCTGTCGGTGACCGAGGCGCTCCGGGCCTACACCTCGGGCGGCGCCTACGCCGGCTTCGACGAGGACCGTCTCGGGACCATCGAGGTGGGGAAGCTGGCCGATCTCGTGGCCCTCGACCGGTCGCCATGGGACCACCCGGACGCCATCGACGCCATCGACGTGGCCCTGACGGTGGTCGACGGCCAGGTGGTCTACGACGCGCGGTGACCGAGGGCGGCGCCTCGGGGACGGGTGGGTGCCTCTCGGCGAGGCTGTTCATCCTGGCTAGCTGGCGGCTCGGAACCTCACGAGGGACGCCTGGCCGCGCTCCGCGTGACGTCCCCCGACCATGGTTACGGCATGGCCAGCCATCGGCGCGTCATCCGGGATAAGGCTGGGGGGGGGGATGGCGGGGCCGAGGCGGTCCGCATCGAGGCCGCTCACGCCTCGTCGACGAGCAGCGACTCGCCGGTCATCGCCTCGGGCTTCGCCAGCCCCATGAGCCCCAGGAGGGTTGGGGCGAGGTCGGCGAGGTCGCCCCCCTCGCGGACGCGGACCCCGCCGTCGTCCCCGTCCGGCGAGAGGTAGACGACCGGGACGGGGTTGAACGTGTGGGCGGTGTGTGGCGACTCGGGGGTGCCCATGTCGTCGGCGTTGCCGTGGTCGGCGGTCACGACGACGTGGGCGCCGGCGGCCAGGAGCGTCGCGAGCAGCCGGGCGAGCTGGCCGTCGACGGCCTCGACCGCGGCGACGGCGGCGCCGAAGTCGCCCGTGTGGCCGACCATGTCCGGGTTGGCGTAGTTGAGGACGAGCAGGTCGGGGTCGTCGGCCTCGACGACGTCGATGGCTGCGTCGGTCACCCCGGGCGCGCTCATCTCGGGCTGCTCGTCGTAGGTCGCCACGGCCGGGCTCGGCACGATCTCGCGGTGCTCGCCCGGGAAGGCGTCCTCGCGACCGCCGTTCAGGAAGTAGGTCACGTGGGCGTACTTCTCCGTCTCGGCGATGCGGAGCTGGGTCAGCCCGGCGTCGGCGACGACGGCCCCGAGCGTGTCGGCGGGCTGGGGGGACGGGAACGCCACCGGGAGGTCGAACGTCTCGTCGTACTCGGTCATCGTCACGACCCGGACGTCGGGCGCCTCGACCTCGACGGGCGACTCGGGGCCGACGCCCGCCAGGAGCCCCACGAGCTGGCGCATCCGGTCGGCCCGGAAGTTGGCCGCCACGACGGCGTCGCCGTCGGCCAGGGCGGCCCCGCCCTCGACGAGCGTCGGCGCGACGAACTCGTCGGTCTCGCCGCGGTCGTAGGCGGCCTGGACGGCCTCGACGGCCGTGGCCGCCGTGTGGTCGGCCTCGCGGTTCACGATGGCGTCGAAGACCCGGCGCGTCCGGTCCCAGTGGTCGTCGCGGTCCATCGCGAAGTAGCGCCCCGAGACCGTCGCCACCTCGCCGGTGCCGGCCGCCTCGACGGTCGACTCGAACCGCTCGAGGTAGCCCCGGCCGGCCGTCGGCGACGTGTCCCGGCCGTCGGTGAAGGCGTGGACGGCCGCCTCGACCCCGCGGTCGGCCGCCAGCGCGACGAGCGCCTCGAGGTGAGCCAGGTCGCCGTGGACGCCGGCGTCGCTGACCAGCCCCATGAGGTGGACGCGCCCCCCGCCCTCCCGGGCGTGGTCGAACGCCGACGACAGCGCCCCGTTCGTCTCGAAGTCACCGGCCTCGACGGCCGCGTCGATGCGGGTTCGGGCCTGGGGGACGACCCGGCCGGCGCCGATGGTCAGGTGGCCGACCTCGCTGTTCCCCATCCCGCCGGGCGGGAGGCCGACCCGCTCGCCCCACGCCTCGAGCGTGCCGTGGGCGCCGGCGGCCCAGAGGCGGTCGAACGTCGGCGTCTCGGCCGACCGGACGGCGTTCAGGTGGTCGTGGTTCGCGAGGGCCCACCCGTCGAGCACGACCAGCGCCGCGTGCATGTCGCCCCCGTCGGGGCGACGCGACAAGGCGGCTTCGCTCCGCGGGCGGGCGTCGCCGGCCGCCGCCGGTGGCGTACCTTTTTGGCCCGCACGGCCCCACCGCCGGACGTGACGCTCGACCCGGTCCACTTCGATGGCATCGCCCGCCTGGCCGGGCGCATCAGCCGAGGCGTCGACACCCGGGACCACCGGGACTTCGCCCGGACCGTCTGGAACTCGTTCCTCGACCCGCTGGTCGTCGACGACGTCGCCATCCTCGAGCCCCTCGGCGAACAGCGCCGGCGGGCGGTCTCGGCCGAGGACGCGGCGCTGAGCGCGGCCCCGTTCGAGACGCAGCACGGCCTCGACGCGGGGACCACCAACCCCACGACGTTCACGAACGGGCTCGTCCTCGACGTCGCGGTGGCCGCGATGAGCGCCGTGCCCTCGGACCTCGAGCTCCACCGCGCGCGGACCATCGTGGCGACCGTCCACGCCAACGACGACACGGTGAACGTCGAGGAGGGCGACTGGACCCGGTTCGACGCGGGCTACAGCCGCGAGCGCATCATCCAGGCGCCGCGGGTCGACCGGTTCGAGGGCCACGTCGTCCACGCCCTCAGCCTCTACCTGGCCGAGAGCGAGCACGCCCTCGAGCACGCCGACGCCGTCACCGACCTCCTCGTGCTCGACGGGCCGCTCTACCCGAAGGGCCTCCTCGAGTGGACCGGCCGCGACCGCCGGCTCGAGGCCCTCCTGACCGAGGCGGCCCGGCCGCGGGACATCCTCCGGAACTACCTCGAGCTCGTCGAGCGGTTCGTCGAGCGCGACGTCCCGCTCGTCGGGTTCGTGAAGCACCCGTCGTCGCGGTCGCTCGTCCGGGCGGTCCGCGCCAGGGCCGGCCGCGCCCCCTGGGTCGACGACGCGGCCTTCTTCCGCCAGATGCTCCGGCCGCGCGACGAGGCCGACCGCGCCGACCGGCTGACCTGCACCTCGTGGTTCGTCTCCCGCGGGGGCGTCGACCGCGAGCTCTCGACGGCCGGCGACGCGCTGGGGGTCGAGCGGACCCTCGACCCCGCCGCCTACGAGGTGACCTTCTTCGTCGTCTACGACCCCCGTGAGGACCTCCTCTTCCGGGTGGAGGCCCCGCGGGCGTTCACCGAGGATCCGGACCGCCGCGAGCGGCTCACCCGGCAGGTGCTCCAGGACGTCGCGGTGGGTCGCGGGCCACCGCTCGCCGTCGCGAAAGCCGACGAGCTCGCGCGCATCGGTCGCGAGGAGAAGGCCGGCCTCACCGAGGCGCTTGAGCGCGAGCTGGCCGCCGACCGCGTCCGCACCTACGACGAGGCGCGGTGGGGCGACGAGTTCGTCTCGTACTGACCCGACGTCGGGGACGGTCGCCGCGCTCGACGCCGACTGTCCCGGGTCCGGGGCTGGCTGGGCCCCACCGTGCCCGCTACGGCGGGCGCCCGTCCTCGACCGGTTCGACCTGGATCTCGACGTCGGCCTCGGGGACGCCCAGCCGGGCGAACTGCGTCCGGAGGTGGTCGACCGCGGCGGCCAGCGCCCGCTCGCGGGTCTCGAAGCCGCGAGCCAGCGGCGGGTCGAACGCCACTCGCACCGCGCGGCCGTCGAGGCGCTGGACGGCCCCGCCCGACTCGACGGCGTAGCACTCGTCGCAGACCCAGACGTACGGGGCGCCCTCGTCGGGGGCGCCGGCGAAGGTCGGCGGCCGCTCCCCGGGCTCGTAGAGCGTCCCGGTCATCGTCGTCCCGGCCGCCGCGCCACGCACCAGCTGCACGACCGCGGGTCGGCGGCCACGGACCATCAGGGCGACGGCCTGGCGCGGTGCCCCTCGAGCCCGACGGGTTCGTCACGGACGACGGCGGCTCCAGCTTTTTGTACCAGGCCCGCCCAGGGCCGGTATGACCGACCTCGGGGACTTCTCGACGTTCGAATCCGACGAGGGAGCCGCCGAGGAGGCGTCCACCGACCAGGCGGCCGACGCGGCCGCGGGCGAGGCCCGTGGCGCAGGCGACGCCGAGGCCGGGGCGACGTCGGGGGACGGTCAGGACGACGGCACCGTGGGGCCGACGGACGGCTCGCCGGCGGCGACCGAGGACTTCGAGCCGGTGGCCGTCTCCCCCGTCGGGACGGACGTCGGCATCGGGACGCTGGCGACGGCCGAGGGCCTGCGCATCGCCGAGGACGGCGACGACACCAGACTCCGGGCGTACGTCACGGTCGACAACCGCTCGGCCGTCCGCCTCGGGACCTACCTGCTGGCGCCCTACCCGGACGACGAGACGCTCTTCTGCCGCATCGCCGGGCTCGAGTACGTCCAGGCCTTCCAGGCCGACGACG